>Ga0247742_10000108_pt1 | contig 70422 bp, 60 predicted proteins | sample UWRJL208509C2_FD_180944 | JGI IMG/M metagenome (GOLD analysis project Ga0247742, IMG submission 180944) | Plant litter microbial communities from Arlington Agricultural Research Station in Wisconsin, United States - UWRJ-L208-509C-2 | ecosystem: Environmental > Terrestrial > Plant litter >...
TGATCGGCGCGAACGCCGGTATCGGCATCCCGTTGGGCGATCGCAACACCGTCGAGTCGGGCCTGTACGTGACCGCCGGCACCAAAGTCGCCCTGCTGGACGAAAACAACAAACTGGTCAAAGTGGTCAAGGCCCGTGAATTGGCCGGCCAGCCTGACCTGTTGTTCCGTCGCAATTCGGAAACCGGCGCCGTGGAATGCAAAACCCACAAGTCGGCCATCGAACTGAACGAAGCGCTGCACGCTCACAACTAAGCAGTGCGTCAAACAATCACCTGCGCCGGTGGGCGTGACATGTGTGGTGAGGGGGCTTGCCCCCGTTCGGCTGCGGAGCAGTCGTAAAACCTGTGAGTGCGGTGTTGTAAAAACACCGGGAGCGCTTCGCACTCCAACGGGGGTAAGCCTCCTCACCACACTGCCGCGTTCCCACAGGTCAGGCGTACACCCCGCCCATGTTCACCAGGGCCCGATAGCATGATGATCCCCTCTCCCTGGCGCGCCGATTTTCCGGCCATCGCCGCCTTGCAGCGGCAAGACCAGACTTACCTGGACAACGCCGCCACCACGCAAAAACCCCAAGCCCTGCTGGATGCCCTGACGCATTACTACGCCAGCGGCGCGGCCAATGTGCATCGCGCCCAGCATTTGCCGGGGGCCCACGCTACGCAGGCGTTCGAGGACAGCCGCAGCAAGGTCGCACACTGGCTGAATGTCGGTGACAGCGGGCAGATTGTCTTCACCCACGGCGCCACCAGCGCGCTGAACCTCCTGGCTTATGGCCTGGAAGCCTTATTCAACCCGGGCGATGAGATCGTCATCAGCGCCCTGGAACACCACGCCAACCTGTTGCCCTGGCAGCAACTGGCCCAGCGCCGCGCACTGAAACTGGTGATTTTGCCGCTGGACGCGGACGGTTCGATTGACCTCGAGGCCGCTGTACGCCTGATCGGCCCGCGCACCCGCTTGCTCGCGGTCAGTCAGCTGTCCAATGTCCTCGGTGCCTGGCAACCCTTGGTGCCGCTGCTGGGGATGGCCAAGGCGCAGAACGCGTTGACGGTGATCGACGGCGCCCAGGGCGTGGTCCATGGCCGCCACGACGTGCAAGCGCTGGGTTGCGACTTTTACGTGTTCTCCAGCCACAAGCTCTACGGCCCCGATGGCTTGGGCGTGTTATTCGGTCGCCATGAAGCGCTCAAGCAACTGCGTCACTGGCAATTTGGCGGCGAGATGGTGCTGGACGCGGACTACCAGAGTGCGCGCTTCCGCCCGGCGCCGCTGGGCTTCGAGGCCGGCACACCGCCGATCGCCAGCGTCATCGGCCTCGGCGCCACGCTGGATTACCTGTCGACGCTGGACCAGAACGCGGTCTCGGCCCATGAAGCGGCGCTGCACGACTACCTGCTCAAGGGCTTGCAGGCGCGCAACGGCATTCGCCTGTTGGGCAAACCGCAGTTGGCCTTGGCCAGTTTTGTCGTCGAGGGTGTGCATAACTCAGACCTCGCGCATTTGCTCACCGAGCAAGGGATCGCCGTTCGCGCCGGGCACCACTGCGCCATGCCGCTGCTGAAAAGCTTTGAGTTGGCCGGGGCGATCCGGGTGTCGCTGGCGCTTTATAACGATTCGGAAGACCTGGAACGGTTTTTTGCAGCGCTGGACCAGGCCCTGGAGTTGCTGCGATGAGCATGCCGACCGAGGCGCTGACGGCGCTGGAGACCTTTCAGAACGCCGCCAGTTGGGAACAGCGGGCGCGGCTGCTGATGCAGTGGGGCGATCGCCTGCCACCGATGGAGCTTGTGGATAAGTCGGAGGCCAATCGCGTCCACGGCTGTGAAAGCCAGGTTTGGCTGGTCGGGACATTGCAGGAAGGCCACTGGCACTTTAGCGCCAGCAGCGATGCGCGGTTGATTCGCGGGTTGGTGGCGTTGCTGCTGGCGCGAGTCAATGGCTTGACCGCTAGTGAGCTGCGACAGGTGGATTTGCCGGATTGGTTCAATCAGTTGGGCTTAAGCCGGCAATTGTCGCCGTCGCGCAGCAATGGCCTTAACGCCGTGTTGCAGCGGATGAATGAGTTGGCCGGCTAATCGGCTTCCCACTTTGGAATGCGTTCTCCTGTGGGAGCGAGCCTGCTCGCGAAAGGGATATCAGCAGCCCCTAGACTTCAGCCTTGACCCGATCCGCCGGTCGCCGCACACCCGCCACAATCTTATCCACAGCCTTGGTCGCCGCGACCATGCCGAAGGTCGCCGTGACCATCATCACCGCGCCAAAACCGCCGGCACAGTCCAGCTTCACGCCATCGCCGACAAAACTCTTCTGCAAACAAATGCTGCCGTCCGGTTTCGGATAACGCAGTTGCTCGGTGGAAAACACGCACGGCACGCTGTAATGGCGGGTTACGGTGCGTGAGAAGCCGTAGTCCCGGCGCAGGGTTGAGCGCACTTTCGAGGCCAGCGGATCGTTGAAGGTGCGGTTCAAGTCGCAGACCTGGATCAGCGTCGGATCAATCTGCCCGCCGGCGCCGCCGGTGGTGATGATCTGGATCTTGCGCCGCTTGCACCAGGCGATCAGCGCGGCCTTGGCGTTGACGCTGTCGATGCAGTCGATCACGCAGTCGATGTTCGGCGTGATGTACTCGGCCATGGTCTCGCGGGTAACGAAATCCGCCACCGCGTGCACCGTGCAGTCCGGGTTGATCCCGCGTAGACGCTCGGCCATGACGTCGACCTTGGGCTTGCCGACGGTGCTGTCCAGCGCATGCAACTGGCGGTTGGCGTTGCTGACGCAGACGTCGTCGAGGTCGAACAGCGAAATCTCACCCACGCCACACCGGGCAATCGCTTCCGCCGCCCAAGAACCGACGCCACCGACGCCGACGATCGCCACGTGGGCCGCGCGCAAGTGCGCCAGGCCTTCAATGCCATACAAGCGGGCGATGCCAGCAAACCGCGGATCTTCTGTACTCATGACCATTACCCTGAAAACCGGCGCGCATTATAGGGCTACGCCGCCACAAGTTCTAAGCTACAAGCGACAAGTGTAAGAACTTATGTGAAACGGGATTGCCAAACGTCAGGCTTTTCCCTGCCTTCTGTACGAAAAAAGGAAAGCACGGTGTAGGATGCGCGCCCCCTGCCATGCAGGCAGACTGCCGCCGACCGATCCTTCGTTCCACAGCCTTTGGAACCTGAAATAACCATGTCATCGCGTAAATTTGGACTCAACCTGGTCGTGGTGCTGGCCATCGCTGCCTTGTTCACCGGTTTCTGGGCGCTGATCAATCGCCCCGTGACCGCCCCTAACTGGCCCGAGCAAATCTCCGGTTTTTCCTACTCGCCGTTCCAGCAAGGCCAGTACCCACAGAAAGAGCAGTACCCGAACGACGATGACATGCGTCGCGACCTGGAAATCATGAGCAAGCTCACGGACAACATCCGGACTTACTCGGTCGACGGCACCCTCGGCGATATTCCCAAGCTCGCCGAAGAGTTCGGCCTGCGCGTGACCCTGGGGATCTGGATCAGCCCGGACCTGGTGCGTAATGAACGGGAAATCCAGCGCGCCATCGAACTCGCCAACACCTCCCGCAGCGTGGTGCGAGTGGTGGTCGGCAACGAAGCGCTGTTCCGCGAGGAAATTACCCCGGAAGCGTTGATCGTCCTGCTCGACCGCGTGCGCGCCGCCGTCAAGGTGCCCGTGACCACTTCCGAGCAATGGCACATCTGGGAGCACAACCCGCAACTGGCCAAACACGTCGACCTGATCGCCGCGCACATCCTGCCGTATTGGGAACACATTCCCATGGCCCAGGCGGGACAATTCGTACTCGATCGCGCCCGCGATCTGAAGAAAGCCTTCCCGAAAAAACCGCTGCTGCTGTCGGAAGTCGGCTGGCCGAGCAACGGCCGGATGCGCGGTGGCGCCGATGCCTCGCCGGCGGACCAGGCGATCTACCTGCGGACCCTGGTCAACAAGCTCAATCGCCAAGGCTTCAACTACTTCGTGATCGAAGCGTTCGATCAGCCGTGGAAGGCCAGCGACGAAGGCTCGGTCGGCGCGTACTGGGGCGTGTTCAACGCCGCGCGCCAGCAGAAATTCAACTTTGAAGGCCCGGTGGTGGCGATCCCGCAATGGCGGGTGCTGGCAGTCGGTTCGGTGGTGCTGGCGCTGTTGTCGCTGACCCTGCTGATGATCGACGGCTCGGCCCTGCGCCAACGGGGCCGGACCTTCCTGACCTTTATCGCATTCCTTTGCGGTTCGGTGCTGGTTTGGATCGGTTACGACTACAGCCAGCAATACAGCACCTGGTTCAGCCTGACGGTGGGTTTCTTGCTCGCCCTCGGCGCGCTCGGGGTGTTTATCGTGTTGCTGACCGAGGCCCACGAATTGGCCGAGGCGGTCTGGACCCACAAGCGTCGGCGAGAATTCCTGCCGGTGGTAGGGGATTCGGACTACCGACCGAAAGTGTCGATCCACGTGCCCTGCTACAACGAACCGCCGGAGATGGTTAAGCAAACGCTCAATGCCCTGGCCAATCTCGACTATCCGGACTTTGAAGTCCTGATCATCGACAACAACACCAAGGACCCGGCGGTCTGGGAACCGGTGCGCGATTACTGCGAAACCCTCGGCCCGCGCTTCAAGTTCTTCCACGTCGCGCCACTGGCCGGTTTCAAGGGCGGCGCGCTGAACTACTTGATTCCGCACACCGCCAAGGATGCCGAAGTGATTGCGGTGATCGACTCTGACTACTGCGTCGACCCGAACTGGCTCAAACACATGGTGCCGCACTTCGCCGACCCGAAAATCGCCGTGGTGCAGTCGCCGCAGGATTATCGCGACCAAAACGAAAGCACCTTCAAGAAGCTCTGCTACGCCGAGTACAAAGGCTTTTTCCACATCGGCATGGTCACCCGCAACGACCGTGACGCGATCATCCAGCACGGCACCATGACCATGACCCGTCGCTCGGTGCTCGAGGAACTCGGCTGGGCGGACTGGTGCATCTGCGAGGACGCGGAACTGGGCCTGCGGGTCTTTGAAAAAGGCCTGTCGGCGGCGTATTACCACACCAGTTACGGCAAGGGCCTGATGCCCGATACCTTCATCGACTTCAAGAAACAGCGCTTCCGCTGGGCCTATGGGGCGATCCAGATCATCAAGCGCCACACCGCCAGCCTGCTGCGCGGCAAGGACACCGAGCTGACCCGTGGCCAGCGTTATCACTTCCTCGCGGGCTGGTTGCCGTGGATCGCCGACGGCATGAACATCTTCTTCACCGTCGGTGCGCTGCTGTGGTCGTCGGCGATGATTATTTCGCCGCAACGGGTCGATCCGCCGCTGTTGATCTTCGCCATCCCGCCGTTGGCGTTGTTCGTATTCAAGGTCGGCAAGATCATCTTCCTTTATCGCCGTGCGGTCGGTGTGAACCTGAAGGATGCGTTCTGCGCGGCACTGGCCGGTCTGGCGTTGTCGCACACCATCGCCAAAGCGGTGCTGTACGGTTTCTTCACCAGCAGCATTCCGTTTTTCCGTACACCGAAGAACGCCGATAACCACGGCTTCTGGGTGGCGATTTCGGAAGCCCGCGAGGAGCTGTTCATCATGCTGCTGTTGTGGGCCGCGGCGCTGGGGATCTTCCTGGTGCAGGGCCTGCCGAGCAACGACATGCGCTTCTGGGTGACCATGCTGCTGGTGCAGTCGCTGCCGTACCTGGCGGCGCTGATCATGGCCTTCCTGTCGTCGCTGCCGAAACCGGCGGCCCAGGCCGAGCCGGTACCTGCCGTCTAAAAAATCACCGATGCACTAAACGGCGGCCAATGGCCGCCGTTTTGCTTTAAGATAACCGCCATTTTGCAGGGCTTGGCGTGATATCCATCCCTGTGGGAGCCCGCCTGCTGGCTCCCACATTTAAAGTCCGCGCCCACATTCATGATCTCCGGAGTTTTCCATGACGGCCCACGCCGACCTTTCGCCGACCCTTCAACTCGCCATCGATCTGATTCGCCGTCCGTCCGTGACCCCGGTCGACGCCGATTGCCAGAAGCAGATGATGCAGCGCCTGGGCGATGCCGGTTTCAAGCTGGAACCGATGCGCATCGAGGATGTGGATAACTTCTGGGCGACCCATGGCAAACACGACGGGCCGGTGCTGTGTTTCGCCGGTCACACCGACGTGGTGCCGACCGGCCCGGTGCAGGCCTGGCAGATCGACCCGTTCAACGCGCTGATCGACGAACACGGCATGCTCTGCGGCCGTGGCGCGGCAGACATGAAGGGCAGCCTCGCGGCCATGACCGTGGCCGCCGAGCGTTTCGTCACCGACTACCCAGACCACAAAGGCTCGGTGGCTTTCCTGATCACCAGCGATGAAGAAGGCCCGGCGCACCACGGCACCAAGGCTGTGATCGAACGCCTGGCCGCGCGCAAGGAACGTTTGGACTGGTGCATCGTCGGCGAACCGTCGAGCACCACCCTGGTGGGCGATGTGGTCAAGAACGGCCGTCGCGGCTCCCTCGGCGCCAAGCTGACCGTGCGCGGCGTGCAGGGCCACGTGGCCTATCCGCACCTGGCGAAGAACCCGATCCACCTCGCCGCCCCGGCGCTGGCCGAACTGGCCGCCGAGCATTGGGATCACGGCAACGATTTCTTCCCGCCCACCAGTTTCCAGATCTCCAATGTCAATTCCGGGACCGGTGCGACCAACGTGATCCCCGGTGACCTGGAAGCGCTGGTCAACTTCCGTTTCTCCACCGAATCCACGGTCGAAGGCCTGCAAAAGCGTGTCGCCGATATCCTCGACAAACACGGCCTGGACTGGCACATCGAGTGGGCCTTGTCCGGCTTGCCGTTCCTCACCGAACCCGGCGCGCTGCTCGACGCGGTGGCCTCGAGCATCAAGGACATCACCGGTCGCGAAACCAAGGCGTCCACCAGTGGCGGTACGTCCGACGGCCGCTTCATCGCAACCATGGGCACCCAAGTGGTCGAACTCGGCCCGGTCAACGCGACGATTCACCAGGTCAACGAACGGGTGCTGGCCGCAGACCTCGATGTGCTGACCGAAATCTACTACCAGACCCTGATCAAGTTGCTCGCCTGATGCTCGCGTGCCCGATTTGCAGCGAGCCGCTCAACGCGGTGGACAACGGCGTCGTGTGCCCTGCCGGGCATCGCTTCGACCGCGCGCGCCAGGGTTACTTGAACCTGTTGCCGGTGCAGCACAAAAACAGCCGCGACCCGGGGGATAACCTGGCGATGGTCGAGGCCCGTCGTGATTTCTTGAACGCCGGGCACTACGCCCCGGTGGCCAAGCGTCTGGCGGAACTGGCGGCGCAACGGGCGCCGCAGCGTTGGCTCGATATCGGCTGTGGCGAGGGTTACTACACCGCGCAAATCGCCGAGGCCCTGCCCCACGCCGACGGCTATGCGCTGGATATTTCCCGGGAAGCGGTCAAACGCGCCTGCAAGCGCAATCCGCAGCTGACCTGGTTGATCGCCAGCATGGCCCGGGTACCGCTGGCGTCGGGCAGCTGCCAGTTCCTCGCCAGCGTGTTCAGCCCGCTGGACTGGGAAGAGGCCAAGCGCCTGCTCAGCCCTGGCGGCGGCTTGATGAAAGTCGGTCCCACCAGCGGCCATTTGATGGAGTTGCGCGAGCGGCTGTACGACGAAGTGCGCGAATACACCGACGACAAGCACTTGGCCCTGGTGCCTGACGGCATGCGACTGGATCACAGCGAAACCCTGGCATTCAAACTAACGCTGACCCGCGGTCAGGATCGCGCCAACCTGCTGGCCATGACACCCCACGGCTGGCGCGCCAGCGCCGAACGCCGGGCAGCGGTCATCGAACAGGCCGAGCCGTTCGAGGTCACGGTTTCGATGCGTTACGATTACTTCGTACTTCAATAATTTTGGCCTTGAGCGACAGCTTGAGGTCGACCAAATCCGCGAATGGATTTTTCAAGAACGCCATGAGGACTTCCATGCGCCAGCCCGATATCGAGATTTACCTGAAAGACGCCGACGTCGACCACAAGGCCATCGCCGCCTGGCTCGGCGCCGCGCTGGGTCCGTGCAGCGACTGGGTGCAGAAAGGCCAGACCTACAAGTGCAAGGCCGGCAACGTGCCGGTGACCTGGCTGCCGAAAGCCGTGGGGAAGTGGAACAGCCTGTTCCTCGACAGCGACCAGACCCCGTGGGAAGACGACATCGCCTGCGCCCGCGCCGCATTTGCCGCACTGCAAGTCGAAGTGCGTTGTGCACCGGGCAGTTGGGTCGAGGAAGAAGGTGAAGAATCGGCAGACCGCTGGATGCGCATCAGCGCCGATGGCGAAGAAGAGATCACCTGGAAGACGGCATAAGAGCAGCTGCGAGCTGCAAGCCTTAAGTTGTAGCTTGCAGCTTGCAGCTCGCAGCTCGCAGCTTGGATCGTACCTTAAAGCCCCAACACATCCTCAGCCTGCAAGCCTTTCTCACCGCTGACCACGGCGTATTCCACCTGCTGGCCTTCAGCCAACGAGCGGTGGCCTTCGCCACGGATCGCACGGTAGTGGACGAACACGTCCGCCCCGTCCTGCCGCTGGATAAAGCCGTAGCCCTTGGCGTCGTTGAACCACTTCACGCTACCGGTTTCACGTGTTGCCATCTGTTCATACTCCTTTTTTATTATGGATCGGGCTTTTCGTGGGAAAGCCTCGGGAATGGTATTTGCGAGGTGCATGGCCACTATAAGGCCAGCTCGGGCTCGCCGAGTATATGACACACGCAGAAACTCTCAACTGGAGTTTACTTCGGCGCTTTTTTGCCGATTTTCGATGAATCCGGCACACTACCCGGCCCGAGCCATTGCTCGGTTTTATTCACTCACGCAGAAGCCGTATGACCCGTTCCCCGTTCCGCCGTCTTGTGTTTGGCACCTTGCGCCGACTGCTCTATCTCTGGGTTCGCTCGGAGACGATCAACCAGTCGTCCTTCACCCTCAACCTCGACCGCAGTCGCCCGGTGTTCTACGTCCTGCAAAACCCTTCGCTGACCGACCTCGCCGTGGTCGACACCGAATGCACCAAGGCCGGACTGCCGCGCCCGGTGCTGCCAGTGTCGGTGGGCAACCTGATGGAACCGGCGGCATTTTTCTACCTGACGCCGGAACCCGACTGGCTCGGTCGCCAGGACAAACGTGGTGCGCCGCCGACCCTCACGCGATTGGTCAGTGCACTGACACAGAACGCCGCTGAAGATGCGCAGATCATTCCGGTCAGCGTGTTCTGGGGCCAGTCGCCGGACAGCGAGTCGAGCCCGTGGAAGTTGTTGTTCGCCGACAGTTGGGCGGTCACCGGGCGTCTGCGCCGCTTGCTCAGCATCATCGTGCTGGGACGCAAGACCCGCGTGCAGTTTTCCGCGCCGATTCACCTGCGCGAACTGATCGAACACAACAAGGGCCATGAGCGCACCGTGCGCATGGCCCAGCGCATCCTGCGGGTGCACTTCCGCAACCTCAAGGCCGCCGTCATCGGCCCGGACATTTCCCACCGCCGCAACCTGGTCAAGGGCCTGCTCCATCAGCCGCTGGTCAAACAGGCGATCCTCGATGAAGCCGAACGCGAGAACATTTCTGCGGAAAAAGCCAAGGCGCAAGCCCTGCGCTACGGCAACGAGATCGCCTCGGACTACACCTACACCGCCATCCGTTTCCTCGAAGTGGTGCTGAGCTGGTTCTGGAACAAGATCTACGACGGGATCAAGGTCAACCACATCGACGGCGTGCAGAAGGTCGCCCAGGGTCACGAAGTGATCTACGTGCCGTGCCACCGCAGCCACATCGATTACCTGTTGCTTTCGTACCTGCTGTTTCGCAACGGTTTGACCCCGCCGCACATCGCCGCCGGGATCAACCTCAACATGCCGGTGATCGGCAGTCTGCTGCGCCGTGGCGGCGCGTTTTTCATGCGCCGCACGTTCAAAGGCAATCCGCTCTACACCTCCGTGTTCAACGAATACCTGCACACCCTGTTCACCAAGGGTTTTCCGGTGGAGTACTTCGTCGAGGGTGGCCGCTCGCGCACCGGGCGCATGCTGCAACCGAAAACCGGGATGCTCGCCATCACCTTGCGCAGCTTCTTGCGTTCGTCACGCATGCCCATCGTCTTTGTCCCGGTGTACATCGGTTATGAGCGGGTGCTGGAAGGACGGACCTACCTCGGCGAATTGCGCGGCGCGAGCAAGAAGAAAGAATCGATCTTCGATATTTTCAAAGTCATCGGTGCCCTCAAGCAGCGCTTCGGCCAAGTGGCGGTGAACTTCGGCGAACCGATCAAACTGGCGGAGTTCCTCGACAGCGAACAACCGGACTGGCGTTCCCAGGAACTCGGCCCGCAATTCAAACCGGCGTGGCTCAACGAAACCACCAACCGCCTCGGCGAGAAAGTCGCCCAGCATTTGAACGAAGCCGCAGCGATCAATCCCGTGAACCTGGTGGCCCTCGCGTTGCTGTCCACCAGTCGCCTGGCCCTGGATGACCGGGCCATGGCCCGGGTGCTCGACCTGTATCTGGCGCTGCTGCGCAAAGTGCCGTACTCACCGCACACCACCTTGCCGGAAGGTGATGGCCGGGCGCTGATCGAGCACGTCAAGGATATGGATTTGCTCTCCGAGCAGAGTGATGCCCTGGGCAAGATTCTGTACTTGGACGAGCAAAATGCAGTCCTGATGACCTACTACCGCAACAACGTCCTGCACATCTTTGCGCTGCCGGCGCTGCTGGCGAGTTTCTTCCAGAGCGCCTCGCGCATGAGCCGCGAACAGATCCTGCGCTACAGCCGTGCGTTGTACCCGTATTTGCAATCCGAATTGTTTATCCGCTGGACCCTCGACGAACTGGATGCGGTGATCGATCAGTGGCTTGAAGCCTTTGTCGAGCAAGGCTTGCTGCGCTTAGAGAACGACGTTTACCTGCGTCCGGCGCCGAGTTCGCGGCACTTCGTGCTGTTGACCTTGCTGTCAAAAAGCATCGCTCAGACGTTGCAGCGTTTCTACATGACGGTGTCCTTGTTGCTCAACAGCGGCCAGAACAGCCTCAGCGCCGAAGAGCTGGAGGATTTGTGCACGGTCATGGCCCAGCGCCTGTCGATCCTCCATGGCCTGAACGCCCCGGAATTCTTCGACAAGAGCCTGTTCCGCCACTTCATCCAGACCCTGCTCGACCTCGACGTATTGCGTCGCGACGAAGCCGGCAAGTTGAGCTACCACCCGCTGCTCGGTGAACTGGCCGAAGGTGCAGCCAAGCGCGTGCTCCCGGCGGACATCCGCTTGTCGATTCGCCAAGTGGCACTGCACCGCAGCGAGGATGCGGCCGATCAGGTCGCGCAGCCGACGCCGGTAGACTAATTTGTCATTCATTGTTCAGATCAAGGAAGCGCCCATGCTCCGCCCTACCCTTCGCTTTGCCGGCCTGTGCGCAGGCTTGATGATTTCCGCCAGCGCCCTGGCCTTGTCGCTCAGTGACCTGTCGCAAAAAGACGCCTCTGGCGGCCTGAAAGACGCGTTGACCCAAGGTGCGCAAATCGCCGTCAAGCAACTCGGCACGCCCGGCGGTTTCAGCAATAACCCGGACGTGAAAATCGAACTGCCGGGCAAGCTTGGCAAAGTCGCGAGCAAGATGAAGCAATTCGGCATGGGTGATCAGGTCGAGCAACTGGAAACCAGCATGAACAAGGCCGCCGAGACCGCCGTGGTCCAGGCGCAGCCCATCCTGGTCGATGCGGTGAAGAAGATGACTGTCGATGACGCCAAAGGCATCCTCAGCGGCGGCCAGGATTCGGCCACGAAATACCTGGATAAGACCAGCCGCGAACAAATCCGCGCCAAGTTCCTGCCGATCGTCAAGAACGCCACCGATCAAGTGGGCCTGGCCAAGCAATACAACCAGTTCGCCGGCCAAGCCGCGACCATGGGTGTGGTGGACGCCAAGAGCGCCAACATCGAAAACTACGTGACCGAGCAAGCGCTGAACGGCTTGTTCGAAATGATCGGCAAGCAGGAAGAAACCCTGCGCAAAAATCCGGCGGCTGCGGCGACCAGTTTGGCCAAGAAGGTGTTCGGAACACTGTAAGCGTCAGGCAAGACTCGGTGGGGGTGGGTTTGCGCAATGGTGTCGCCCACCGCTGTAATTCAGTATTTTCATCTCCGAAAAAGCACCATGGCAGCTGTGCTCGGGCGGACCTCGGTCTGGCCGGGTGCCTACTAACCGGTTTTCCACCCCGCGTACAGCTGCCGCCCTCTTACTCACCCAGCCAATCCTGCGCGATCGACGAATTGTCCTTGAGGAAGAACACCCACTCCCGGCCCAGTTTTTTCTTTTCGAACACATTCAACTGGACCAGCCCGTTAAGGGTCCGCGTCGCCATGTTGTAGGAGCAATCCAGGTTAGCCATCACATTGACCGTGGTGAATTCCTTGGCCATGCCGTTCCTGGCAACGTGAAACAGCGCGCGCTGCTGTTCAGTGAACTGCCGCGCCGTTCCCGACGCCATTAACCAGCGATCAAAATCCTCGGCATCCACCAGGCTCCTGCGGTACGCCTCGTTAAACCCGCGTACCGCGCGCAATAGGATCGTGCACTGAAAATCGATGAAGTACGTCAGGTCCAGCCCATCCGTTTCACTGTAGAGGTAGGACCGACCGTATTTCACCGGTGACTTGCGTAACAGCACGCTGATCGCGATGTAGCGCAACGCCGAATAATCGTGTTTGAACATGAACCAGTAGAACAACGCCCGCGCGACGCGGCCATTGCCGTCGCGGAACGGATGTTCGTAACCCAGGGCAAAATGCAGCGCAATGGCCTTGATCAGCGGATGCAGATAATCCGTTCGCAGCGGGTCGCCATGGGATTGGTTGATCCACGTCGCCAACAACTCCAGTCGACTCCCCAGGCCGGCGGCGGGCGGTGGCGTGTGCACGGTATTTCCAGCGCCGTCCTGCACCACCACATCGTCCGTACACCTGAACATTCCCGGCGAATACTGCTGATCGTCAATGCCTTCGACACCCACGCGATGCAGCTGGAGGATCAACCCGACGCTGAGCGGCTGATGCCGTTGTTCCCAGGCTAACTTCATCATGCGGTAGTTGCCCAGGATCATCCGCTCATCCAGCGTTCGCGGAAGCCGATCACGCCGAAGCATGTCCTTGGCCACTCGTGTCGTGGTCGCCGCACCTTCAAGTTGGCTACTACTGATCGCCTCGTCTTCAATCAGGTCGTTGAGCAGATAATTCAGTTGCGTTCGCTCACCGATGTTGTTGGTCATGGCCTGCAATGCTGCCGACGTGGCATGACGATCAATGAGTGCCAAGGTTCTCTGAGCCACCGGAGTGAGGATGAACGTGCCCCATTGGAGCGGTTGCCCCAACGGCACCAACCTGGCGTATTGCGCAGCCCGGGCCTTCTTGACCAGCGCCCAGCACAACCCTGGGTCCAGCTCCCGAGGCCAACGATAACGCAGCTCTTCAAATGGCAAGTAACGCCCCCGCTCGTCCAACGGTCTGAGCAGCGCGACATACTCGTCCAGACGTTGCCGATGGGGCGTTTGCCACAGCCGCTCGAACACAGGGTCCGATCGACCGAACGTTGCAGGGGGTGATTTAATCATCGCTGTCTGAAAGCCTGTAAAACCAGGCTTTCAGTACAGCATGAGGGACTTCGCGGCCTCAATATCAGCCGCTTCTGAAACCTGTGTAGGAATAGCCTCTACAGATGTCAGACGGTTTCTTTCTTCACCCTGAACCACGCCGCATACAACGCCGGCAAGAACAGCAGCGTCAGCGCCGTGGCGACGATCAGGCCGCCCATGATCGCAACGGCCATCGGTCCGAAGAACACGCTGCGCGACAGCGGGATCATCGCCAACACCGCCGCCAGGGCGGTGAGGACGATGGGGCGGAAGCGGCGCACGGTGGCTTCGATGATGGCTTGCCAGGGTTTCAGGCCGGCGCTGATGTCTTGCTCGATCTGGTCCACCAGGATCACCGAGTTGCGCATGATCATCCCCGACAGGGCGATGGTCCCGAGCATCGCGACAAAGCCGAACGGTTGGCGGAATACCATCAGGAATAAGGTGACGCCGATCAGCCCCAAGGGCGCGGTGAGGAACACCATCGCCGTGCGGGAGAAACTGCGCAGTTGCAGCATCAGCAAGGTCAGCACCACCACGATAAACAGCGGTACGCCGGCCTTCACCGAGTTCTGACCACGGGCGGAGTCTTCCACGGTGCCGCCCACGTCCAGCAGGTAGCCATCCGGCAATTCGGCGCGGATCGGATCGAGGGTCGGCAGAATCTGCTGCACCAGGGTCGCCGGTTGTTCTTTGCCATAGATATCGGCGCGCACCGTCACGTTGGGCAGGCGATTGCGGTGCCAGATGATGCCTTCCTCGAAGCCGTATTCCAGGGTCGCGATCTGCGACAACGCCACGCTGCGACCGTTATCGGTGGGCACCGACAGGCTCGGCAGCAACGACAACTCAGTACGCTCATGGGCAGTGCCGCGCAGCAGGATCTCGATCAACTCGTTGTCTTCGCGGTACTGGCTGACGCTCGAGCCGGTCAGCGAACTCTGCAAGAACTTCGACAGGTTGACGGTGCTGACGCCCAGTGCCCGGGCGCGGTCCTGGTCGACATTCAGGTAGACCACCTTGCTCGGCTCTTCCCAGTCCAGGTGGACGTTGACCACGTGGGGGTTCTGCCGAACTTTCTCCGCCACCTTGCGCGCCAGGGCGCGGACTTCTTCGATGTGCTCACCGGTGACGCGGAACTGCACCGGATAGCCCACGGGCGGGCCGTTTTCCAGACGCGTGACCCGGGAACGCAGGGCCGGGAATTGCTCATTGAGGGTTTCGATCAACCAGGTGCGCAGGGTTTCGCGCTCCTCGATGGTTTTGGACAGGACGACAAACTGGGCGAAACTCGCTGCGGGAAGTTGCTGGTCCAGCGGTAGGTAAAATCGCGGCGAACCGGTGCCGACGTAGGCCACGTAGTTATCGATGCCGGCGTGTTCCTTGAGCAGTCCTTCGAGGCGCTTGACCTCCTCGGTGGTGTTGCTCAGCGACGCGCCTTCGGCGAGTTTCAGGTCGACCATCAACTCCAGTCGGCCGGACGCCGGGAAGAACTGTTGCGGCACGTACTTGAACAGCACCACCGAGCCGATGAACAGCACGATGGTCAGGCTGATAACGGTTTTGCGCCGCCGCACGCACCACTCCACCAACCGGCGAACCCGTTGATAGAACGGCGTGGCGTATGGGTCGGGATGACCGTCGCCCGTGCCGTGTTTGGCCGCATGAATCTTCGCCAGGTCCGGTAGGAGTTTTTCCCCCAGGTACGGCACGAACACCACCGCCGCCACCCAGGACGCCAGCAACGCGATGGTCACCACCTGGAAGATCGAGCGGGTGTATTCGCCGGTACCGGATTGCGCGGTGGCGATGGGCAGGAAACCTGCCGCCGTGATCAGGGTGCCGGTGAGCATCGGGAACGCGGTGCTGGTCCAGGCGTAACTCGCGGCTTTGAGTCGATCAAAGCCCTGCTCCATTTTGATCGCCATCATTTCCACGGCGATGATCGCGTCATCCACCAGCAAGCCCAGCGCCAGCACCAACGCGCCGAGGGAAATCTTGTGCAGGCCGATCCCCAGGTAATACATGCAGGCGAAGGTCATGGCCAACACCAGCGGAATTGCCAGCGCGACGACCATGCCCGTGCGCACGCCGAGGGAGAAAAAACTCACCAGCAACACGATCGCCAAGGCTTCCACCAAGACCTGGACGAATTCTCCGACACCGGTCTTCACCGCCGCCGGTTGGTCCGACACTTTGCGCAGCTGCATGCCGGCAGGAAGATTCTTCTGGATACGGGCGAATTCGACTTCAAGGGCTTTGCCCAAGACCAGGATGTCACCGCCGTCCTTCATCGCCACCGCCAGGCCAATCGCGTCTTCGCCCATGAAGCGCATGCGCGGCGCCGGAGGGTCGTTGAAGCCGCGACGCACGTCGGCGACATCGCCGATGCGGAACGTGCGATCGCCGACACGAATCGGGAAGCGATTGATCTCGTCGACCGTCTGAAAATTTCCCGAGACCCGTAGCTGCAATCGCTCACTGCTGGTCTCGAAGAACCCCGCCGTGGACACCGCGTTCTGTTCTTCCAACGCCTGTTGCACCGCCGCCAGCGGCAAACCGAGGGTCGCCAGTTTCAGGTTGGAAAGTTCGATCCAGATCTTCTCGTCCTGCAATCCCAGCAGGTCGACCTTGCCCACGTCATTGACCCGTTGCAGTTGAATCTGCACGCGGTCGGCGTAGTCCTTGAGCACCGCGTAATCGAAGCCATCGCCGGTCAGCGCATAGATGTTGCCAAAAGTGGTGCCGAACTCATCGTTGAAGAACGGCCCCTGGATACCCGGGGGCAAGGTCTGGCGAATGTCGCTGATCTTCTTGCGCACCTGATACCAGAGTTCCGGAATCTGCTTGGAGTGCATCGAGTCCCGGGCAATAAACGTGACCTGGGATTCGCCGGGGCGGGAAAACGACACAATGCGCTCGTACTCGCCGGTTTCCATCAGCTTCTTTTCAATACGCTCGGTGACTTGTCGCGAGACTTCCTGGGCGGTGGCGCCCGGCCAACGGGTCTGGATCACCATGGCCTTGAAGGTGAACGGCGGGTCTTCGCTTTGGCCCAGCTTGGTGTAGGACAACGCCCCAACGATGGCCAGCAACAGCATCAGGAACAGTACGATCTGGCGATTACGCAACGCCCATTCGGAAAGGTTGAAACCCATCGGGATTACTCCTTGTCCGCCAGATTGACCACGCGGTTGGAGCGATCCACCGGGCGCACTTGCTGCCCGTCATGGAGCACATGGACACCGGCGGCCACCACCCAGTCGCTGGCGTTCAGGCCTTCAAGCACCGACACGCTTTTTTCGCCGAAAGGTCCGACACGCACCGGGGCTTTTTTCAGGGTGTTATTAGCGCCCACGACCCATACGTAGGTGGCGCCATTTTCCGCCGTGAGCGCCGAGAGCGGGACTGACAGCGGGATGACGTCGGCGATCTGGATAAATACCCGGGCGCTCTGGCCCAGTTCAGCCGGGACTTTGCCGGCGGTGAACGTAATGCGCGCAGCGAAAGTGCGGGATTTCGGGTCGGCGGCGGGGGACAGTTCGCGGATGCGTCCGGCGAAGCGTTGATCCGGCTGGGTCCACAACTCCACTGACACCGGTTGGCCGATCTTGAAACGGCCGAAGCTTTGTTCCGGCAAGCTGATCAACACTTCGCGCTCGCCATCGGTGGCCAGGGTGAACACGGTTTGTCCGGCGGCCACCACTTGTCCGACTTCCACCGCACGCTTGGCCACTACGCCATCCTGCGGCGCGCGCAGCACGGCATAGCTGGCCTGATTGGTAGAAACGTTGAATTCGGCCTTGATTTGCTTGAGCCGCGCTTCACCGGATCGGTAAAGGTTTTCGGCATTGTCGTACAGGGAACGGCTGACCATCTGCCGCTCCATCAAGGTTTTATAGCGATCACGCTCGGCCCGCACCATGCTCAGGTTGGCCTCGGCAGCGGCGACCTGGGCGCGAGTGGCTTCCAATTGCAGGCGAACGTCTTGCGGATCGAGTTCTGCCAGCGGCTGGTCGGCCTTCACTCGCTGCCCTTCGTCGACCAGTCGTCGGCTGACTTTGCCGCCGATGCGGAAGGCCAGGTCCGGCTCGTACCGCGCGCGCACTTCACCAGGATAACTGTCCATCGCCTGGGCCGAAGGCACGGGCTGCACCACCATCGCCGGGCGCACCGGTTCTTGCACCGCCTCTTCGTGACCACACGCCGACAATAAAAAAGCCAGGCTAACTGGCAGTGCGAGGGGCAAGGCATAGCGGAACATGGTGAAGGACCTTTCGCTAATGGTGCTTGGAATAATTATACTGGCCGGTATGTTATTAATAGCAAACTCACCAGTCCAGTATTAAAAGCGACGAATGCCAAACAATCTTTCAGCTCCCAGCGGCCCGGGTCGCCCCAAGGATCTGGCCAAGCGCCAAGCCATCCTCGAGGCGGCGAAACAGTTATTCCTCACTCAGGGCTACGCCAGCACCAGCATGGACGCGGTCGCAGCGGCGGCCGGGGTGTCGAAGCTGACGGTCTATAGCCACTTCAATGACAAGGAAACGCTGTTTTCCGCCGCAGTGGTGGCCAAGTGTGAAGAGCAGTTGCCGACATTGTTCTTCGAATTGCCCGACGGCATCGCCGTGGAAACCGTGCTGCTGAACATCGCCAGGGGCTTTCATCAACTGATCAACAGCGACGAGTCGGTCAACCTGCACCGCTTGATCATGACCCTCGGCAGCCAGGACCCGAAGCTGTCGCTGATCTTCTTCGAAGCCGGGCCACAGCGCATGTTGCAGGGCATGGAGCGGTTGCTGACCAAGGTCGACCAGAGCGGCACGCTGAGCATCGATAAACCGCTGAACGCCGCCGAGCACTTCTTCTGCCTGCTCAAGGGCGCGGCGAACTTTCGGTTGTTGTACGGCTGCGGCGAGCGCCTGGACGGCGACGCGGCCGAGGCGCATGTGCGGGAAGTGGTGGGGTTGTTTATGCGGGCTTATCGGCCGATGGCGGGCTCATAGTTTTTGGGCGGCTGTACCGGCCTCTTCGCTAGCAGGCTAGCTCCCACATTGGATTGTCGGTGTGCATAAGATCCTTGTGGGAGCTAGCCTGCTAGCGATGAATCCAACTCGGTTTCAGACCAGTTGAGGCCTTCCCCCCAACCATAGAATCTCCCACAAGGGGGTTGTGGACACTGCAGATCCCCTGTGGGAGCTAGCCTGCTAGCGATAGACGCGACGCAGTCTCAAGGCTTCAGCGCTTTCTTCGGATAGATGTCATACCGACTGGACTTGCCATCCAGCGCATGGCTCGGCTTGGGCCCGGCGATGCACGGCGCCTTGCGTGGGCGCTTGACCACCACCCGATGACTGGCCAGGGCCAGGGCGGCTTCGAGCAGGGCCGGGGCGTCCGGGTCATCGCCGACCAAAGGGCGAAACAGGCGCATTTCCTTTTTCACCAGTGCGGTTTTCTCACGATGAGGAAACATCGGGTCGAGGTAGATCACCTGCGGCGGCTCCCCTTCCCAATGGCGCATCACCTCGATCGAATTGCCCTTGAGCAAGCGCATCCGCGCCACGATGGGCGCCACCTCGAAATCGTCCCCGCCCCGGGCCAAGCCATCCTCCAACAGTGCGGCGATCAACGGCTGACGCTCGATCAGGCTCATCTCACAGCCTAGGCTGGCCAGCACGAAGGCATCCTTGCCCAACCCGGCCGTGGCGTCGAGCACCCGCGGACGCACGCCCTGAGCCACGCCAACAGCCTTGGCGATCATCTGGCCACTGCCGCCGCCGTACAACCGACGGTGCGCCGCGCCACCTTCGACATAATCCACCCGCACCGGCCCCGGCGCGTCCGGGCCGAGCTGTTGCAATTGCAAACCCTGCTCGCCGAGCTGCAAGGCAAACTCCGCGTCCTCGACCTGCAATGGCAGATTCAGGCGTTCGGCCCATTGCTCGGCCTGGGCCTGGAAGGCTTCGCCCAGGGCTTGAACGTGGATGCGGGGCGCCGCCGTTTGCTCAATCATGGAAAACACACTCAAAAATATTAATGATCGGCGAAACCTGCCGATAACAAAATTACCGGGCATTTTGCCAGAGCTGAGCGTCGACCGAGAGAAATGTCAGACATTCAACGCACATCGATAGGCTACATCTCGCCCTACGGCGATTTTGGCCGTCACAACACCCAAGCACTGAGCGGCGTCAGTCACCTGTGGCAGGATTTCTTTGCCCAGGCACTGGCCGATCATCTGGGCGATGCTGCGCCGCTGCCGGGCGAATACAAACCCCTCGATCTCGACAGCCCGATTGAACCGGTGAGCGGCGATGAGCTGTTGTCGCAGATCGTCACCCAGCGCGCCTGCGACGTGACCGAAACCGAGGTCAAACCGCCCGAACCGCTGTTCCTGCCGATTGCCGAGTTCGAGACAGAATTGCTGGACAAGCCGTTCCCGCCGTTCCCCGCCGACGAACTCGTCGCCCAGCAGAAACAACAGGACTTCGAATCCGGTTGGGTCCGGCCGATTGTGCTGACTGCCGGCCAGGCATTGCCCGAGCCTGCGCCAGCACCGCAGCCGCGTCCGCTGCACTTGCCGATCGCCGAATTCGAACTCGACCTGCTGGACAAACCCTTCCCGCCGTTCCCCGCCGACGAAATCGTCGCGCAGCAGAAAGCCATGGACTTCGATCTCGGCTGGGCGCGCCCGATCGTCTTACAGAACCTGCGCATCGCCGCCTGATTCTTTAGCGGCAGAGCTGCCACAGCCCCATGTCCAGATGAAAATGGTTGCGGTGCGCGGCGTTGTAATCCGGACTCAACACCACACTGAACAACTCGCACGCGCCGTCACGCACCTGATGCAGAAAACGCCCGTCGTCATTGTCCTTCGACCAGTCCTTGAGCACGCTGACGGTTCGCCCGTCCGCCAGCCGGAAACCGGCGATGTCCAGCGCATTGGCGCTGGCATGCTGGCTGCGCCGGCCATTTTCACGACCGTAGACGTTGCGGCAGGCAAAGCTGCCAAGGTGATCGACGCGGGTCACCGCTTGCCCGTACGCAGTCTGCGCCGCCGGTTGCAGGGTGTGACGCTCGAACAGGGCAAAGCCCACGGCCAAGGGGCAACTGGCGAGGAAGCTGCTACTGAGCGCTACCTCACCGCCCTGTACACGCAGAGTGTTGCTCAACGGGCAGGTGGCGTCGGGGCTGTCCGCCTGGCGCGTGGTGCGCAGGCCGGCGCTGCTCAACGCTTGATCGCAGAGCAACGGGTCACTGCGCAGGCGCATCAGCTTGTACGGCGTCAGCCAGTTCGGCTCGGCTTGCACGTCCAGCGGCGCCCAGGGATTCCATGGCGGCGGTAACGACACCCAGCCACGCCAGACGCTCAGTGCCACGACGCCAATCACCAGCAGCCACACCAGCCCCTTCAGTAACCGCACGTTCAGTCCTTGAAGAACTGATTGGCCTGCGAGTACGGCATCGAGCGCGCGGTGAAACCGAAGGTGCCGTGTTGCTGGATCTCTTCGGCCGCGCGAAAGAATTCACCATACGCCGCCAAGGCCAAGGCTGAGCCAACGCTGATGCGTTTGACGCCCATCTCGCTGAGTTGCGCCACGGTCAGTTTCAAGCCGCCAGACATCAACACATTCACCGGTTTCGGCGCCACGGCCCGCACCACGGCCAACACGTCATCGGCGCTGCGCAGCCCCGGCGCATAGAGCACGTCCGCCCCGGCTTCGGCGAAGGCTTGCAAGCGGCGGATGGTGTCGTCGAGGTCGGGGTGACCGTGCAGGAAGTTTTCCGCGCGGGCCGTGAGCACAAAGGGAAACGGCAGGCTGCGGGCCGTGGTCACCGCGGCTTCGATACGCGCGACGGCGTGTTCGAAACAATAGATCGGCGCGTCCGCACGGCCGGTGGCGTCTTCGATCGAGCCGCCCACCGCGCCGGCCGCTGCCGCTTGCAGCAAGCTTTGTGCACAGTCCGCCGGGCTGTCGGCGAAGCCGTTTTCCAGGTCGACCGCCACCGGCAACTCCGTGGCCGCGACAATCGCCCGCACGTTGGCCAAGGTGTCGTCGAGGCTCATCCCGCCATCCGCTCGCGCCTGAGAAAACGCGTAGCCGGCGCTGGTGGTCGCGAGCGCCGCGAAGCCCAGGCTGGCGAGCATCCGCGCCGAACCGGCATCCCACGGGTTGGGTATGACAAACGCCCCGTCGCGTTCATGCAAGGCTTTGAACGCTTGGGCTCGAAGGGTTTGCGCATCCATCGACAGGCTCCTGGCAAAGGCAACAAAAAGCCCGCCTCAGAGCAAACCCAGTTGCTCCGCGGCGGGCTCTCTGTATAGCTCAGGCAGCGCCAGCAGGCCAGGCAAACGCTGCATCAGTTGTGCGTGGAAACGTTGCGCCAGCTTCGCCGCCAGCAAGTTGTCGGCGGTGTGCAGGAAGATATAGGGCGTGCGTCCCTCTTCGATCCACAGGGCGATTTTCTCGACCCAAGGCACCAGGAACGGATCATTGGCTTCCAGCACCGGATGGCCAATGAACCGAACTTGCGGACACTGGGTCAGCGCCGCTGGCCGTGTCGGGACCCGGGGTTTCTTCGCCTGCGCGTGGAGCACCGAGGGATCGGTTGAGGTGCAACTGAACAGCGCCCGAGGATCGAGGCAGATACGCTCGACGCCGCGGTCGAGCAGCAGCCGATTGAGTTGTCGCTCGGCGTCGCCCTTGGCGAAAAAGTCATCGTGCCGCACTTCAACGGCCAAGGGCCGGTCGATGGCATCGATAAATCCGGCCAGTTCGCCGAGACGTCGCGGGGTAAAGCTTTTCGATAACTGCAACCACAGCGGCGACACCCGTTCACCCAAGGGGCTGAGCAACTGCACGAAGGTTTCAGCGGCGGTCAGTTGCTCGCGCAGGTCGCCACCGTGACTGATGTCACCGGGAAACTTGGCGGTAAAACGAAAGTGTTCGGGCATCACCTCGGCCCAGCGCTGCACTGTGGCGGCAGACGGGCTTGCGTAGAAGGTGGTGTTGCCTTCGACGGCGTTGAACACTTGGCAATAGAGACTGAGGAAGTCGCTGGTTTTCGCGTCGGCGGGATACAGGTATTCCCGCCAGGCGTTTTCACTCCAGGACGGGCAACCGAGGTAGTAAGGCAGCGGCATCAGATGTAGAGGTCGAGACCCATGACATCCGCATCCCAATCGACGAACCCGGCGGTGCTCAGGTAGCTGGCCAGGGCCATCGCCACGCTTTTGCTCATGGCGCGATGGTAGATCATGTCTTGCTGACGGGCGGGGAGATTGCTCAAGCGCTGCGCCGAGGCCTTGGCTGCGCGAGCGGCCAGCTGCTCTTCAGAAGGAATTTCCAGCTCACCGTCGATATCGACGTAATCGTCTTCCACCGCTGGGCCTTTGCGAGGCTTGCGCTTGATGGGGTAGGACTGAGAGGAAAGGCCGTCTATACGCATAATGTCATGCTCGGTATCGATGATGGCAGTTTAGTGGCCATTAACCCACTTCGCAAACCGCTTGGTGATAACTAGAACACATAAACGGAAAAAGGTTTAAAACCGGCGGGAAGAAACTGACGATTGGCTGGGCTTGCCTGTGATGAGGGGGCAAGCTCCCTCACCACAGGCAAGCCCAAAGCTCAAAGCTAAAGCTAAAGCTCAAAGCTCAAAGCTCAAAGCTCAAAGCTCAAAGCTCAAAGCTCGAAGCTCAAAGCTCAAAGCTCAAAGCTCAAAGCTCAAAGCTCAAAGCTCAAAGCTAAAGCTCAAAGCTCAAAGCTCGAAGCTAAAGCTGCCGCGTATCACCGCGCCTTCGGCGTCGCCACTTTATCCCGCAGGTAAACCGGCTGCGCTTCGTCCGCGACGATGGCCTCACCCCGCTCCCAGGCAAACCGCGCCAGGGTCAGCAGGTCTTCGGCGTGGGGCAATAGCGTGGCGTCTTGGCCGATCAGCTTCACGCCAATGCGCTCGGCGTAACCCCAGCCGGTGCCGGCGCCGAACCACTCGCCGCTGGCATCGCTCGGCAGCGCGGCGACTTCCGGCGGCAATACTGCTTCGTGGCCGACCAGGCGCATCTCACCCGCCGTTTCGCGGTAGCAACCCCAATAGACTTCGTCCATGCGCGCATCGATGGCCGCCGCGACCTGGCTCACACCCTGTTCGCGATAGGCCCGCTGGGCCAGCACCGCCAGGTTCGACACCGGCAACACCGGGCGGTCGAGGGCGAAGGCCAGGCCTTGCACCACGCCGATGGCGATCCGCACACCGGTGAAAGCGCCGGGGCCACGGCCGAAGGCAATGGCGTCCACCGCTTGCAGGGTGGTGCCCGCGTCGGCCAGCAGTTGCTGGATCATCGGCAGCAACTTCTGCGCATGCAGGCGCGGGATCACCTCGTAATGGCTCGTGACCTTGCCGTCATGCAGCAAGGCAACGGAGCAAGCTTCAGTCGCGGTGTCCAGGGCCAGCAAGGTGCTCATCGATGTGTCCGTAGCAGAGGTAGGAAAAAAGTGCGCCAGTATAAACAACTACGGCCCGCAAGCGGGCCGTAGAAGATCAAGCGGTTTTCAGCGCAGGGCTTCGAGCACCTTGCCGGTGATCGCTTCAACCGAGCCAACACCTTCAATGTGGCTGTACTTCGGCTTGCCCTCAGCGGCAGACAGCTCCTGGTAGAACTTCACCAGTGGCTCAGTCTGCGCGTGGTACACCGACAGGCGGTGACGCACGGTTTCTTCGGTGTCGTCCTTGCGCTGCACCAGTTCTTCACCGGTGATGTCGTCTTTACCGGCAATTTTCGGCGGGTTGTAGACGACGTGGTACACGCGGCCGGAAGCCTCGTGAACACGGCGGCCGGCGATGCGCTGGACGATGTCTTCGTCCTTGACGTCGATTTCCACCACGTGGTCCAGCTCGACGCCGGCCTTCACCAGGGCTTCAGCCTGCGGAATGGTGCGCGGGAAACCGTCGAACAGGAAACCCTTGGCACAATCGGCCTGGCTGATGCGTTCCTTGACCAGGTTGATGATCAGGTCGTCGGAGACCAGGCCACCGCTGTCCATCACGCTCTTGGCGATCAGGCCCAGCTCGGTGCCAGCCTTGACGGCGGCACGCAGCATGTCGCCGGTGGAAATTTGCGGAATGCCGAATTTCTCGGTGATGAACTTAGCCTGAGTACCTTTACCGGCCCCGGGAGCTCCCAGCAGAATGACGCGCATCGATGTGCTCCTCAATTTTTTATATAGATAACGCAGATTTGCCTCGTGGGGCCAATCTCAAAAATAGGGTCGTGACCGCCCAAACGGCCAAAGGCTGATCAAGATACACAGCAGGCCCGGCCCACACAAGCCGCCGAAAGTCGGAGAAACCCGCGTCCGTTGCGACCTCGCGGCGAGGTTCCCCTAGTCGCAACCCCGTCATTAACTGTCGCTTGGCAGACAGGCCGCGCCGTTCGCCAAGGGGCACTCGACCGCCCGCGTCGAGTGCCCGCCCCACGGCAAAAACCTTAGCCGGTATTTCGCAAACCGGCGGCAATCCCCGCCACAGACACCAGCAACGCTTGCTCGACCGGACTGCCCTGGGCCACTTCCTGCTGCCGGGAACGGGCCAGCAACTCGGCCTGCAATAGATGCAGCGGGTCGAGGTAGGTGTTGCGCAAGCGAATAAATTCCAGGGTGTCTGGGCTATGTGCCAGTAGTTGCGACTGGCCGGTCAAGCCGAGGACCACGGCGCATGCCTGCGACAATAGGTCGCGTAAGTGCGCGCCCAACGGCAGCAAATCCGGCTCGACCAAACGATCGTCGTAGGATTGGGCAATGTCCGCGTCAGCTTTGGCCAGGACCATTTCCAGCATGTCGATGCGGGTGCGAAAGAACGGCCATTGCTCGCGCATCTGCCCGAGCAACTCGCCTTCGCCACGCTCCAGCGCCTTGCTCAGCGCCGCTTCCCAACCGAGCCAGGCCGGCAGCATCAGGCGAGTCTGGGTCCAGCCGAAAATCCACGGGATCGCCCGCAGGCTTTCGATACCGCCGGCACGACGCTTGGCCGGACGGCTGCCCAACGGCAAGCGACCGAGTTCCTGCTCCGGGGTGGACTGACGGAAATACTCGACGAACTGTGGATTTTCCCGCACCACGGCACGGTAGGCGCTGACACCGTCGGCGGCCAATTCGTCCATCAAATGCCGCCAGGCGGGCTCGGGCGGTGGCGGCGGCAGCAAGGTCGCCTCCAGCACGGCGGCCAGGTACAGATTGAGGTTCTGCTCGGCAATGTCCGGCAGGCCGAATTTGAAACGAATCATTTCTCCTTGCTCGGTGGTGCGGAAGCGCCCCGCCACCGACCCCGGCGGCTGCGACAGAATCGCCGCGTGCGCCGGGCCGCCGCCACGGCCCACCGTGCCACCGCGACCGTGGAACAACAGCAGTTCGACTTGCTGCTCACGGCAGATGTCCACCAGCCGTTCCTGCGCCCGATACTGCGCCCACGCTGCTGCGGTGGTGCCGGCGTCCTTGGCGGAGTCGGAGTAACCGATCATGACTTCCTGCGGCCCCTGCAACCGCGAGCGGTAGCCCGGCAACAGCAGCAGTTGCTCGATCACCGGGCCGGCGTTATCGAGGTCCGCCAGGGTTTCGAACAACGGCACCACACGCATTGGCCGCAGGACGCCGGCCTCTTTGAGCAGTAACTGCACCGCGAGCACATCGGACGCGGCGCCGGCCATGGAAATCACGTAGGAACCGAGGGACGCCGCTGGCGCTGCGGCCACTTCCCGGCAGGTCGCCAGCACTTCGGCGGTGTCGGCGGACGGTTTGAAGTAGGCCGGCAGCAAGGGCCGACGGTTTTTCTGTTCGCGCATCAGGAACGCGATGCGCTCGTCCTCGCTCCAGTCTTCATAGCGACCGAGGCCCAGGTAATCGGTGATTTCGGTCATGGCGGCGGTGTGGCGCGACGAGTCCTGACGCACGTCGAGGCGCACGAGGAACAGGCCAAACGTCACAGCCCGGCGCAGGCAATCGAGCAACGGGCCGTCGGCGATCACGCCCATGCCGCACTCGTGCAGCGACTGATAGCACAGCTCCAGCGGGTCCAGCAGTTCACGGTTGTTGTGCAGCACATCGCTCGGCGGCGGCGTGCTTTCTTTCAACGACGACTGTGCCCAGTTGCGCGTGGCCCGCAGGCGTTCGCGCAGTTGCTTGAGCACCGCCCGATACGGTTCGGCGCTGTCACCGGCCTGGGCCTTGAGGGCGTCGCTGGCCTGTTGCATCGACAGCTCGGCCGCCAGGTGATCGACGTCGCGCAGGTACAGATCCGCCGCCATCCAGCGCGCCAGTAGCAGCACTTCGCGGGTCACGGCGGCAGTGACGTTGGGGTTGCCATCGCGGTCGCCGCCCATCCAGGAAGCGAAGCGGATGGGCGCGGCCTCCAGCGGCAAATGCAAACCGGTGGCGGCATGCAGCGCCTGGTCGGCCTTGCGCAGGTAATTCGGAATGGCCTGCCACAGCGAGTGTTCGATGACGGCGAAGCCCCACTTGGCTTCATCGACGGGCGTCGGCCGCGTGCGGCGAATTTCTTCAGTGTGCCAGGCCTCGGCAATCAGCCGTTGCAGACGCTCGTGGATCTGTTCGCGCTCGGCGCTGGTGAGGTCGCGATGGTCTTGCGCAGCCAGTTGCGCGGCGATGGCGTCGTACTTCTGGATCAAGGTGCGGCGCGCCACCTCCGTGGGGTGCGCGGTCAGCACCAGCTCGATTTCCAAGCGGCCCAATTGCCGCGCCAGCGACTCGGCGCCGTGGCCTTCGGCGCGCAAGCGAGCGAGCAACTCTGGCAGCACTCGACTTTCGAACGGTGCCGGTTGCGATTCTTCACGTCGATGAATCAACTGATACTGCTCGGCGATGTTGGCCAGGTTGAGGAACTGGTTGAACGCCCGCGCCACCGGCAGCAATTCATCCTCGCTCAACTGGTTGAGGCTGGCGCGCAGTTCGGCGTCCATCGAGCCGCGACGATCAGCCTTGGCGCCTTTGCGGATCTGCTCGATCTTGTCGAGAAAACCGTCGCCATACTGCTCCCGGATGGTATTGCCCAACAGCTCACCCAACAGGTGAACGTCCTCGCGCAAGCGTGCATCGATATCAGTCATCAGCAGTTCTCCAGCAATCAGTCCGGCGGCTCGAAGGCCCATGCTTTGATCCCCAAGAGTGCCGCCCCGGCCAGGTTCTTACAAGCACACGACGAACTGACTTTAAACCTTGCCGGTTGCAGCTAGTCTCAACACTAAGCCGTACAACGGCTGCACCGGCCACGCGGCCGGACACTCACATCCCTGCCACGAGCAGGTGCGCCATGAGGTCACTATGAAAATCCGTGAACTGGCCCAGCATTGGGAAGAAAATGCCAAGGGTCGCCTGACCAAGACTGCCTACAGTATTCATCTGGACGTCGAAGCCGCCGCCCGCCTCGCGGCGATCTCCGAGATGTACCCGAAACGGCACACCGAAGAGCTGCTGGGCGAATTGATCGGCGCGGCGCTTGAAGAGCTGGAAGCGAGCTTTCCCTACATCAAGGGCCAGACCGTGGTCGCCACCGATGAGGAGGGTGATCCGCTGTACGAAGACGTCGGCCCGACCCCACGTTTTCTCGCCTTGTCGCGGCGGCATTTGCATGATTTATCGGCGAGCAACGACAAGCAAAAACACTGAGTTTTGCCGCTTAAAACTGTAGGAGCGAGCCTGCTCGCGAGAGCGATGTTTCAGGCAACATCCATGTTGAATGTGAAGCCGCTTTCGCGAGCAGGCTCGCTCCCACATGAACCTTAAACCTCTTCAAAATTGGCGTATTCCCAAGGCCTTAAAAGCCCGGGAATACCGCTGCACACCGCGAAAGTTCCCGCTTTAGAGCCCCCTCAAGTTTTTTCAGGCCATGGGCCATCTTCTCTGAACTTTTAAAAAACGCCTCGGGTCACAGCCATTAACCACGCCTGGAACGGCCGTTTCAAAACGCGCTTTCACATGACGGTGGCGGCTCCTCGCCCAGGATGGATTTTGACGTTTTTCAGGAGTTATCCAATGGAGTTGAAGACCATGAAGACCAGCACTCGCAAAACCCCGTCCAACCACCTGCGCGGTCTGAAACTGGCTGCCTTGGCGATCGGCACCAGCTTCATCCTGGCCGGTTGCGCCGGCAACCCGCCGACCGAGCAATACGCAGTCACTGAATCGGCCGTGAACAACGCGGTCAGCGCTGGCGGTACCGAGTTTGCAGCGGTGGAAATGAAGTCCGCCCAAGACAAACTGAAACAAGCCGAAATCGCCATGCACGATAAGAAGTATGACCAGGCCCGGATTCTGGCCGAGCAGGCTGAGTGGGACGCCCGCGTTGCCGAACGCAAGTCTCAAGCCGTCAAAGCTGAGCAGGCTGTGAAGGATTCCCAGAAAGGTGTTCAGGAACTGCGTCAGGAAAGTCAGCGCACCGTGCAGTAAGCGCGCATCCCGACTCAACGCTGAAGCTCTTATCGATTAGAAAGGACGAACCATTATGCGTACAAAACTGATGATCCCTGCCCTGTTGGCCGCCAGTGTTGCCTTGGCTGCATGCTCGACGCCACCGAACCCTAACCTGGAAAGTGCGCGCACCAATTACTCGGCCCTGCAAACCAACCCGCAAGCCAGCAAAGTCGCGGCCCTGGAAACCAAGGACGCCAGCGATTACCTGGACAAGGCTGACCAGGCGTACCGCGACAAGCAAGACGCGGCCAAGGTCGATCAACTGGCCTACCTGACCAACCAGCGTGTGGAAGTGGCCAAGCAGACCATCGCCCTGCGTACCGCGGAAGCCAATCTGAAAAACGCCGCCGCACAACGGGCCCAGGCTCGTCTTGACGCTCGCGACGCACAGATCAAGCAACTGCAAGACAGCCTCAACGCCAAGCAAACCGATCGCGGCACCCTGGTGACCTTCGGTGACGTGCTGTTCGCCACCGACCGTGCCGACCTGAAATCCAGCGGTCTGGTGAACATCAACAAACTGGCGCAGTTCCTCTCGGAAAACCCGGATCGTAAAGTGATCGTCGAGGGTTACACCGACGCCACCGGCAGCGTCAGCCACAACCAGACGCTGTCTGAGCGTCGCGCCGATTCCGTGCGCACTGCCCTGGTGAAAATGGGCGTCGACCCGGCGCGCATCGTTGCCCAGGGTTATGGCAAGGAATACCCGGTCGCGGAAAACTCCAGCGTCTCGGGTCGTGCGATGAACCGTCGTGTGGAAGTGACCATTTCCAACGACAACCAACCTGTAATGCCACGTTCGGCGGTCAGCGCCAACTAAGCACTACGCGGTAACAAAAAGCCCCGCCTGATCGGATCAGGCGGGGCTTTTTATTGGGCTGATTCTGTGGGAGCGAGCCTGCTCGCGAAGAGGTTTTCCAATCACTGGCGATGAGGACTGTCACACCGCTTTCGCGAGCAGGCTCGCTCCCACATGGGCCTGGTGTTACAAGAGAAATCGGGTTTATTGCTCGAGTTTTTGCGGCGTCTCCTGCCCCATGCAGCGCACGGCTTTTTTCTGGCCGTTGATCAGCACGCCACTCAGGCCTTTTTGTTCGGTGTCGAACAGCACCAGTACGCCATCGATGCATTGCGCGACTTGCGCCGCCGGGTCCAGGGACACTTTGTAGTCTTCACCCGGCACGGTCTTGAGCATGGTGAATTCGCTGAGCAGCAACGCATCCTCGGGTTTGGCGAAGTGCAGGTAGCCGTAGTACCACAGGCACGCGACGGTGCCGAGGATGCTGCAGATACCGGTGATGATCAGCGGGATGGCGTTACGTTCTTCACTCATTGCGGGCTCTCTGGTGGTTCATCTTCAGAATTCGCGGGTGCCGGGTAGTTGGGGATTTCCCCCAGTCGGCGCAGGCCGTTGAAGTGCTGCGGGTCGTCTAGGTAGCGCAACATGACCTTGCGCCACACCGGATCGGCGAAGGTCTGCACATGGCCGCCACGGACCAGTTGCAGCACCCTCGGAGGCGGCGCAGCTTGATACAAGCGGATGCCGTTGGAAAGGGGCACGATCGGGTCATCGAGGCTGTGATAAATCAGTTTCGGCACGCCATCGATCTTCGGCATGGCGCGTATCGCGCTGTCGCCGTCCGGCACCAGCCACGACAGCGGCACCTGGAATGGCCAGGTCAGCCACGACGTGCTGAGAGCGAACTGGCCGACATCGCGATAACTGGCCGGCACGCCATCAAGGACCAAGGCCTTGAGTTGCTTCTGGCGTTCCGGGTGTTGCGCGAGGTAGTGCACCGCCATCGACCCGCCCAGGCTCTGACCGAGCAGGATCAGCGGTTTACCCTTGACCTCGGGCGCTTTATCCAGCCAGGCGAACGTAGCGTCGATGTCCTGGTAAATCGCCGGCAGACTGGGCTCGCCTTCGGACAGTCCATAGCCGCGATAATCCACCAACAGTACCTGATAGCCTTCCTCCGGCAGCCACCAACTACCGCCCAGGTGCCAGGACAAATTGCCGCCATTGCCGTGCAGATGCAAAACCGTGCCCTTGACCTCGACACCTTGCTTGGCCGGCAACCACCAGCCGTGCAGTTTCAGGCCGTCGGCCGTGACCAGCGTCACGTCACGGAATTCGAGCTTGGCTTTTTCCGGGGTAAACGGCAGGCCGGGTTCGGGGTAGAACAACAGCGAACTGCAACCGCTGAGGGTCAGGAGCAGACAGAGGATGCCGAGGATTCTCATCCGTTGAAGCCTCGCTAAAGGATTGGAGATCAAGATCGTTCCCATGCTCCCGCGTGGGAACGATCATTAACACATCCCTTGTAGGAGCGAGCCTGCTCGCGAATACGGTGTATCAGGCAACAGAAATGTTGAATGTTAAACCGCTTTCGCGAGCAGGCTCGCTCCCACAGGGGATCTTCTGTGCGTCACAAAATGTTGGAGTAATCCGCCTCGATCCGGTCCAGGCTCAAGTGATTGAGGAAGTTCGAGAAGCACATCCACGCCGATAGCGCATTCATGTCGCGGAACTGGTCGGGCAAATACTTCGGCGGCTCCACCAAGCCTTCATCCACCAGTTGGCGCAAGGTGCGCATGTCTTCCAGAGTGGTCTTGCCGCAAAACAGCAACGGCACTTGCTCAAGCTTGCCTTTACGCACGGCCAACTGAATGTAGTTGTAAACCATGATAAAGCCCTTGAGGTAGGACAAATCTTTGGTGAATGGCAGACCGTTCGGCACCGAACCACGGAAAACCCGGCTGGCGTTGCCGTAGCTTTCGGCCATTTCGAAGCCTTGCTCGCGGAAGAAATCGAACACCTGCAAGAAGTCGGCGCCCTCCTCCACCATGTGAATCGCCCGCGTGCGGTTGGTCAGTTTGCGCAAGCGACTCGGGTAAGAGGCGAAGGTGATGATTTCCATCAGGATCGCCAGGCCTTCCTGGGTCACGGTCGACGAAGGCGGGCCTTTCGAGAGAAAGGTGCAGATCGGCTGGTTCAGACCATTAAGAGTGGTGCCCACATGCACCAGGCCTTCGTGGACTTCCAGGGCGCGCACGTCCCGTTCGTTGAACATCGCGTCGGCGCGGATCTTGATGTAGTCGGCGCCCGCCGCCGCATCGGCGACGATCCCGTCGGACTCGAACACCCGAATGGTTTCCTCGGCCTCGCCAAAGGTTTTGTTGAGGCGGGTTTGCAGCATCTGCACCGCGTCCTTGGCGGTGAGAATTTTCGGTTCGTCCTTGAGGTCGCCACGGCCATCAATGTTATTCAGGTAGTCCGAGAGCATCATGCCCAGGTCGCTGAGGGTCGGGTCGCCGGCATGAAACGCATCGGACGCGGCGCCGTACAGCTCCTGGGAAATCAACCCGAAATCCTCGGTACCCCGAGCTTCGAGCATGCGCACCACCATGCGGTATTCCTTGCACATGCGCCGCATGATCTGGCCGACCGGGTTGAACTGGCCGAGCTGGCGGGTGATGTCCCGCTCAATGTTCTGGAACTCCAGCTTCACCTTGCTCGAATCGAACGACAGGGGCCGATTGAGGTAGTAATCGCGGTCCACCGCCGGCATTTCCTTGCCCTTGGCCTTGAGAAAACCCTTGCGGATGTTCTCGTCCCACTTCACCGCATCGAGGACGCGAATCGGCGTCTGCGCCAGCACAATGCGATCGGACAACATGCGTATCGTCTGCTGGTATTCGTCCACCCGAAGCTCCTTAGGAAAATCGTTACGTTACCGCGTTTATTGGGTTTTGACCGGACGCTGATAGCGCACCGCTTCGACAAATATGTCGGAATTGGCCGGGTCGTCGAGGTAGGCGAAGACCTGGTCCATGTTGTTATCGATTAGCACACCGTCGCCATCGTCGGTCTGGACAGCTTCGCCGCTGAGAAGCTTTTGTCCCAAGGCCTGGTTGATCTGTTCAACGTCGAGGTTGTAGACCACCAGCTCATGTTTATCGGTCAGCTCGAAACCGGCGATGATGAAATGCCCGCCGAAGCGCGCCGGCACCTTGGCCGACAGGTACCAGCGGTTGCCATGACGCGACACGGTAAAGGGATAGGCTTCGCGCTCCTTGGGCTTGGCCTTGAAGTAACTGACGGCCTGGTAGCGGTCATCGCCCAGGCGTGTCAGTTCCAGGTTCATCGGCTCGCCCCAGGCATTGGTGCTGGTCCACTTGCCGAGCAGGCCCTTGGGCGCGGGGTCGCTGGCGGGCAGCGGGTCCTTGAAGGTCACCAGGCAGCCACTGAGCAACAGGAACGACAAGGCGATCACGACGACACGCCAGGTTTTCATTCAATACTCCCTATGAACAACGCCGATCTCAAATAAACACCGGCCCCTGTGGGAGCGAGCCTGCTTGCGAAGAGGGTCGAACATTCAACCGTGTTGTCGCCTGTGCCACCGCATTCGAGAGCAGGCTCGCTCCCACAGGGTTACACCGAAGCCAATACCAAATGCATGTAGCGGGTCAAAATGCCGAGCATTTCTTCCTCGGCTTGAGGCTCGGCATCGTTGAGCAGGCCCTGATATTCCATCCGTCCGATAATCGCCGTCAACACTTTGGCATCCTGCTGCGGTTCCCGGGAACCCAGGACCTGGAAAAACTGGCAGGTGCCGTGCAGCAGAATCTGCTGGTGGGAACGCACCAACTCCGCCAGGCGCGGGTTGAGCAGCGCTTCCTGGCGAAAGGCTTGTTCGGCCATCAGGTGCTCGCGGCGGTTGTGCAACTGGCGCTGCACGTAGTCGGCGGTCAACCGGGCAATGTCGTCGGCCAGTTGCGAACGGGATTCGGCGCTGCCGTCGCCATAAGCAACCATTTCCCGCAGCAGACCTTCATTACTGGCCCACAGCTTGCCCATGAACGCCGCGCTGCGTTCCACGTATTGGGCGAAGGTATCGGTGAGCAAATCATCGATGTCCTTGAAATAGTACGTGGTGGCGGACAAAGGTACGCCGGCCTCCGCTGCCACCGCGCGGTGCCGCACGGCCCGCACGCCGTCGCGCACGACAATCCGCATGGCCGCGTCGAGAATTTCCTGTCGACGTTGCTCACTGCCTTGGCGGCTGGCCTTGCGACCCTGGTACTGAACGCTTTCAGCGACGGCAGTGGCGACACCCGCTGCACCCTCTTGAGCCATTGCACGGTTCACGGCAGGACATCCTCTCTCACTTCAAAATTAACCAATTGATACGTTTGTACCAGACAGGCAATAAAAAGCCGCCTCATTCGGCGGCTTTTCAGGTGAAGCACTTACGCTTGCGGCCGCATGTGCGGGAACAGGATCACGTCCCGGATCGACGGGGAGTTGGTGAGCAACATCACCAGGCGGTCGATGCCGATCCCTTCGCCAGCGGTCGGCGGCATGCCGTATTCCAGCGCGCGCACGAAGTCGGCGTCGTAGTGCATGGCTTCGTCGTCGCCGGCGTCCTTGTCGGCCACCTGGGCCATGAAGCGCTCGGCCTGGTCTTCCGCGTCGTTCAACTCGGAGTAGGCGTTGGCGATTTCACGGCCACCGATGAACAGCTCGAAACGATCGGTGACGTTGGGATTGTCGTCGTTGCGACGGGCCAGCGGCGACACTTCGAACGGGTACTGGGTGATGAAGTGCGGCTGCTCCAGCTTGTGCTCGACCAGTTCTTCGAAAATCATCACTTGCAGCTTGCCCAGGCCTTCGAAGCCCAGCACCTTGGCGCCGGCCTTCTTGGCGATGGCACGAGCCTTGTCGATGTCGGTCAGGTCGGCGGCGGTCAGCTCCGGGTTGTACTTGAGGATCGAGTCGAACACCGACAGGCGTACGAACGGCTCACCGAAGTGGAACACCTTGTCGCCGTACGGGACGTCGGTGCTGCCCAGGACCAACTGCGCCAGTTCGCGGAACAGTTCTTCGGTCAGGTCCATGTTGTCTTCGTAGTCGGCGTGGGCCTGGTAGAACTCCAACATGGTGAATTCCGGGTTGTGCCGGGTCGAAACGCCTTCGTTACGGAAGTTGCGGTTGATCTCGAACACTTTTTCAAACCCGCCAACCACCAGCCGCTTGAGGTACAGCTCAGGCGCGATACGCAGGAACATTTGCATGTCCAGGGCATTGTGGTGGGTTTCGAACGGCTTGGCCGCTGCGCCGCCAGGGATGGTTTGCAGCATCGGCGTTTCCACTTCCAGGAAGTCGCGCTTCATCAGGAAGCTGCGGATGTGCGCGATGACTTGCGAACGCACGCGGAACGTCTGGCGCACTTCTTCGTTGACGATCAGGTCAACGTAGCGCTGGCGATAGCGCTGCTCGGTGTCGGACAGGCCGTGGTGCTTGTCCGGCAGCGGGCGCAGGGATTTGGTCAGCAGGCGCACGTTGGTCATTTCAACGTAGAGGTCGCCCTTGCCGGAACGGGCCAGGGTGCCTTCGGCGGCAATGATGTCGCCCAAGTCCCAGGTTTTCACCGCAGCGAGGGTTTCTTCGGACAGGGTCTTACGGTTGACGTAGACCTGGATACGCCCGGACATGTCCTGGATCACCATGAACGAGCCACGGTTGAGCATGAGACGACCCGCTACCTTGACCGGAATCGCCGCCTCGGCCAGCTCTTCCTTGGTCTTGTCCGCGTACTGCTTCTGCAAGTCTTCGCAGTAGGCATCACGGCGGAAGTCATTCGGGAAGGCATTGCCCTTGGCGCGCTCGGCCGCAAGCTTTTCCTTGCGCAGGGCGATCAGGGAGTTTTCTTCCTGTTGCAGGGCTTGCGGATCGAGTTCTAGGTCGCTCATGTCTTTAAAAATTCCATCACAGGTTCGTTGCCCCCAGCCTGCGGCTGGGGATCGCGGGCAAGCCCGCCTACAGGGATCGCGGTGTGCCGGCGATCCCGTATTGCATGCCTTACAGCCCTTGCTTCAGGCTGGCCACCAGGTATTCATCGATATCGCCGTCGAGCACCTTGTCGCAGTCGCTGCGTTCGATGTTAGTGCGCAAATCCTTGATCCGCGACGCATCGAGCACGTAGGAGCGAATCTGGTGACCCCAGCCGATGTCGGACTTGGTGTCTTCCAGGGCCTGGGACGCGGCATTGCGTTTCTGCACTTCCTGCTCGTACAAACGGGCCCGCAACATTTTCATCGCGGTGTCTTTGTTGGCGTGCTGGGAGCGTTCGTTCTGGCAACTGACCACGGTGTTGGTCGGTACGTGGGTAATCCGTACGGCCGAGTCCGTGGTGTTAACGTGCTGACCACCGGCCCCGGAGGAGCGGTAGGTGTCGATGCGCAGGTCCGACGGGTTGATGTCGATTTCGATGTTGTCATCGATTTCCGGCGACACGAACACCGCCGAGAACGACGTGTGGCGGCGGTTACCGGAGTCGAACGGGCTCTTGCGTACCAGGCGGTGCACGCCGATCTCGGTACGCAGCCAGCCAAAGGCGTATTCGCCCTTGATGTGCACGGTGGCGCCCTTGATCCCGGCGACTTCACCGGCCGACAGCTCCATGATGGTCGCGTCGAAGCCGCGTTTATCAGCCCAGCGCAGGTACATGCGCAACAGGATGTTGGCCCAGTCCTGGGCTTCGGTACCGCCGGAGCCGGCCTGGATGTCCAGGTAGGCGTTGTTAGGGTCCATTTCGCCGCTGAACATGCGACGGAATTCGAGTTTTTCCAGGGACTCGCGCAGGCGCTCGACTTCGGCGGCGACGTCATCGACGGCGGCCTGGTCTTCTTCTTCAGCGGACATCAGCAGCAGGTCTTTGGCATCGGCCAGGCCTGAATGCATTTCATCGAGGGTTTCGACGATCTGCGCCAGCAGCGATCGCTCGCGGCCCAGTTCCTGAGCGTACGACGGGTTGTTCCAGACAGCCGGATCTTCAAGCTCGCGATTGACTTCGGTCAGACGCTCATGCTTTTGATCGTAGTCAAAGATACCCCCGAATAGTTTCGGAGCGCTCGGACAGGTCCTTGATACTGTTAAGGATCGGGTTGATTTCCATGGCAGGCAGCACTCGTTGGCGAACTTTTGAAAGCCGGCGAGTATAACGTAATCAAGCTGTCACGGCAGCCCGCCTGGCGGCTTTAGCAACGAATGAGCCCGGGGGCTCACTCAATCCCCACCTGATTACGCCCGTTGTGCTTGGCCTGGTACAAACCCTTGTCGGCCGCCGAGATCAGTACCCGGCAATCGGTGCCCGGTTGCGGCGTCATGGTCGAGAGGCCGATGCTGATGGTCAGGCTGGAGCCTTCGGCCGGGGCGATGTGCGGGATTTTCAGCGCGGCGACGGTCTGGCGCAGTTTCTCCGCCACGAGGCGGGCGCCGCCCGGCGAGGTGTTGGGCAGCACCAGGGCAAACTCTTCGCCGCCGTAGCGCGCTGGCAGGTCCGAGGGCCGGGCGCTGGCGTCGCGGATGGCGGTGGCGACCTTGCGCAGGGCTTCGTCGCCTTCAACGTGGCCGAAGCTGTCGTTGTAGGACTTGAAGTAATCCACGTCGATCATCAACAACGACAACTGGCTTTGGTCGCGCAGCGCCCTTCTCCACTCCAGCTCCATGTATTCGTCGAAGTGGCGACGGTTCGACAAACCGGTCAGGCCGTCGGAGTTCATCAGCCGTTGCAACACCAGGTTGGTGTCGAGCAGTTGCTGCTGGCTGACCCGCAACGCGCGGTAGGCCGCGTCCCGTTGCAACAGGGTCATGTAGGAGCGCGAGTGATAGCGGATGCGCGCCACCAGCTCGATGTTGTCCGGCAGCTTGACCAGGTAATCGTTGGCCCCGGCGGCGAACGCCGCGCTCTTGATCAGCGGGTCTTCCTTGGTCGACAGGACGATGATCGGGATGTCCTTGGTCGCCGGGTGATTGCGGTATTCGCGCACCAGGGTCAGGCCGTCGAGGCCGGGCATGACCAGGTCCTGCAAAATCACCGTCGGCTTGATGCGGATCGCCTGGGCGATGGCCTGGTGCGGATCGGCGCAGAAATGGAAGTCGATGTTGTCTTCGTTCGACAGCCCGCGACGCACCGCTTCGCCGATCATCGCCTGGTCATCGACCAACAACACCATGGCGGCGTTTTCGTCGGTCTTGAAATCGTCGAGCTGTAAATCATTCATGAGCGGTCACCTGAATACTGCCTGGGCCTCGGTTGCTGCAAAGGGTGGTCATTTGGAAAATACCTCCAGCAAACGTGGCGCGATCTTGTCCAACGGGCGAATTTCAATGGCGGCGTCGATGGCGGCGGCCGCTTTCGGCATGCCGTACACCGCACTGCTGCCCTGGTCCTGAGCGATGGTCAGGTAGCCCTGTTGGCGCAGGAGTTTAAGCCCTTGCGCGCCATCGCGGCCCATCCCGGTCAACAAAACACCGACTGCATCACCGTTCCAGTAATTGGCCACGCTTTCGAAAAACACATCGATCGAGGGCCGGTAGATCTCGTTCACCGGTTCGGCGGTGTAGGCCAGCGTGCCGTTCTTCAACAAGCGAATATGGTGGTTGGTGCCGGCCAGCAACACTTTGCCCGGTTGCGGCGGCTCGCCCTCCTGCGCCAGCCTTACCTCAAGGCCGCTGGCGCTACTCAGCCATTCAGCCATGCCGGCGGCGAATACCTGGTCCACATGCTGGACCAGCACAATGGCCGCCGGAAAATCACGGGGCAAGCCCTTGAGCAAGACTTCCAGCGCCGCCGGCCCACCCGCGGAGGAACCGATAGCCACCAGGCTCTGGCGCTGGGCCGTGGTGCGCACCGGGGTCGGCGCCGTGCGCACCCGATTGCCGCGATCACCGATCAACCAGCCAATGTTCAAAATCTTGCGCAGCAGCGGTGCCGCCGCCTCCTGGGCATTACCGGCCCCGAGGGCCGGGGTGTCGACCACATCCAGCGCACCATGGCCCATGGCTTCGAAGACCCGGTGCACGTTCTGCTGGCGGTCGACCGTAACAATCACAATGGCGCAGGGCGACTCGGCCATGATCCGCCGCGTGGCCTCGACGCCGTCCATCACCGGCATGATCAGGTCCATCAGGATCAGGTCGGGGGTGTTTTCCGCACACAACCTGACCGCCTCGGCACCGTTGCCGGCCACCCAAATGATCTGGTGCGCCGGCTCGAAGGCGATGGCGCGGCGCAGGGCCTCCACAGCCATGGGCATGTCGTTGACGATAGCGATCTTCATGCCCGCGCGCCTCCAATAAGCTCGACCACCGCGTCGAGCAGGGCATCGTCATGGAAACTGGCCTTGGCTAGATAATAGTCGGCGCCAGCGTCCAGTCCACGGCGACGATCTTCCTCGCGGTCCTTGTAGGACACCACCATCACTGGCAGGGACTGTAGACGATTGTCACGGCGCAGCAACGTGACCAGTTCGATGCCATCCATGCGCGGCATATCGATGTCGGTAATCAGCAGATCGAAATCCTCCGAACGCAGGGCGTTCCAGCCATCCATGCCGTCCACCGCGACGGCCACGTCATACCCGCGATTGAGCAGCAACTTGCGCTGCAACTCGCGCACGGTCAGGGAATCGTCCACCACCAGCACCCGTTTGCGCGCGGCTTCCACCGCACCCTGCTGATGCCGGGCAATGCGCTCCAGACGTCCGGTGTTGAGCAGTTTGTCCACCGAGCGCAGCATGTCCTCGACGTCGACGATCAACACCACCGAACCGTCGTCCAGCAACGCGCCGGAAGAAATGTCCTGGATCTTGCCCAGGCGTTCGTCCAGCGGCAGCACCACCAGCGTGCGCTCGCCGATAAAGCGTTCCACCGCCACGCCGTAGACGGTATCGCGCTCGCGGATCACCACGACCTTGAGAGTTTGCTGGGCGTTGGGCGTGGCCGGGCGTTGCAGTAATTGGCTGGCAGCGACCAGGCCGACGTGCCGGCCTTCATGCCAGAAGTGCTGGCGACCTTCGACCTGGACAATGTCCTCCGGCGCCAGGTCGCACATGCGCTCGATGTGCGCCAGCGGAAAAGCGTAAGCCTCGTCGCCGACCGCCACCACCAGGCTGCGCACCACCGACAGGGTCAGTGGCACTTCCAGATGGAAGCGACTGCCCTCGCCCGCCGTCTGCTCCAGCACCACCGCGCCGCGCAGTTCGCGGACCATATGCTGCACCGCGTCGAGGCCGACCCCACGACCGGACACTTCCGTCACCTTCTCCCGCAGGCTGAAACCCGGCAGGAACAGGAAGGTCAGCAATTCCTCTTCACTCAACTGCGCCGCCGTTTCGGCGGGCGAGAGTTGGCGTTCGATGATGCTGCGGCGCACACGCTCAAGATCGACGCCATTGCCGTCATCGCTGAGCTCCAGCACCAGCAGCCCTGCCTGGTGCGAAGCGCGCAGGCGGATCACGCCTTCCTCGGGTTTGCCGGCGAGCAGGCGTTGCTCGGGAGATTCGATGCCGTGGTCGACGGCATTGCGCAGCAGATGCGTCAGCGGCGCTTCGAGTTTCTCCAGCACATCACGGTCGACCTGGGTTTTCTCGCCCTCGATCTCCAGCCGTACTTGTTTGCCCAAGCTGCGGCCGAGGTCACGGACCATGCGCACCTGACCACTGAGCACGTCGGCGAACGGTCGCATGCGGCACGCCAGTGCCGTGTCATACAGAACTTGCGCCCGCTGGCTGGCCTGCCAGGCGAACTCATCCAGTTCAGCGTGTTTCTCGGCGAGCAACTGCTGGGATTCGGCCAGCAGCCGCCGCGCATCCTCCAGCGCTTCCTGGGCTTCCAGGCTCAGGGCTTGTTCCTTGAGGTGCACATTGAGGTTTTCCAGGGCGCGCAAACCGTTGCTCTGCAGACGTTTGAGCCGTTGCAGGGTCGCCAGGTAAGGCTTGAGCCGCTGGGTTTCCACCAGGGATTTGCTGGACAGGTCGAGCAGGCTGTTCAAGCGCTCGGCGGTGACCCGCAGCACCCGCTCGCCGCCCTCGGTCATGCGCTTGGATTTACGCGGCGAAGGGATCACGGCCGGAGCTTCGGGCTCGACCGCCAGCGGTTCAGGCTCCGGGGCCAGCGGCTCAGGTTCGGCGGCGGCCGGCGCAGGCGCTGAGATCACCGGGGCGGGCGCTGCCGACGGATCGAGCAAACGCTCCATCAAAGCCACGTAAGCGTCGATATCAGCAGGGCCGACGGTGTTATTCGGAGTGGCGATACGCATCAGCAGATCGGTGCCGTGCAACAAGGCGTCGATGTGTTCCGGGCGCAGGTACAGGCGCGATTCCTGGGCGCTGACCAAGCAGTCTTCCATCACATGGGCGACGCTGACCCCGGCGTCGACCCCGACAATCCGCGCCGCGCCCTTGAGCGAGTGCGCCGCGCGCATGCACGACTCCAGGTGTTCCGCCTGGGTCGGATCGCGTTCCAGCGCCAGCAGGCCAGCGCTGAGCACCTGAGTCTGGGCGTCCGCCTCCAGGCTGAACAGTTCCAGCAACGAGGCGTCGCGCATCTGTTCGGGGGTCATGTGAGGCTCCGGGTCACGGCGGACAGCAACTGTTCTTCATCCAGCCAACGCAGGCTGCGACCGTTGAATTGCAACACACCCCGGGTGTACTTGGCACTGGCCTGGTTGCCGGAACGAGAGGCCGCCTCAAGAATCTGCTCATCGATGGCGTGAATGCCATCGACCTCGTCCACCGGCACCACCACCGGCCCACCGTGGGCGGCGATGATCAGCATGCGCGGCATCACCCGCACGCCGGACGCGACGCTGCTGTTGCCGTCCAGTCCCAACAGCTCCACCAGCGACAAACAGGCCACCAGCGCCCCGCGCACATTGGCCACGCCGAGCAAGGCCCGGGAGCGCTGATGGGGCAATGAGTGAATCGCTTGCAACGGCGCCACTTCCACCAGGCTGCGGGTAGCCAGCGCCAGCCACTCATCGCCGAGACGAAACATCAGCAACGAGCGGGTGCGCACCTCGCTCTCAACCTGGGTCGACACCTGCACCCGGTCGTCCTGCTGCAAGGCATAGCGATCGAGCAAACGGGTGGCGGCCGCCGAGTACACCGAGCAGTTGCGGCAGTGCACGTGCTCGGTCAGCAGCGGGCAGGACTTGTCGCCGTGGATACCGATACGGTTCCAGCAGTCATCGATGGCCTGGGCATCTTCATGGGTCACGTTCAAGGCATCGGTGCCGATCATCGTTTTCGCTCACTGTCAGCGCTGCGCTCGCTACGGGCGGCGCGTTCCTGCAAGCGCCGGGCGCCCGCCGTATCACCCTGGGATTGCAGCAACGCCGCCAGGTGCATCAAGGCCTCTGGATGCTGCGGTTCCAGGTACAAAGCCTTGCGATAAAAACCCTGGGCTTGCAGTGCGTTGCCGGCCATGTCACTGAGCAATCCCAGCCAGTAAAACACTTGGGCCACCGGCTCGTGGCTGCGCAAATACTGCTCGCACGCCGCGCTCGCTTCGGCGCTTTTGCCGGCGTTGGCCAGGGTCGCGATCTGGGCCAGCAAGGCATTGGCGTCCGGATTGGCGACCTTGGCCGGTGTGTTGATCGGGGTCGTTGCGGCGGCCACGACGCTAAAGGGTTTTGGCCGTGGCGGCGCGCTGACGGGCATTGTCGGTCGCACGGGCGCCGGCAAGGGCACGGCGCTCGGCTTGGGGGTGGGCAGCGGCTCGCTGTGACGACTGAAGGCAAATGACTGAGGAACGCCAATCGAGCGCATGCCCAACCGCCCGAGCAGACTGCCTTCGGCGGGACCAATAAACAGCACGCCATCGTGCTGGGTCAGGCGCTTAAGCACCTCGAACACCTGCTGCTGGGTGGCTTGGTCAAAATAGATCAGCAAGTTGCGGCAGAACACAAAGTCGTAGGCCGGCTCATTCGCCAGGGCCGGGTCGAGCACATTGCCGGCCTGCAAACGCACTTGCTCGCGCACCGTGTCGCTGATCCGATAGCCGTCATCCTGGGCGACGAAGTAGCGTTCGCGAAAATCGGTCTGCGCCCCGCGAAACGAATTCTTGCCGTACACCCCGCGCTTGGCCCGCTCCACCGACAGCGGACTGACGTCCATGCCATCGACCTTGAATTGATGCGGCGCCAGGCCGGCATCGAGCAGGGCCATGGCGATGGAATAGGGTTCCTCGCCCGTGGAACACGGCAGGCTGAGCAGGCGCAGTGCGCGCATGTTATGCAGCTCCGCGAGGCGTTTGAGCGCCAGTTTGCCCAAGGTGGCGAAGGATTCCGGGTAACGGAAAAACCAGGTTTCGGGGACGATCACCGCTTCGATCAACGCCTGCTGCTCGTCCGCCGAGCCTTGCAGGTGCAACCAGTATTCATCGGCGCTCAGGGCATTCTGCGCGACGCTGCGCTGGCGCACCGCACGCTCGATGATCGCCGGGCCGACCGAGGTAACGTCGAGACCGATGCGCTCCTTGAGAAAGTCGAAAAAACGCTGGTCGCTGCTCATGGCTGCGCCTCAAGCAGGTTCGGGTCCAGGGGCGGCGACGGGAACAGCAGCGCGCGCACCTGCGGGTCCAGCAAGTCACTCACCCGCACCCATTGCAACAAGCCCTGGGCGTCTTCACGCACCGGACCCAGGTACGGCGCCTGGCGGTTGTCCAGGCCGTAGGGCTGAAATTCCGCCGGATTGCAGCGCAAGGTGTCGGTCGCCTGCTCCAGGATCAGCCCGAGCTTTTGCGCCACAGCGGTTTCATCCGGGCGGTAGTTCACCAGCACCAGTCGCGTGCTGGTGCGCGCCTGGGCCGACTGGCCAAACGTCAGGGCGCTGAGGTCGATCACCGGCACCACCGCGCCCCGGTAGGCGAACACCCCCGCCACCCAGGCCGGCGCCTGGGCGATAGGTTTGAGCGGCAGGCGTGGCAGCACTTCCACCACATCGGTGGCCTGCAAGGCATAGCGCTCGCTCCCGATGCGAAACACCAGGAACAAGGCGTGGCGGGCCGCCGGGGCGACGACGCGTTTGGCCGCGAGTTCGTTCATCAGACTTTGAAACGCGAGACGCCGCCGCGCAGCCCCACCGCCACCTGGCTCAGTTCGTCGATGGCGAAACTGGCCTGGCGCAGGGACTCGACAGTCTGGCTGCTGGCATCGCCCAACTGCACCAGCGCATGGTTGATCTGCTCGGCACCGGTGGCCTGGGCCTGCATGCCTTCGTTGACCATCAGCACCCGCGGCGCCAGGGCCTGCACTTGATGGATGATTTGCGACAGTTGCTCGCCCACCTGCTGCACCTCGGACATGCCGCGGCGCACCTCTTCGGAGAACTTGTCCATGCCCATGACACCGGCCGACACCGCCGACTGAATCTCGCGCACCATCTGTTCGATGTCGTACGTCGCCACGGCGGTCTGGTCCGCCAGGCGCCGCACTTCGGTGGCGACCACGGCAAAACCGCGACCGTATTCACCGGCCTTCTCGGCCTCGATCGCGGCGTTCAGAGACAGCAGGTTGGTCTGGTCGGCGACCTTGACGATGGTCACCACCACCTGGTTGATGTTGCCGGCCTTCTCGTTGAGGATCGCCAGTTTGGCGTTGACCAGATCGGCGGCGCCCATCACCGAATGCATGGTGTCTTCCATGCGCGCCAGGCCTTGCTGGCCGGAACCGGCGAGCACCGAGGCCTGGTCGGCGGCGGTGGACACTTCGGTCATGGTGCGCACCAGGTCCCGGGACGTCGCGGCGATTTCCCGCGAGGTGGCGCCGATTTCCGTGGTGGTGGCCGCGGTCTCGGTGGCGGTGGCTTGCTGCTGCTTGGAAGTCGCGGCGATCTCGGTGACCGAGGTGGTCACCTGCACCGACGAACGCTGGGCCTGGGACACCAGGGCCGTCAGCTCGGTCATCATGTCGTTGAAGCCGGTTTCCACGGCGCCGAACTCGTCCTTGCGCTCCAGGTTCAAGCGCTTGCTCAGGTCACCGGTGCGCATGGTTTCGAGGATCTGCACAATGCGATTCATCGGCGCCATGATCGTGCGCATCAACAGCAAGCCGCAGAGGGCCGCGGCCAGCACCGCGAATACCAGAGACACGCCCATGATGACTTTGGCGGTGATCACCGCATTGTCGATGGCGACGATGTCCTGGTCGGCCACCGCTTTGTTTTCGCGAATGATGTCGTTGAGCTTGACCCGGCCCGCCGTCCAGGCCGGGATCAGTTGTTCGTTGAACAGCTTGACCGCGTCGGTTTCCTGATTGCGTTGATGCAGGTCGAGCACCGCCGTCAGGACCTTGTTGTAGTCTTGGTGGAGTTTTTCAAAGGTCGCGTACTCGACCTTGTCTTCCTCAGTGGTGACAGTGTTGCGGTAGTTGCCCATCTGCTCTTGCAGGCGCGCTTCGAAGCCCCTGAACTCGGCCGCGTCTTCCGTGCTCACGCCCTGCCCTTCCTTAAGGCCGAGCATTTCCTGGACTTGCAAGAAACTGTCGGACCAGGCGCCGCGAATCATCGAGCTGTAATAGACCCCGGGCAGCGCGTCGTCGCGCACGCTGGCCTCGCTTTCTTCAATTTTCAAGAGCCGCGAGTAGGAGACCACAACCATCAGCAGCATGATGGCGATAATCACCGCAAAGCTCGCCAAGATGCGTTGGCGCAACGTCCAGTTCTTCACAGTCAGTCCTCGGGGCCGATCAAATTCGGGGGAGTATAGCCGAGGCCGGTGTTTCATTTATAAGACGGTGTGTGGCGCGTCGCATCCGGACGAAATAAAGCCTGCGAGCCCTGCCTTTACATGGACGCCTGCCGCACTTGCTTCTCCAACTCGACTTTCAATCCTGGCTCCAGCTTGAGTTGGCGGGCGAGTTCGTCGAGGTAGGATTTCTCCATGAAGTTCTCCTCGTCCACCAGCATGACGCTGGCGATGTACATTTCGGCAGCCATTTCCGGGGTGCGGGCGGCGCGGGCTACCTCGCTGGGATCGAGGGGTTTGTTCAGTTCTGCGTGGAGCCAGTGTTGCAGCTCCTGGTCATTGTCGAGCTTGCTGAACTCGCCTTCGATCAGGGTCCGCTCACGCTCATCCACATGGCCGTCGGCCTTGGCCGCCGCCACGAGCGCCTGGAGAATCGCCTGGCTGTGCTGCTCGACTTGCGCTGCTGGCAAACGGTCGAGGGTCTGCGGCTCATGCTGGGGTGCCGTGCCCTGCTGCGCCTGCCAGCTGCCGTAGGCCTTGTAGGCCATCACGCCCAGCGCCGCGAGGCCGCCGTAGATCGCTACTTTGCCGCCGACTTTGCGCACCTTCTTGTTACCGAGCAACAGGCCCATTGCCCCCGCCGCCAATGCACCGCCGCCGGCACCGGTCAGCAGGCTACCGAGTGCCCCTGAGTTGCCGCCGAGCAAACCGTCGAGCGGGCCTTTGCCCGAGCCGGCCGGCTGGCGCTGCTGGCTGCCGGCCTTGTTCTGCAACAGATCCTGGCCGGACTTGAGTAATTGATCGAGCAATCCACGGGTGTTCATCGTTGCCTCCAGGCGAAGGAATTAAGCGAATTCATAAGGCCTCCAGCCTAGATCGAAAGTGCCGCGCCCTCGCCCTCCAGTGTGCTTCCAGATGTTGCCTGGCCACGGCGCCACCAGACTGATCAGTCAAGAGGCACCCTCGGCGGTCGTTCTAAAAATAAGATATACACTCAAGCACATCGTTAAAAACCGTCCACCGGGTATTGCCCATGATGACCCTGCGTCAAATCCGTCACTTCATCGCCGTGGCCGAGACCGGCTCGATCTCCGCTGCCGCGCAGGCGGTGTACATCTCCCAGTCCACTTTGACCCTGGCGATCCAGCAGCTTGAGCAGGAAATCGGCGTCGGCCTGTTCAACCGCCACGCCAAAGGCATGACCCTGACCCACCAAGGGCATCAGTTCCTGCGCCAGGCGCACTTGATCCTGGCCACGGTCGACAACGCCAAACGCAGCCTGCAGCAGAGCACCGACCAGGTAGCCGGGCAGCTGATCGTCGGCGTGACCAGCCTGGTGGCCGGTTACTACCTGGCGGACCTGCTGACCCGTTTTCAGCGCGCCTACCCCAATGTGGAAATCCGCGTGATGGAAGACGAACGACCCTACATCGAGCACTTGCTGGTCAGTGGCGAGATTGATGTCGGGGTGTTGATCCTGTCCAACCTCGAAGACCGCCACGCCTTGCAGACCGAGGTGCTGACCCATTCGCCGCATCGCCTGTGGTTGCCGGCGCAGCATCCGCTGCTGGAACACGACAGCATCAACCTCGCCGATGTGACGCGCGAACCCTTGATTCAGCTCAATGTGGATGAGATGGACCGCAATGCCCAACGCATGTGGGCCGGTGCGGGCCTGCATCCGCGAATCACTTTGCGTACGGCGTCCACCGAGGCGGTGCGAAGCCTGGTGGCGGCGGGCCTGGGGGTGTCGATCCAGCCGGACATGACCTACCGACCCTGGTCCCTGGAAGGCGACATCATCGAAGCCCGGCCGATTGCCGACCTCAGCCAGACACTGGATGTGGGCCTGGCCTGGCGTCGCGGCACCGCCCGGCCGGCGTTGGTGGACCCGTTTCTGACCGTCGCCCGAGAACAACCCCACGGTGGACGCAAGCCATCGATTTAATCGAATGCTGCTTTCTGTATTTAGTATTTGTCGACCTCCGTCCCGACCACTAGTCTCAGTTCATCTATAAGACGGTCGGGCTCCAGCGATAGGAAGCCGCATGGCCACACAAGAAAAGAGAACCCGGAACATGGCTGGCGCGCAGACCCCGTTGCTCACCGCGTTATTGATCGATGGTGAATTGGTCCAGGGCCAAGGCGCAGCCGAACCTATCCTTAACCCGGCCACCGGGGAAATCCTCACCCACATCGCCGAAGCCAGCACCGAGCAGGTCGAAGCCGCCATCCTCGCCGCCTACCAGGCCTTTACTGGCTGGTCACGGACCACCCCACAACAACGCTCGGAGCGTTTATTGGCGATCGCCAACGCCGTGGAAAAACACGCGGATTACCTCGCCCGCCTCGAATCCCTGAACTGCGGCAAGCCGCTGCACCTGGCGCGCCAGGATGACTTGAGCGCGACCGTCGACGTGTTCCGCTTTTTCGCCGGCGCGGTGCGCTGCCAGACCGGCCAGCTCAGCGGCGAATACATGCCCGGCTACACCAGCATGGTGCGCCGCGACCCGATTGGCGTAGTGGCGTCGATTGCGCCGTGGAACTACCCGATCATGATGGCCGCGTGGAAAATCGCCCCAGCCCTGGCCGCCGGCAATACCCTGGTGTTCAAGCCGTCCGAACACACGCCGCTGTCGATCCTGGCCCTGGCGCCGGCATTGGCGGAAATCCTGCCGCGCGGGGTGATCAACATCATCTGCGGTGGTGGTGAAGGGGTTGGCAGCCATTTGGTCAGTCACCCGAAAGTACGCATGGTGTCGTTGACCGGCGACATCGTCACCGGGCAGAAAATCCTCCAGGCTGCCGCTAAAACCCTGAAACGCACGCACCTGGAACTGGGCGGCAAAGCGCCAGTGATTGTCTGCAATGACGCCGACATTCAAGCGGTGGTCGAGGGCGTGCGCAGCTACGGTTACTACAACGCCGGCCAGGACTGCACCGCCGCTTGCCGGATTTACGCCCAGGACGGGATTCACGATCGCCTGGTGGCCGAACTTGGCGCCGCCGTCAGCAGCCTGCGCTTCGCCGGCAAACGCGATGCCGACAACGAAATCGGCCCGCTGATCAGCACCCGCCAACGGGACCGCGTTGCCAGTTTTGTCGAACGCGCCTTGGGCCAACCGCACATTGAGCGGGTCACCGGCGCGGCGGTGCATTCCGGCGCCGGTTTCTTTTATCAACCAACGCTGCTGGCGGGCTGCAAGCAGAACGATGAGATCGTCCAGCGTGAAGTGTTCGGCCCGGTGGTGACCGTCACCCGCTTCGACGAATTGTCGCAAGCGGTGGATTGGGCCAACGACTCGGAATACGGCCTGGCGTCCTCGGTGTGGACGCAAAACCTCGACAAGGCCCTGCAGGTCGCGGCGCGCTTGCAGTACGGCTGCACCTGGATCAACAGCCACTTCATGCTGGTCAGCGAAATGCCCCACGGCGGCTTGAAACGCTCGGGCTACGGCAAAGACTTATCCAGCGATTCGCTTCAGGACTACAGCGTGGTGCGACACATCATGGCCCGGCATAGCCGGGAGCTTTAAGCCGCAAGCTTCAAGCTACAAGTTAAAGCCGTGTGCGATGAGCTGTTACTTGCAGCTTGCGGCTCGAAGCTTGCAGCTACTCTCAACTAACCCTTAATAAACAAAAGAGAGGTTCCCATGTTCGTGCACAAGACCGCATTGCTCAGCGCCATCGCCACCGCGCTGCTGGCCAGCGCCAGCCTCCAGGCCGCCGAGACCCTGAAAGCCGTCGGCGCCGGCGAAGGCCAATTGGATATCGTCGCCTGGCCGGGCTACATCGAACGGGGCGAAAGTGACAAAGCCTATGACTGGGTGAGCGGCTTCGAGAAGGACACCGGTTGCAAGGTCAATGTGAAAACCGCCGCCACCTCCGATGAGATGGTCAGCCTGATGGCCAAGGGCGGCTATGACTTGGTTACCGCGTCCGGCGACGCCTCGCTGCGCTTGATCGCCGGCAAGCGGGTGCAACCGATCAACACCGCATTGATCCCGAACTGGAAAAGCCTCGACCCGCGCCTCAAGGACGCGCCGTGGTACGTGGTCAACAAGCAGACCTACGGCACTCCGTACCAATGGGGTCCAAACGTGCTGATGTACAACACCAACGTGTTCAAGACCGCGCCGACCAGTTGGGGCGTGGTGTTCGACGCGCAGAACCTGCCCGATGGCAAGTCGAACAAGGGCCGGGTGCAGGCGTACGACGGCCCGATCTACATCGCCGACGCGGCGTTGTTCTTGAAGTCGACCAAGCCTGAACTGGGCATCAGCGATCCCTATCAACTGACCGAGGCGCAATACAAGGCCGTGCTCGACCTGTTGCGCGCCCAGCAACCGTTGATCCACCGCTACTGGCACGACACCACCGTGCAAATGAGTGACTTCAAGAACGAAGGCGTGGTCGCGTCCAGCGCCTGGCCGTATCAGGTCAACGGCCTGATCAACGAGAAGCAGCCGATCGCCTCGACCATCCCGAAAGAAGGCGCCACCGGCTGGGCCGACACCACCATGCTCCACGCCGAAGCCAAGCACCCGAACTGCGCCTACAAGTGGATGGACTGGTCGCTGCAACCGAAAGTCCAGGGCGACGTCGCGGCCTGGTTCGGCTCGTTGCCAGCGGTTCCGGCGGCCTGCAAAGAAAGCGAACTGCTCGGCGCCGAAGGCTGCAAGACCAACGGCTTCGACCAGTTCGACAAGATCGCCTTCTGGAAAACCCCGCAGGCCGAAGGCGGCAAGTTCGTGCCGTACAGCCGCTGGACCCAGGATTACATTGCGATTATGGGCGGTCGTTAAGCCCCCTTCGCGAGCAGGCTCGCTCCCACATTTCATGCATTCCCCTGTGGGAGCGAGCCTGCTCGCGAAGCTTTTAAGGTTTTTCAGTTTTCGGAGCACCGCACCATGACGCTTGCAGTCCAGTTCACCAACGTTTCCCGACAGTTCGGCGAAGTGAAGGCCGTTGACCGGGTTTCCATCGATATCCAGGACGGCGAGTTCTTTTCCATGCTGGGCCCTTCCGGCTCCGGCAAAACCACTTGCTTGCGCCTGATCGCCGGGTTCGAACAACCCAGCGCCGGCTCGATCCGCATTCACGGCGAAGAAGCCGCCGGCCTGCCGCCGTATCAGCGTGACGTCAACACCGTGTTCCAGGATTACGCGTTGTTCCCGCACATGAACGTTCGCGACAACGTCGCCTACGGCTTGAAAGTCAAAGGCGTGGCCAAGGCCGAACGGCAAAAGCGCGCCGAAGAAGCCCTCGACATGGTCGCCCTCGGCGGCTACGGCGAACGCAAACCGGTGCAACTGTCCGGCGGCCAGCGCCAGCGAGTGGCCCTGGCTCGTGCCTTGGTCAATCGCCCGCGAGTGTTGCTGCTCGACGAACCCCTCGGCGCGCTCGATCTCAAGCTGCGCGAGCAAATGCAGAGCGAGCTGAAGAAGCTGCAACGCCAGCTCGGCATCACCTTTATCTTCGTCACCCACGACCAGACTGAAGCGCTGTCGATGTCCGACCGGGTGGCGGTGTTCAACAAGGGCCGCATCGAGCAGGTCGACACCCCGCGCAACCTGTACATGAAACCGGCCACCACTTTCGTCGCCGAATTCGTCGGCACCTCCAACGTGATTCGCGGCGATCTGGCGCAGCAATTGAGCGGCAATCCACAGCCGTTTTCGATTCGCCCGGAGCACGTGCGCTTTGCCGACGGTCCGCTGGCCAGCCATGAAATCGAAGTCAGCGGCCAGCTCCACGACATCCAGTACCAAGGCAGCGCCACCCGTTATGAGTTGAAGCTGGAAAACGGCCAGACCCTGAACATCAGCCACGCCAACAACCAGTGGATCGACAGCAGCGCCCAGCACCAGACCGGGCAGCGCATGACCGCACGTTGGGCGCGGGAAGCGATGATCCCATTGCACGACACCGTGGCGAGCGGGGTGTGAGATGAGCACCCTGGCCCTCCCGCAAACGCCGTCCGGCCAATCGCCGTTGCGGCGTTTTTCCAACCTGCTGTACCGCCGGCCCAACCTGTATCTGTCGCTGCTGCTGGTGCCGCCGCTGATCTGGTTCGGCGCCATTTACCTGGGCTCGCTGCTGACCCTGCTGTGGCAAGGCTTCTACACCTTCGACGACTTCACCATGGCGGTGTCCCCGGACCTGACCCTGGCGAATTTCGCCGCGCTGTTCCAGCCGTCGAACTTCGACATCATCCTGCGCACTTTGAGCATGGCCATCGTGGTGTCGATCGCCAGCGCCATCGTCGCGTTCCCGATTGCCTACTACATGGCGCGCTACACCACGGGCAAGACCAAGGCCTTTTTCTACATCGCGGTGATGATGCCGATGTGGGCCAGCTACATCGTCAAGGCCTACGCCTGGACCTTGCTGCTGGCCAAGGGCGGCGTGGCGCAGTGGTTTGTCCAGCACCTGGGATTGGAACCGCTGTTGCAATTCGTCCTGGGGATTCCCGGCGTGGGTGGCAGCACCTTGTCCACTTCGCACCTGGGACGCTTCATGGTGTTCGTCTACATCTGGCTGCCGTTCATGATCCTGCCGATCCAGGCTTCACTGGAACGCTTGCCGCCGTCGCTGCTGCACGCCTCCGCCGACCTCGGGGCCAAGCCGCGCCAGACCTTCATGCAAGTGATTCTGCCGCTGTCGATCCCGGGCATTGCCGCCGGCTCGATCTTCACGTTCTCCCTGACCCTGGGCGACTTCATCGTGCCGCAACTGGTGGGCCCGCCGGGGTACTTCGTCGGCAGCATGGTCTACGCCCAGCAAGGGGCGATCGGCAATATGCCGATGGCGGCGGCGTTCACTCTGGTGCCGATTGTGTTGATCGCTATTTACCTGACCATCGTCAAACGACTGGGGGCCTTCGATGCACTCTGAGCGCGCTTCATTGGGGCTGCGCATCGCAGCCTGGGGCGGGTTGGTGTTTCTGCACTTCCCGATCCTGATCATCTTCCTCTACGCCTTCAACACCGAAGACGCGGCGTTCAGCTTTCCGCCCAAGGGCTTCACCCTGAAGTGGATCGGCGTGGCGTTTTCCCGGCCCGACGTGCTGGAAGCGATCAAACTGTCGCTGCAAATCGCCGCCATCGCCACGTTGATCGCCATGGTCCTCGGCACCCTCGCTTCAGCCGCGTTGTACCGCCGAGAGTTCTTTGGCAAGCAAGGCATTTCGCTGATGCTGATCCTGCCGATCGCGCTGCCCGGAATCATCACCGGCATCGCGCTGCTGGCGACCTTCAAGACCTTGGGCATCGAGCCGGGGATGTTCACCATCATCGTCGGCCACGCGACCTTCTGTGTGGTGATCGTCTACAACAACGTCATAGCCCGTTTGCGCCGCACTTCGCACAGTCTGATCGAGGCCTCGATGGACCTCGGCGCCGACGGCTGGCAGACCTTCCGCTACATCATCCTGCCGAACCTCGGCTCGGCGTTGCTGGCCGGCGGCATGCTGGCGTTCGCCCTGTCGTTCGACGAAATCATCGTCACCACCTTCACCGCCGGCCACGAACGCACCTTGCCGCTGTGGCTGCTCAACCAGCTCAGCCGCCCACGAGATGTGCCGGTGACCAACGTCGTCGCCATGCTGGTGATGATGGTCACCATGCTGCCGATCCTGGGCGCTTATTACCTGACCCGGGGTGGTGAGAGCGTGGCGGGGAGTGGTGGGAAATAACCGAATAACTGGAGGAACCGGGTTCATTGTGGGAGCGAGCCTGCTCGCGATGGGGACATCACATTCAACATTGATGTCGGCTGATACCCCGCTATCGCGAGCAGGCTCGCTCCCACAGTTTGATCCGGTTACAGCAGAAAAATAAAAGCTGCAATGAGGACAATGCCATGCAAACCAAACTCTTGATCAACGGCCAACTGATCGCTGGCGAAGGCCCCGCCCAACCGGTGTTCAACCCGGCGCTCGGCCGGGTGCTGGTGGAAATCAACGAAGCCAGCGAAGCCCAGGTCGACGCGGCGGTGCGGGCGGCCGACAACGCGTTCGAAGGTTGGTCGCAAACCCCGCCGAAAGACCGTTCGCTGTTGCTGCTGAAACTCGCCGACGCTATCGAAGCCCACGGCGAAGAGCTGGCCAAGCTGGAATCGGACAACTGCGGCAAACCCTACAGCGCGGCGCTGAACGACGAGATCCCGGCGATTGCCGACGTGTTCCGTTTCTTCGCTGGCGCCAGCCGTTGCATGAGCGGTTCGGCGGGCGGTGAATATTTGCCGGGCCACACCTCGATGATCCGCCGCGACCCGGTGGGCGTGATCGCGTCCATCGCGCCCTGGAACTACCCGCTGATGATGGTTGCCTGGAAAATCGCCCCGGCCCTGGCCGCCGGTAATACCGTGGTGCTCAAGCCGTCGGAACAAACCCCGCTGACTGCGTTGCGCCTGGTGGAACTGGCGTCGGATATTTTCCCCGCCGGCGTGCTCAATCTGGTGTTCGGTCGTGGGCCTTCCGTGGGCAGCCCGTTGGTCACCCACCCGAAAGTGCGCATGGTGTCGCTGACCGGTTCCATCGCTACCGGCTCGAACATCATTTCCAGCACCGCCGACAGCGTTAAACGGATGCACATGGAACTGGGCGGCAAGGCGCCAGTGATCATCTTCGACGACGCCGATATCGACGCCGCCGTCGACGGCATTCGCACCTTCGGTTTCTACAACGCCGGCCAGGATTGCACCGCCGCTTGCCGGATTTATGCACAGTCCGGGATTTACGAAAAATTCGTCGAGAAACTCGGCGCCGCCGTCAGCAGCATCCAGTACGGCTTGCAGGATGATCCGGCCACCGAGCTCGGGCCGCTGATCACCGCGCAACACCGCGACCGCGTGGCCGGTTTCGTCGAGCGGGCCGTGGCGCAGTCGCATATCCGCTTGGTCACCGGCGGCAAAGCGGTGGAAGGCAATGGCTTCTTCTTCGAACCGACCGTATTGGCGGACGCCCAGCAGGATGACGAAATCGTCCGCCGCGAAGTGTTCGGGCCGGTGGTGTCGGTGACGAAGTTCAACGATGAAGCGCAAGTGCTGGGCTGGGCCAACGATTCCGACTACGGCCTGGCGTCGTCGGTCTGGACCTCAGACGTCGGCCGCGCCCATCGCCTGTCGGCGCGCCTGCAGTACGGCTGCACCTGGGTCAATACGCACTTCATGCTCGTCAGCGAAATGCCCCACGGTGGTCAGAAACTGTCCGGCTATGGCAAGGACATGTCGATGTACGGGCTGGAGGACTACACCGTCGTGCGGCATGTGATGTTCAAGCACTAAAAAGCATCGCTGGCAAGCCAGCTCCCACAAGGATTGCATTGAACTGTGGGAGCTGGCTTGCCAGCGATAGGGTCTACCCGGTTTCAAGACCCACAAACACAACAATAACTACCGATCCGGGTGGTGCCTTCACGGCCCCGCCACGGTATCGGCCATCCGAAATCTGCCGATTTCACGGAGCAAACAGACCATGAATCCATCACCCGAACTCTCTGCAGGGGTTGCCGACAGCGACGCCGAGCAGCTACGCAAACTGGGTTACACCTCGAACTTCAATCGCAGCATGAGCCTGTGGGAAAACTTCGCCCTGGGCTTCACCTACCTCTCGCCGGTGGTCGGCGTGTATACCCTGTTCGGCCTGTGCCTGGCCGCCGGTGGACCGCCGATGTTCTGGGCGTATTTGCTGGTCGGTTGCGGCCAGTTGCTGGTGTGCCTGATCTTCGGCGAAGTGGTGTCGCAGTTCCCGATTTCCGGCGGCGTGTACCCGTGGGCCCGTCGTTTGGTAGGCAAGCGCTGGGCGTGGATGGTCGGCTGGATCTACTCCATCGCCCTGTGCGTCACCATCGCCGCCGTTGCGGTGGGTGCCGGCCCTTACCTGGCGGCAATGCTCGGCTTTGAACCGAGCAACAACACCAACATTGTCATCGCCCTGGTGCTGACGCTGTTCGCCACCCTGGTCAACCTCAGCGGCACCAAGGTCCTGGCGCGGATCGCCATGTTCGGCTTTCTCTGCGAGTTGGTCGGCGCGGTGATCGTCGGTGTCTACTTGCTGATCTTCGAGCGCCACCAGCCGCTCAGCGTGCTGTTCAACACCTTTGATATCAGCGTCGACGGCTCCTACTTGCCGGCATTCCTCACCGCCTCGCTGGCGGGGATGTTCCTCTACTACGGCTTCGAAGCCTGCGGCGACGTGGCCGAGGAAACCCCGAACCCGAGCAAGCAGATCCCGGTAGCCATGCGCATGACCATCTACATCGGCGGCATCGCGGCGATGTTCGCCTGCCTGGCGCTGATCCTCGCCGTGCCGGACATGCAAGCGGTGATCAACGGCACCGACAAGGACCCGGTCAGCACCATCCTCAACAACGCGTTCGGCCCGGTGGGTTCGAAAGTGGTGATGGGCGTGGTGATGATTTCCTTCATCTCCTGCGTCATCAGCCTGCAAGCGGCGGCGAGTCGTCTGCTGTATTCCTACGCCCGCGACGAAATGGTCGTCGGCAGCTCACTGCTCAAGAAGATTTCTCCTACGACTCAAGTGCCTGTGGCTGCGCTGTTCGTCTCCGGCGTCCTGCCGGCGCTGATCATCATCCTCGGCTTTTTCCTGCAAGACGCCGTGGCCACCATCGTCAGCTTCGCCGCCATCGGCATCTACCTGGCGTTCCAGATGATCGTCCTGGCGGCGCTGTATGCACGGGTGAAAGGCTGGAAACCCAGCGGCAAATTCACCCTCGGCGCCTGGGGCTGGGCGGTGAACATCGGCGCGCTGCTCTATGGCGTCGGCGCCATCATCAACATGGCCTGGCCGCGCACCCCGGATGCCGCGTGGTACATCAACTACGCCATGGTGTTGAGCACCGCGATCGTGATCGGCTTGGGGCTGTTGTACATGTGGATTGCCAAGCCCTATGACCGTGGCACGGCGCCGGCGGGAGATGCGTGGAAGATGGGACGGTAGGTCACGCGTGGGAGCAAAGCATTTCGCAATACATCCTTTGCTCACATCGCGTCCTGCCCGCTAAGGTTTCCGGATACCAGTGCATGCGCGGGTTGACGGAAACCTTGCCGGTGTCTAGGGTGTTTACACCGTATACATCCAAAGGAGAGCCATCATGGCCTCGCCCGTTCTTTCGTTTCGCGTAGAAGAGTTGTTGGCTCAACAGCTCGATCTCTTGGCTGCGGCCACTGACCGCGATCGTCAATACCACTTGAAACGCGCACTGGTTCGATATGTGGAGGCCGAGTCCTGGCATCTGCAAGCGATCAGCGACGGCATTACCGATGCCGACGCTGGAAAACTGACCGAACTGGATGCCGTGAAGGCTAAGTGGGCGAAGCGTGCCGAGCGTAGTACTGACTGAGAAAGCCGAAAGTGACCTTGATGCCATTCACGAGCATTACGCAGGCGTTGCAGGCAAAGACAAAGCTATCCATATCATCGAAAACATCTTGCAAGCCTTTGAGCTACTGGAACGCTTTCCGGGCTCGGGCAGACCTTCTGCCATCACCGACATTCGGGAATTGGTGCCGGTCGAGATTCCCTTTATCGCACCGTACCGATGCGTGGCGGGGCAGGTTCAAATCTTGCGCGTCTTACATCAACGGAGTGAACGACCACAGCAGTGGTGATTGCTCATTCCAATAAAAAGGCCCGATCGGTCATCCATGAATCGATCGGGCGCTCTTCCTCCTCTAAAACCGCGAAATGCTCCTCATCGCATCCACCAGGTACCGCATGGCGATGCGATCACTCTCGGACAAGGCGCGATATTGCTCCAGTAGTTTTACCTCTTCCACGCTCAGCCTTCGCGATTTGCGCGAACTGCCGAACCCCGCTACCAAACCAAAAAAACCGGCAACACACTGCACTTTCGGCATGGACGATGTCCCTCCGCACGTCAAAGAAAATCCCGGATACCTCATCGCCCTCAGGTTTTATTTCAGCGGCGGCCACACTGTGCGCCTCCGCTGAATCCCTCCGGCCTCAAGGGCCAAGGCCGGCCGTGGGTACAGAATAGGAATATTCTGCGCGCTGAAAAGAGCCAATTAGAGTAATTAGTCAAGAAATGCAGATATGCCATATAAAACAGAAAGTGCTGTGGGAAAAGTCGGCCGAAATATGCTGTTTCATTGCTGCCGAGGGTCTCTGTAACCAATCATTTTTGCTTGGTCACCGAACCGTTTAAGCTATTGGGCATCTGTTTAAAGTCCGTTGCGTTTGGCCGAAGGCATGTCCGAACCCCCTCTTTGATCCACAACGTGCCAGGAACGGCGCGGGATTACTCAAGACAGGTTGTACTTATGCACCGCAGAAATCTGCTGAAAGCTTCCATGGCCATTGCCGCCTACACCGGCTTGTCGGCCACCGGCCTGATCGCCGCCAATGCCTGGGCCGCTGATGGCGCCGCCGATGGCAAGGAACAAAGCTTTGACTTCGAAGCGCTGAAAATCCAGGCCAAGCAACTGGCCAGCAACCGCTACCAGGACACCAAACAAGTGCTGCCGCCGACCTTGGCGACCATGATTCCGCAGCAGTTCAACGCGATTCAGTACGACGGCGAACATTCGTTGTGGCATGACCTCAACGGCCAACTGGATGTGCAGTTCTTCCACGTCGGCATGGGCTTCAAGCAGCCGGTGCGCATGTACAGCGTCGACCCAAAAACCCGCCAGGCCCGCGAAGTGCACTTCCGCCCGTCGCTGTTCAATTACGAGAAGACCACGGTCGATACCAAGCAGCTCACGGGCGACCTTGGGTTTTCCGGCTTCAAGCTGTTCAAGGCCCCGGAACTGGACCGGCACGACGTGCTGTCGTTTCTGGGTGCCAGCTATTTCCGCGCCGTGGACGCCACCGGTCAATACGGCCTGTCGGCCCGCGGCCTGGCCATCGATACCTACGCCAAGAAGCGCGAAGAGTTTCCTGACTTCACCAAGTTCTGGTTCGAAACCCCGGACAAGGACAGCACCCGGTTCGTGGTCTACGCCCTGCTCGACTCGCCGAGTGCCACCGGAGCCTACCGCTTCGACATTGACTGCCAGGCCAGCCAAGTAGTGATGGCGGTCGACGCCCACATCAATGCGCGCACCGCCATCGAACAACTGGGCATCGCGCCGATGACCAGCATGTTCAGCTGCGGCACCCACGAACGCCGCATGTGCGACACCATCCACCCGCAAATCCATGACTCCGACCGCCTGGCCATGTGGCGCGGCAACGGCGAGTGGATCTGCCGTCCGCTGAACAACCCGGCGACTTTGCAATTCAACGCCTTCGCCGACAACGACCCGAAAGGCTTCGGCCTGGTGCAGACCGATCATGAGTTCGCCAGTTATCAGGACACCGTGGACTGGTACAGCAAGCGCCCGAGCCTGTGGGTAGAACCGACCACCCCGTGGGGTGAAGGCTCTATCGATTTGCTGGAAATCCCGACCACGGGCGAGACCCTCGACAACATCGTGGCCTTCTGGACCCCGAAAAAACCGGTGGCCGCCGGCGACTCCCTGAATTACGGCTACAAGCTGTACTGGAGCGCCCTGCCCCCGGTCGGCACGCCGCTGGCACGGGTCAACGCCACTCGCTCCGGTATGGGCGGCTTCACCGAGGGTTGGGCACCGGGCGAACATTACCCGGAAGTCTGGGCCCGGCGCTTTGCCGTGGACTTCACCGGGGGCGGCCTGGACCGCTTGCCTGAAGGCGCCGGCATCGAACCGGTGGTGACCTGCTCCCACGGCCAAGTAAAGGACTTCAACGTCCTGGTGCTCGATGACATCAAGGGCTACCGCATCACGTTCGACTGGTTCCCGGTGGATGACAGCGTCGCGCCGGTGGAACTGCGGCTGTTTATTCGCACCAACGACCGCACGTTGAGCGAGACCTGGTTGTACCAGTATTTCCCGCCGGCGCCGGAGAAGCGTAAGTACACCTGATCTGGGTGCACCTCTTCGCGAGCAGGCTCGCGAAGAGGCATCACAGCCACCAGAGACGAGACAGCCGATACAGAAAAGCCCCGATCACTCGACCGGGGCTTTTTGCTTTCCAGCGTTGCACTCAATCGCGCAAATCAGACTCATGGATCGGCTGATCGCGATGGGTCGCGCGCTGATACTGCGCCGGCCACACCGCTTTACGACCGCCCAGGTCATCATCGGCATGCAGCGGCCAGTACGGGTCACGCAACAGTTCCCGAGCCAGGAAGATGATATCCGCCTGACAGGTGCGCAGAATGTGCTCGGCCTGGGCCGGCTCGGTAATCATTCCCACAGTGCCCGTGGCAATGCCTGACTCCTTGCGTACCCGTTCGGCAAAACGGGTCTGGTAACCCGGGCCGGTGGGAATCTCCGCGTTGGCAGCGGTGCCACCGGACGACACGTCAATCAGGTCCACGCCCAGGTCCTTCAGGCGCCGCGCCAATTCCACGGTTTCATCGGGGTTCCAGCCGTCCTCCACCCAGTCGGTGGCCGACAAGCGGACAAACAGCGGTAACTCTTCCGGCCACACCGCGCGCACCGCTTCGGTGACTTGCAGCACCAGGCGGATACGGTTCTCGAACGAGCCGCCGTATTGGTCGCGGCGTTGATTGCTCAGCGGCGACAAAAACTGATGCAGCAAATAACCATGGGCCGCATGGACTTCCGCCACTTTGAAGCCGGCCGTCAGGGCACGCTTGGCGGCGGCGACAAAGGCCTGGATCACCTCGGCGATCTCGGCTTCGTCCAGTTGCTTGGGCGGCGTGTGCTGTGGATCAAAGGCAATCGGCGACGGACCGATCGGCGTCCAGCCACCGTCCTCGACCGTGACGCTGCCGTGCTTGCCCAGCCAGGGCCTATGGGTGCTGGCCTTACGCCCGGCGTGGGCCAATTGGATGCCGGCCACGGCGCCTTGGGACGCGATGAAACGGGTGATGCGTTGCAGCGGTTCGATCTGTTCGTCGTTCCACAAGCCCAGGTCCTGGGCGGTGATGCGGCCATCGGCGGTCACGGCGGTGGCTTCGGTAAAAATCAGCCCGGCCCCGCCCACGGCACGGCTGCCGAGGTGCACGAGGTGCCAGTCATTGGCCAGGCCATCGACGCTGGAGTATTGGCACATCGGCGACACGGCGATGCGGTTGAGCAGGGTCAATTGACGAAGGGTATAGGGTTCAAGCAGCAGACTCATGGGGCACCTCTCGAATCAGTGGGCAGGCTCCAGGGTTCTGTTTGAAAAGTCGACGAGTGACGGGAGAAAGGGTGCAGCGCCCGCCCCCGCGGGCAAAAATTCGGTGAAATGTCACAAGGCCAATCAAGCAGTGCTTAGAGCCTAGTCGACAACGGGGAAGGACGGAGGGTTCAGCGCGGTTCGATGTGCGCAATCATCAGTTGCACGGTTTCGTTCCCGCGAAACTCATTCAAGTCGAGCTTATAAGCCAGTTCGACCCAGCGAATGGTCGGGTTCGGCCAGATGTCGCGATCGATACCAAACGCGATGCCATCCAGCTTCACCGAACCGCATTCACTCTTGAGCACCACTTTCAGGTGCCGCTCGCCGACCACCCGTTGCTCGACCAACTGAAACACGCCATGGAACAACGGCTCCGGGAAGTGTTGCCCCCAAGGACCGGCGTGGCGCAAGGCGCGGGCCAGCTCCAGGTGAAACTCCTCGACCGCCAGGGTGCCATCCGACAGCAGGCGACCGGTCAGGTCTTCTTCGCGCAGTTGTCGCCGGACTTCCGCGTCAAACGCTTCGGCGAACAGCGGGAAGTTGGCTTCTGGCAAGGTCAGGCCGGCAGCCATGGCATGACCGCCGTACTTGCTGATCAGATTGGGGTGTTGCGCCGCCACCACGCTCAACGCATCGCGGATGTGAAAGCCCTGGACCGAACGCCCCGAGCCCTTGAGCAAACCGTCGCCGGCGTCGGCGAAGGCAATGGTCGGCCGGAAATAGCGCTCTTTCATCCGCGAGGCGAGGATGCCGATGACGCCTTGGTGCCATTCCGGATCGAACAGGCACAGACCGAACGGCATCGATTCCACCGGCAAATCCTTGAGCTGCGCCAGCGCTTCACGCTGCATGCCCTGCTCGATGGATTTGCGGTCCTGGTTCATGCCATCCAGTTGCGCCGCCATTTCCCGAGCCATGGCCACGTCGTCGGTGAGCAGGCATTCGATGCCCAGGCTCATGTCGTCGAGCCGCCCGGCGGCGTTGAGCCGTGGGCCGACAATGAACCCCAGGTCGGTCGACGTAATGCGCGACGGTTCGCGCTTGGCCACTTCCAGAATCGCCTTGATCCCCGGCCGCGCGCGCCCGGCACGAATTCGTTCCAGGCCCTGATGCACCAGAATCCGGTTGTTGGCGTCCAGCGGCACCACGTCGGCGACGCTACCCAGCGCTACCAGGTCGAGCAATTCGCCGATGTTCGGTTGTGGCTGGTTTTCATAGCGACCCAGGCTGCGCAGACGCGCGCGCAAGGCCATCAGCACATAGAAAATCACCCCGACCCCGGCCAGTGCCTTACTCGGAAAGCCGCAATCCGGCTGGTTCGGGTTGACGATGGCATCGGCCAGCGGCAACTCATCGCCGGGCAAGTGGTGATCGGTGACCAGCACCTTGAGCCCCGCCGCTTTCGCCGCCGCCACGCCTTCGACGCTGGAGATGCCGTTGTCCACGGTAATCAGCAACTGCGGTTGACGCTCCAGCGCCACCGCGACGATTTCCGGGGTCAAGCCATAGCCGTACTCGAACCGGTTCGGCACCAGGTAATCGACATGGGCCGCGCCCAGCAAGCGCAAGCCGAGCACACCGACGGTGCTGGCCGTGGCGCCATCGGCATCGAAGTCACCGACGATGAGGATGCGCTGCCGCTGATCCAGTGCCTGCACCAGCAGGTCCACGGCGGCGTCGATGCCCTTGAGTTGCTGGAACGGGATCAACCGCGCCAGGCTCTTGTCCAGCTCGGCTTCGGACTGCACGCCCCGTGCTGCGTACAGCCGGGTCAGCAGCGGCGGCAGGTCACCGAGGAATGGCAGGGTGTCGGGCAACAGGCGAGGTTCGATGCGCATGGGGTGACAGGGACTTCTCTTGAATACGTAGGATAAAACCGGATGAAACAGGCCCGCAGCGAATAATCAGCCGCGTTCGCCGCTCAGCCACTGCAACTGGACTTCGTGCTGACCACGGTCGTCGGTGACGAAAATCGTCCCTTCGCTGATCATCACGTCCCACTTGATCACCCGGGGCATGTCCTTGGCCAGGGTTTCCAGGACGTCCTGGGGCACCGCGGCGATGTGCACGTTTTTCAGGTTCTTGATCGCCGGGATCACCTTGCCTTCCCAGACCCGCAGGCTGCCGTAGGCCAGCAGACTGGTGCGTTCGGTGCGACGCGAGCACCAGGTCAGGCGATCGGCGTCAGGCTGGCCGACTTCGATCCAGTGCAGAACGCGGTCGTCCAGGCTTTTTTCCCACAGGGCCGGTTCATCCACGTCTGACAGACCACGGCCAAAAGACAGCTGCTCGTTGTACCAGAAGGCGTAGGCCAGCAGGCGCACGGTCATGCGCTCTTCGGTTTCCGAAGGGTGCCGGGCGATGGTCTGCTTCACGTTCTCGTACACGCTGCGATCGAGGTCGGTGAGGTTCAGTTCAAACTTGTAGGTCGTGGACGGCTGGGCCATGAACGGGCTTCTTGATACGAGGAAAGGCGGCAAGTCTAACCGATGCCGGGCTAATCGCCGAATCCTCGGCACGATCCTTCGCCGAGCGGCCATGGGCTATGTTAAAACCCTGTACTCGCCCAGCCTTCGACCAACAGGACACGTCATGCCGCTTACCGCCAAACCCCTCGCCGGCGTCAAAGTCATCGAACTCGGAACGCTGATCGCCGGGCCTTTTGCCTCGCGCATCTGCGGCGAATTCGGTGCCGAGGTGATCAAGATCGAATCCCCGGATGGCGGTGATCCCCTGCGCAAATGGCGCAAGTTGTACGAAGGCACTTCGCTGTGGTGGTTCGTCCAGGCGCGCAACAAAAAGTCCCTGACCCTGAACCTGAAGCACCCCGAAGGACTGAAGATCCTCAAGCAGTTGATCAGCGAAGCGGACATTGTCATCGAGAACTTTCGTCCCGGCGTGCTGGAAAAGCTCGGCCTGGGCTGGGACGTGTTGCACGCCTTGAACCCCAAGCTGGTCATGGTCCGGCTCTCGGGCTTCGGCCAGACCGGGCCGATGAAGGATCAGCCGGGTTTCGGCGCGGTAGGCGAATCCATGGGTGGGTTGCGCTACATCACCGGCTTCGAGGACAAACCGCCGGTGCGTACCGGGATTTCCATCGGCGACTCCATTGCGGCGTTGTGGGGCGTGATCGGCGCGCTGATGGCGCTGCGGCACCGGGAGGTCAACGGCGGCCAGGGCCAAGTGGTGGACGTGGCGCTCTATGAGGCGATCTTCGCCATGATGGAAAGCATGGTCCCGGAGTTCGATGTGTTCGGTTTCATCCGCGAGCGCACCGGCAACATCATGCCGGGCATCACCCCGTCGTCGATCCACACCAGCGCCGACGGCAAACACGTGCAGATTGGCGCCAACGGTGACGCAATCTTCAAGCGCTTCATGCAGTTGATCGGTCGCGATGACCTGGCCAACGACCCGCTGCTGGCCAGCAATGACGGGCGTGACAGCCGTCGCGACGAACTGTACGGCGTGATCGACCGCTGGGTCGGCGCCTTGCCCCTGGCCAGTGTGATCGAGCAACTGAACCGCGCCGATGTACCGGCCAGCCGTATCTACAGTGCCGAAGACATGTTCAACGATCCGCAGTACCTGGCCCGGGAAATGTTGCTCCAAGCCAAGCTGCCTGATGGCAAAGATTTCAAGATGCCGGGCATCGTGCCGAAACTCTCAGAGACGCCCGGTGATTGCGAATGGGTCGGGCCGCAATTGGGTGAGCACAACTCACAGGTACTCCAGGATCTTGGCTATGACGCGACGCAGATTGCACAGCTGCGCAGAGACGGAGCCATCTAAGCTGAGGCGCCTGCTCTCTCTACCCGCTAACCAACGCCGCCGGGGCGGCTGGCTAGCGGATTGCGGGCTGGCGTTTGTGTTGTTGTTTTCGGGCCAGGCCGTTGCCGCCCACCCTGGCCCCAGTCAAACCCTGATCTGGTTGCAGCGGGATTTACCGCCGCTGACAATTTTCGAAGGCCCGAAAAAAGGCCAGGGCGTGATCGATCAATTGTTGCCGCTGTTGATCGCCGGCATGCCGCAGTACCGGCACAGCATTTTGCGGGTCAATCGCGCTCGCGGTTTGCAGATGCTCCACGAGCCGACGTTCACCTGCGATGCCGCGTTGAACTGGAGCAAGGAGCGCGAACAGTGGATCGCGTTTTCCATCCCTGTGTTTCGCGCCATGAGCAACGGCGTGGCGGTGCGTCGCGCCGATCGCGAGGTACTCGCGCCCTTTATCAAGGACGGCGAACTGGATTTGGCGGCGCTGTTGGGAAGCGGTCGCGAGAAACTCGGGGTGATTGCCGAGCGCAACTATGGCGAATACCTCGACGGCCTGCTTAAGCAAGCGCCGGTCGATTCACTGACGGTGCATTACGGCAACGATGCCTTGGGCAGCCTCCTGCAAATGCAGCGTCTGGGGCGTCTGCGCCTGCTGTTGGGGTATCGCCCGGAAATTCGCTACCAGGCCGAGCGACAAGGCATCGCCGACGATGAATTGCAGTTCTACCCGATTCGCGGCACCGGCAAATACCTCTCGGGCTACATCGGCTGCACCGACACGCCCCAGGGTCGCCAGGCGATCATCGAGATCAACCAACTGCTGCGCGCCATGAACCATGATCGCCTGAACGAAGCCTATGCCGCGTGGATCGACCCGGAAAGCCGCAGCGAATACCTGGAGGCCGCCCGAGCATTTTTCAAAGAACAAGAACAGGCGCCGTAAAAACGACAGGCAAAAAGAAACCCCGAGAAGTGGGGAGACGACTCGGGGTTAAACGTGGTCCGTAAATAAAGACCAGTGGCAGCAAGCTACAAGCACCGGAGCACAATGCTTGATCCTGCTGTTACATGGTCTGACTGACCTGGGCGCAGGAAGTTTCCCACGAACTGCAATTCAATTTCGATTGGCGACCGGCTTGTCCAGTGCCGCATTGCGCAGAGCCGCGATAACACAGGGCTCCAGCCGACCTTCAGCAATCATCAAGTCGCGGTGCAAACCGTCCACCACATCCGTTAAAGCACGCTTGTCATTCAATTGGGCCTGATTGAACACCCGCTCGACCACGATCGCGCCCGTGGCGCTTTTAAGGGTCACCAGGCATTCGCCCTGTGCACCGGATGGGGTCAACGTCACTTGATACGGGCTCAGAGCCTCACCGAGCAATAGACTGATACTTTCCAAATCGATCACCACTCAATAGTCCGAAAACAAAGCGCCTGGCGCGTGCTTACAGTAAATGACCACCGGCCGAAGCAGAAAGTTCTTCTCGCTGCTGGCCGCCTGCTGCCGATCCGGCCCCGGGAGAGTGAGCATGCGCCGCCAAGATGACAGGGAAAAAACACCCCTGGCTCAATCCGACCGATCGCTACATGGCGTACCTCGGTCAGTTTCACTGCGCCGACGGCGGGCATCGATCCAGCCGCCCAGCAATCCGCGCAGTTGACCATCCGCCCCATAAAAGGGCACCGACCACTGATACACCTCCCGGATGCCACCATGGAACTCCAGTTGCCGGTCACTGAATCGTGACCGGCGTGTTCTGATCTGTTCCATGAGTTCACCATGCAATTGCTCAGCCGTTTTTGCCGGAAGCACGTGCGAGTCCGTCAGGCATGTGCCCTGAACCTGTTCGAAGCGCGTTGCCAGTTGCTCTTCATAGCTGCGATTGCACATGATCAGCCGCCCCTCGAGATCGCGGGCGAAGATCGGGTCCGGCATGGCATCGAGCAACGCCTTCTGAAAGGCCAACTGATCGCTTAACCCGGCCTCGGCCTGCAACCGTTGCTCGATCTGAGTCTGCAATCGGCGATTCCACAGCAGCGACACCATCCCGAAAACACAGGCACCGAATACCCCCCAGCAACCCCATTCGGTCAAGCGCTGCCAAGTTGATGGGGTTTGCCGTGCCGCCAGGCCACCCAGCCACTTCCAGCGCAGGGCGCGCATCTCCTCGGCGGGAAAGGTGGCCAAGGCCTTGTTCAGGATGCCCAGCAGTTGCGGCAGGTCCTTACGCAGGGCCAGATGATCGGCCTCCCACTTGCCTTCGACGGTTCGGCCGACTTTCAACTGGCCGGACGGATAGAGGTGCGCACCCATCTCGTTTTCGATGGTGGCGCGAGCTTCACCGCTCTCCACCAGGGCCCGGGCTTCGGCGTAGGTCCGCACCGAGCGCAAGCGGATGCGCGGGTAGTCACGGCGCACGGCTTCTTCCAGGGCGTGGCGAGCCGGCAACACCAGCACATGGCCCTCCAGTTGCAACAAGCCCTGCACAGGGATTTCGTTCTGCCGCTCGACAAAGACCCAGCCAGACCCGCCAAAAGCGTGGCTGAAGTTGAGGAACGCCTTGCGCTCCTCGTTGACCGCCAGCGTCGTGCCCATGTCCGCGGCACCCTGTTCCAGCGCCCCCAACAGTTGGGCGGTGGAGAATGACTCTTCATGAACGAACTGCAAGCCGGTCATCCGGCTAATGCGCTTGAGAATGTCCGCATTCAACCCGGTCCATTGGCCGTGCTCGTCCTTGAACTCGTACAACGGATATTGCACCGAGGCGACGGTAACCCGCGGATGTTCTTCGATCCACTTCAGCTCTTGAACACTGAGCGCCAAGCGCCCCTCAGTGACCGACGCCGTAGAGTCAAATGCCCCCAACTGCGCCGCCTTCGCCCCCTCTACCCAACCCATCAGGCATACCAACACCCAGCCAAACGCTGGTCTAATCCCGGTTAAAAACAGCATTGCCACTTCCTTCGTGATCAACTCGCCCGTTCCTTCAAGGGCGAAAACCCGACCAGTGTGGCATGCAAAAACAAGAAAGCCCGTCAGGAGACGGGCTTCAAAATGTGACAGCTTTACAGGATCAGAGCGGCTTGCCGCGGTTGCCATGCTGACTGACAAAGGCTTGCACGGCTTTCAGGTCATTTGGCAACACGGTGCAACGCTCATCTCGCTCAAACAAATCAGAAAGATGTACCGGTAGTTCGAGCGCTTTTCCTACACCGGCCTTTTCCACCGCGTCAGGGAATTTGACCGGATGGGCCGTGCCGAGGATCACCATCGGGATATCCAGGCTGCGCCGGCACTCCCGCGCAGCCTTGACGCCGATGGCGGTGTGCGGGTCCAGCAACTCGCCGGTTTGCTCATAGACCTCGGCAATGGTTTCGCAGGTTTGCGCGTCATCCACCGCCAGGGAATCGAACAGCTTGCGGGCTTCGGTCCAGCGTTCCTGTTCGACGCTGAAACCGCCGCCCTGCTTGAAGCTGTCCATCAACCCGGCGATTGCGGCGCCGTTACGACCATGCAGGTCGAACAGCAGGCGTTCGAAATTCGACGAGACCATGATGTCCATCGACGGCGACAGCGTGGCGTGCAGGGTTTCCTTGACGTACTGATTGCCGCTCATGAAGCGGTGCAGGATGTCGTTGCGGTTGGTGGCGACGATCAACTGATTGATCGGCAGGCCCATGTTGCGCGCCAGGTAACCGGCAAAAATATCGCCAAAGTTGCCGGTCGGTACCGAGAACGACACCGAACGCGCCGGGCCGCCCAATTGCAGGGCTGCGTGGAAGTAGTAGACGATCTGGGCCATGATCCGCGCCCAGTTGATCGAGTTCACCGCCACCAGGCGCGTGCCCTTGAGGAAGCTCTGGTCGGCGAAGCTGGCCTTGACCATTTCCTGGCAGTCATCGAAGTTGCCTTCGATGGCGATGTTGTGGATGTTCTCACCGAAGACAGTGGTCATCTGCCGACGCTGCACTTCCGACACCCGGTTGTGTGGGTGGAGGATGAAGATGTCGACGTTTTCGCAGTGCTTGCAGCCTTCGATGGCGGCCGAGCCGGTATCACCGGACGTGGCGCCGACAATCACCACGCGCTCGCCGCGCTTTTCCAGCACGTAATCGAGCAGGCGACCGAGCAATTGCAGGGCGAAATCCTTGAACGCCAGGGTCGGGCCGTGGAACAGCTCAAGCACCCACTCGTTGCCGTTCAGTTGACGCAATGGCGCCACGGCGTTATGCGAGAACACGCCGTAGGTTTCTTCCAGGATCTTTTTGAAATCGGCATCCGGGATGCTGCCGGTGACGAACGGACGCATCACGCGGAACGCCAGCTCGTGGTACGGCAGGCCGGCCCAGGAAGCAATTTCTTCCTGGGTGAAGCGCGGCAGGTTTTCCGGCACGTACAGGCCGCCGTCGGTGGCCAGACCGGCCAGCAGGACGTCTTCGAAATTCAGGGCCGGTGCCTGGCCGCGGGTACTGATATAGCGCATAGGGGCAAACCTTCGGTTTGAGCTACAAGCGGTGAGCTGCAAGCTACAAGTGAAAAGCGGTCCTGCCTTTACTTGCAGCCTGAAGCTTGACGCTTGCAGCGGGTGTTAATTCAGATGTTCGACGCGGATCCGCACAACCGGACCGACCACGCCCGCCAAGGCTTCGAGGGCGGCGATCGCGTCGTTGATGTGCTGCTCCAGCACACGGTGGGTCAGCAGGATCATCGGCACCAGGCCGTCGTGTTCTTCGACTTCCTTCTGCATGATCGATTCGATGTTGATGCCGCGCTCCGACAGGATGCTCGCCACCTGGGCCAATACGCCCGGATGGTCCTTGGCCTGAATGCGCAGGTAGTAGGCGCTTTCGCAGGCTTCGATCGGCAGGATCGGGTGGGCCGACAGCGAGTCTGGCTGGAACGCCAGGTGCGGCACACGGTTTTCCGGGTCGGAGGTCATGGCACGCACCACGTCCACCAGGTCGGCGATCACCGACGAAGCGGTCGGTTCCATACCGGCGCCTGCCCCGTAGAACAGGGTCGAACCGGCAGCGTCACCGTTGACCATCACCGCATTCATCACACCGTTGACGTTGGCAATCAGGCGATCGGCCGGGATCAACGTCGGGTGCACGCGCAACTCGATGCCAGCAGCGGTGCTGCGTGCCACACCGAGATGCTTGATGCGATAGCCCAGTGCTTCGGCGTAGTTCACGTCAGCGGTGGTCAGCTTGGTGATGCCTTCGGTGTAGGCCTTGTCGAATTGCAGCGGAATACCAAAAGCGATGGACGCCAGGATGGTCAGCTTGTGCGCGGCGTCGATGCCTTCGACGTCGAAGGTCGGATCGGCTTCGGCGTAACCCAGGGCTTGCGCCTCGGCGAGCACGTCTTCGAAGGTACGGCCCTTTTCACGCATTTCGGTGAGGATGAAGTTGCCGGTGCCGTTGATGATGCCGGCCACCCAGTTGATGCGGTTGGCGGACAGCCCTTCACGGATCGCCTTGATCACCGGGATGCCACCGGCCACGGCGGCTTCGAACGCGACGATCACGCCCTTCTCACGCGCCTTGGCGAAGATTTCATTGCCGTGCACAGCGATCAGCGCCTTGTTCGCGGTGACCACGTGCTTTCCGTTTTCGATCGCTTTGAGTACCAGCTCACGGGCAACGGTGTAGCCGCCCACCAGCTCTATGACGATGTCGATCTCAGGGTTCGTGGCCACTTCGAAGACATCGTTGGTAATCGCAATACCGGTCGTCTGGAACTGAGGCTTTGGCG
>Ga0247742_10000109_pt1 | contig 70317 bp, 68 predicted proteins | sample UWRJL208509C2_FD_180944 | JGI IMG/M metagenome (GOLD analysis project Ga0247742, IMG submission 180944) | Plant litter microbial communities from Arlington Agricultural Research Station in Wisconsin, United States - UWRJ-L208-509C-2 | ecosystem: Environmental > Terrestrial > Plant litter >...
CTCGGCAAATGGAATAGCGCTTGGGCCCACTGCTTTCCATCCATTTTGTTGGTCAGACGGTATTTGTTTACCGCCCACCCATGGTTGGTCATGACTGGCTTTGCGACCGGCATGTGCCAGTTGTATACCTGCTACAGAACCGTTTGCATGTATAAAATCGGTTATGTGTTTTAGTTTGGCTACATGTTCTTCATGGTAAATGCCCAGGTCGGCAAAGGTGATACGTCCTTCCGGCGATATCGCTGTGGCTTCAGTAATAATCAAGGCTGCGCCCCCAACGGCCATACCGCCCAAATGAACGAGGTGCCAGTCGTTGGCGAAACCATCTTCCGATGAGTATTCGCACATGGGCGATACCGCTATCCGGTTTTTTAATTCGATATTTTTTATTTTTAAAGGCGAGAACAGATGTGCCATATTTTTTTGCTTTTCTTGTAAATATGGTAACTAACAGTATTAACTACCTCACTGTTTTGTAAAATACCACTTGTGTAACAAAATGTATACGTTTAAACATGGATTGGCCGGTGGACTCACCCCGACATCGCTACGCTTGTCGACCCTCTCTTCAGCTTCGCTGGAAAGAGGGTGAAGCTCATTATCTTTTGTCTTTTATCCCTCATCCATTTTTCAAACCCCTCTTTCCGCCATAGGCGAAGAGAGGGTGCCCGAGCGAAGCAACGGGCGGGTGAGTCTTCTCTCCGTTAATGCACCCGTCCGCGCTCTTCCTCATTACCGGTATCGCGTTTTTTAGTGCCGTCTTCACCTCCAAAGCGGTAACTCAGGCCCACCAGCACAAATCTGTTAAGCTGAAAATTAGTGAACTTGGTTCTGATGCCATTAACGGTAGTGGTTACCGCTGAAGCACTGCTCCTGAAAGCATCGTTAAGATTTAGGGTAATATTCAGCTTCTTTTTCATGGCCAGGGCGGTAAAACCCACGTCAAATTTATAATAAGGATCTGAGCGGCCAATATGATCAACCTCCGGAAACTGGTACCAGAAATTAACAGCCATGGCAAAAGTTTTATCGGCATTAAAATAGGCGGTGTTGTTGGTAGCCAGGTAAGCACCATAGCCGCTTATGCTTTTAATGTAAGGGAGGCTGGAGTGCGCGTCGGTATGGTAAAAGGTGGCCTGGTTATTATTGTCGAGCCAGGAAAACAAGTGCAGCGATAAGTTTTCAGAAACACCTACCCGGTAAGTTTTAATAAAGTTAAGCGGAACGGTATAAACAAGGTTGGTATCGGCACTGGCCACGGTTACATTATTAAAGCCATTATCGGTGACATTCAGGAATACGGCCGAGGTCAGTATACTTTTATACGTGTGCGATAACTCTAAATTGCTATTATACTCCGGCTGCAAAAACGGGTTGCCCTCGCCATAGCTGTAAGCCGTGAACAATGATTTAAAAGGGTTCAGGTTCCAGAAAGAGGGGCGGTTTATTCTGCGGCCAAAGCTTAATGAAAAACTGTTTGCCGTATTGGCCTGGTACGAGATGAGAACCGAAGGGAAAAGCCTCAAATACTTATTGGTATTGGTTTGGTTAAGGGTATAGGAGGTGCCTTTAGTTTCGGTATATTCGGCACGTAAACCGGCCTGGTATTTCCACTTGTCCTTTTCTTTATTGAGGTTAATGTACAACGATTGGGTGTTTTCAATATATCTGAACTCGTTGCTCAAATTAGTATTGTAGGTAAGTTTATCGTTGGCATCCTTATCATAGTAAAAGGCATTACTATAATTATTAATAAAGCTCAGCTTACCGCCAAAAGCCAGTTTGGCAAACGGGGTAGGTATTTCGGCATCGGCCTTAAAGGTGTATACATTGATGAACTGTTTGTTGGTATCAAAGTAGCGGGTGTTGTTTGCTGGTATTACCTGGCCGTTGGGTAAATAGCTGTTGCTTTCAAAGTCCGACCGGTCGTTACGGTTATAGTTAAAATAATCGGCATTAAGCATCAGCTTTTTGCCGGTAGTATCAAAATTGATAATGGCATGAGCATTGCCCGAATTACTGAGGGCAATGGGGTGATAAGTGGCATAAGTTCTTAAAGTAGAGTCAAGGCCGCCGCTGCTGTTATATATAGGATTATTAACATGGTCCGATCCATCGTAAACGCTTTTGCCGCCCAAATAAGATATACCAATAGTGGTTTTTGGGCTTACTTTATAATCAACTCCGGCAACAATATTAAAGTTATGGCCACGGTAATTACCGGTATCGGTTTGCAGCCAGCTTTGCTTAGGATAAAAAATGTCGGTCTCGAAACCTTCCAGCTCATGGTCATGATCAATACTGATATTGGCATAGGCTGACCATTTATCGGTATTATAATTCAAATTGGCGCTTCCGGCTGCCAGCCAGTAATTGCTGGTACCAAAAACGGTAGCCGGGCTGTGCAACGATTGCCTGTCGCTCAATTGTACATTGCCAGAAAAGCCTTGTTTGCTGCTATGTTTAGTTGTGATATTAATAAGCCCCGCGTTGCCGTCGGCATCATAATTGGCTGGTGGGTTTTTGATCACCTCTATTTTGGAGATCTGGTTGGCCGACATCGATTTCAGGTATCGCACCAGATCAACCCCGGCAAGTTGTACCACACGGTCGTTGATCATCACCTTAACCATTCCTTTACCTACAATACTGATCTCGTTGCCGTTTACCTTTATACCCGGAACTTTACCAAGGGTGGTTAACACGTCTGTACCCGTAGCGGTTATATTGGATGCCACATTGTAAACCATTTTTTCCTGATTGTTTTCAATAGTGGCTTTGGTGGCCGTAACCACAACCTCGTTCAATTGCGTATTTGACGGTTGCAGGGTAATGCTGATAGCGGTATCCCTAATAATAGAAAGCCTTAACTGGTATTGCTGATACCCGGTTGATGTTACGGTAAGTAAATACTGGCCGGCTTGCAGACCATTAAAGCTAAAGCCGCCGGAGTTGTCGGTTTGTAAGGATTGATTTTTCTGATCTGTGGAATTGATCAGGCTTACCCCGGCATAATCTACCGGGTGTTGTGATGCATCATTTACGGTGCCTGTAAGTTTTATCTGTGCCCAAAGAGCGGCGTGTGTAAAGGTTAAAAGGAGGATGGCGAACAGTAATTTCAAATTGGGCAGGTTTAAAAATTTTCCTAAGTATAAGAAAAGATATGGCTAATTGGAAAACACAATGCCTAAATTTGATTCTCTAAGGCCTGTTTATGAACTAACATTACTCAATGGCCATGAATTTAATTGTAATTTTATGACCATCAGCACCCGGCTTGCCACCTTTGATGATATCCCTTTTTTACAGCAGCTCATAGCTGCATCAGTACGCGGATTAAGCACTACTTATAATACGCCGGGCCAGATTGAAAGTGCGCTTAAATATATTTTCGGGATTGATACGCAGCTCGTTATTGATGGCACTTATTACGTAGCTATGGTTGGCGAAACCATAGTTGGTTGCGGCGGATGGAGCAAACGTAATACCTTGTACGGCGGCGATCAGCATAAAGAGGTGGAAGACCCTTTACTTGACCCCGCCAATGATGCGGCCAGGATCAGGGCATTTTTTGTACACCCCGACTGGGCAAGGCGGGGCATTGGCCGCCATATTATGCAGGTATGCGAAAACGCGGCGCAAAGCAGCGGTTTTAAAAGTTTTCAGTTGGGTGCCACGCTGCCGGGTGTACCGCTTTATGAGGTTATGGGTTATACGGCTGTTGAGCATATAAACCAGCCTATGCCCAATGGCGAAGCCCTGCCGATTGTAAAAATGCAGAAGATTTTATAGCGCGTTAATAAGTTATATTTACCAACAACAAGGAGGCATAACTGCGCAAGTTCCGGGTTTTACAGTGTGTATTAGCGGCCTACATTTGTAGTGTAATAATTAATAAACAATATTATGAACACGCAAGAAGAGATTAATTACCAACGTATTGCCGAGGCAATAAACTATATAAAGCTGAATTTTAAAAGCCAGCCCAATTTAGATGATGTAGCCGAAAGGGTGCATCTGAGTCCCTTTCATTTTCAGCGTTTATTTACCGACTGGGCAGGGGTAAGTCCTAAAAAATTCTTACAATACCTGAGTCTTGATTATGCCAAGGGTATTCTGAAAGATAAACAAGCCACCTTGTTTGATACCGCTTTTGAAACCGGGCTTTCCGGTACCGGCCGTTTGCATGATTTGTTTGTGAACATTGAAGGCATGACCCCGGCCGAATATAAGAACGGCGGTAAAGAGCTTAACATTAACTATAGCTTTGCCGAAACCCCATTTGGTAACATCATTGTAGCATCAACCCCTAAGGGTATTTGTTACATGGCTTTTGCCGATGACCGGGAAGAAGCTTTTAACCTGCTTCTGTTTCAGTTTCCGAATGCTACTTACAAGCAGGTAGTTGATGTGGCCCAGCAGGATGCCCTGCATATATTTAAAAAAGATTGGTCGGAATTATCAAAAATAAAGCTCCATTTAAAGGGGACTAACTTTCAGCTTAAGGTATGGGAAGCACTATTAACTATACCAATGGGGCAGCTGAACACTTACTCGGATATTTCTAAACATATATTGCAACCCAATGCCAGTAGAGCTGTAGGCAGCGCTATAGGGGCCAACCCGGTAGCCTTTTTAATTCCCTGCCATAGGGTAATCAAGTCAACCGGTGAATTTGGTGGATATCACTGGGGGCCAACGCGTAAATCGGCCATTATTGGCTGGGAAGCTGCTTTGATTAATAATTAAGACAAAAGAGAAGGATGAGTATTCAGGATAGAATTAACCAACTAAGCTGGACCGATATAGCGGCGGCTATGGATAACAGGGGATATGCACACATTAAAGGTATTTTAACGGTCGAAGAATGCGATAGTTTAACAGCTGATTATAACGACGAACACCTGTACCGCAAAACCATCGTCATGGAACGGCACCATTACGGGCAGGGCGAGTATAAGTATTTTAAATATCCGCTCCCCGCGCTTATTCAGCAATTGCGCGAAGGCATTTACCCCAAACTGGCGCCTATTGCCAATAACTGGATGCAGTTTTTGAATAAGGAACAACGCTTCCCGGCTAATTTGGATGAATTACTACAGCAGTGCCATAAGCATGATCAACTACGCCCAACCCCATTAATATTGCAATACACTACAGGTGGCTACAACGCCATGCATCAGGATTTGTATGGCGAAGTGTTTTTTCCGATGCAGCTGGTATTTATACTGGATGAACCCGGTGCAGATTATGAGGGAGGTGAATTTATATTGATGGAGCAAAAGCCACGGGAACAATCGCGGGTGATGGTCTTGAAGCCAGGAAAAGGAGATATGCTGCTGTTTACTACCAATTACCGGCCCGCTAAGGGTAGTAAAGGCTACCATCGGGTAAATATGAAACATGGTGTAGGTGAACTTACCTCAGGTAAAAGGCGCAGTATGGGTATCATTTTTCATGATGCTAAATGATCATTAAGCATATTGATCTGGGCGATGCTCCCTTCGCGCGAAGCCGGCAGCTGAAATCACTGATCAATGAAGGGGCAATTTTGCTTGGGGGGAATGCCAAACTCAGAATTTATGGCAAACTCAACTGCAGCTCGGGTAAGCGCATGAAAGCAGAAAACCGCGTGTTTTTTGTTTCGGAAGCTGAAGCGGTTGAAATGGGCTATCGCCCATGCGGCCATTGCATGAGGGAAGCTTATGGGAGATGGAAATTCTCATCTTTGTCATCCTGAGGAACGACTTAAAAACGCGTCATTGCGAGGTACGAAGCAATCTCTGCATAGGCAGGTCAATTTGCTCTGTATAGCATACAGATTGCTTCGTACCTCGCAATGACGCGTGTAACCAGTTTATTCTTGCGCTCGTCTATGAGGGGTGCTTAATGGTTTAGCGATTGTATCGCATATATCAAAGCCTAAAACTTTTGCGTTAATACCACATAACAATTATATTTGGCTAACCTAACCATCATGCTTAAAAAAACATTTTTAATAATAATTATAATAATTACGGGTAAATTATCCCATGCTCAAACTGCAGATGAGGTGTACGAGAAGTATACTGATTTTAACCTGGCCATGCTACAAAATGAGCACGATAAGGCCCTTGACCTGGGCCAGCAAATACTGCCCGATTCTGCCAAATTAAGCCCGAAAGTACGGGTAAGCTTTTATAATGGTATAGCCAAATTGTATGAGGATGATAGCCAGAGTATAAAGGCTATTGAATATTATAACCGGGTAGCGGCGGCTCAGCCTAATTACTATGTGGCACATCGGGCGCTGGGGTATTTGTATATAAAAGATATTTCCGGAAAACCAGCCAACCAGGTAATTGTGGATGCCGCTTACATAGCTAAGATAAAAAAAGCCCTGCCTCATTTAGAGAAAGCACAGGCCTGCGATCCTGACGATCAAACCCTCAGCCTGATCAAACTGCTTTACCGTAATATTAAGGATGAAAAAGGCCTCAACTCCTTGCCCGAGCGGCTTAACCTGTTAAAGAAAAACTGCATCGATATTTTAGATACGCAATAAATAAACTTATCTGTCTATTTCTGTCTGAAACTATCACCTATAAACTCCAGGGCATCGGTAATGCCGGTTCGCCAGTAGGTCCAGTTGTGGGCACCGTCACGTATCCTGAACTCATGCGGAACTTTCTTTTCGGTAAGCGCTATGTGCAGCAAAGAGTTTCCTTTACTTAAAGGGTCATCATCGCCGCAATCAATCCAGTAGCGTACTTGTTTAAGCTCGTCGGTTGTTTTATTCTGAACGAGACCGAGCACTGAGTTGCTTTGCCAGGTGGCGTTTAAGCGTTCGCGGCCTTTGAGGTTGGGGCCCATGGCCTGGCTGTAAGCTTCGGCCCAGCGGGCATCAGGTATGGCCATAAAATCATCATCACTACGTACAGCCGCGCTCAATGCCGCTGCTGCCGAAAATAGATCGGAGTGTTTTAAACTGTACACCAGTGTACCAAAGCCTCCCATGGAAAGCCCTGCCACCCCACGATACTTTTTACTGGCCTTAATGTGGTATTCGTGTTCAATATCGGGCATAAACTCCTTAAAAAAGAAGTCTTCATAATTCTGTTTACCATCGTATGAATTGATGTACCAACTGATCTGGGCATCGGGCATAACAATGATCATGGGCGGTATTTTACCCTCGGCAATGGCCTTATCGGCATAACGGTTAATCTCGCCAAACTCTAACCAGCCGGTATGGTCATCACCAAAACCATGCAGCAGGTAAACTACCGGGTAGCTGCGGTTTGATGTTTCATAATCTGCCGGCAGGTATATGGCATATTTTACATTATGTCCTAAAATGTCGCTTTTAATATTTTGTTCTTCTATCACTTTGCCCTTGGGCTGAGCAAAAACAGTGCCTGCTGAAAGTATCAAACAAAAAAAGATCAGCCTTTTAAATATGTTCATAGGTGAGGGTATATCAAATGGTATCCTATTTCTGTCTGAAACTATCGCCAATAAACTGCAGGCCATCTATAATTCCTGTACGCCAGTAGGTCCAGGTATGTGCCCCATCCCGGGTCCTGAATTCATGCGGTACTTTCTTTTCTGCCAGCGCGATGTGCAGCAGGCAGTTTCCTTTGCTTAAAAAATCATCATCGCCACAATCAATCCAGTAACGCACGGTTTTTAGCTCATCGGCAGTTTTATTTTGCACTATGTTCAAAATAGAATAGGACTGCCACGCTTTATTGATGCGGTCGTTGCCCTTTAATCCTCGGCCGTACAGCTGGCCAAACATATTTTCATAAACGTTGTCGGGCGTAGCTACTAACTGGTCATCCGGAAACACAGCCGCGCTCAATGCTGCACCGGCGGCAAATAATTGCGGATATTTCATGGTATATAGCAGGGTGCCATAGCCACCCATAGATAAACCGGCAACGCCACGATATTTTTTCTCGGTTTTAATGCGATATGCTTTTTCAACATAGGGCATAAATTCCTTGATAAAAAAATCCTCATATTTTTCTTTTCCGTCGTATGAATTGATGTACCAGCTGGTTTGAGCATCGGGCATTACAATGATCATCGGGGGGATGGTGCCCTCGGCAATAGCTTTATCGGCATAGCGATTTATCTCACCAAATTGCAGCCAGCCAGTGTTGTCGTCAGAGTAGCCATGCAGTAAATATACTACCGGGTAGCTGCGGTTAGCGGTTTCATAATCGGCAGGCAGGTAAATGGTGAACTTTACGTTGCGCTTTAAAATACTGCTTTTAACGGTTTGCTCCTCAATTACTTTACCCTGCGATTGTGCAAATGCCGAATTAACGCATACGATGCAGCAAAACAGCAGGCATTTCTGAATAATATTCATTTGATAACCGGTTTAGTTTTGGTTGATGGAAATTTAGTTATTTTTTACTGCCGACCAAATATCTGCCTAAAAATTAAGTGCCTTTCCCTGTATAGGATATATGAGGTTTAATTTCAGTTTATTGGCTACGGCAAGCTGTGCCTTAATTTTAGTAATGCTGCTTACAGGAGGTTTAAGGTGTGTAACCACCACGTTCAATCCTTTCAGCTCATCGGGGCCGGTGAGTGCAGCCAGTTTATCCATTTCGGTCATGAGCCAGTGTGGGGTTAAGTGGCCAAAAAGTGTTTTATCGGGCTGTTCATTGGGGAATGATACCTCTATTAAGATAGCTTTTAACTGATGTGCCTTTATTAAAGGAGCAATAAACTGCCAAAGATTTTGCAGGTTGCTACTTTTTTCAACAGCATCGGGTCCGGTATCGCCTAAATATAGTACATAGTTGTTATTGCTTTGTACCAAAAAAGCCGTGCTGGTTAGGTTTGAATGTGCCAGCGGAAATGCCTGCACTTTAAAGTTGGTATTTTCAACGGCAGTTTGAGTGCCTGGAGTTAATACCTGGTAATGGTATTTTTTTAAGGCCGGAGTTTCGCCCTGATCTGCAAAGTTGGCCCAGCTGGGCCAGGTAAAATAATGGGTTTTGATAGTTTCAATGGTGCTTTGCAGTCCATAAATATTTTTGGTACTGTCTTCGGGCGAATTAATAATGAGCCCTGAAATATGATCAAGGTGGGCATGGGATATAAAGTAACCTTTAATATATTGCCTCAATACTTTATCGCCGGGTACCGGAAACGTTTTATTGGCCACCGCTTTTTCTATGCCATAATGCAGGGTTCCGGCATCAAGGCATATAAAATTGGTACTGCCAGCGGGAGCCAGCATATAGGCCGATAAGTTACTTTCATCAATACCGCCTAATACACCCAAAGGCACCAGTTTGAAGGCTGTTGCGGGTTTGGGCTGAGCCAATGCCATAACAGACATTAACAGGCATAAAATTATTAACGACGCTTGCTTCCGGTACATTTTGGAACATTTTTCAACTGCAAACACTGCAGCTGTTAAGCTACTAAATTAATGATATACCTTGTAATTAAGCAAGCTTGTTAAAGCTGTATTTTAAAAATGGTAGCGTGTTCTGAGGCAGCGGTCACAAAAGAATTTTTTTATTGGCAGCCAAAATAAAAATGTTTTGAGGAGCACGCCTCTTTTGCGGCGGGTATAAAGAATTTCTTTACATTTTTTGCACCTGTAAACAGGGCGTAGGGGATCAGCGACAAGTTGCATTGTTTAGGGGCATTAATACTTCAAATTTAAGTATAAAAGTTCAAATTTTGAAGCATTCCTAAAAGGAATATTGTAAAATATTTGCTAAGAAATATTACTCGGTTTTTAACTCCGCTGCTGCCGTTTTTTTGTATTCGTAATCGCCGCCAAGCAGGTATCCCCATGGTTTTAAACTCTCAATACGGTCAAATATGATCTTGAAAATGGCGATAACAGGAATTGACAAAAACATGCCCGAAAGCCCCCATATCATTTCGCCTAAAATGATACCGATAAATGATATCAGGGCGTTAAGTCGCACTTTTGAGCCCACAATTGTTGGCAGTAAAAAATTGGCATCAATGGCGTGTATACCTACTACACTGCCAATTACTATAATGGTTTCTTTAATATTACCAGTTGCAAAGGTTATTACCGCGCTTAACAGCAAGGCTGTGAAAATACCGATGTACGGAATAATGTTAAACAGGCCCACAATAATACCCAGCAAGGCAGCGTATTTTATGCCTATTATCCAGAAGGCGGTAATAGCCACAGCGGCAACAATTACCATTTCCAACAGCAAGCCCAGTATGTACTGCCTTAATATAGATTGAATATTCTGCACAATATCCATCACTACATGCTCATTCTCATCACGGAAAACCCAAATGATAAACCGCAGCAGCAGGCGCCTGTACAGTAATATAAAGAAGGTGAATATCATGATAAATACATAAAACAGCATCAGTGAGGATATTGCCCCAAAAGTTGTACCCAGTACATCGCTGCCCGAGGCCATGATTTTATCGGCAGTGGTATGTACATAATGCATTTGTTTATCAGCATTAATATGGAATGTACCTTGTATCCATTCCTGCAGATCTTTCAGCGATTGGGTTACCTGGTTTTTAAGCATGGGCCAGTCGTTGGCTACATTTGATATTTGCGAACCTACAAGGTATAATACACCAAACACCAGGGCTACCAGTAAGAGTATAGATATTAAAGATGATGCACTGCGCGGAAGGCGGCATTTTCTTTCCATAAAATTAGATACAGGTAACAGCAATATGGCAAATATGAACCCGAATATCATCGGATCGAGCAGTTCTTTACCTACAACTATAAGGTAACCGAGAGCTAAAAAACCAATTAATACTAATGCAAGTCGTTCGTAAAAAGGTGCTAATAGTTTTTTTGCAGGCATATTAATCAGATTTTCAGCGTTTTTCAGTTGGTAACATATATCTGTACCGGATGTTTGAAGTTAAGCAATATATCCCTGCGATTTTTACGAATTTTAATATTGCAGAGCTCTGATGGCTTAAGGAAGTCATTCTTTTGGCAAATATTTTGCAGTAGTTAACTTATCTGCTTAAAACTTAAAATTATGGCAAAGTATTCAGAAAAAGCGAGTGAAAAAGTTGAGAAAACCATGCACGAAATGAAGGAAGGGAAGCTAAAAAGCGGCAGCGGTAAAAAAGTTACCAGCAAAAAACAAGCTGTGGCTATAGGGCTTTCTGAGGCGCGCAAAGAAGGGGCTAAGGTGCCTAAGAAGAAAAGTTAACACTAAAATAGTATTCTGAGCGAAGCGAGGAAATGTTGTTGACAACAATATTAGTGTCCGGAAGAAACAAAAAAGTTGTCATTTCGACGAGGAACGAGGAGAAATCTTATACGAGCCGCAATATGCCGGCATGTTATAGAAGATTTCTCCTTACTCCGACACAGAGCCCAACCCTGTTCGTCGAAATGACAGCCTGTTTTAAACTTTTATTTTCTTTTACAAATGTTACTTTACAATCACTTTGTAAATGCATCCATAATATCCATCAGCACTATGGCTTCTTCAATGGAGCAGGGGTTTGGCCCTTCGTTTTTAAAATAACCCACTATATTGGTTATATGCGGCTGTTGTATATGCTGCGGATGCTCAAAGTTCAGGGTTTCCTCTTCGGTTTCGGTTTTCCAGCTGATGTAAGTGCCAAAAAACGCGAAGGTGATCTTGCCTTTGGTGCCAATAATTTCGCAGGTATCGGTGGTAAGGTCTTCAGCTACGTTAAAGCACCATGAACCATTAACTACCACTTTGTTTTTAAACAATATTTGCCCGCAAACATGATCATCGGCAGGGGAGGTCCCAGCCTGGTTAAGTGAAAAACCATGGTACTTTTCAGGCTCGCCAAAATAATACAACATCAGATCGAGCTGGTGCGGGGCAAGGTCATGAAAATAACCGCCACCCGATAGTTCGGGCTGTAAGCGCCAGTTGGTTTCAACCGGGGCAATAAGCGCGGGCTTACGGCTTTGCCACATCCTGATCTGTACCGTACGGATATCACCAACCTTTTTTTGGTCGATCATTTCCTTAATTGCCAAAAACATAGGTACAGCACGGCGGTAATGCGCTACGGTTAATTTACCGTTACTTTGCCTCACAGCCTCGGCCATGGCACGGGCTTCATCAGCATTGCGGGTAACCGGCTTTTCTACATATACATTAAGCCCTTTACTTAAAGCGGCTTTGGCATACTCCAGGTGCGACGATGGTGGCGTAGCAATATAAACGGCATTAACACCGGCCTCGTCCATGAGCTTATTGGCATCGCTGTACCATTGAGCTACCTCATGCCTTTGGGCATAGTCGGAAGCTTTTGCCGCATCGCGCCGCATAACGGCAAGCAGATCGCTGCCGGGCACTTTTTTAAATGCCGGTCCGCTTTTTTTTTCTGTTACATTACCGCAACCAATGATGCCCCAGTTGATATTGCTCATAAGTGTATTTTAAGTATTTGTCATGCTGAAGATGACAAGTTTTTTCCTGATGTCATTGCGAGAAGGAACGACGAAGCAATCGCGAACAATACAAGTTCTCTCTGTAAAGTATGCGATTGCCACGCTACGCTCGCAATGACATGGTTTTGTGTGTAATTGAGTTTAGACTTAATTTTAATGTGTTATGTCACCGCCAAAGGCCCCGTAATTTTATAACCCAATATGACACACTGAAATTTATTTTAATATTTTTTCTATCTGGCTCAGTTCTTCTGAAGAAAACTCCAGGTTGTCTAAGGCCTTTAATGAATCGGCCAGTTGCTCGGCACGGCTTGCTCCAATTAAAACAGACGTTACACGGTTATCTTTCAGTAACCAGGCCAGGGCCATTTGTGCCAGTGTTTGGTCGCGTTTTATAGCAAGATCATTCAGTTGTTTGATCTGTGCCAATCTTTCTTCAGTTATCTGGCTGGTTTGCAGAAAGCCGGTTGCTTTTGCTGCTCTTGAATCTTCAGGAATACCATGCAGGTATTTGTTGGTTAATAAGCCTTGTGCCAATGGCGAAAACGGGATACAACCCACACCTGAATTGCCCAATACATCTAATAAACCCTCTTCCGGATCGCGTACGAACATAGAGTACTTTGGCTGATGAATAAGGCATGGCGTACCCAGATCTTTTAATATTGCGATAGCTTTGGCGGCTTCTGCAGCAGGGTAGTTAGAGATACCGGCATATAATGCTTTACCCTGACGTACGATCAGATCAAGCGCGTTCATGGTTTCTTCCAACGGAGTTTCCGGATCCGGACGGTGGTGATAAAATATATCTACATAATCCAGGCCCATACGTTTAAGGCTTTGGTCTAAACTGGCAACCAGGTATTTTTTTGAACCCCAGTCGCCGTAAGGGCCATCCCACATGGTATAGCCTGCTTTGCTCGAGATGATCATTTCATCGCGGTAGCCACGGAAATCTTCTTTTAAAATGCGACCAAAGTTTTCTTCGGCCGAGCCCGGAGGCGGGCCATAATTGTTGGCCAGGTCAAAATGGGTGATGCCGCTATCAAAAGCCAGGTGTAAAATTTTACGGTAGGTTTCGGTAACGTCTACATGGCCGAAATTGTGCCATAAGCCTAATGAAATAGCCGGAAGTTTAATGCCGCTATTGCCACAGCGGCGATATTGCATTTTTTTGTATCTGTCTGCAGATGGTACGTAGGTCATATGATAAATGAGGGATTAGCGTGGTTTTAAGAACCGTAAAAATAGAACTTTATACAAATAACGGAAGTAAATATTTTGTTAAGGATCAGATAACTTCGGCCACTACAAAAGTACTGCCCCCTACAAAAACCAGATCGTTATCCCCAGCATTAGCCTGGGCATCTGCCAAAGCCAATTTTACTGATGCGTATGCTGAACCATGCAGTGAAAAATCTGCCGCCTGTTGTTTCAAAAGCTCCGCATCAAGTCCCCTCGGGATATCAGGTTTGCAGAAATAGTAAACAGCATTTTTGGGCAGCATGGTTAACACTTTGGTGATATCCTTATCGTTCACCATGCCTATTACAAAGTGGAGCCGGGTGTAATTTACGGCAGCAATATTTTTCAGTACCTCTTCAATACCGTCGGGATTGTGCCCTGTATCGCAAATGGTAAGCGGCTGGGTGTTTAAAACTTCCCAGCGGCCATGTAAGCCAGTTAAGGTTTTTACCTGCCGCAAAGCGGTGGCTATATGGTTATCAGTTATTACAAAGCCCTGCATCCGTAACTCATCAACAGCCGATAAAACCGTTTTAACATTTTTTTGCTGATAGATGCCGGTAAGGTCAAGCTGTAAGTAATAAGTGGTGAGCTGTGAGCGATGGGTTAAAGTCAGATCACTATGTTCAAACTGTTCTTTTGACCTTTGACTTTTGACTTTTGAATTATCAATACTCCATTCATCGGATGCAAACTTAATATCGCTACCTTCCTGGCGGGCTTTGTCAATAAAAACCTGTGCCGTTTCGGGTTGGTTTTCGCCAATGATTACAGGTATACCGGGTTTAATAATGCCCGCTTTTTCGCCGGCTATCAGCTGAAGGGTATTACCGAGCATGTTCATGTGATCCCAGCCAATATTGGTAATAACTGAGAGGAGCGGGGTGATGATATTGGTAGAGTCGAGCCTGCCACCCAGGCCTACTTCAACAATGGCTATATCAACCTTTTCCTTTGCAAAAACATCAAAGGCAAGGGCTACGGTCATCTCGAAAAAGGAGGGGGCAATCTCATCAAAATCGGTATGATGACGGGCTACAAAATCAATAACAGTTTGCTCGCTTATCATCTGGCCATTTACGCGGATTCGCTCCCTGAAATCTTTTAAGTGCGGCGATGTATATAAACCGGTTTTATAACCCGCGGTTTGCAATATAGCTGCCAGCATGTGCGATGTAGAGCCTTTGCCGTTGGTGCCGGCGATATGTACGCTTTTAAACTTGCGCTGCGGATTATCAAGGCGCTTGCAAAGCTCAATGGTGTTGGTCAGGTCTTTTTTAAAAGCCGAGGCCCCATCGCGCGTAAACATTGGCAGCTGGGTGTATAGGTATTGGATGGTTTCCTGGTAGTTCATGGTCTATAGTCCATAGTCCATAGCTATGGTTTATAACAGCAAACTTATAAAATTAATTATTGCGTATGATATAAATTATGACCATAGTCAGTAGTCCATAGACCATAGTTGATGATCGATAGTGCTGAACTATGAACCATCAACTATGGAGTAAATATCAATTTACTTTAAACACGAACACCACATTTCCTTGTTGTTCATCAGGTGCAGTATCAAGTGAGGTGATCTTGGAGTTTTTAACCGCGTTTTCGCACTTTTCAATCAGGTTATAGTCAGATATGGTAGTACCGCGCGTGGCTTTGGCATAGGTTACGTTGCCTTGCTTATCTACGTGTATTTCAATTACTATTTTACCTGTAAAACGATTCCCGTCATCAACATTGGGTTTGCTAACAAAGTTACGCGCCGACAAATTCAGGTTACCGCCATTGCCCGATCCTGTACCGTTATAATTATTGGTAAGCGTTGTACCTGTGGGTTTACCCTGGTTGCCCGGCTTGCTGCCTGTTCCGTCACCCTCTCCTGTACCGGTTGTGGCTTTGCCCTTGTACAAAGCATTCTGATTTACAGTAGGCTTTGGTTGTTCTTTTACCGGCGCAGGTGTGGCCACGGTATTGGATGGCTTTTTTGTAGGGGCTGCAACTTCGGGGGCGTCCTCGGTATTTTGAGTAACCACAGTTTTATCACTGCTTTGGGGCGTAGGCTTATCTTCGGTTGGCTTTTCGTGAGTAACCTTATCCGGTTTGGTATTGTTGGCTTTTTCGGCTACAGAGGGTTCCTCGGTACTCATATAGTCGTTACCCATACCTTCATCAACAGTTCCGTAATTTACCAGAATACCCCCGGTTCCTTCCTCTTGCTTAGGCGGATCTTTAAACACAATAAAATAACATGCCGCTATTAACACGGCCAAAATAATGCCTGTTGCTAAAAACGCCTTTGGATAGTTATTTTCTTCCCTGTATTCCATTTTAATATTTAGTACTGAGTTTTGGAGTTTTGAGTACTGAGTTCAAAAACTGAAATAAACTCATTACTCACTACTCAAAACTATCCTTTAGGTTCTGTTGCCAGTACCAGTTTTATATTTAATTTTTGTGCTATATCCATTACCTGTACCACATCCTGTATGGCTACTGTTTTATCAACGTATAAAACAATGGTGAGTTCACTTGCCAGGGTTTTATAACCCGATAGGGTGGCTTGCAATCCATCAACAGGTACTTCCTTTTTATCAACGTAGTATCGCAGATCTTTGGTTACCGATACCGTAATAGTTTTTTTTGATACTGATTGCCCGGTTGATGATTTGGGTAATACCAGTTTAATAACGTTTGGGTTGGTAACTGTTGACGCGATAAGGAAAAACAAAAGCAGGAAGAACATGATGTCGTTCATGGCCGATGTATGAACCTCTGCCGATGCGCCTCTATGTCTTTTTCTTAAATTCATTTGCTTGGCTCCTCTAACAGGTCAATAAATTCAATTGCGTCGGTTTCCAGGCTCAAAATTACTTTATCAACCATCATATTTAAAATGTGGTAACATACGTAGGCCACAATACCCACCATAAGGCCGGCGGCCGAAGTTACCATTTTAACATATAAACCACCTGATATAACACCCATGCTAATGTTATCGGTTTTTGATATATCATAAAATATTTTAATTACACCTGCAATGGTTCCCAGGAAACCAAACATGGGTGCTATACCGGCAACAATACCCAGGATGCCAATGTTTTTTTCCAGTTTTGATACTTCCAGCTTGCCTACGTTTTCAATAGCGCCTTCAATATCTTTTATGGGCCTGCCTATACGTAACAATCCTTTTTGCAGCATACGGCCAAGCGGCGAATTATTATTGCGGCAAAGCGCTATGGCCGATTCGAGGTTGCCCGAATGAATGCTGGCACGCACCTGTACCATAAGGTTGGCTTCGTTTTTTGATGCTTTGCGAATAGTGAAATAACGTTCAAAAAATATCACCAAACCTAAAGCTGCTAAAACACCGATAGGTATCATTACCCAACCACCTTTTATCAGGAGGTCGCCAAAACGTAGTTCTTCGGGTTGTGTGGTTATGGGTTGGGTAATGTGGTTAGCGGTGTCAGCTAAATGTTTCGCGGTATCTGCTATTTGCTGTAATAATAATAACGTCATTTCTTTTGGTTAATAATTTGCGTGTACGAGTCTTTTCTTAATTTTCCTGATTTTACTAATTTGATTCTTAAGGCTTCACCTTCCTGATAGGTAACAAAACTACCGATAACTACTTTGATCAACCTGCCTGTACCCGGCCCGTTTAGCAGGCGGGCATCAATGCCAATGCTTTTATAATTTTTAACAGCCAGATCACTTTTTGATTGTGTTTTAAATGAACCGGCAAATATCACATACTGTGGTTTGGCCGCGGTATCGGCATTGGCTACCGGTGTATTTAACGCTGCATCGGGCTTAGAAATTGCCTTTGATGGTGTATCCAATATTGGCGGTGCGGTTTTAGCAGTATCGGCAACCAGGGTATCTGGTTTTATAGATGGCTGCTCTTTAGGTTGTTCAGCAACTGTGTTTGTTGTTTGCTGATTGGCGTTGAACAGCCCGGGTTTATATTTATAAATACCGAAAGCTGCTGCGGCAATAATTACAACAACAAGAAGAACAATTATCCATGTATTTGACGAACGCTTTGGCTCTTCAAATACTTCCTGCTCTTCATACTCCACTGGCTGACTTGCCGCCTGGGGCACAGGAGCGGGTGGCGGTGTCGGTTCTGCAACCAGCCCAGGCTCAGGAGCCGATAGGCTGAAAGGCAGGGGAGGAGGAACCGGTTTTTCGGGCTCATCGCTTAGTTTTTTAAGCGCTATAGGGGCATAACCATAAAACTCAGGATCGTCATTATGGTTATGATTGGGTTTAAAGGCTATTTGGCCTTGTTCAGTATAAAACCAACCCAGGTTAGCAAAGGGTACTTCCTTAGAGGCAACCTCCTGTTTTAAACCCGTAATATATTTTTCGGTAAAGTATTTTGATGATGCCAGCGATATTTTTTTCTTTTCGGCAATGTGCTGTACAAGCGTGTCATCGTCAAAAGTTTCCGGATTAAACTGTATCTGATATCCCGGTGGATAAAACTGTTTTTCGGTATCATGGTAATAGCCGTTTACACGCATCTGTGTAAAATAACCAAGACCGGGCACACCTACTTTGCCGTGCCGGTCTAACAGTTCGCTTAAATAATTGGCTATATCCATTTGCTAAAAGTACAGTTAATTATAAAACATCATAGGCTTAAAAGGAAAACCCAACGCCGCCAAAGATATTAAATCCGTAGTTAGGATAATATAACCAGTTTTGATAACTGGTGCTTAAAATGTTATTAGCCTGTACAAATACCGATATTTTGTTGGTGGCCTTATACTCCACACCACCACTCAGATCGGCAAAAGAGGCGATCGGCTTTGGAACAAATGATGGGGCTCCTCCGGGAGGAATTAACGTTACCCTGTCTTGAGTAGATCCGCGGAACAGTAACGAACCGGTAATGCTTAGTTTACTATCTATATGAATGGCAGTACCTGCGGTTAACAGAAACTTAGGCAAGTTCCAGGGCTGTGCCTGGGTAGCAAGCTGGTAGTCCTTAGCTTCAACGCGGCCAAAAATATTCAGGTCGTCGCTGGCTTTAAAGTCAAGCTCACCATTAAAGCCGTTTACACGTGCTTTGCCATCATCATATATCACTGTAAACTTATTCACCTCGGTATCAAAGTTGCTTACCAGTAATGGCATGTTCCGTACACTGTTGCGGAATACGGACGCTTTAAAGCTCAGGCCTGGTGCCAATGTGCCTTTTAAACCTGCGCTGATATCCAAACGGTCAACCGAGTTTTGAATATTGATGTTTTGACCAAGGAAAGGGTTGATGTTTGCAAAATCACGAATGGAAGTTCTGTTGATATCGCCTTTGGCCTCAACAAACAGACGTACATATTTAGGGATTATTTGTACCTCCAATTTGGCAGCCGGGAAGATGTAGAATTTGCCGAAATCGCCGAACTCTTTTTCAATGTTTACACCCGCGTCAATTTTATAATTAGTACCCTGAAACTTGATGTATGGGTTTAATCTTAAAATGTTATTGTTGATCTTGTACAGGCTATCTTTTTGACTGTTGATATCAACTGATCCGCTTAAACCAGCATAAAACTGTTTGACTGTTTGGTTGATAAAGCCCGAAATGATGAAGTTGTTTTCCCTGGCCTGGTAAGCATTGCTAAACGCGTAACCTTTTACTTTTAAGGCATAGGTAAAATCGTTCTCTACGTCTTTATAGTTTTTCGCCAGTTCAGCTTCGGCACCAATGGTGTTGAAGTGTTGTTTACCCGGTACAAAGGTTGTTGGTGGCGGAACCGATTGGTCATAACCGTAAAAGTTAGTACCCAGGCGGTTGTAAGTAATACGACCGCTGATATTGTTATCTCCCAGGATGCTTTTGCCAAATACACCAACATCATCCCTGCTCTGGCTTTGTTTTTCTAATGAGCCTGATTGTGAAAAATGCTTGATATAACCGCCAAGCTGTAAAGCCTCATCGCGGCCATTTGAAAAATAGCCTTCACCAAAAAGTGTTTTCAGGTTACCTAAACCGGCTTTAACATAATTATTAAGCAATACGGAATCCTGTTCAGGAGGCCTCTTCATGGGCTCTAACTGCCTGATCTCAGAATTTTGTTCCTGTCTTTTATCAATCGGAGCATAAGCTAATGGAGCCTTGAAAGGAGCTTTATCTTCCAGATCGGGGTTACGGCGAATTTTTACCGCATCGGCCAGTACCGGTTTGTATGCGGTTGTAACTACAATCTCTTCAGAAAGGCTGCCACCATCTGCCGGGTTCTTGGCATTACCGCCACCTTTTTTGGTTGTATCCTGGTTTGCCTTTGCAGCCGCGTCGCCTAAATTTTTTGATGCTGCACTGCCCGCTGGTTTTTTTGTTGTAGTTGCTTTTTTAGGAGCAGGGGCTTTGGCAGCCGGTTTTTTTGCTGGTTTAGTTTTAGCAGCGGTTTTGGTGGTTGCCTTTTTTGCCGGTTTCTTTGTTTGTGCTTGTGCAGGAACAAAGTATAATGCTATTATTAAGGTAAGCAGCGTAAAGGTATATTTTAAGTTCATTGCTTGTCTTTTCATCTTATTCTTTGTCATCCTGTTTAGTTTTGACCTGGGGCTTTAGTTGTATCTGCAGGTGCCGTGTTGGTTGAATCAGTGGCTGTTGTATCAACAACAGGTTCTGGTTTTACAGGTTTACCTGTTAGTATACCCATTTTTTGTCTGGCTGTTTGCAGTATATCATCTTTACCCTTGTAGTTATCAATGATACTTTGTAAAGTGGCTTTTGCCTGGAAATTATCTTTTAACCGCACGTAATTATCGGCCAGTAAAATGTATGTTTTAGCTACCCAGTAATCATAGTTAGGCATGTCTTTAGCCAGGTCAAAACACATTTTTTGCGATGTTTTGTAATGGCCTTTTAAATACTCAATGTAGGCAACATTGTATTTGGCTTCTGCAGCGGCCACGGTTTTGGTGTTGGTTACGGTGTAGTCAAACTCCTTAACAGCGGCAGTGGTATCACCTTTTTGCAAATATGCTTTACCAGCGTAAAGACCGGTGCGGAATTTATCTTCCTGTGCGGCTTTATCATTACCACGTACTTGTTTTACATAGTTCAGCACGTCATCAGGCATTTGCATTTGCGCGTAGCAAAGCATCAGGTTGTTGATGGCGAATGAATAATCTTCCTTGAACTCGGCATTGGTTTCCAATTTTTTCAGGAACACGATGGCCTCATTATATTTTTTCTGTGAGATGTACAACTTAGCCATGCTGATCAACGATTTCTCGGTATAAGCACTTGTCCAGTCGTTCAGGATAACGTTATAATCAACCACTGCCTCTTGCGATCTGTTGAGGTTAACCAAAGCCTGCGCCCTGATAAAACGTGCTTGTTTTTCGTAAATCTGCTTGCTTGGGAATTTATCAAAGTAAGCATTTACAGCGCCTACGGTACCTTGCCAGTTGCCCTGCAAATACAGATTGTTGGCGGCGGTTATCATGATATCTTCCTGCTGTGAGGTGGTATAGTTACCGATAGGGGTGCTGGTAGCATAAGCAATAAATGTTTGCGCGTCGCCTTTGTCGGTATATATTTTTTCAATTTGTTTAAGCGCCTGCTTAGCCTCGTCAGTTGATGAATAGTTTTGAACCACTTTTTTAAATGATTCAACGGCCGCATCATCGTTATTGGCGTTGTAATCAATTAAACCGATAGTAACCAATGCACGTGGCACGTAGCTGCTATTCGGGTATTTCTGGATCATGGCGTTCAGATCTGTTTTAGCCCTGTCACCATCATTTTTCAGGAAATAGGTATAGGCTATCTCAAATGAGGCATCATCGGCATAATCAGAATTAGGGAAGGTGTTTAATACATCATTCATTGTACCAATCTTGGTATCAAGTGAACCTTGCAGGCCCTGTATCATACCGCGTTGAAACAAGGCATAATCTTCGCCCTGGTTATGCATGGCTATAATGCGGTTGTAATAATCAAGCGCAGTGCCGTAGCTTTTTAATACAAAATAACTATCGCCCAGCCTGGTTATGGCATCATTCTCGGTGTTTTTATCCTTCACTTCGCCTCTTAAAAACTTCTCGAAGTAGTTGGCTGCCTTTTTATATTGTTCGCCATAAAAGGCCGCATAAGCAAGGGCATAGTTAGCGTAGTTGCCCAAATCTGTTTCTTTGGCTTCGGGCATGCTTAAAAAGCGCTCAAAATTATCAACCGATTCACCGTACTTACGCACTTCATACATGGCCTCCGCCATCCAGTAGGTGGTAAGCGCCGCTGTTTTGGCATCGATAGGATTTTTTAACGAACGCAGGAAAATACCAATAGCGTTTTCAAAGGCACGCTCATTATAAAACTCCAAACCACGGTAGTAAGTAACTTTCTGATAAGCTATCTGAGCGCTTTCAGATTTATTAGGTATCGGCTCCAGTATTTCAACCGCCTCTTTGTAATTGCGTGAGTTTAACAGCTCCTCACCAAGCAATACTTTCACTTCGTCATTACGGCGTGAGCGGGGGTAGTTTTTTAAATATAAGCGGGTTGCTGCGAGAGCCTCGGTATTAAAATCAAGCTCGTATGATAGCTTGGCATATTCATACAAAGCATCTTCCTGTAGTTGCTTATCATAAGTTAATTTTGATGCAGCAAGGAACGCGTTACGCGCGCTTTGCTTATTATTCATTTTCAGAAAAACATCGCCCAGGGTATAGTTACCGCTTTGGCTGTAAACGTCGCCCTGTTCAATCAGGCGCTCCAGTTCGGTAGCGGCTTTGGCGTAGTTACCCACCTTGTAATAGGTATACCCTATCTGGTAACTATCCTGTGTGTTTTGGGTTTTACCCTGGTCGCGCTGCTGAAAGCGGTCGTAATATTTAACCGCGTTATCATAATTGGCTTTGGCAAAGTATGAGGCGGCAATAATACGCAGCATTTCGGTTTCGTGCTCCTGGTGAGTGCTGTTTACAATAGGTACGGCGTAGCTCAAAACATCGTCATAACGTTTATCTAAAAAGTAAACTGCCGATATATAGTAAGGATAGCTGCGTTCGTATTTTTTTGAATTTTTTAAGCGTTCAAAATTGGCCAGTGCCAGATGGTAATCTTTGTTCAGGTAAGCTATGTAAGCAAAGTAATAGGTAGCATCTTCTGTAAATTCCGACCGCCTGCTTTTTACTTCTGCAAAAAGTGGCTGGGCGCTTTTAAAATCGTTGGTTGAGAAGTAAGCGTACGCTTTACGGAACTTGTATTCGGTATTGTCATGACCGTTAAGTTCGCCGGCCTCTACTTTATCAAACCAGCGCAGGGCGTCCTGGTACTTGCCTTGTTTAAAGTACGATTTACCAATCTGGAAGTATGCAAGTTTGGTCAGCGGGTTTTCCGGATGCTCTTTAATGAAGCGCAGAAACATGCTTTCGGCATCATCATTATCCAAATTTAAAGCGCAAAAGGCCTCGTAGTATTGGCTGTTTTCTTTAACCATTGATAGCTCAGACTCAAACTGAGGCTGGGTACTTGTTTTTAGTCGGGATGCTTCAACCTGGCGAAATTGCTCAGCGGCCGACACGAATTTCCCCTTGTCCATAAGGTCAATAGCCGAATGGTAAGTGCGGTAAATTTGTGTGGAAGGATTTTGCTGGGCATGTGCTGTTGAAACAATAAATACCGGAATTAGCAGGGTGATGTATTTAATTTTGATCATAAAGCGCATACTAACGATTGTGCTAAATTAGCGAAACGAAAAAGAGCTGTTAACATAAGTAATTAACAAATGTGGATAACACATTCTATTGAACGAAGGTAATACTTAAGACAATATCTGTGTGGAAAACTTTAAAATTGTTGATTAAACCATGGTGCGGGCGCGCCGCCAAAGTTAATTAAATAGTGTTTATGGCCGCAATTTATTTGAAGATAACGCATTATATAGTATGGCATATTTTGTAAGGATACCATTGCTTTTGGTTGGCGTTATTTTTAAGCGCCCGATGAAGTGTGGTTGTAAATTGCTGGTCATGCTGTTGTTTTTGCCTCTGTTTTTAAAGGCACAAAAAATAACTGCCCCAATTGTTTTAATTAATGAAAAATTGCCCATAACTGCCAAAGAATTTTACGTGGCTAATGTTGCCGACGACCGTGACGACCGCCGCGCAGTGGCCTGGCTATTATTGCCAGTATCAACCACAAATACAATACCCGCAGCCTCTTATTCTGCCGATCTTAAAGGAGGATCTTTACCGGCCATAAAGCAGTTTATAAATACAGCACTGCCACCTAACCAATTATTGAGGCCGGTAACCATCCGTATTAAAAAGTTGCGATTGGATGAAGTTGTGCTGCCGGGTGGAAATGTGGAAGGTAAATTGAAAATATCATTGTCTTTTTATTTGCAAAGAGATGAGCAGCAAATTCACCTGATTGATTATACCGGCAGTGCGGGTTATAACCGCCCGGCCGGTCAGTTGCTTAATGTTGAACCTGTATTACGCCACGCGCTGGAGTATGGCTTAACCTATTTCAATACCTGGATAAACCGCGAGGCCGATACCAATATTAAACTGGCCAAAGGCGCCAGGATAGTTTTTACCGATTATACCGAGCAACCTGAAGGCGATACCATTTACTATTCGCCCAAACGGCCTTTACGCTGGGACGATTTTCAGGCTAAACCCATAGGCGGAAAATACGAGGCCGAGGTTTTTCCGAGCATTGGCTATAATGAAGAGGTGGAGGTTGTTAAGGGAATTGTAAATGTGAAGCTGGCTGTTAAAGCTTATGTGCCCAAAAGCGCCTGCTGGGTAAGGCCGGGAAGCCGCAATGATTACAGCCTTAATCATGAACAGCGGCATTTTGATATCGTTAAAATTATTGCTGAGCGTTTTAAACAGAAGTTGAGGGCCGAAAAGCTTACGGTTGAAAATTACGACGGGCCCATTAATGTGCAATACCTGGAATTGTTTCATGAAATGAATGTGATGCAGGACCAGTACGATGATGAAACCAAGCACGGCATTGATCCGTTTGTACAGCAACAATGGAATGAAAAGATAGATAAGGAACTGGCGGGTTTCAGGTAGGGGGGAAGGAAATTATTTGCGTTTATTTTGGTCAGGCCGCGGTATTAAGTTGCCGGTTGATGCTTCCCAAAAGATCGTCAATATCAAAGGGTTTGGCTATAAAACCATCAGGGGCGCCAATTTGGTTAATTGATTGGGAAACATCATGACTTGCAGATATGAGTATTACGGGAATGTCACGTGTTTCTTTACCTGTTTTAACTTTTCTGCAAAGATCACGACCATCCAGATTGCCCAGCATAATATCCAGTAGTATCAGATCAGGTGGGTTTTGTTTTATTTTGTCGAGCAAATATTGGCCATTTGTAAGCGTTTCAACCTCATAGCCCGAATCTTCAAGTATGTACTGTAAAACCTCCAGAATGTCTTTATCGTCATCCACCGCTAATATCCGTCTCATACTGTATCTTTTTTGATGTTTAACAATTGCTTTAAATAATAAACGTTTTACTTACAGTTAAGCAATTCTTGTACCAACTTTATTCAAGTGTTTAAAATTGAGATAAATAATAACGCTTAGAGTAATGGTTGCAGCAAAACAATCAAACTGAACAGTCAGGGTGAGGTATTTATTGCACTGTGTAGAGCTTATTTAGGCTACAAATCGGTTTTGTCGATAAAAACGAGGCTTGATTTTTTACACTTAGCGCAGAAATACTTTCGTACGTTTAAAAAAAAGAGTACGTTTTTTGTAAACCAGCTTCTGCGCATCTGGAAGTGATAGGGTTCGCCGCATCTGGAGCAGTGATATTTTTTTCTTCGTTGGGTACTTAAATTCAGGTCGTCCACTATTGAAATTAATCGGTGGCTTCCAAATTACAATACCTTATATAAAGATGGTGTGTTAAAGTTTAAAAACAGACTTATAAGTCTGTATCATTAAGCTTAAAAGAAATAAAAATAATTTATTAGATTATCTGAGCAGATAACGCTTGCGTTGGCACTTATAACACATGTAACGTTTAAGGGGCAGAAAGAACAAAATGTTTTTTACAAAGACGCTTCTGGGTACCCTGCTATCAAACTGAGTTTTGCACTGTGGGCATACAGGCATTTTTTTGTACTGAGCAATTATGGGTTCACTTGTATGAGCTGGCACAACCATGGCATGATCAGGGGTTATTATATAAAAAAATATTTATCTAAATTTTTACCATAACAAATTTAAAAAACTTATCAATATTTCAACTATGATAGTTGATTATTAGTTAATTGGTTGCTTTTTGCCTGCTATTTAATCAAAATCGTAATATCTGTAGTCTTTAAATGATATTTTTTATTTATTTATCAAATATCATTCAGATTTATATATAGTCAGGCTTAGCTGTCGGAAGCTTAAAAGGAGAATTATATAATATTTATAGCAGAAAAAGATATGCAGGCTTATATCAGGTTGTTTACCTTTTCAACCAGCTCAGACAAATCAAACGGTTTATTAATAATGCCGTCGCAGCCATAGTTGAGCAAATGATCGTCATTATTGAGGTAAGCCGAAAATATAATAACAGGTGTGTTGCTAAACTTGGGATGCAGCTTAATGCTCTTGCAAATTTCTCCACCGGTGGTGCCCGCCACACGGTAATCTAAAATAACCAGGTCGGGCGTAAACTGATCCATCAACGGTAGTACATCCAGGCTATTTGAGGTGCTTTTTACTTCAAATTGCTCATAAGTGAGCGTTTCATGAACAATATCTAATATGTCCTGATTATCATCCAATACTAAAATACGTTTTGACATATAAAATATTAAAAAGTGAAAAGGCCGAAAAGGTACTAAAGTATATATGCTAAATGTATGGTGTAAGGCAACGGCTTGGGCTAAAAAACTTTATCGGTGATTAACGTGCAAATTTAACTAATTTTATATTACAGTGTTGAAAAAAAAGACTTGAATCAAACATATTTCTGCTTAAATCAAAATTTTGGAAAACAAGGGGCAAAATAAACCGGAGTCACAACGTATTAATGACTTAATTACGCAGGCCCCGGTGGCTATAAGTTTTCTGAAAGGTTCTGATCTTGTTATTGAATCGGCCAATCCCCATATTCTTGAATTGTGGGGTAATCCCGGCCACATCATAGGCCTTCCCCTGGCATTTGCCTTACCCGGTGCCAATAGATTGCCATTCGTGAAATTGGTACAGGATGTTTACGAAAATGGTCATATTCATTACGGGTACGAAACAAAGGTATTGCTTAACCGGAACGAACGTAACAACCTGTTTTATTTTGATTTTGTTTATAAACCCGTTAGGGATGCTTGTAATACCATAATTGGTGTTATGGTGGTGGCTACCGAAGTAACCAAGCAGGTGGTAGCAAGGCAACTTTTAGAAGATGCTGAAGAACGCCTGCGCCTGGCTATTGAGGCTACCGGTATAGGTAACTGGGACCTTGATCTGACGGAGGGCGACCTGATCAATTCGCCCAGGCTTGCCGTGATATTTGGCCTCGATCCTGAAGAAAAGATAGACGAAAAGCAGCTGCGTGATATGATTCATCCGGAAGACAGGCATATCGCTTTAAAAGCTTTCAAAAAAGCGATCAGGACAGGCGTTTTTTTGTATGAAGCCAGGATAGTTTGGGCTGATGGGTCAACACACTGGATCAGAACATCGGGTAAGGTTATTTATGACGATCAGCATAAACCATTACGCATGCTGGGCACCACCAATGATATTACCGAACGGCGGCACGATGAGATCATGAAAAATGATTTTATAGCTATGGCCAGCCATGAGCTGAAAACCCCGCTTACTTCGCTTAAGGCCTATACGCAAATACTGGCCTCAAAGGCAAAAAAAATAGACGATCAGTTTTTTACAGGCGCGCTTGAAAAATGTGAAAAACAAATCAATAAGATGACCCGGTTGATATATGGTTTTCTGGACATGTCAAAAATTGAGTCGGGCAAAATGCAGTTTAATCCCCAGAATTTTGATATTAATGCGCTGATTGCCGAAGTGGTGGCCGATAACCTGTCTATGGACCCGGGGCATAACCTCGTGTTTACAGGCGGTGCGTCTGTTTTTATCAATGCCGACAAAGAAAAAATTGTGCAGGTACTCAATAACCTGATCAGTAACGCGATGAAATATTCGGCAAAGGGCAGTACCGTAACTATAACAGCCTTTATAAAAGGCAAAAATTTAAAGGTAAGCGTAAAAGATCAGGGTATTGGTTTAAAACTTAAAGATCAACAAACCATATTTCAGCGTTTTTACCGGGTTGATAATGAAAGCACCCGCGGATCATCTGGCTTTGGTATAGGCCTTTACCTATCGGCTGAGATCATTAAGCTTCACCACGGCAAAATTGGGGTTGAAAGCCAGGAAAATAAAGGCTCCGAGTTTTATTTTCTGCTGCCGCTGCCCGCAATGCCCGCATAGCAGAACTTTTGTAACGGTTTTATCTATAAAAAGGCTAAACTCAAATATTGTTATTACTTTAGGCGTATAACATTGGGCTTTACTTATAAAGCTATTTACCTACGTATAACCTTTTTTTGTATCATGGCATTATTAATTATTCTGATCTGTATTGTTCTGCTTGTTTTATTGGTAAGCTGGGCAAAGGTCAACCCCTTTATCGCATTTCTGCTGGTATCAATAGCCGCCGGCGTTATGTTAGGTATCCCTATCAATAAAGTTACCGCCTCGGTACAAAAAGGTATGGGCGATATTATGGGGCAATTGCTCATAATTATTTGCCTGGGTGCCATGTTGGGTAAGTTGGTTGCGGTAAGCGGGGCCGCCCAAAAAATTGCAGAGGTATTGGTAAATGCGGTGGGGCAAAAATATATTCAATGGGCATTGGTAACGGCAGGCTTTATAATAGGAATACCCTTGTTTTACGGCATTGGCTTTGTGCTGATGGTACCGCTTATATTTTCGGTAGTATATAAATATAAACTGCCTGCGGTGTACATAGGTTTGCCCATGCTGGCTTCGCTGTCGGTAACGCATGGCTTTTTGCCTCCGCACCCATCGCCATCGGCTTTGGTAGTATTGTTTCACGCTAATATGGCTACCACGTTTATTTATGGTTTGATGATAGCTATACCCGCTATTATTTTAGCCGGACCGGTGTTTGCACGCTTCCTGAAAAAGATACCATCAGAACCATTGGCCACTTTCCGGGCCGAAGAACTCCCCGAAGATAAATTACCGGGTGCTTTCAATAGCTTTTTTACCGCCCTGCTGCCGGTTATGTTATTAATGCTTACCGCGTTTTTCCCATACCTGGGTATTAAAGACGCGGGCATGCTAAAGCTGGCCGCCTTTTTAGGTGATCCATCTATAGTAATGCTGATAGCCCTTATTGTAGCAACTTTCACGCTGGGTATAAAACAGGGGAGGGGCATGAGCCAATTGGCTTCAAATTTTACCGATGCTGTAAAAGATATAGCGCTCATTCTGCTTATTATTGCGGGTTCCGGCGCTTTTAAAGAAGTGCTTACTGCCAGCGGTGTAAGCGACCAGATAGCTGCACAATTGCAGCAGTTTAATCTGCCACCGCTTGTTTTAGGCTGGGTAATAGCGGCTATTATTCGTATTAGTTTGGGCTCGGCAACAGTGGCCGGGTTAACTGCCGCGGGTATTGTATCGTCGCTGGTATTACAAAACCATGTAAACCCTAATTTAATGGTATTGTCCATAGGTGCAGGTAGCCTCGCGTTTTCGCACGTGAATGATTCGGGCTTTTGGTTGTATAAAGAATATTTTAACCTCAGTATAAAAGACACTATTAAATCATGGTCAGTGATGGAATCCTTAGTTTCTGTTATTGGTTTAATTGGGGTATTGATCATCAATCAGTTTGTAAAGTAAACATCTTATGAAAAAGCTCGCATACCGTGCCATCGCATTAATAATGTTCTTATTTATTGGTAAAGTTAACTATGCGCAGCAGACAGACACGGGTAACTATTATACCTCATCTGATGGTACTAAGATATATTATGAAGTAAAAGGTGATGGCTTTCCAATAGTGCTGATCCATGGGTTTTCGGGTACAGGTGAGGGCTGGAAAAAAGGGCCGCTTTATACCGATCTGCTCAATGCCGGATTCAAAGTAATTATACTCGATCAGCGGGGCAATGGCCGGTCGGGCAAGCCGCATGCCGATGCCGCTTATGCTCATGATGCCGAAGCAAAGGATATTATGGGTTTGGCCGGTAGCTTAAAACTCAAAAAATACAGTGTTGTTGGTTATTCGCGCGGTTCTATCATAGCATCGCGTTTGCTGGTGCTTGATAAACGGGTACAAAAACTGGTAATGGGCGGTATGGGCGATGGTTATACCAACCCCGAATGGCCAAGGCGTATCCACGCTTACAAGGCCCTAATGGGCGATACCTCTTTCCATGATGTGGACGGCATGGTGAAATACATTCACAGTAACCCGGCTTTTGATGTGCCCGCGCTGGCTCTACAGCAAAAATATCAGCCATCTACCAGTAAAGAGGAACTGGCCCGTGTAAAAATTCCGGTCATGATCATTTGCGGGACTGAAGATCATGACAACGGATCAGAAACGGAACTTCATAAATTCATCCCCGGTTCGCAATTAAAATATGTACCCGGTGATCATAACAGTGCATCCAGAACTGTACAGTTTTCGGCTGCGGTGCTTGGTTTTCTGAAATAGGTAAAGTCTTCATATTGTCGTTTTTAGAGGTATTTGATACATTTCTGCATCTGCGGCGTGCTATTTGTATAAGTATTAACTGAGAGTTTATTAACACTTATCAGATAATATACATATGAAAAAGCTAATAGTATTTGCTTGCCTGCAGGTAACGTTCTTGCTAACGTTTACATTTAACGCGCAGGCGCAAGAAAAAAAAGGGATCAGTAAACAGGGTAAAGGTGCTATAATAGGGGGGGCAGGTGGTGCTGTAGCCGGTGGCCTGATAGGTCATAATGTTAAAGGCGCGTTAATTGGCGGTGCCATAGGTGCCGGCGGCGGCTACATTATTGGTAACGAGCAACGCCGTGCCGACGAAAAAAAACGTGCCGCCTGGCGCAGGGCACATCCAAAGCATAAGCGCCATTATACTAAAACAACCAAAACCACTACAACAACAACTATTGAAAATCATTAATAACTGTTAAAAAAGGTTAAAAAGCCTGTAGCTTATTTAAGCTACAGGCTTTTTGATTATATTAACATCTTGAATGTTACGAAAGGGCTGTTTTGATCGTAATATATCACAAGTAAATTACAAACAGTATGCTTCAATATTTGGTTTAATGTAATAATGGGTAGAGCGCTTGCAGCATTAATTTTTTGTTTTTTTTCTTTTATAGTGATGGCTCAAACCCCGGGGGCAGACACCGTTAAGGTTACTCCTATTAATACCGATACCGTTGCTCAAAAAGACCTTATTGATGTGGTCAGATCGGTGCTCAATATCAAACCACGAAAAATATCTTATACAGAAAAAAAGAAAGTTTATTTCTCTATTCTGCCTATTTCATCATCAGATGGCCGTAGTGGAGGCAGGGCGCTTTTTACATCGACCACAGCCGCGTTTTATCTTGGCGACCCGAAATCAACCGATCTTTCAAGCTTTGTCTTTACACCTTATTTTAATTTAAAAGGGCGGTATGGTTTGCCCATACGCTCCAATATATGGCTCAATGACAATCAATGGAATATTATGGGCGATACCCGTTTGCTGGTTTACCCGCAATATACCTGGGGGCTTGGCGGTAATCAAACAGAAGATGATCGTTTTTTGGTGAACTACCGGTATCTCCGCTTTTATCAAACAGTGCTTAAAAAAGTAAAGCCCTATTTTTATGCGGGTATTGGATACAACCTTGATTACTATATGGATATTGAGGATGATGGAGCTAACAACCTGCACAATTTTACCAAATACAACTATGGTACCGCTACCGGGCAGGATGTACTGGCCTCGGGCGCTACCGTAAACTTATTATATGATACACGCAAAAATTCTATTAACCCGCTGCCCGGTGCTTACGCCAATGTGGTTTACAGGATTAACGGTAGGGTGTTCGGCAGCCATAACAACTGGCAATCCTTATATATTGATGTTCGCAAATATGTATCGCTAAATAATTCGGGGCCGAAGAGTGTGCTGGCATTCTGGTCGTACTACTGGACCTCACTTACCCCCGGTACACCCTATTTAAACCTGCCCAGCCTGGGTTGGGAACCCTACCAGCGGTCGGGCAGGGGCTTTGTACAAAACCGGTACCGCGGCCAGCGGCTGGCCTACTTTGAAACCGAATACCGGCGCGATATTACCCGTAACGGGCTACTTGGCTTTGTTTTATTTGCCAACGTAAACTCTGTTACCGAGGCTAACAATCATAATTTTGTTTACTGGCACCCGGCCGGCGGCAGCGGACTCAGGTTTAAATTCAATAAAAAATCGGGTACCAATATCAGTTTAGATTATGGCGCAAGTAAAAATTACTCGGCCATATACCTTAACCTGGGCGAAACCTTTTAGTGAAGTTGCCGGCATCAGCCAAAAATCAATAAATGACAAATTAAGGATATGGGGTTTTAATTTAATCTCCTATTTTAGTGCCATGTTTTTGCCCGGCCGCTTATAGCATCATAGTTCATCATTCGCCGTTCATCGCCGGAAACTCAATCCCATTAATTATATAGCTGTTTTACGTTGGTTTAGTTGACTACATTATTTGCCAAATTTATATGACAAAAAAGCGATACGTATATTTAATTCTCATATTAGGATCACTCACCGCATTGGGGCCGTTTTCTATAGATATGTACCTGCCGGGCTTTAAAGCCATTGCCAAATATCTGCACACTACAACCGATCAGGTGGCATTATCCCTGTCGAGCTACTTTATAGGCATATCTGCCGGGCAGTTACTGTATGGCCCCCTGCTTGACAGGTTTGGCCGTAAGCGCCCCTTGTATTTTGGACTTAGCCTTTATATACTGGCCTCGGTAGGCTGTTTCTTCTCCACCTCGCTTGAGATGCTCATTATTATGCGCTTTTTCCAGGCAATAGGCAGTTGTGCGGCAACCGTAGCAGCCATGGCCATGGTACGTGATCTTTTCCCGGTTGAGGAGAACGCCAAAGTATTTGCATTGCTTATTTTGGTACTGGGCGCATCGCCTATGCTGGCCCCAACCATTGGCAGTTATATTACCGCGGTGTATGAATGGCAGGTGATCTTTTTAATATTAACCATTATAGCGGTATTGATATTGCTGGCGGTTATATTTTCACTGCCCGAGAGTTACCAACCCGACCCTACATACTCATTAAAACCCATACCTATTATCGGCAACTTTTTACAGGTATTAAGGGATCCGCAGTTTTTAACCTACTCGTTAAGCGGTGCATTGGCCTTTGCCGGATTGTTTGCATATGTGTCATCATCACCCATTGTATTTATAGAGGTATTTAAAGTTGGCGAAAAAGGTTTCGGGTGGATATTTGCCGGTTTATCGGTTGGTTTTATAGGCTCGAGCCAGGTAAACAGCGTGCTCATGAAAAGGTTTAAGAGCGAGCAAATGGTAAATGTTTCACTTATATGGATGGTATTTATATCAATTGTGTTTTTGATAGGATCATTTGAAGGTTGGTTCGGCATCGGAGGCACCATTGCTATGATATTTGGTGTTTTATGTGGTGTTGGTATCAGCTACCCAAACACAGCGGCTTTGTCGCTTGCCCCGTTCACCAAAAACGCGGGTTCGGCCTCAGCGCTTTTAGGAGCATTTCAAATGGCTATAGGTTCGCTGGCATCGGTAGGTATTACCCTCATAAAAAGTCACAGTCCGTTGCCCATGGCCGGGGTTATGGCTGCATCGTCTGTTTTGGCATTGATCGTACTGCTCATAGGCAAACGCTTTATTAAAAATCAGGTTGAGGCCAGTGCGGATACAACGTTAATGGCACATTAGACCGTTGATTTTTTTCTGATTACGTTGATTCCGCTGATGATGATTTTTTTTGGTGGACAAGACCTATAAAGTTATTATAGTGAACCGCCTCCTAAAGAGGCGGTCACTAAGCCGATAGTTTTTTAACCTTTCCTTTGTCCCAAAGTCTTTTGTCTCACAGTCCTTTGTCTAAAAGTCCCACTGTCCCACAGTTACCCCAATATCTCGTCAATAATGCCAAACTCCTTGGCTTCGCTGGCAATCATCCAGTAGTCGCGGTCAGATACATCGTATACCTTTTGGTAAGGTTGGCCGCTGTGTTTGGCAATGATCTCGTATAGCTCCTGTTTCATTTTGCGGATCTGTGTAGCTGCTATTTCAATATCCGACGCCATACCCTGTGCGCCGCCTGATGGTTGGTGCAGCATTACGCGGGAGTGTTTGAGCGCTGCCCGCTTGCCCGCGGCGCCTGCACATAACAGTACCGATCCCATTGACAGGGCCATGCCGGTACAAATGGTAGCCACATCGGGGCCGATAAAGTGCATGGTATCATAAATACCCAAGCCTGCATACACCGAGCCTCCGGGAGAGTTAATGTACATCTGTATGTCCTTTTTAGCATCGGTTGATTGCAGGAAGAGTAGTTGAGCCTGGATGATATTGGCCACGTTATCGTCAACCGCCTGGCCCAGAAAAATGATACGGTCCATCATCAGGCGTGAGAATACGTCCATCTGGGCAACACGCATTTCGCGCTCTTCGGTTATATAGGGCGTTTGGGCCACGGGAAGCGCGTTTTTTTCAACACCGGCAATAAAACTATCTACCCGGGTACCGGCAATAGCATGGTGCATGACCGCATATTTGCGGAATTCCTGTTTATCAATGTTCATAAAATTTTGTGCTTTTAGGTAATGATTTTGATTACCTGTTTAAAAATATACGGGCTATTTTTTGCCTGAAACTCAAATGCTCAGGCTGGGTGAATAATTGCTGATGCGCAGCATCTATTTCGGCTATTAGCTGTTTGCGGCCATATTGCTTCACCAGGCTGTAAACCTGCTGCTGGGCTGCAACATTACTTTTTAGCTCATCATTAATGAGCATTTTAGCTTCAAAAAGCAAGGCATCAGCAGGAGGCGACTGTTTGAGCAGGTGTTTTTCTGCCTGTACTATATTATTCAAGGAAGTCCTCATACGTTAATGCTTTTTGTTTAACCGTTTCTCTTACCTTTTCAATACACTTGTACTTTTGCACCGTTGCCGACCGCACGCCCGAAAAGCCGAACAGCTGTGCCACCTTAGCCATGGGCAACTGATCGTAGTAAAAAGAGCGTAGCAATTCCATACAACGCTTGCCGGCAGTTTCTAAAAAATTCAGGAGTTTATCCTCGGCCGCGGCTGGTTCGCTATGGTTACTAAGTCCGTTTATATGTGTATCATCCAACTGGGCGGTCCGGTTACCTTCCTTGTAGCGTTTTATCCATAAATAGCGGGCAGTACCATAAATGTAGGCCCCTTCGCTGCTATTGATGGCTATCGCAGCCGATCTGCTCTTTTCATAGTAACTCAGCAATGCATCCTGAAACACATCTTTAGCTTCCTCAAATGAGCCGCCATGTTTACTTACATATTTGGCCACAGCCGGGAAAACTTTTTGGTACAATGCTATAAAAAGCTGCTGCCTTGCCGCCTGCTCCTGTAAATTAACTGTATCCATTGTTTCACTGTTTTATTACTATGTGTAAATGAGAACAGATATATCACCTTTTTGGATAAAAGATTTTTGGAGCAAGGAGTAATGATAAAAAAATGAAACAAAAAAGTGATAGATCGTCTTCACTCACTACTCACTACTCACTACTCACTACTCACTACTCACTACTCACTACTCACTACTCACTACTCACTACTCACTACTCACTACTCACTACTCACTACTCTAAAATTTACTCATCCTCACCGCAGTGACTTTTGATCCTTCTGCGCCTATGGTTTCAAAAACGATGTTGGTTTCGGTAAGTTCAGTTACAGTGAACACAAAATCGCGGGTTTTGCCATCGGGTAGTTTTTCATTCACTTTGATGTTACTGCCATTAAGCGTGAAAGTACCGTGCGACAGGAATTTACCTCCCCATACAATATTCCATTTCATTTCGGGGGTAAACTGAATATAGGGTGATGCCTCGTCCAGTTCGGCCTGGTTCATCTTATCGGGTGGGCTGGCGTTAGGATGTTCTACTTTCACATATTTCCATTTTCCGGTAAGTGTAGCGGTGCTAACACCAGGTTTGCACGAAGCCATGAAACAAAATATGATTGCAAATAATAAAAAGCTGTAAGTTTTCATGATAACATTAAAGTTTATCTAAGCTATACAATTACCATTAAAAAATAAAGCCTTTCAGGCGTGCGGCTGCTATTGGCCTTTCATATGTTTCCTTGTTCTTTCTTCTGCTTTTTTCACCTCGTCCTTTTCGCTAAGAGGGCCTTCGGTTTTAAGTTCTTCGCCTGATGATTCGCTTTTGCCGGTATCTCTTTTTTTAGCACCGGTCTTGTTTGATGATGCTTTGGTATTCATGATTACAGGAATTAATGATACATATTTGAATAACCCTCTGTAAATGACAATTGTTTCCAATTACTTTATAAATCAAAAAAACAGCAAATCATAATCTGAAATAATCAGTGGAATCATAAAAATCAACGGTCAAAAATATTTTTTAAAAAAGCTGTAACAAATGTTAATTACAACTGTCTTAATGACACTATATAGCCAAGGTACTCCAATCCAGTTAAGCTATAAGTTATTGTGAGGGCCCGTACCTTAAGGGTTCCGTTAAAAAAATCAAACACTAAATCTTTAAAAAAAATGAACAATCTAATTCTGATGTTTTGGTGGGCTGTGCCTATCGTCCTGATTTTGCTGCTGTACAAATCTGTTTTGCGCGTGTTTTTCGGCATGGTGATCGTGCCCGATAACCGTATTGGCCTGGTGGTTAAAAAATTCACATTGTCGGGTAAGTCGCGTTTGCCCGATGGCCGTATTATAGCCATTAATGGCGAGGCAGGTATGCAAGCCAAAGCCCTTGCACCGGGTTTGTACTGGGGCATGTGGCCCTGGCAATATGGTATTACCATGGAGCCCTTTACCATTATTGAGCAAAACAAGCTGGGGCTGGTAAAAGCCAAAGACGGTGCCACACTTGATACCGGCCGTGTACTCGGTAAACCTGTCGACTGCGATAAGTTTCAGGACGCCATTGCGTTTTTGGACAACAACGGACAGAAAGGACCGCAGGCTGCGTTCCTTACGCCGGGTAGTTATCGTATTAATACCTTTTTGTTTGAGATTGAAATGGTGCCCATTACCCAGATACATGAAAACAAGGTAGGTATAGTGACCACGCTTGATGGTGAGCCGCTTGATAAAGGTGAGATTGCCGGCGAATCGGTATCGGGGCATAAAAATTACCAGGACCCTATTGCCTTTATCAACGCAGGCGGCCGCAAAGGTTTGCAGGAAGATGTGATACTGGCCGGTACCTATTACCTTAATCCCTGGTTTGTAATTGTTGAACAGGTTGATATGACCTATATACCTATTGGTTATGTAGGTGTGGTAAACTCATTTGTTGGCCCCGAAGGTAAGGATACCAGTGGCGATGCTTTTAAACACGGCAATATTGTTCACCGCGGGCAAAAAGGCGTTTGGGAAGATCCGCTTGATCCGGGTAAGCACCCCATTAACATTTACACCCATGCTGTAGAGGTTGTGCCTACCACCAACATTGTGCTCAACTGGGCCGATAGCCGCACCGAAGCGCATGAGCTGGATAAAAACCTGTGTACCATTACCGTAAGGTCAAGCGACGGGTTTACCTTTAACCTTGATGTGTCGCAGATTATCCATGTGCCACGTAACGAAGCGCCAAAGGTAATAGCCCGTTTTGGTAAGATGAAAAACCTGGTATCGCAGGTATTGGAGCCTACCATTGCCAACTACTTCCGTAACTCGGCGCAAAAGAGTGATGTGATTGGCTTTTTGGCCAACCGTATACAAAGGCAAAGCGATGCCCGCGATCATATAGGTGCTGTTTTAACCACCTATAACGTAATTGGTGTAGATACATTGATCGGTGATATTGTGCCACCTGCCGCCCTGATGAAAACGTTGACCGATCGTAAACTGGCCGAAGAGGAAAAAGTAACTTACGAGATACAGCGCCATGCACAAATTGAACGTAAGGAATTTGAAAGCGCCAGGGCTGGTGCCGATATGCAGCCCGAAGTAGTAAAATCAACCCGCCAGGTGGAGATCAACACCCAGATGGCCGCTTCAAAAGTTGCCGCATCACGTGGTGAGGCTGAAGCCAAAACCATTAACGCTAAGGCTGATGCCGAGGTAAGGATAACCATTGCCAAGGCTGATGCGGAAGCCAAAACAGTAAACGCAAAAGCCGATGCCAATGCTACTGAGGTAAATGGTATAGCCGAAAGTACCAAGATTAAGGCTATAGGTTTGGCCGAGGCCGAAGTAACCAAGCAAAAAACCGACGCCATGGGTACCGAACAATATGCCATTGTGCGCGTAGCCGAGGCTTTGGCCGCAAATGGTATTAAACTGGTTCCAGAAATATTGGTTAGCGGTAAAGAGAACGGTGGTGGTAACGGCATTATTGATGCCCTGATAGGCAGCGAAATGCTGAAAAAATTGCAGAAGGCAAATGAGGAGGATAGGGCTGAATAATCATGTACTTTTAACAAAGAAGGCTGCCGATAGGCAGCCTTCTTTATTTTTTATTTTTCAATTCCCTGATCTCCGTTCTCATCTCCTGTATCTGTTGCTGAGTATGCTTGTTTTCCAGGTAAAAGTATATAGCGAATGCCAGGAATATTTTGCCTAATACAAATACAGCTGCAAATATCCATCTCCAGGCCTTATGCAGTCGCATGTGGCTCGATTCGCCTTCTACTTCAATATATTGATTGTCTTTGCCGTTTTCTGTATCAGGGCGCTTACGGCTATCTCTACGGTTAAATACCTGCGGAGAGGCATCCTGGTGGGGTATAACGGCATTTATTTCCTGTGCAATTTTATACCAGGTTCCCGATGGGGGTTCAACGGCCAAATCACGGGCCAGTTTTTCCATGTCTATTTCCAGTTGCTGCAGCGCTTCACTAATCTCAGGGTATTTTGCTTTCATGTACAGCAATTCCTTTACCTCTTCTTCAGAGGCGGCCCCCAAAACAAAAGTTTCTAAAATGCCGCTGTCTATGTATTGCTGTGTTTTCAATTGTTGCTCCTGATAATTGTAAAACAATCTTTTAATATTTTCCTGATGGCTTCTTCAGGCTTGCCAAGTTCGGTGGCAAGGCTGGCAATAGTTTTGCCATGCCAGTGTACCCCGCAAAAAATGAGCTGCTGCTCCTCCGTCATTTGCCGGGTGTATTTATTGTTGCAAAGGGCCGGTTTGCTTTCATTTTCCGGGGTGCTTCTTGATGAATAGTCGGCCAGTTTTTTGCGGGCCATAGCCTGAAGATGGCAAAATGGATTTACATCCGGGTTGGTAAGCTCATCCAGCTCATGAGGAACATTTTTAAAAATGTCGATCAGATATTGCTCTGCTACGGCCTGATTTTTAATAACATCAATCATATAACCTAAAAGCATACCGGCGTACTGCTGGTATAGTTTATGCACTAATAGTAAGCGGCTTTGGCCAACAGATGCTGAATTTTGTACTTGCGTGTTCAAAGTTAATGCTCAAATATATGGGTAATAACCCTGACTCAAATATATTAAAATTAGTACGAGTTTGTATTAAGGCTTATGTTTTCTTATTGTTACTTATAGCTGTTATTTAAGTGTTAATTTTAGTTAAAATGATATGTTTTAAATCAATATTGGCACCTTCTGATGTATTTTTATACATGCTTCGTCACCTGCTTTTAATTTTCATATGCTGTATAATTACCTGTACCTCTTTTGCTCAAAATACGCAGGGCGGTATTGTATTTGAGAATAAAACCCGTAACGTATTACAGGGCATAATTATTGAAAACCCCAATAATGGTAAACATGCACTTTCTGATAAGGCGGGTAAATTCAGCATAGAAGCCAAAACCGGCGACAAGCTTTTACTTACCGGATCTTTTTACCGGCCCGATACTATACTGCTTACCGATTTACGCCCAAAAGAGTTTTTTTTAACCCCGAAACAAACCATGCTCAACGAAGTTCAGGTTACCAACACCGAGCTTAAAACGCGCAAGGGGGAGTATACAGATCCGGCTTTTCATGGGCAAACCGTGGTTTATCACCGGGATAAAAATGGTAATTACGATGGGGGTATTACAATACGGCTACACTGGTGGGATAAGGACGATAAAAAACGGAAAAAGCACGAAGAATTTATCAAAAACCAAGAGATACAGGACGAGATAGTAGAGGTTTTTAGCGCGGATAACATCGCCCATTACCTGCCGCTGAAAGAACCCGATCTGGACAATTTTATATTGCTTTATATTCCCTCGGTTAAAACTTATACGGGTAAAGAGTTTAACCTTGCAAGCTACCTGAATGTTAGCTATAAAAAGTACCAGGAACTGTCTCCCGAGCAACGTACAGCAGGCCGGCTGAATAAATAATTTTTAAAACAGGTGTAACTAATTTCTAAAAAATGCATCATTTAATGGTAAAGCATCAAGAAAATCATAGCCAACCTGTTAATAATGCAAATTTCAACCGTTGTACCGCCAATTACAAATAACAGCAATATACAAGCCGGCAAAATAGCATATATTGATAATTTGAAAGTAGTGCTTACCGCTTTGGTAGTACTGCATCACACTTTTATAACTTACGGCGCACCCGGAGGCTGGTATTACAGCGAAAAAACAACACAAACTGCGGCTCAAATACTCATGACAGTTTTTGTGGCTACCAATCAGTCGTTTTTTATGGGCCTTTTCTTCTTTATATCGGCCTATTTTACAGAATCATCTTACCGTAAAAAGGGTGCATCACGCTTTATTACCGACAGGCTTAAACGGCTTGGCATCCCTCTGATGTTTTACTCTTTTATATTATCGCCCGTGTTGAGCTACCTGGTTTACCGTTTTGGTCAGGGTCATAACATTACTTATCTGCAATACTTAGGCGGTTTTCATCATTGGATAGATTTTGGTGTACTATGGTTTGTGGCGTCATTGTTGTTATTTAATTTGATATACGTAGCAGCCATGCAGGTGTTCAGAACGCCAAATCCGCTATTATTAGCACAAGCACCCGGCGTAACCAGCATTGTTTTTTTCACGCTAACACTGGCTTTAGGTACCTACCTGGTAAGGTGTGTATTTCCGGTTGGCTGGGTGTTGCAACCCGTGGGCTTTCAGTTGGGGCACTTTGTACAATATGTAACTTTGTTTGTTTTGGGTATAATGGCGCAACGCGGACAGTGGCTTAATAGGCTCAATTATAAAATGGGCAAATCATTCCTCATCATAGCTTTATTGATGCTTATTGCTGGGTTTCCGGCCATTTACTATGTGAAAATTATAACCAACAGTCCTATTGAAACCTTTAGTGGCAATGGGTGCTGGCAATCGTTAATGTATGCCTGCTGGGAGCAGTTTATAGGTGTATTTATTATAGTAGCGCTGTTGGGTGTTGCTAAACAAAAGTGGAACGGGCAACCTTCATTAATGAAAAAACTATCGCGAACGGCTTTCGGGGTTTATATTTTTCATCCGCTGGTGTTAATCTCACTATCCATGTTGTTCAAAGCCTGGAGCGTTGACCCTGCCGTTAAATTGCTGTTTGTAGCACCACTGGCAGTTAGCGGCTCTTTTTTGTTAGCGCATTTGTTGCTGAAAATTCCGGGTGTAAAGGAGATTATTTAGTGCGGAAGAAGGGCACGTTAAAAATAGTCCTTTAATATTTATATTTCTTGCTGCCATTAGTGGCAATGATACAGCTAATTATTATTGTGCCAGCAAAAAAGCCCATGATCAGATCGGTGTAGTGAGGCAAAATAATCACCAGCATGGCTAATAAAAAACAAATTATTCCACATATCATCAAAGTGCCGCCGACCCAGTTGGCCAGGCCATCTTTGTTTTTACATTCTTTTTCATCGTACCCGGCTATAATGTTTACCTGCTTTTTGTATTTAATAAGGTATGCCCCACCCATTAATAGCAGTGCAGCACCACCTTCAATAACTCCGGTTAAAGTACTTCCGTTATTCATGCTGTGAAATAAATAGAAATTTATTGCGCTTTTAAACTATCGGCTTTGGCTTTGGCTTTTTTCTTGAAAAAACCGCGTAGCAAAAAGTTATGCTGTACGGCCTCCAGATCGTCATTTAACTTTACTGAACTTTGCTGCAGGTAGTTGAGCGTAGTGCGTACTTGAGTAGCACCTTTAGGGTCGTTTAGCAGTACGCCAATAGCATTATCGGTAGTGTTGAGCTTGTTGCTGGCTTTGGTTAAATTATCTGTTAATGTTGATGCATTAGCTGCTGTTTGCTGCAACTGCGCAACCGACTGGCTTATTTTATTAAAAGTTGCAGTATCGGTAAGTAATTTATCGGCAAAGCCACCTTTGGTATTCATTTTAGCACTGAAATTATGAAGTTGTACAGCCATCTGCGCAGCGCTCTGGGTAGCAGTTTGCAGGTTTTGCATGGCGGCGCGTAGTTGCATGGCCATGGTACTATCAGTCATCAGGGTGCCTATGGTACCTTTGCCTTCCAGTATTTTGTGGCTCAATACCTTAAAATCATTGGTAATGGCCAATATATTTTGGTTATTGTCCTGCAGGGTTTTTAGCATATCGTCGGTTGAAAGCATTTTTTCGGCCTGTAATTGGTCGCCATCCTCTACTACCGGGGCCTGCGGACTACCGCCATCAATAACAATGATCTTGTTCCCGATCAAACCGTCCGATCCAATTTTTGCGCCGGCATCACGGTGAATATATTGCTGGGTAGCCTCGTCAATATGCATAAACACCTGAACTTTTGAGGGGCCAATAAATTTAACTTCGCTTATAGTACCTACCTTAACACCCGAAAACCAAACGTTGTTACCTTTTTTTAGTCCGGCAACATCGCTGAATACGGAGCTGATCTTTATGTTTTTAACAAAGGCTTTTTGCTGGCCGCCAAGCGTAAATACACCAAGTATAAATACTACCAGACCGAGCGCTAAAAATATGCCTACTATAATTGCTTTTTTATTTTCTGTTCTATCCATGATAATGGTTATAATAGCTTTTCTTATTGTATAAAGTTGTAATCGTAAAATGGTTTAACCCGATCATCATTAGTGTTAAAAACCTCTTCAAAAGTGCCGGTGCGCTGAAATTGACCGTCAAGCAGCATGGCTATCCTGTCGCCGGTTTGTTTGGCACAGGTAAGGTCGTGGGTTATGATGATAGATGATGTGTTATACCGCTGCTGAACTTCATTGATCAGGTCGTTGATCTCGATACAGGTTATCGGGTCAAGACCTGCGGTTGGTTCATCGTACAGCATAATTTCGGGGTTCAGGATAAGCGTACGCGCAATACCAATACGCTTACGCTGCCCACCCGAAAGCTCCGACGGCATTTGATTGATAGTTTGCGAAAGGCCCACAGCTTCCAATACGGTTTCAACCGATGTGTTTATTTCTTTGCGGGTGATGCTTTTGCGGTTACGTACCAATGGAAATTCGAGGTTTTTGCGAACCGTCATACTATCATACAAGGCACTGTTCTGAAACGAAAAACCGATCCTGATGCGCAATTCCTGAAGTTGAGCATCGGTTATCTGGGCGATATTGTGGCCAAGCACGGTTATTTCACCTTCATCGGGTTTTAGCAAGCCTGATATGATTTTGATTAGTACCGATTTACCAGTGCCCGAACGACCAAGCACCACGAGGTTTTCGCCCTGGTACAGGTCAAGGTCAATGCCGCGCAGAACGGCGTAATCTTCAAATGATTTTTTGAGCCCTCTGATGCTGATAACCGGGTTGCTTTGATCAACCTGTGTTTTTACCTTTTTCATATTAGCGGAACCAACTGGTTATCTGTACAATAATTACTTCTTCAATAAACACCAGGAACATGGCGGTAACCACCGCTCCGTTGGCAGCTTTACCTACGCCTTCGGTACCTTTGGTTGAGTTATAACCCTGATAGCAGCCCACTATACCAATGGTAAAACCAAATACTATTGATTTAATAAGTGATGCTACAAAATCAATAAAAGTGAGTGGTTCAAATACCTGCTGAATAAACGTGCTCCAGCTGGTGCCTTCATTTTGGCTTACATTTAAATAACCACCTACAATGGCTATCAGCGCAGTATAGGTTGATAAAATAGGTATGGTAATAGTGGTAGCCAGTACCCGGGTGCACACTAAAAATTTAAATGGTTTGGTGCCCGATACTTCCATAGCGTCTATTTGCTCTGTTACGCGCATAGAGCCCAGTTCGGCGCCAATACTTGACCCAACCTTGCCCGATGCTATCAACGCAGTAACCAATGGCGCCAAAGCACGCATAATGGCTATTGATACCAGCGATGGCAGCCAGGAAGTTGCCCCAAACTCAGATAGGGACGGCCTTGACTGCTTGGTGAATATAACCCCAACAATAAATCCGGTTACCGATATGAGGGTAAAGGAGCGCACACCAACTTCAAAACATTGCCGTACTACCTCTTTTATTTCAAATGGCGGTAAAAAAGCTTCCCTGAAAAAACGGAGAATAAATTGATTGATCTTATAGAGGTCGGTAAAAAAGTTTATCAGGCTTTGTTTAAGCTTTGAGTTTTTTTTTGGTACCGTTGTTGTGCTTTCTGCTGTATCCATTAATATGATATAGTAGTATTTTGTACAAATTTGACTATGGTTACTCTACAATAACTTATTGCAATTGTTTGCTGCTAAGTACATTATCCGGCGTTTTTTGCTTTGATATGATAAAAGAAGGGGGCGGTAGTACCTTTATCAATCAACCAGGGTAAGTTAAGCAGGCAAATTTGAACAACATGTTAATTTGAGTTTAAGCTTTTGACCATATGGGTTAAAAGTTAAAACCGCGAGCGAGTGCAAACCTAACAGTTATAATTTATATAGAATATATAAGCATTAAAAAATATAGTTAAAAGAGTGTAAAATTCTGAATGAAAGATAATACGGGGGTTATGCTTTCTTCAACACCATCACCCCCAATAATCCGGCGAGTAATGAAGCCAGCAGGATGCCGTATTTGGCCTGATCAACCATTTCGGGCTGTGAAAACGCCAGTCCGGATATGAAAAGCGACATGGTGAAACCCACGCCGGCCAACAGGGCAACACCCGTAATTTGTTTCCAGGTAGATTTTGCGGGTAACCTCGCGCCAAATTTTACCATAAGCCAGGTGGCCGTCATCACGCCGATGAATTTGCCTGCTAATAAGCCCACCGCTACACCCAAACTCACCGGGTTTGCCAGTGCCGAAAAGAAATTTGAACCAATAATAATACCGGCATTAGCCAATGCAAATAGAGGCATTACCACAAAGGCCACCCATGGATGCAGCGCGAACTCTATTTTTTGCAGTGGTGTTTCGGCATCGGTACTTAATTTTTTAATTTGCTCAATGGTATCGTGTTGTTCGGGAGTGGTTAGGGTGCTGTTGTTGGGAATGGCTTTTTCAAAATCAAACAAAAGCTTACGCAGGCTATCGGCGTAACTTTTTTCATTAATGCGTGTACGGGCCGGGATGGTAAAGGCCACCAGTACACCTGCTATAGTAGCATGTATGCCCGAAAGTAAAAAGGCAACCCAAACGGCAAAGCCTATCACCAGGTAAAAGGTAATGTTTCTGATGCCCATTTTATTGCCTATAAGCAGGAGCACGAGCAGCCAGATACCTATGGTTAGCGGCACTAATTCGATATGAGAGCTGTAAAATAGGGCAATAACCAATACCGCCCCAAGGTCATCTGCAACGGCCAGTGCCGATAAAAACACTTTTACAGATGGCGGGATATGTTTACCTGCTATGGATAGCAGGGCGAGTGCAAAGGCAATATCAGTGGCCATAGGTATGCCCCAGCCATGTTCGGAGGCGGAACCTTTGTTTATTAAAAAGTAAATGAGTGCCGGTACCAGCATACCGCCAAGCGCTGCAACCATGGGCAGCGATGCTTTTTTAATGGTAGATAATTCGCCGGCTATAAACTCCCTTTTTAGCTCCAGCCCTATCACAAAGAAAAATATGGCCATCAAACCATCGTTTATCCATAAGTGCAGTGAATGGTTAAGCACATGGCCCGCAAAACCCAGTGAAAATTTAATATTCCATAGTTCATGGTAAAAATGCTGCAAGGGAGAGTTAACCCATACAATGGCAATTACAACGCTTATAAAAAGCACAATACCACTGGTATGTTCCTGATGGATGAACCTGTTAACCGGCGCGGTGATTTTTTCAATGGGTGATGGCTGCCTCATTGGTTCCTAAATTAAGGAAATAAATATTGGTTGCTTTGTAAACTGGTTGAAATTCCCTTCAAAATAATTAAAACCAATTTCCCTGCTCAAGCCTTTATTAACAAAAAAGAAATTATGAATCCTTATCAGCAAAAATGGCTGGATGTACTGCACCATGCCAACCTTCCCGGATGGAAGATAGAAGCCCAGGGCGAGGACATATTTATTGACATGCCCCATGTAACCGATTTGAAATTAATAAGGGATAACCTGCCGCAAACATTGGGTTTAATGTCGCTGGATATTCATGTACCCAAAGAACGTTTGAACTTTATTTTTCATAACGGGTACGAGCAATTTGAATACCTGCTTAACCCCACTGATGCCGACCTGAACCGGGGATGATCAGAGCTTGGCTTTGGTAGATACCACCACTACAGAAACTCCCATCAAAGCTATCAGCACAAACGAGGCTCTTAGGGTGGCAATGCCGGCTATAAAACCAATTATTGGCGGACCAACCAAAAAGCCTAAAAAGCCAATGGTTGATACCGCTGCCAAAGCAACGCCTGGCAGCATGGTTTTTGATTTACCTGCAGCGCTGAATACCATAGGTACAACCGACGATACGCCTGCGCCCACCAGCAGGAAGCCTGCCATTGCACTATAAATATAGGGGAATGCTACGGCAATAAGTAAACCTACAGCCGTTAAGCTGCCACTAACCTGTAGTGTGCGCTTCAGGCCAAACTTGTGTGCGAACCAGTCGGCAATAAACCTGCCGCCTGCCATGGTGAACATGAAAGTGGTGAAACCTAAACCTACCATAGCGGTAGGGGCAAGCACCACTTTTTTAAAGTAAATTACACTCCAGTCAAACATAGCCCCTTCACAGATCATGGAACAAAAGGCAATAACACCTAACTTGATCAGTGAGCTATCGGGCATTACAAATACGGGGCCCGAGCTGGCTACTTTATCGTCTTTAAGATAGCGGGCAGCTATGATCACGCCGATAGTTATAACTACCATCATCAGCACAAAGTGATGAAAAGGGTCAACATTATTGCCTATCATGAAGGTTCCTATACCTGCACCCACAAAACCGGCCAGGCTCCAGAGACCATGGAAGGAAGCCATAATAGGCTTTTTATATATTTCTTCAGTAGCTACTGCCTGTGTGTTAACAGAAATGTTTACAGCGTTACTGCTAAAGCCAAAACATACCAGACAAATAATAAGCTGAAAGGTGTTTTGTGCTAAGCCAAGTGTAACCAATGCTATAGCATATACCAGCAAAGCACTGATAAGCAACTTACGGCTGCCAATTTTAGTGATCACCCAACCCGAAAAAGGTAAAGAGCACATTAAACCAACAGGTAGTGAAAATAGTACAGCTCCCAAAGCAGCATCAGAAAGCCCCATGTTTTGCTGTACTGTGGCAATGCGCGACGCCCAGCTTGAAAAGCTTAACCCCGCCATAAAAAACATAGCGCCTACAGCAATACGAAGTGCCTTTTTTGATGTTGGAATGGGTATAGCCGGAGCGTTGATCATTGATGATTTTAATTACGTTATTGTGTATAAAGTACACATTGATATCTGTACGCAAAGATATGCAAAAAATAACACGCAAAATATAGCTAAAACGTTTTTTACTTTGCTGTGAATTAGTGTATTGGCTTATACGGTAAATGCAAGCGGGTTGTTTTTAGCCGGTATTGTAAATTACATTTTTATATTAAAAGACCCAATAACCTGGTGAGTTTTATTATCATCGCCGGCAACATTGGCGTTAAACGAGCCTTGCAAAACTCCCTCGCTTAGTGTGGTTACTTTTACCTTGCCCGCCTTTTCGCCTCCGAGGAGGTCAATTGTGTTTATAAGATAAATATTAAATGTACCAACTTTTGAATTTAGGAAGACGAGTGAAAACAGGTCATGTGCCGGATTGGCCCCTGTTGCTAAAATATTAACCTGGCCGGTTTGGGGAGAGAGAAAAGCTTCAGGACTATTGGGATAAAAAACCTCGAAAGAAGCATTGGTATAGGTGGTTACCACCCCATCAATTTGAAATTTTACGGTGCCTTGCGGGCCAAGGGGTAAGCCATCGCCCGTGTTTGAGGGGTTATCATCATTAATATATCCGGGTATGGGTACATACTTTTTGGGATTAATGGCCTCATCTGGTTTGCAGCCATTAAGAGCAATTAGCAAAAGCAAAAAGGTGATAGCTTTATAGTTTAGGCTTTTCATGCACACAGTTATGATAAGGTTGAACTTATGCTAAAGATATAACTGTTTCAGCTCTTTTAAAAAAATTAAAACTTTTTAACCGTAGTATTTGTATGCTAAAATAAAATGAGGTAGTGACAGGAAAGAAAGTAAAGCACCTGTTGTACTTTAATCAGGTGCTTTTTATGTATTAATTGCAGTCGCCATCGGGCGTGCATGTTGGGCCGTCAATTATGGTGAGTGTGGGTTTGGGGTTTTCCTGCTCCCATTCGGCAAATGATTTTTCAATAGTTTCCAGGAAAACCGGCAGTGCCTGCGCTCCGGATACACCATATTTATTATTCATTACAAAAAATGGCACTCCTCTTATTCCCAGCTGTTGTGCCTCGGCAATATCCTGATTTACATCGTTTCCATAGGTGTCGCTATCAAGTACTTGCTGTATTTCTTCGGTATTAAGGCCTATTTCGGTTCCCAGTTTTATGAGCGTTGCCGTATCGTCAATGTTTTGCCCGTCGGTAAAATAGGCTTTAAACAAAGCTTCTTCAGCCTCATTCCCCAGGTTATGCTTTTTAGCCAAATGACTAAAACGATGGGCCTTAAAGCTATTGGCTACAACCCTGTTAGCGTTATAAGTAAGGCCAACCTCGGCTGCCATTTGGTTTACCTGATCGGTCAATTGCTGGGCATATTCAAGTGTCCATCCTTTGGCGTCGGCCAAATGTTGAATACTGTTTAAAGAGGGATCGGTTTTTAAATGTGGATTCAGTTGAAAGCTTTTCCATTCAACCTCAATCTTATCCTGGTGCCCGGATTGTTGCAATGCTTCTTCAAATCTGCGTTTGCCTATATAACAAAACGGACACATCACATCCGACCAAATTTCTACTTTCATATTGTAAATTTTTATTGAAGGTATGCAAAACTAACACACACGTATAGCATTAGGGTAAGTGTAAAGTAAAATTAGGAGCATTGGCATATTGAAATTCTGTGTAACATTTGTTCATTTGCTTAAAAAGCAAGTGCTTTGCCGTTACATTTATTTATGATATCCATGAAAAAAACACCCCTCATTTTTTCTGTTTTATTAGCTGTAGCCAGTTTTAACTTTACGGCATCTGCGCAGCAAAAAATCAGGCCCGGAAATTCCAATGATCACAATTTATTCAGTGCCGGCGTTGCCTCCGCGTTTATAGCCGGGCTTTATGATGCCTGGTATCCGTACAAACAACTTAAACAGCATGGCGATTTTGGCCTTGGTGCGCCTGATCAGGTAGATGGCCAATTACTGCTGTTTAAAGGCAATTTGTATAAAACACAATATACCGGCAAAACCACGCAACTGGCCGATACCGGTAAAACGCCTTATGCTTTGGCCTGCTTTTTTCATCCGGTAAAGGTTTATAAACATACCGGTACTTTAAACAAAACCGCTTTTTACAACTATTTAGATAGCCTGCTTACCAATCAAAACGGTATTTATGCCATACATGTTAGTGGTAAATTTAAATTGGTAAAAGCCCGTGCTTTCCCTCCGGCACAGAAACCTTATTTACCACTTGCAGAAATGCTTGACAAGCAGCATTTTTTTGATCATGCAGATATGCAGGGCGATATGATAGGTTTCAGAACGCCCAAGTTTATGGAAGGGCCGCATATTGCAGGTTACCATTTTCATTTTTTATCGGCCGATAAAGTATTTGGCGGACATGTGGTTGACCTCATTGCCGAGGATATTACCGTAGAGGTTGATCCCCTGACCAGTTACTCAATGGAGCTGCCCCAAACGGCCGGTTTCGAGAATTTCGACTTCAAAAAAGATCGTAAGGAAGAGATCAAAAGCGTAGAGAACGGCAAAAAACAATAATATTAAAAATTATCAGTCAGGGAACCGGTTTGGCTATAAAATAATTATGCGGGCAACTATTCTTTTTAACAGGAATTTTTAATAAATTCGAAATAGTTATAAGCCAATTATTATTTTTTTACTGAAGGTGCAAACCGGTTCCCTAACTATTGTTGTGCCCTACATAGCAATAGCTAAACTGCCCTGAATTATAAGTTTGTTAATTTACAGGCAGTATAACCCTTTTGCCCATCGGTTTCACTTAAAGCCCGAAACGTGATGAGTAATAAACTGAGTTCCCGGATATTTTGGTTAGGTGTTGTATTGTTGGTAGTGCCAGGGTTATTGCACGCATATCTGTTGATGCCTTTCCCGGGCAGCCAGGATCTGAATGCCATAACGGTATGCTATTATCTCGAAAAAATTGTTAATCCCCTGCGCGTCTTAGGTGCCATATTGATAGCATGGTACCTGTTTAAATATTATACCCAGAATACAAAACAGCATAAAATTATAAAGGCAGCTGTATTGCTGCTCTGCCTGGTTAGCTTTTACTTTACCGATATGGCCTACAAGGCCGAAACCATGTTTAAAGAAACGGCATCTGCTAAATTTGCAAATGGACTTACCAATAAAGTTCCGTTAAATTACCTGGTTATAGGCATGGTAAACAATGGGGTGGCCAAAGCCTATCCGGTGGTATATCTGGGCTATCACCACAAAGTACAGGATATGGTGGGCAATAAGCCCGTTTTGGTTACTTATTGCACTATGTGCCGCACAGGCAGGGTATACAGTCCGTTTATAAATGGAGTGAAGCAAAATTTCAGGCTGGTAGGGGCAAGGCACTACAATGCTATTATTGAAGACCAAAGCACCAAAACATGGTGGTACCAGGCTACCGGTAAGGCCGCCGTGGGTGAGTTAAAAGGCAAACGCCTGCAAGAGCTGCCCTATGAACAGGCAACCCTGAGCGCATGGCTGCAGAAACACCCAACATCGCTTATTATGCAGCCCGATAATTTGTACACTGCCGATTATGCCGAACTGAAAAATTACGATAGGGTACAGGCTATTGATAAAGATAGCACGCTTAAAGATAAAGACTCCCTCATCAGGAAAAGCTGGGTAATTGGCGTAATTGTAGATGGCCGTTCGCGGGCTTATGACTGGCGCCATTTAAACAAACAGCATGTGCTTAATGATGAGCATTATAACAATTCCCTGGTAATTGCGATTGAAAAGGATGGCCAAACTTACCATGCATGGAATAATACCATAAAAGGCACAACGCTGCACTTTAAACTATCAGATAAAGGAATGCTTACCGATAAGGAAACCGCTTCTGTTTGGAACTGGGATGGCCAGTGTATATCAGGTCAGCAAAAGGGGCAGCAATTAACCAAAGTACAGGCCTATCAGGAGTACTGGCATTCCTGGAAACATTTTCATCCGGCAACGTCGTTTTGGAAAGGTGACGAAGCTACAGAATTGGAGCATGTAGCTTCCATTTATTAGTAGCGAATAGGGTTGGTTGTTTGGCTAGCCCTCAATAACTGCTAAAATTTTACCCACATCACCATCAGTCAACAGTTCATCCTCTGCTATATTCGGATAGTATTTATTGAGTATTTTTTTAATGATAAGATAGCTCTCTATAGATTGAATAGGTGGATTGGCCAGCTCGCTGATAATGGAGCCTACCATCTTGATCTTTTTGGCTTCATACTGGTTGAGCACAAAATCAGAAGTTTTTTTGGTCCGGCTAACTGCAATCAACTCATCAAGTTTCCTGATATCTTCAATCAAGTCCATCAGCTTTAGTACTTCCACTTTTTTCATTGCAGCAAAATTAAACAAATATTTGCGCCACTAAATAACATTAAGTTAATATATGAAAATAAAGGAGCGTTTAAAGTGTGTTTAAACATGTTTTACAAGCAAATTATAGCCAAATTGAGTGTTTTAAATAATTTTTGCTTAATGGATTTTTAACAAAAAACACTTTATCTTAGGTAAATAAAAACAGATTATGAAAAGAAAGATTTTTACTACCACCATGCTGGTAGGTTGCTTTATGGTTTGCCTTGCCGCTATTGCTGATCTGAATGGTAAATGGGCCGGAAAATTAATTTACAATGATACCGAATACCCTTTATTGTATGACTTAAAAGTGGATGGCGATAAATTAACGGGTACTGCCTTAACTACAGAGGGTACAACACAGATAACCGAAGGTAAAACAAACGGAACCGATTTCTCATTCAATATTGCTACCCAGGGAATAACCATAGCGCATACAGGTAAATTTTATGGTGATTCTACATCAGTTGACTTGGATATTAACGGTACAAAAGTTCACTCGGTGTTAAAAAGACCGGAAGAAAAGAAATAATTCTTTATTGAATCAAGGGGTGGAAGGATCGGGATACAGATTCTCCTCTTCAATAAAAAAACCTTACTTTTTAGTAAGGTTTTTTTATTTGGAAAACTTTTTAACCTGGGGTTTGTATCCTCATAACAGGGAACTTTAATGAGCTCCCAGTTTTAGCGCCCTCGTCAATGAAAAAGAAGATATTTGCTCTGGCCCCGTTACTTATGCTGGTAATTATTTGTTTTGCAGCAGCGGTAGATTTGAACGGAAAATGGATAGGTAGTGTGAAACTCCCCCCGGATAGCGCCTTGTTTGCTTTGAGTTATAATTTTAAGGTTGACAGTGGCAAACTTACCGGAACCGCCCTTATGCCGCAAGGCGAGGTAAACATAACCGACGGCATGATAAACGGTAACGATTTTTCATTCAATGTGCCTGTGCCCGGCGGCAACGCTCCGCATACCGGAAAGCTTTACCAGGATTCAATTAAACTGCATATTGTTTATAAGGGGCAACATTTAAGTACAATACTAAAACGTGACAAATAATTGCGTCATGAGCCATGTTGCTGTCAATTAAATTACACATGAGTTGCTTATTAACCGCACAGCTACTACCTTTGCGGCAACATGCTGCAACGTTTTACAGCCTATTTACTCATCGTTTCGCTGGTTACAGTTAATTTCTCGCGGTTTTTCATTTACGCGGGTTTTGAACTGAACAGAAACTACATTGCCACCAAACTTTGCGAAAACAGGGACAAGCCCTGGCTGCATTGTGATGGCAAATGTTACTTTGCGAAAAAGATAAAACAGGCAGAGAGTAAGCAGGCCAGCGATGAAAGGCAATCGCAAAAGAGCCTCTTTCAGGAAGTTTATGTAGCCAGCTCAACGGTTATTAAATTCCACTCCAGCTTGTTGCAAGTAATTGTAACCCCTTATGATTGCACCCTGCCGGTTAATCCTGTCGGTGCCATCTTCCGCCCTCCGCAATTAGGATAATTTTTCATTTTTATTTTCCCGTATTTTTTTGATTGATGGCTTTGCTATGCACTTTGGCATATGCTAAAACTTATTGCATTGGCATGAAGACCTGTCATCCTGAGTCCTGCTGTTAAACACTTACAAAGTTTTTAAAACTTCGTAAGTGTGCCCGGTAAGTTGTCATCCTGACTTGTCGAAAGATAGACCGTGCCCTGCCATGCCTCAATCATTTCTCCCGGGAAAATACCATGTGTTTCATACTACAATCATATACCCCGGGGCGTGAGCTCCTGATTAACTATACATGAAAAAATATCTAATCCTATTTATACTTTTTATATCGTTGCAAACCCTGGCCAAGGGCCAAACCACAGTACAAGGCACCATTACCGATGCTAATACACATGAGGCACTTGCCGGTGCGTCTGTTTGTAACGCCGATGCCACTAACGGCGTTAAGCTGGCTACAACAAATGCCAAAGGTTATTTTAAAATAAACACACAGGGTATTGCCCGGCTTAAATTTGCTATGGTTGGCTATAGCGCACGCATGATGAATGTTGCTGATATCAAAAATCAAAATCTTGATATTGCCCTTGAACCATCCACTGTAGATTTGCAGCCAGTAGTGGTAACGGCCAGCCGCGAGGGGCAGGCCCGGCAGGATGCACCCATCGCTATCAGTAAAATAAACTCTACCCAGATAAAAGACACCAAAGCTACCGCTTTATACCAGTTGCTTAATAAAGTAGCAGGTGTATATATGGTGAATTTGGGTAACGAGCAGCATACCATGGCTATTCGCCAGCCTATTACTTATAATGCCTTGTATTTGTACATGGAAGATGGCTTGCCTATTCGTCCTACAGGTATCTTTAACCATAACTCGCTATATGAGATCAACATGTCGGGTGTTAAGGATATTGAGGTCATCAAAGGTCCGGCTTCATCACTTTACGGCAGTAACTCTATCGGTGGCGCGGTAAACTTTATTACGCAAGGTCCGCCAACCGGTTATGCGGGTAATGTATCTGTTCAGGGCGATAATTACCACTATCGCCGTGTTGACGCCGATGGTGGTTTTACCCAAGGTAAGTTTGGCCTGTATGTTGGTGGTTACATAGCCCACCAAAAAGACAGCTGGCAGGATTACTCCGACTTTGACAAGTACTCGGGCAATTTCAAAACAACTTATGATTTTAATGCCAGTACCCGTTTAACCACATCGGCGGCTTACAATTATTTGAATACCCAAACCCCCGGCAGCCTGGACAGTGCTCATTTTTACGATCGTAGTTACGGCTCAAACCAGCGTTTCACCTATCGTAAAGTAAAGGCTTTCCGCGCCAGCACCCGGTTAGACCATCAGTGGGACGATAAAAACAGCACCTTTGTAACCCTCTTTTTCAGAGATAACTCTACCGCTCAGTTGCCCAGCTATTTTATATCTGATGTGCGGGATAATACCGGTAAATACCTGAGCTCGAACGGGCAGGTGAATGATCAAAAATTTCAGAGCTATGGCTTGCTGGCCCAACACCGCGTTGATTTTGATTTCCTGCATTCGCGTTTAATTGGTGGTGTATATATGGATGATAGCCCAAGCTCATACTATGCGCAATTCCTGAACATTGATAAGGATGTGCAGAACAACTATTACACCGGCTTTTCAAACACAGGCAGGTACATTGATAATTATAATATCAAACTATTCAATACAGCGGCATATCTGCAATATGAGTTAAAACCAACCCAAGCCCTGCGCATTGTAGGCGGCCTGCGTTATGATCGTGTACATTATGATTTTACCAACAGTTTACCTTCTGATCAAACCAAGTACAAACAACAGGAAACCAATAACTTCAATATCCTTGCGCCTAAACTGGGTTTAACTTATGATCTGGGCCGTAACAAAGGTTTCTACGCTAATTACAGTGTAGGTTTTCAACCACCTGAAACCGGCGATTTGTACAGCTCGCGCCAGTTAACACCTTTAAAGCAGGCTACTTTTGATAACTATGAGGTAGGCGGCTGGTTCTCTGCATTTAATAAAAAGCTGTACTTTGAAATGAGCCTGTTTGATATGGAAGGCCACAACGAGATCATCAGTCAGCTATTACCCGATAACACCACACAGAATCAAAATGCAGGCGCAACCCGCCATCGTGGTGTGGAATACTCGGTTACCGTAGCACCAATTAATGAACTCACCTTCAGGTTTAGCGGCACCAATGCAAGGCATACTTATGTAGAGTACAGCGAAGTAACCACCAATTACACCACAGGCACCAACACGGTAACCAGCTATAATGGCAACCTTATGAACAATGCTCCGGCCTGGATAGCCAATTCCGAGCTTACTTATAAACCCAACTATCTGCCAGGTTTCAGGATAGCTACGGAGTGGCAGCACATCAATCAGTATTATACAAACCCTGCCAATACCAAAACCTATAGCGGTTATGATATTTACAACCTGCGTTTGGGGTACGATATTAAAAGCAGCATACTAAAAGGGGCAGGTATCTGGTTTAACGTGCTGAACCTGACTAATAAGCTTTATGCAACCACGGTAACCAGCAACCAATATGGCGACACGTATAATGCCGCGCCGCCGCGTACTTACACTTTAGGCATTAGTTATTCTTTTTCAAAATATTGATCATGGCATCATCAGCAGTAAAAAGTAAATTTTATAAATGGCATCGTGTACTGGGCTTAATAGGCCTGGTACCGGTCATTTTCTGGACGTTGAGCGGTCTCTCGCACCCGTTTATGTCAAACTGGTTCAGGCCGTTTATTGCTAAAGAGATATTTAAACCTTTAGCGCAAAACGAAATGAAACCGGTACTATCTGTTCAACAGGTGATGGAGCAAAACCACCTGCAGCAGCTACGCAACTTTAACCTTATCCATTTTACCAAAGGCACCTTTTACCAGGTGCTGGATAAGGATAGTGTTTACCGGTACTACTCCGCTAACGATGGTATACTATTGCCTCACGGCGATGTGCAATACGCCGAATACCTGGCCCGCTTTTTTACGCAGGATTCTACCTCCGCTATTAAAAGTATGACATTGCAAACCGCATTTGATGGTCAATATCAGCCTATCAATCACCTGCTGCCAGTGTGGAAGGTGTCTTTTAACCGGCCGGATGGTATGGATGTTTACATTGAAACCGCTCAGAGCCGCATGGGCACGTTTAATAATAACACCCGCAAAGTAATGCTTGGGGTGTTTGAGCAGTTTCATACCTGGCAGTTTCTGGCAGATATTGCAGGCGATACTTTCCGTAACGTGTTTTTGTTGATCGTTATCAGCATACTGTTGTTCACGCTCATCAGTGGCTTAACCATTTATGGCCTGTTTTGGAAAAAGTTTAAAGCCATTCAGCAAAACCGTAAGGTAAAGGGTACGGAAGATAAACGTTTTGTACATCGTTTTCACCGCCAAATTGGGCTTATTGTATCATTTGTAATGTTCACATTTGTAGTAAGCGGAGCTTTTCATTTGATAGTAAAGCTTTATAACAATAAACCTGATAAAGCTGATTACGGATCGGTTATTAACCGTAACCAGTTGGGTGTATCAAACCTAACCTTGCCTGTGGCCGATAGCCTCATCAAAAAAACTGGTGTAGTAAGCTTTAATGGCAATACCTACTATCAGTTGGTAGATAACAAAAAGCAGGTTTTGTATTTTGATACCCAAACGGGTAAGGAACGTGAACTGGGCGATGAAGACTATGCGCGCTTTTTAAGTACCTATTATCAAAACGGGCAATCGCCGCTAAATACCTTTAAAGGCCGGGTTAAGGTTGATGTAATTAAGCAGTTTGATAACGAATACGGCTTTATCAACAAGCGCCTGCCGGTTGAACGGGTAGGGTATCCCGGTGGCGATAACTGGTATATAGAAACCACATCATCAAAACTGGCTACCAAAGTTGCCGGAATTGACAGAGCCGAAGGGCTATCGTTCATTTTTTTGCACAAATATTTTGGTATGAGCTGGGCAGGTAAGGATATTCGCGATATTGTAAGTATGCTGGCTGCGCTTGGCGTGCTGGTAGTATCGCTGTTTGGCTTTGCCTCCTTTATTAAAAACAAATAAACATGAAAAAATCTGTTATCATAGCGGCTTTAGCTATGTTATCGATGGGCTTTGTTACGGCCTGCGGCAATAGCAATCAATCAGCCGAAAAGCATCATAAAAAAGGTAAATATACCTGCACTATGCACCCCGATGTAAGCGCTGATAAACCCGGAGTTTGCCCCAAATGCGGAATGGATCTGGTAGAAAGAGATACAACAGGGGATAAGTAATTATAATTATATAAATTCCTGTCATTCTGAGGAACGAAGGATGACAACTTGCTTGGCACACTTACGAAGCTTTAAAAACTTCGTAAGTGTTTAATGGCATAACTATACACGTCATGCTGAATTTATTTCAGCATGACGTTAATTATATTACTGCTTCCGCATCAGCGTGGTGTGCGCTTTACTGCCGTTAACGGCAATATCTACACTTACAGAGTCGCTGTAAAATTTTCCGGTATGTTCAATCTCCATATCGCCCAGCAGTACTGTAAATTTAAAATCGGTACCGGTTATTTTGCCGTCGTCAATAGGCAGATCGCCTTTTGGTGTTTTAGCTGTGCCTGTTAATTTATCACCATCAACCTTAAAGTTATAAAGTAGTGGGTACACTTCGCCGGTTTCGGTTTTGAGAGTGCCGGTCCACATGCCAGAAAAATCACCTATTGCTGCAAAACTGGCCAAAAAGCAGAAAATTAACAGAGCTGTTGTTAAAAATGTCCTTTTCATTATTGTTGAATTTCAATGAGTTAAAATTAATGCCCTTATTAAAACTAATCGTCAACGGCAGGTTAAGTTTTAACTCATGACTTTAACCAGATATAACAATAATTGTAAAATTCACATTTCATATGTTGCCGAAAAATGTAACTTTAAAACTTCCTGTTATAACCAATGATGAAAAAGAAAGCCTGCTTATTATTGATGATATGCTGTAGTTATGGAGTTTTAGCACAAAAACAGCATGATTATCCTATTCAGCCTGTCCCGTTTACCAACGTAAAGCTTACCGATCATTTCTGGACCTCGCGTATCGAAACCAATCGTACGGCAACCATACCTGCCTCATTTGAGCGTTGCGTAAGTACGGGGCGTGTTAAAAACTTTGAAATGGCGGCTGCGCGGTCGGGCAAGTTTTGCACTACCTATCCGTTTGATGATACCGATATTTATAAAACCATTGAGGGGGCATCCTATTCCCTGGCTCTTCACCCCGACAAGAAACTTGATCTGTATCTCGATTCACTCATTACTATAGTGGGTAAGGCCCAGGAGCCCGACGGCTACCTGTACACCGCCCGTACCATAGATCCGTTGCATCCGCAAGCCTGGGCCGGTCCTAAGCGTTGGGTTAACGAACAAAAAATGAGCCATGAGCTGTATAACAGCGGCCATCTGTTTGAAGCTGCCGCTGCACATTTTATGGCTACCGGCAAACGTAACTTCCTGAACATCGCCCTAAAAAATGCCGACCTGCTGGTACGTACTTTTGGTCCGGATAAAAGGCAGGTTGCTCCCGGGCACGAAATTGTAGAAATGGGCCTGGTTAGGCTTTACCGTATCAGTGGTAAAAAGGAATATCTTGATCTGGCCAAATTCTTTATTGATGCCCGCGGTAAAAAAGACTATAACAAAAAAAGCAAGAACCCATTTGAAAACGGCATTTACTGGCAGGATGATCAGCCGGTAGTTCAACAGGATGAAGCCGAAGGCCATGCCGTGAGGGCTATGTACCTGTACTCGGGTATGGCGGATGTAGCAGCGCTCACCGGCGACAAAGAATACCTCGCCGCCATTGATAAAATTTGGGACAACATGGTGAGCAAAAAAATATATGTGCAGGGCAGCATTGGTGCCATTGGTGATGGTGAACGCTTTGGCGATAACTACGAATTACCTAATACTACTGCCTACAACGAAACTTGCGCGGCCATAGGCAATGTTTTCTGGAACCAGCGCATGTTTTTACTACACGGCGATTCAAAGTATATTGACCTGCTGGAGAAAACTTTATACAACGGACTTATATCAGGCGTGGGCTTGGATGGCAAATCATTTTTTTACACTAATGCTATGCAAATAAGGGATAGCTTTACCCATGCCGATATTGAACGCGAACGTTCCGGCTGGTTTACCTGCTCCTGCTGCCCTACCAATATGGCGCGTTTGCTGCCTTCTATACCCGGTTATATGTATGCTCAAAATGGTAAAAGTGTTTACATAAATCTGTTTATAAGTGGTACGGCAAATGTAGAAGTGAACCATAAGGCTGTTAAAATTACCCAGCAAAATAATTACCCCTGGGATGGTGCACTGGTGTTTAATATTGATCCGGTTTTGGCCGTTGATATGGATCTAAGGATACGCATACCTGGCTGGGTACAGGATAAAGCAATCCCGTCTGACCTGTATGCCTATGAAAAGGCATCGGCACAAAAAATAGCGATAAAAGTGAACGGAAAAGCTGTGGATTACCAAATGCAAAATGGCTACGCCGTTATCAGCAAACAATGGAAAAAGAATGATCGCGTTGAACTTAACTTACCTATGGATGTGCAAAGGGTAGTGGCTAACGATAAACTAAAAGACGATAATGGCAAAATAGCTTTGCAACGCGGCCCCATCATGTATTGCGCCGAGTGGAAAGATAATGCAGCCAGTCCATCAAGCTTTATTATTCCTAAAGATGCTGTTTTTACGCCGTCATATAATGCTGACCTGCTCAATGGCGTTACCGTTTTAAAAGCCGGGGTAAAAAGCATCAGCATTGATACTGCCGGGCAAAATGTAAGTACCGTTAACAGTACCTTGACAGCTATTCCGTATTATGCCTGGGCCAACCGTGGTAAGGGCGAAATGACAGTGTGGTTCCCCGAACAAGTTAAATATATTGACATACTACCTAAATAAACACCTGAATGAGAAAACTATTTGTACTGATATTGTTATGTGTATGCTTTTTACGTGTGGCTGCACAGGATATTCCGCTAACCAAAGGCTGGAAATTGGCCGTTGGCGATTCGGCGCAATGGGCATCGCCAACCTTTAATGATCAGCATTGGGCAGCTGTTGATGTGGCCCAGAGCTGGGAGCAGGAGGGGCACCCTGATTATAATGGTTTCGGCTGGTACCGTATACACATTGTTATACCTTCATCATTAAAAGAGAAAGCATTTTTAAAAGACAGCCTGCGTATTAACCTGGGTAGTGTTGACGATAACGACGAGGTTTATCTTAACGGCAAGCTGATAGGCCGGTTTGGCGGTAAAACCGGCGATATTGTAAAAGGTGCTTTTTATGGTTCACGAACTTATACCATTGCAGCTAATAATCCAGCTATTTTGTGGGATAAGGAAAATGTGCTGGCTGTGCGGATTTACGATACCGGGGGCGACGGAGGTATATATGGCACCAATTTTAGCATAGGTATGGCCGATGTGATGGATCATGTAAAGATAAATACCGAGGCTGATTTTGATTATGGTGAACGTAACAGCCTGAGCAAATCAATCAAATTGCTTACCACCAGCCATTATAATTATAGCGGTAAACTGGGCTTTAAGGTTACCGACCCGGAAACAAATGCAGTTTTATATGAAAAGACAAACGACGCCGCTTTTAGTAGCATCAAACCGTTTACTTACACCTTTGAGATAGCCCGTTTAGAAAAAAAATCATACACCATTACCTATACTTTTACCGATGATAAATCGGGCAAGGTGTTAACCAAAACTGAAACTACACCTTATTTGCTTACACCTTATCCATCGGCTAAGCCTAAAATAAACGGAGCCGACGTTTTTGGTGCCCGGCCGGGAAGCCCATTTCTTTACCTGATACCGGCTACCGGACATAAGCCATTGGTGTATAAAGCCGAGGGGCTGCCCGAAGGATTAAAGCTTGATGCAGCAACCGGCATTATTACCGGCAGCGTTGCGCAAAAAGGCAGCTATCCGGTAACACTAACTGTAAATAACAAGCTGGGTAGTAAAACAAAAGAGTTTACCATAATTATTGGCGATAAAATAGGCTTAACGCCGGCACTTGGCTGGAATAGCTGGAACGCCTGGGGATTAAGTGTTAATGATCAAAAGGTACGCACATCTGCCAAAGCCATGGCCGACAGGCTGAGCGCTCATGGCTGGGCCTATATCAATATTGACGATGGCTGGGAGGCCGAACAGCGCCAGGGCGACGGCAAAATAACGGCCAACAGCAAATTCCCGGATATGAAGGGGCTTAGCGATTACATACATGGCTTAGGCTTGCGCATGGGTATTTACTCATCGCCGGGGCCGCGTACCTGCGGCGGCTTTTTGGGCAGCTGGCAGCACGAGGATCAGGACGCCCAAACTTATGCCGATTGGGGCGTTGACTATTTGAAATATGATTGGTGCGCTTACTCGGAAATTGAACCTAAGCCTGATCTGGCTGGTTTGAAAAAGCCATACCAGGTTATGCGCGCTTCGTTGGATAAAATAAACCGCGATATCATGTACAGCCTTTGCCAGTATGGTTGGGGTAATGTATGGGAGTGGGGAGCAGAAGCAGGTGGCAACAGCTGGCGTACTACCGGCGATATTCAGGATACCTGGAGAAGTTTATCGTCCATCGGGTTTAATCAGAACAAGGCCGCGGCTTATTCGCAGCCGGGTCACTTTAATGACCCTGATATGCTGGTGGTAGGCAAAGTAGGCTGGGGGCCGAGCCTGCACAATACACAGCTTACTTTTGATGAGCAGTATACACACATCAGTTTATGGAGCCTGCTATCGTCGCCATTGCTAATTGGTTGCGATATGGGGCACCTGGACAGGTTTACCCTAAATCTGCTCACCAATGATGAGGTGTTGGCCATTGATCAGGACGCTTTGGGTAAAGGGGCAAGCCAGTACATCAAAAACGATAATTACCAGGTATGGGTAAAGGAGCTTAAAGATGGCGGTAAAGCCATCGGCATATTCAATTTAGCTGATAAATACCAAACCATCAGCCTTGACAAAGCAGACCCGACATTGAATGGCTTCACTAAGTTCAGAGATGTATGGCAGCAAAAGTATATCATTACCGCAGGTAAAACGTTCAGTACCAAAATAGCGCCTCATGGGGTTATGCTGATTAAGGTAAGTAAGTAATAGGTTAATAAACTGTCATCTCGAACGAGGTACGAGGAGAGATCTTATACGTGCGGTATATTGGATGTATAAGATTTCTCCCTACGGTCGGAATGACATTGGGAGAGTAACAACAGCAGTTAACTTTAATCAGGTGTTTCGTAATAATAAATGGGGGCAAATACGCCTTCGCTGGTAGTATAATATCCTTTACCATCTGGTGTAAAGCCAATAGCTTCGCCTTGCTTTTCGGCTTTGTATGATGGTTCTTCCGGTTTTCTAAGCATCGTATCCCAAATGTGCTCATTGGGTTCGCGTTTCCAATAGTAAACCTTTTCGTAGCTTTTTAACAAAACGTGTTGCCCGTCTTTTGATATATCCCCGGCTGTTATCCATTTAAATGGCCTGAAACCCGGGAAAAACAGTTTGGCCCGTTTGGTTAAAACTACAGTATCTTTAATACTGCTATTCAATGGTGCGGTATAAACGCCTACTGTATCACCCCGCTTGCTCACTATATAAAATAGCTTTTCAATCGGGTCAACCATCATCGTTTCTGCATCCTTTGGTCCATCTGGGTACTTGAAGTTTAAGGGCACCGCTGTAGCATTGGTAACGCTATCGGTTGCCCATGATTTTTTTTCGGGGATGCGATAAATGGTAATATATGGCCATACACTGCCATTATCGCCAATATCGCCAATATAAACATAGCTTTTACCTTTCACAGGCCCTGGGCCTACAGATATGTCTTCACAATCGCGTACACCTAAATATACTTTTTTATCTCCGTTAAAAAAGATGGTAGTCTTTAGTTTTCCATCAGGGGTTATAGCAAAAAAGCGGCTGGTATCGCCACTGTCATTATGTACATAATAAATACCAGGATTAACGGTTGAAGCCGCTATACCCGATATTTCGTCCATTTGTTTACTGCTGAGCGTACCAGATTGGGTGTGCCTGTCAAACAGCCTGTGCTTGGCAAAGGCCCCTACAAAAAGCAGGGTGATCAAGGGCACTATTAATTTTAATTTTTTTGATCTGCTCATCTTATTTGTTGCAAATAATAACGCAAATTAACCAAAATAGTATGAGTATTGCATTAGTTAAATGGTTTTAATGAGCAAATGATGAATAAGTTAGCCTTTAAATTACTTTTAATCAATAATAGATTCATGGCCAATTTACGCAGATTCAAATGCCAGTAACAATGCCTGCTGCTGAAATATTTCGGCGGGTGAACGATAGTCGGCAAGGCCAAGTTCCTGCACATACTGACAATTACATACATGTCCCGGCGAAATAAAAACCGGCATATCAAAACCTAATTGCTGGTAATACGGTGTTATAAACGCCTGCACGGGCAAACTGTTTGCCGTAGTAGTAATAACCGTGGTTAGTTTTTTTAAAGGCTTTAGTAACAGCTTAATCTCACAAACCTTAAAATTATCTGTAAGGGGTATCCATCGGGTTATATTATCAATATTAACCTGTATGCCATTTTGCTTTACACCGGTGAGCGCGCCAAAGGTTATTTGATCATTTAACAGGCTGGTAATCATTACCTGCTGGCCTATATACCGGCTAAATATAATGAGCTGTTCGGTTGTGTTTAATAAATCCATATTGCTAAAAATATTAGCAATTATAGTGAATTTTTATGTTGGTTTTATAAGTGTTGATTAATTTTATTTGTTAGTTACTTTGGGCAATCAGTAATTATCATGCTGTTGTTGAGGCCTTTCAAATTTTTGGAAAGGGAGCTTAACAGCGCCTATAAAATTACCGTTCAACCGTTCATTCATGTGGGTATCAATACCAAATACAGTTTCGTTTTTATTTAATCTGCCGTATGTGCCAAACAGCCTGTCCCATATGCTCAAAACATCGCCATAATTACAATCGGTGTAAGGTAACTGGTAATGGTGATGTACATGGTGCAGGTTAGGCGTAATAAAAACCAAGCCAACAATGCGGTTAACTTTTTCCGGCAAGCGAAACTCCGTATGCGCTATAATATTGGAAAATGACTGAAACGTTTGGCGTAAAATTAAAACGCCGATAGCCGGTCCGCAAATAAACACCCAAAGCATCAGGAAAGAGGTACGTATGGCTGTTTCGCAAGGGTGTTCGCGTGTGGTTGTGGAAACATCAACCTTAAGATCGCTGTGGTGTACCAGGTGAAATTTCCACAACGCTTCAACCTTGTGCATGGTAACATGGTAGATGTACTCGCACAGGTCAAGCAATATAAACAGGCTGATATAGTAAACCCAATGATTATGATGATGTGGAATAAAAGTGATGAGCCCCCAATGATGAGCCACTGCCCATTTTGAGATGAGAATAACAAAAGTGGTTAATAATAACTGAATGGGTAATGCCGTAAAAATAAAAAGTGCATTTACGGTGGAGTGTTTCCATTTGTAGCTAATGCTTTCGGCCGATACCAGCATTTCGGCAAACCAAAGGCTGGTTATAATGCCTGCGTATAAAATTACCTGAGTTAAATCTTCGTGTGTTGAGAAAAATGAGCGCAGCTCTGCCATAGTTAAATTAATAGGAAGTTAAAGGTAAATTAATTTAACTTTAGGCTTATAACTGATTTTCAGGTCTTCATGATTTGTTCATTTTTTCAGGGAATTTAATGACCCGTTAACACGTAATGACTAAAATAAAAAAGGGCCTTTAAAAGGCCCTTTTTGTGAATATTATTTGCTCACGCTTACTTCGAGGTTAGGCTTCAAAGTTTCGGCCTTGATCATATCAATATCTGGTTTGGATATATCGGTTATAGCTACACGGCCCCTGTCTTTCCTGAGTATTCGGTTAAATAGTGAAATTTCACGATCAAACAGAAAGCGGAAAAATAATTTGGTCCACGAGGTATGGTAATGCAATGTTTCGTAGTATTCAGGCGCGGTTTTCTTTATCTCCGGAAGTTTGTTCCATGGAATAGAAGGGAAATCGTGGTGTTCATTATGAAAGCCTACGTTAAAGGCTACCACGTTAAAATTGCCATAATAGCTGTAGGTTTCCTGCTCAACACTGTGGGTAAGGTAGTGCTCCTGTATCCAGCGGGCTCCAAGCGGGTGCAGGCCAACAGAAAAAGAGAAGCTCAATAGCAAAAATGCTACAGCGGGCCAGCCCATAAAATACCATATAGCGGTTGTAAATATTACCTGTGATACAAAGTTGGTTAATATCCAGCCATCAAACGGATGGATCTCCCTTAATCTTGACAATCGGAAAAGTTGGAAAACGGGGAAAAATAACAACCACATAGCTTTACCGAAAAACGAATTGCTGATTAGTTTTGCTTCCCATTTATTTGGTAAATCGGCATCAAGCTCATGTACACCCTGAAAAGAATGGTGCTTAATGTGGTATTTTTCAAAAGATATGGCGCTTGGCAGTATTTGCGGCAAATTGGCAAACATGGCTGCCCAACGATTGGCATTACGATTTTTAAATAACAGCTGGTGCGTACATTCGTGGATCATTACAAATAAGGCATGATCGGCAAAGGCACCTAATAAATAAGCTGCGCCAAAAATGAGCCACCATGACTGGTCACGCAAAAACCAGGCTAAAATTACCTGGAAAGCAACCAGGCCAATAATGGCAAATATGGTGTTAGGATTTTTTCCTATCAGCTTCCTGAGCTGTGGAAATTGCTTTAGAATTTTCTTTGTGCGGATACGATGTGGTTCAGACTCCTGGGAATAAACAAAATCAGTTTTCTTTATCATATAAAATATAAACGTTAAATATATGAATAACGTGTTGAAAATATCATTTTTTAGTAAAAAAATACAGCATGAAACAAAAACTTCATAAACATTTCACGAATATTTTATATAAAAAACGATTTGTGAAGTTTTGAATACCAGTGCTTTACGGGTAACGTGATGTAGCTTTTTGTATCAGATTTGAAATAAGGCCACGTTAAATAAATGCGCTGCGGTTTATTGCTGGTGACAACCGATTTAACCCTTTTTATACCTGTACGAGATTGTGATTATTGGCAGGGGAGCTCTGCAGTATTCAAAATGATTTTTCATAATTGTGTTAGTGATTTATCACTAAACATAGAGGCTAATTCTGTAGAAAGTTTGTGTAGGATTAATTTTTTCATGCTGCCAGGCATAATTACTTAATGTTTGGGTAAATATTTAAATTGAAACAGATTTAATACAGAATGAGCATGCAAATTAGCAATTGTTTGAGTTATATACAATGATGTATATGTTAAGCTTTTAATAAAAAAAGTGGTACAATTTGATTTACTCAATTTCTAAATAAAAAAACATGTGGTGGATTTACGCTTTACTTTCGGCATTGTTTGCTGCCCTTACCGCAATATTTGCCAAAGTTGGCATTAAAGGGGTTGATACCGATTTGGCAACCGCCATACGTACGGTAGTAATACTGATACTGGCTTGGGCAATTGTATTATTTAAAGGGAGTAATCAGGGTATAGGGAGTTTAACCAGGGTAAACTGGACTTTTCTCATATTATCGGGCTGCGCTACCGGCCTGTCGTGGATTTGTTATTTTAAGGCTCTGCAATTGGGCCGGGTATCGCAGGTGGCACCTGTTGATAAATTGAGTGTTGCTCTGGCTATAGCATTATCGGTTTTGTTTCTGGGTGAGCCACTTACATTAAAAAATACTATAGGAGCATTGTTAATTATTGCAGGCACTTTAGTGCTCATTTTTTGATATAATAGCAAGCCTAACGTAAATTTGTTAACCTTATTGTAACAAATCCACAACAATTCATAAAATTCTGTATTTATCCAATCTTTCTTGTCAAATTCGCAGCTTAACCCACTGTTTAAAAGTAATGAAGTTTTTTTACGCGCTGTTTTTATTCGTTTTTATTTCTGTAAGTGCCCTTGCACAGGTAAATCCTGCGGCAAAAGGCAAAATAAGTGGCAAAGTTACCGATGCTGCTAATAAACAGCCTGTTGACTATGCTACTATATCAGTGTATAAACAAGGTAACGCTTCGCCGTTTAACGGGATAAGTACCGATCCGAAAGGTAACTTTACGGTAGAGCACATTCCCGCCGGCGAATACAAAGTTACCGCTGACTTTATGGGCTACCAACGTGCTACAATTGAACATGTGATTGTTAAAGACGGCGCTGTTGTATCGGTTGGTAATATAAAACTTGCACCGGTAGCACACCAATTGCAGGGTGTAACCATTACAGCTAAAACCCCAACGGTTGAAAACAAGATTGACAAAATGGTTTACAACCCGCAAAATGACCTGAGTGCGCAGGGTGGTGTAGCTATTGATATATTAAAAAAAGTACCTCAAATAACTGTTGATATTGATGGTAATGTTGAGTTGCAGGGCAATGCAAACATCCGCTTTTTAATAAACGGTAAGCCCTCAAGCATTTTTGGCGCAAGCCTGGCCGATGCCTTGCAAAGCATACCTGCCAGCCAGATCAAAAGCATTGAAGTAATTACCAGTCCGGGGGCAAAATATGATGCGGCCGGAACAGGTGGTATTGTTAACATTATTTTAAAGGATAGCAGGGTAGAGGGTGTAAACGGCAGCGTTAACCTATCGGCTGGTACACGTCGTGAAAACGGATCATTCAACCTGAACGTTCGCAAAGGCAATTTCGGGGTGAATGCGTTTTTTAGCGGTAATGCTCAGCTTAACAGCAATTCGCCTAATTCCCGCACACGTACCTCCAGAGATTCGGCAAATAATATAACTAACCTGCTGCAAAATGGTAGCAACAACTTTACACGTAACGGCTATCAGTCGGGATTAAACTTTACCTGGAATATCAGCAAACATGACGACTTGAATGCCTCAGTTGGCTTTAACCATTTTGGCAACCATGGCAATGGTGTTACCAATGAGGATACCCGGGTGGTTGATGCTTCGGGTAATTTGCTGTCAGATATTGCTGATATTCGTAATTCGCGCAGCAAATTCAATGGCCGGTCAACTGATGTGAGTGTGGGTTACAAAAAGACATTTGAGAAAGAAGGACAGGAGCTTGATGTGTTGTATACGGAGAGTTTCGGCAATAACAGTTTCAGTTCATTTCAGCAGACAGATTTTTTAAATATAGACAAGCCATCATCAGGTATATCAAACAACAACCCGGGAACAGACAGGGAAACCAACGTTTCTATTGATTATACGCACCCGGTAACTAAAAACTTTACCATCGAAACAGGAGCCAAGCTCGATTTTACCCATATCAATAATAATGTGGTTACTGATACCCTGCAGGGTGATGGTTTTGTGCCTAATGCAAATCAAACCTATGGCTTTATTTACGATAGCAAAATATACGCCTACTATCTGTCGGCCTCTGCATCTTTGTTTCATAATTTTTTAGATGTAAAGGCTGGTGTGAGGGATGAATATACTTCTATCAAGGCCGATTTTCAGGGAGCCGATATTCCTGATTATAATATCCTGGTACCATCGTTGGTGTTATCGCATAAAATCGGTGATAGTCAATCTATCAAGTTAAGCTATACACGTCGTATTCAAAGGCCCGATTATGGCGCATTGAACCCCTTCCTAAACATCAGCGATCCGCATAATATTAGCACGGGTAACCCTAACCTGAAACCAGAACGTGGCGATAATTTTGAATTTGGATACAATAAATCATTTGAAAAAGGCGCCAACATCAATATAGCCGCGTTTTACCGTTATAACTCTGACGATATACAGCAGTTTGCTACGCGTTATGATACCCTTAAGGTAAACGGAGCCTCTTATTCAAACGTTTTGTTAAATCAGTGGTATAATTTAGGCTCGCAGATACGTGCCGGTATTAATTTATATGGTTCGGTTCCGGTTACCGATAAATTGAACCTGCGTACCAATATGATATTTTCAGACCGTATCAGCAGAAACCCGGGCTCAGCCACAGTGAGTGGTTTTACTTATCGTTTAAACCTGAATGCACAGTACAATTTTGGACATGATCTGAGTGCCGAGTTTTTTGGGAATTACAATTCTTCGCAAAAAGGAATACAGGGTGTTAACCCCAAATTTGTATTTTACAATATAGCTATGCGCAAAATGTTCCTCAATAAAAAATTCAGCGTAGGTGTTACTGCATCTAATCCGTTTGCCAATTTTGTTGGGCAGCGCTCAACAACGTTTGGAGATGGCTTTAACCAGGTTAGCATAAGACAGGTGCCTGTACGCTCATTTGGCATAAGCCTGAGCTACAAATTCGGTAAGCTTGATTTCAAAAAAGAGAACCACGATAATAAAGGCGACAAGGAAGACGATAACATAAACCCGGATACTCCTCCAACAGAAAAAGCTAAAGAAGGCAATAATGGCGGCGGTGGTAAAGCTAAGTAGTACTCCACTGGTAAGACCAAGACCATAAAAAGAGCCTCTTTTGTTAGCAAAAGAGGCTCTTTTTTATTTGTATCGTTAAAACGCTGTATAGTAAATTTATATCATTAACCGTTTTTGATCAGGATGCTTTCAATTACAAGGGTGGCATCTTCGCAGCTGTCTGTGGCGGTTTCCATAGCCATAAAA
>Ga0247742_10000111_pt1 | contig 70245 bp, 68 predicted proteins | sample UWRJL208509C2_FD_180944 | JGI IMG/M metagenome (GOLD analysis project Ga0247742, IMG submission 180944) | Plant litter microbial communities from Arlington Agricultural Research Station in Wisconsin, United States - UWRJ-L208-509C-2 | ecosystem: Environmental > Terrestrial > Plant litter >...
CCTCAAAGAAATTCTCTTTTCTGCTAGATCTTACTAAACTTATACCTGATTATTGGTGTACTATGCGCCGGAATCGCTGCGGTACTTTGCAGCGGAATCACTGGTGTAGTATGGTGCGGAATATCCAATGAGATAGTAATTTCCCCTGTTCTGCTCGTGTAAATTAATGTTCCATCCCCCTCCTCTAAGTCAGAACGTCTATAAACTGTTTTCTCTGGTACTTTACAATCACGGGGTAAACAAAGGAGTATGCATTGCCTTAAACAAATCAAAAAAGCATATCAGATATTGATAAATAACCTCTCTGATATGCTTTTATAATTCATCTTTAGTCGGGATGGCGGGATTCGAACCCACGACCTCCAGCACCCCATGCTGGCGCGATACCGGGCTACGCTACATCCCGTTTGGTTGGCTCAAACATAATAGTTGGTACCGGGCACAAATGTTTGACAAGCAAATATAATAAGTGCTCCCGTAAGTGCAAGGGGACAATTAAATTTCTGAACTGAAGCCGATATGTTGATTTTGGGTACTCTTTTACCAAGAACGGTTAAACTTATACGCCGGTTAGCACAAAGCTGCCCGATATGCGTAAAGGAGTTCCGTGATCATTATAGGTAATATTTCCGGATGTCATTAACCATTTTGATTCGCCGTTATCCAGCGTGGTCATTCTGTAGTTCTTAACTATGCGTTTGCCGCTTTTGATGGCTTCGGCAATGGTATTAACCATATCTTCCCTAAATTCCTCGTCAACAAGTCGCAGACCATCGGTAATCGTTAACTTATCTTCTTTAGCAATTCCATATATCAGTCTTCCATTTTCAGATATGGAAAGCTCCTGGGTTTCCAAATTAACAGACCAATAGCCCACATCAGGAAGCGCCACTTCCATACTGAAACAATCTAAGGCTTCTAATAATTTATTATTGGCATTGTCGGTTTGTGTATATGCAAGCTCAAGCTCTTCGCCAATACTCATTAACTCCCTGTTTAAAGCCCCTACTTCCTGGCCTAACGTACTAATAGTTTCCTTTAAGGCAAGTTCCTTATCGTTTAAGTTTTCTGGCAATACCACCGGATCAGATATCTTCTTGCTCTCTTTGTTCTTTATAAAATAGACATTAATGAAGATCAAAAGTGTAATTAACGAATAAAAAAATAGATTCTGATGCCAATTTCCCACGCTTAGCGGGCTTGATAATGAGGGGTTTATGGTATTCATTAAGGCCAGGTAAAATTTCGTTAAATTTAATTCTAATTAGTAAAGGTGCGAATAATCTGTCGCTTAAACATTTATAAATTTCAAAAACAGACTTAACAGTCAGTTAAATCAACATCATGCTTTTCTTAAAGCCAGAAAACACTTAATAAGAACAACTTATATACGCTGTTTTAGTTACTTACGCCTTTTTTATTATTTTAGTATGTTATTTTTCTGCGCACCAATAAACCGCCAGCAATATGCTTACAGATGTAAACCCCAAATTACCCATGCGTAATAAGGCCATTACCCGCAATTTTTACATTAACCAATTAGGTTTCCAGGAGTTTGGCAACGCCGATTATGACGGCTACCTGATGGTGCAAAAAGACAATATCCAGATTCACTTTTTTGAATTTAAAGATGTTGATCCCAAAGAAAACTATGGGCAGGTATATGTCCGTACAGATGATATTGAAACATTTTATCAGTTTGCTAAAAGCCAAAATCTGAATATTACCCGGCTGGAGCATAAACCATGGGGGCAAAAGGAGTTCTCTATTCATGATCCTGATAACAATTTACTTACTGTTGGGCAGAGTTTGTTTTGAATGAAATTTTATTCCAAAACAATAAAGAACGTTATCAGCTGTATAAATTAGCGTTTATTCCGAGTACTAAACTCATAAAGTTTATAGGGGTCAGAGGTTATTCTTTCTTCGCAATGAAGCCATTCCTGTTGTGCTACATGGAAAGTACAGGGACCATAAGTAAAAATCCTGATATCCCTTTTTGCAGCTTCCTTTCTTAATTTAGTCAGCATCTCTTCCATCATGTGCCCATCAAAGGGTGTATACATAAAAAATACCGTCGCCTGGGAATAATCGCAGCTGCGGGCATCCTGGTTCAGAAACTGCACACCGGGTAAATTCAGCCCTGAAGCGCATTGCTGTGCATAGTACCAGTACGCGGGTTCGTATTCTACCCCCCGGGCAGCAACGCCAGTAAGCAGATGTACAAGTATAGCTACCTGGCCCAAACCCGATCCCAGGTCAAAAAAGAGATCATCCTGGCTAAATGCGACCCGTTCCGCAAGCTCCCATATTATTCTCGCCGGCGTTTTTTGATAAAACACCATTCCAGCCTCTCTTTTTAGCGTTTCTTCCGGCAGCAGCTGATCAGATAATAGTTCATTCAAGAAAGTATCCAGATGATCATATCCAATGCTATTTCCACCACTGGCCATATCGCCAAGGTACGGGCCTATCAACGTTTTAAACGCAGATGGAGTACAATTACCCTCACTTAGCTTTTCCCTTAAATGCCTAAACAGGGATTGATCCGTTTGATCCAACACAAGCTTCATCTCTTTGGCCTGCTGCTGTAATGCAATAAGGCTTTCCAGGTCACCTGCTTTTTGAAGCAGGCCTTCAACCTGTTCAATGATATGAAAGTCAAGAAAATCCAGGGCTTCGGCCCGGTTTATAAAATTTGCTTCCTCCCGAAGCCCCGCATCCTCGCAGATAGCTTGTAACCCCGATTGTATTGTTGTTATAACAGCTGGCTCCGCCGGGGAGATCTTTATTTTCTTTCGTCCTTCGGCAATCTTACTGCCGATCATTCTTGATTCCATATATGATCGTTTTTCACGTCTTTAGACAAAACAAAGATAGGAACGCCTGTTCCTGGAATCGGTAAAATAAGGCAAAGTTTGTTCTGAATAGAATATGGTTGAAACAACAAAGGCTGTTGATCAATGATCAACAGCCTTTGTGTAGGTATCAGTGGGGAGGCAGCAATCATCTACAGTATTTTTCTATAACTGCATCAACGGCACCTCCATCTCCCAACTCCCTGGCCATATTCCAATCTTCACAGGCTCCTTCAGAGTTTCCCAAACAAAGCTTACACATTCCTCTTTTATAAAGATTTTCTTTTCTAAAAGGTTGTGCATTCAATGGCTTAACATTCAATGCTAAATCATAGTAGTAAAGAGCAAGTTTATAATCCTTATCATTATATGCAGCATTAGCCTTTTGCATTGAAAAATATGTTGGTATCATAACAGGTGATGTAGAATATGTCAGATCAACCATCGTATATACAGAAACCGATTTACCATTCAATGTGGCCGGTTTCCAGTTTCTTTTAGTCTGGTTAAATACCTTTATAAACTGTTTATCAAATTTGTCATCAACACCTTCCAATATTTTAAGGCTATCAGCATATCCAGTTTTAGAAATAATAAATCCTGCTGCCAAATGCCCTACTCTGCCGCTCATACTTATCCTTTCTTTTATTCCGGCATACATCTCTCCGGGAAACCAGTTTCCATTGTAACTCGCATATATTTTAGGGCTTGATCTGTAAACCGTGTATCCTCCTTTTATCGAATAAATATCACTGCCTTTTAACCCAATTGACTTTTGATAAGTTGTTTCGGGAATAAAATAAAACTTCAAAGCTTGGTGCTCATCAAGATCGTTCTGACTCTTTTGCACCAAAATTAGTGTGTCTTTTATCATTTCAACATGAAAGCTGTTCAGTAAATACCCCTCTGGCGAGTGCGTTTGAAGCGAGGCCCCATCAAACTCAAATGTATTATCCGGGCCCTTTCCATCATAAGAAGTAGAAATATTAAGTTTATCGGGGCGAGAAAACTGGTATTTAAAGTAGCTGTATTTCAAAACGTTTTCATCTGACAAACCTGATCCATCCGCATACGTTAATTTACTTGCTACCCAGATTCCGTAAAGGCTGCTTTTTTTAACCTGGGCAAAAAGCGTGCTGGTAAAAAACATAAATATTAACGCGTACCAATATTTCATGACTAAGATTTAAGCGTTTTAAAGGTAATTATTTGAGCCTCTATCTCAAAAAAAACCTTAAATATTGAATTTAATGGCTTTTTTTACGCTAAAACTTACTAAGGGAACTTATTACTTCACCGGAAAAACAACTTATTACGTACAATTTCTGATAATACGTAAAAATACCCTATATCATAAATAAGTATTTCTACTCTGGCGAAATGCGCAGCAGCTCCCGAATTTTAGGTTGTGCAATGAAGCTTCACAGAAGGCACAAAAACTAAATTATTTACATCTAATCAAAAAAACAAGCACCGTTTGGCTGCCGATGGCTTACCTGGACTAACTGATCCCTGAAACCGGGGCTACCGTTCCTTCGCGAAGAAACGGCACATTTTGTTCGGGCAGTCGGCAATCTGTATGGTGCCAACAGTTCAGGTGAAACATAATTTATTAACCTAAGTATATATATATTATTTAATATATATTATCTAAATAATATATATATTTATTTACATTTTAAACACATCAATTATTAAACATTTTAACCATGAAAGATCAAACCCTCGAAATCACGAAAGATCAAAGCCCCAACGCGGCGGTGCTATCAAAAGCACTTGATTATGCGCCATTTTTAAGCACGGCCATTGCGTATTACAAGTCTACTAAAGGTCAACATAACCCTATTAAGAGCCCCACTCAAAGCCAATATGAGACCTTCCCAAGCGGGTACACATTAGTAGCAAACATTCTGATGAAAGATTTTTTTGGATTGTTTGACCCTGTTTATTTCGGTTTTATTGCTTCAGAAGATGCTAACCCAACAAGTATTGTTGTTGCCATCCGCGGAACTCAAGGCATCCCGGAATGGGTAGACGATTTTCAAACCGATCTTACACATTATCCATTTGCGCTAAACGCGGGTAACGTAGAAACCGGCTTTTTAGAGCTGTACAAAAGTCTCGACCTTTGGACCCCCGGAGGCAAAAGCAAGGTCATTAACCTGGCCGAAACCGCATCCAATGACTCAACCAGCTTGGTTAACCTGAATAATTACAAACAGGTAACCATGATTGGGCACAGTCTGGGATCAAGCCTGGTAACTTTATATGGCCTGCACATGGCAGCCAACCATAAAAACAAGAAAGTAATTATTTATACCTTGGCCTCGCCAGCCACCGGCGACCAGCATTTTGTTGATTATTATAATTCTGTAATCACTGAAACCTACCGCATTTACAACAAACGGGACCTGGTTCCCAAATCCCTGCAATTTTTAAATCATAACTATGTACAAGTTACGGATGGTATTGAATTAGACCCTGAAAATTATCCGTTGAACCCAGCAGACGCAGGTTGCATGCACGTGCTGCCAACCTATATATACCTGATGATTGGTGAAGCCAGTCAAACAGATATCCTGGGCGCCTGCCTTTACACCCATAAGCATATATTATCCTAAACCTATTCATAGATACATCTGCCTTTAAAAGCAAAGCCCATAAATGTTTCCATTTATGGGCTTATTTTTTTTCTCACCTCTTCCAGATACCGGTTTATCACCTTTTCCTCTGCCGTGTTGGCTTTTGCAGGCACATATAGCTAAACAAAAAAACCTGTAAATCTTGTGATTTACAGGTTTTTCATTCTTCGATTGGTATCGCTTTTGTCGGGATGGCAGGATTCGAACCTGCGGCCTCCACATCCCAAATGTGGCGCGATACCGGGCTACGCTACATCCCGTTAGGTGATTTTTTACACCATTACCTGACTTGCAGGGGCGCAAATGTAAGAAGTTGATTGAAATATTAAACTATCTGATCAACTTTTTTTTCATTTTTATTTAATCTCCGTTTTATTTAAACCGTAGGTACCTGTTTAAACACTGTTCAGTTTATTTATTATTGCCTCTATTACAACTTAAAACCATTATTGTATAAATTGCCCTGTTTTTACGTTTTAGTTGTATTGAATACATTTAGCGCCGAAATATGAATTCATCAGAAAATTATGAAGTACTAATTGGTAAGATCAACATCTTTATCAGGAAGTATTATTTCAATAATTTTCTGCGCGGACTCATATTTTTAGGTGCAGGCCTGTTCACCGCCTACGTAGTTATTACCCTGAGCGAATATTTTGGCAACTTTAATATCGTTTTCAGAACTATCCTGTTTTACTTTTTTATCTTGTTCAATGCTTGCCTGGTATGCTGGCTTATTTTGCCTCCTTTATTATCGTGGCTTAAACTAAATCGATCTCTAACGCACGATGAGGCTGCCGAAATTATAGGCAAGCATTTTCATGATGTAAACGATAAACTGCTGAATACGCTACAGCTCAAAAAGCTGGCCGCCGCCGATGAAAATCATCGTGCCCTTATTGAAGCCAGTATTGACCAAAAGATAGAAGCACTTAAACCCGTTAGTTTTCCATCGGCCATTAACATTCGCGAAAACACTAAATATTTAAAATGGGCGCTTGCTCCACTGGCTGTTATTATTGTACTGGCCTTTGCAGCGCCGTCTATCCTTACCGAAAGCACTAAAAGGCTTATCAGGCATAATGAATACTTTGCCCCTGTTGCTCCCTTCAAGTTTAACATCCTCAATAAAAGCCTCTCAGTGGTGCAGGGCGATGATCTGAAACTTGACCTGAAGCTCAATGGCGATAAACTGCCCGCCGATGTATATGTAGAAACAGCCAACAATACCTTTAAGCTCGATAAAGAAAGCATCAGCCGCTTTCATTACCTGTTTACCAACCTGCAGCAAAACACCTCGTTTAAATTAATTGCCAATGGTTTCAGTTCGGCCCCTTATAATATCACGGTAAACCAAAAACCGGCATTGCTCCATTTTGACGTAGAGCTTACCTACCCTGCTTACCTCCGCAAAAAAACTGAAAAGCTAACCAACGCCGGCGACCTGGTAGTACCCGAAGGAACACAAGTAAACTGGCAGCTGCACACACAACATGCTTCGGCTGTACAGTTCTATATGAATGGCGTTATTCAGGCAGCACGCTTAAGCGGCACCGACTTATTTGAGCACTCCGAAAAAGTGTATAAAAATGCCGTTTATAAACTGATTCCCGTTAACCCAAAGGTTAATCACACCGACTCGGCCACTTATCATATTAATGTAATTACTGACGAAGCTCCTGCAATAACCGTACAGGAAAAACCCGACTCCATAAGTATGAATACCCTGTATTTCAACGGGAAAATTCAGGACGACCATGGTTTTTCGTCATTAACCTTCCATTACACCGTGCAGGCTCCCGGTAATAACAACCAGCAAAAAACGTTTGTAAAACGTATAAACGTAGCGATGGATCAGGCGCAATCAGACTTTTTTTACTTTTGGAATTTAAAGGAACTGGGTGTTGAAGCAGGTGCCCGGGTAACCTATTTTTTTGAAGTTGCTGATAACGATGGCGTAAACGGCCCCAAAAAAGCGCGCAGTACAGAACGTACCCTGAATATGCCCGATACCAAGGCCATTAACGAGCAGTTAAACGCCGGCACACAGGCTGTAAAGCAAAAAATGCAGTCGGCTATTAAACTGGCAGGCCAGGTTGAACACGACTCGCAAAAGCTGAATCAGTTACTGCTCAACAAAAACACGCTTTCGTTTGATGAAAAAAAACAGGTTGAGGATCTGCTGCAAAAACGCCGCGATCTGGAAGACCTGGTAAAAGAGATAAAAGATGAAAATCAAAAAAACCTGTACAACCGCCAGGAAAACCAGCAGCAAAACCAGGAGCTGTTAGCTAAACAAAAGCAAATTGAGGACCTTTTTAACAACGTGCTTGATCAAAAAACAAAAGAGTTGCTGCAAAACCTGCAGAAACTTTTAGATCAGGAACAGAAAGATGCCACCCGCGATGAATTATCAAAAATGCAGATGGATAACAAGTCGCTCAAAAAAGAGCTCGACCGTATGCTGGAGCTTTACAAAAAGCTGGAGTTTGATCAAAAGCTAAATCAAAGCGTTGATCAGCTTAACAAACTGGCCCAAAAAGAGCAGCAGCTATCAGACAAAACCCAACAACAGGGAGCCGATCAAAAAGCATTGCAACAGGAACAGGAAAACCTGAAAAAGGATTTTCAGGACGTAAAAAAAGGATTGGAAGACCTGCAAAAAACAAACGAACAAGCCGAACATAAACAAGACTTTCAAAATCCCGAAAAAGAAACCCAAAGCATTGACCAGAAAATGGATCAAAGCAAGGATGAATTGCAAAAAAACAACAAGCCCGGTGCATCAAAGGCACAGCAGCAGGCAGCCAAACAAATGCAGGAGCTGGCCGATAAAATGCAGCAAAACAATGCCGAAGGCGAAAGCAAGGAAAACGCAGTTGATGCCCAGCAGCTGCGCGAACTGTTAAAAAGCCTGGTAAACAGCTCCTTTAACCAGGAAAAGGTGATGCAAACCCTTAAAACCACTAACCCAACAGATCCATCATATATCACTTTGTCGCAAAATCAAAAAGATATAAAAGACAACCTTAAAACTGCCGAGGATAGCCTTTACTCCCTCAGCAGGCGCATCCCTCAAATACAATCAACCGTAAATGAGGAAATAAGCAGCATCAACAACCATATTGATCAGGCCCTTGAAAACCTGGGCGACAGGCGCACAAGCGAGGCCAATCGCCACCAGCAATATGCAATGACTGCAATGAACAACCTGGCACTTATGCTGAGCGAAGCACTGGAACAACTGCAAAAACAGATGAGCAAGAGTGGTAAAGGCAAGGGTAAAAAGCAGTCGGTATCCCAGCTGGCCAAAATGCAGGAGCAGCTTAATCAAAACATGCAAAAGGCACGCGACCAAATGCAAAAGTCTGGTAATCAAGGAAAAGGACAACAGGAAAATTCGGGAAAAGGCCCTCAGGGCAGCCAAGGCAACATGAGCGAACAGCTGGCACGGATGGCGCGGCAGCAGCAAATGATAAGGCAGGCCCTTGAGCAAATAAACCGCGATGATAACAAAGACGGCAAAGGCGGCTTAGGGAATTTGGATAAAATTTCTAAAGAAATGGAACAAACTGAGCATGATCTCGTAAACAGGAAGATTACAGACGAAGCCTTAAAAAGACAACAGCAAATCCAAAGCCGTTTACTGGAAGCCGAAAAAGCCGAGCAAGAGCGTGAACAGGATAAACAAAGAGAAAGCCAGGCAGGTAAAAGCATACCACCGGGATACATAAAAGCGCTGCAGGGATACCAGCAGCAGAGTAACAAGCAAACGGAGCAAATTAAAACAGTATCTCCGGCACTTAATTTGTATTACAAACAAAAAATTAAAACTTACTTTGATCAACTTAATGCCAAATAATATGGAACAGGCAAATGTTCATACCAGCAGCGAATTGTTCACGTTACAGCTACCGTCAAAAACGGAAAGCATAACGCAGCTTGAGTTGTTGATTGAAGAAATTGCTGATAAATATCATATAGCCGAAGATACCTTCGCTAACATGATGACCTGCCTTAACGAAGCTGCCATTAATGCCATTATACATGGCAATAAATTGGATGAAACCAAAAAAGTAATCATTAACGCCGAGGTTGAGCCAAAACGGATCATTTGGACCGTTACCGACGAGGGTACTGGTTTTGATTATAACAATCTGGCCGACCCTACCGCACCTGAAAATCTGGAAAATTTAACCGGCAGGGGCGTTTTTATTATCAAACACCTGGCCGATCAGTGTATTTTTAATACTTCGGGCAACACCATTGAACTACACTTTAAAATATAATGCCCGCTATTCAGTTTTTTGAAGAAGACATCAGCTACAAACTTAAAAACAAGGCCCTTGTGCGTCAATGGATTAAAGATACCATAGCCGCCGAGGGTTTTAAGTTAAGGGAGCTTACCTACGTTTTTTGTTCAGATGCCTACCTGCTGCCCATGAACCAGCAATACCTTGACCATGATACCTATACAGATATTATCACCTTTGATAATTCGGAGGTTGAGGGCGATATTACTGGCGATATTTTCATATCTGTTGAACGCATACGCGAAAATGCTGCTGAGTTTAAAATTAGCGAAACGGATGAGATGCACCGGGTAATTATTCACGGCGCGCTGCACCTTTTGGGCTATACAGATAAAACTATTGTTACAAAGCAGAAAATGACCCAAAAAGAGGATGAGTATTTGGCTAAAAGAACTTTTAATAGCTAAATTTACTCTGTTTCACTATCAAACAATCACAAAATGAAATTATTAACTTTAATATTAGCGTTTCTTTTCATCTCGGCCCCATCATCGGTTTACGAGTTTAAATTGAAAACTATCGACGGACAAGATTTTTCGCTGGCTAAATACAAAGGCAAAAAAGTACTTATTGTTAACACAGCCTCTAAATGCGGTTTTACCAAGCAGTATGCCGATCTGGAAAAACTATCTGAACAGTACAAAGGCAAATTAGTAGTTGTAGGTTTCCCTGCCAATAATTTTGGTGGTCAGGAACCAGGTACTAACCAGGATATTAAAACATTTTGCAAGGAAAATTTTTCTGTAACCTTCCCTATGAGCGGCAAAGTTAGCGTGAAAGGCCTTGACATTGATCCATTATTCCAATATCTGACAACAGCTCCAAACCCTGAATTTACAGGTGAAATTAAATGGAATTTTGAAAAGTTCCTGGTTGATGAAAATGGCAAATTGATTCATCGTTTCAGGTCACAAACTACCCCATTATCTGAAGACATTACCAAATATCTGAACTAAGGAAATCTTTCTCATCAGAAAAAAAAGCTCCCGTAATAATGGGAGCTTTTTTTGTTCCTTTTGTTCACTAAGAGTGCCTGTTTTTTAGGGCTACGTTTTAGCCACTTTGTATAGTATTCTATATAGTTGTACTTAGTTTTGTTAAATGTTTGTAAATTTTATAGTGCAAAATTTTACACCAATTAATGATTATGGATGCCGAAATAGACATTACGCCGTACGAAATAAATTTTATAAATACTTCATTATACAGTATTTGCGCCTCAGCCAACCTCGTTTTATTAATTAAAGACTAAATTATTCAGGTTACAATTAATGAATATATTCGTAACCCATGCGCTCCACTAATTTCCATTATTTTCTTTAGCATCGGCCTTTTGTTTAGCGGCTTTTTCGGCAGCTTTTTGCTTCTCTTTTTGGGCGTCTTCCTGTACTTTTTTAATAGAGTCCTGTTTAGCTTTGGCGGCCTTTTTTTTCTTATTAAAAAAGCCCCTGAGCAAAAAATTATGCTGCGCTGCTGTCAAATCTTCATTAAGGGTATTAGATGTTTTATGAACCGTTTTCATGGTGCTTTGCGCCTGCTTAACTGTGCTCTCAATATTTTTAGCCATTTCCTCATTATTCAGCATACGGCCAATACTTCCCTTGCCGCTATTAATCTTCCCAACTATCTGCGATAGGTCGGTTGTCAGTGTTTCTGCATTATCGGCCACGCGGGTAAGCTTGGTTATGATCTTATCCACGTCAACCGGGTTTATAGACCCCAGTTTACCGCCTGGTTTAACCTCTTCCTGGCTGGTTATGCCGCCAGGGGCAATCACCACCAGCTTATCGCCCATTAAACCGTCGCTGCCAATACTGAGTTTTGAATCTGTCTTGATGAATTTTTTAACCTTGTTATTCAGCGTTAAATCAACCCGTACTGAGCTATCGGTCACGATGTTGATAGATTGTACCACACCCACATTAATGCCTGCAAAACGCACGTTATTGCCTACCTGCAGGCCACTCACATTTTTAAAGGTACCATATACGTTAAAGGTTGAATTGAACAGGCTTTTTTGGCTGCCAATAAAAAATATACCTAATACCAATACCACCAGGCCCGCAAAAGTGAACAGACCTATCTTTATTTTTTGTGATGATGTGGTTTTCATATCTCTTGGTTAAAAAATGATCTTACAATTTTATTATCCGATTTTTGCAGCTCTTTAAAGGAGCCTTCGGCTATGAATTCTCCATCGTCCATTACCACAATACGGTCGGCCGTGATCCGGGCACATTCCATATCGTGCGTAATAATTACCGATGATGTTTTATATTTTTCCTGCAAATGGAGTATCAATTCGCTTATTTCCCTGGAAGTAATGGGATCAAGGCCGGTAGTAGGTTCATCATACAGCATAATTTCGGGCTTTACAATCATAGTACGGGCAAGACCTACCCTTTTACGCATCCCTCCCGACAAATCAGACGGTAGCTTATCTATGGCATCAAGCAGGCCAACACCATCAAGTACCTCCTCTACCCGTTTATCTATTTCCTGCTGATCATTTATTTTCAGCACACGGGTTAATGGAAATTCCAGGTTCTCCCGTACGGTCATAGAATCATACAGTGCCCCGCTCTGAAACAGGAAGCCTATTTTTATCCGCAGCTGTTTCAGTTCATCATCATTCAATTCGGCAACCTTTTCTCCAAAAACGGTCAGCTCGCCGTCATCTGGCTTAAGCATCCCTACAATGCACCGTATAGTTACCGATTTGCCCTGGCCCGATTTACCTAAAACAACCATATTTTCGCCCCTTTTTAGGTCGAAGGTGATGTTTTTGAGCACTTCCTTATCCACAAAGCTTTTTTTGAGGCCCCTGGCATGAATAACCACCTCTTCCTGCTTTTTGGCAGGCGCGGTTTTCTTGGTGCCGGTATGTTGATCTGCTGCTTTCATATTAATGATAAAATAACAAACTGGTGATTTGAACGGCTATGGCATCAATAACAAAGATCCATAAGGAGGCGGTTACTACGGCTGAGTTTGCGGCTATACCAACGCTCTCAGTGCCTTTGTTGGAATGATAACCTTTATAACAGCCAACAAAGCCTATAGCGAAGCCAAAAAATACGGTTTTAACAACGGCCGGCAGCAGGTCTGAAAAGTCAAGGGAAGAGATACATTTGGTAAAATAAAGGGAGAGGCTGATGTTATCGGTAATATTAAGCGCCAGGAAGCCCCCAAACAGGCCTATAACGTCGCCAATGATAGCCAGCAGGGGTACCATGATGCTGGTTGCTAAAACCCGCGTAACAACGAGATATTGAAGCGGATTGGCCCCCGATACCTCCATGGCATCTATTTGCTCAGTAACCTTCATGCTGCCCAGCTCGGCACCAATGCTTGAGGCTATTTTTCCGGCGCATATAATGGCCGTAATAACAGGCCCTATTTCGCGTATGAACGATACGGCCAGTGTTTTGGGCAGCATACTGGCTGCGCCCAGCTCAACCAGCGATGGCCTGAGCTGTACAATTAAAACCAGCCCCATGATAAAGGAGGTTATACCCACCAGCATCATGGAGCGGTAACCAATTTCATAGCATTGTCTTACAAACTCCGACCACTCAAAGCCGCCGGTAAAAATGTTCCTGAAAAATCGGGTAAAAAAAACACATTGCTCACCAATACTCAGCGCCCATTTTCTCCATCCGGTAATTGCTTGTTCTGCCATATGTTACCATATTATAGTGAGGGAAATTAAGCTTTCACTCACCCAGTTTGCAGTTCAAGAAAATTAACCTTTAGGTTTCGGCTTACAGGTTATGACATTGGTACGTCAATGATCAGAAAACGGGAACGTTCTTCGGGTTCAATTATAAATGAACTGGTATCATAAACACCCAGCGCGTCTCTTTTGTTTAAAACCGCACTGTTTATTTTGATCGATCCTTCTAACACAAATACGTAAGCGCCATTACCTTCGGTTTTAATATCATAGTTTATGGCCTCCCCTGCTTCAAAATTACCCATGCTAAAGGTGGCGTCCTGATTTATCCAAAGTGTATCATCGTTTTTTACCGGCGATACCAGGGTAACCAGCTTATTCATCTGCAAAGCATCGGTAAAACTCTTCTGATCATAACGCGGCTGTATGTCCCTTTCTTTAGGGAAAAGCCATATCTGGAGCGTTTTGGCCTCCCTGGTTTTTGAAGCATTATATTCTGAGTGATAAACCCCGGTACCTGCCGACATACCTGAACCTCGCCGGCACTTATAACACCGGTATTGCCCATGCTGTCCTTATGCTCCAGGCCACCTTCTAACGGTATGGTAATAATCTCCATATTATCATGCGGATGGGTACCAAAGCCTGTTCCGGCGGCTATGGTATCGTCATTTAATACTCTTAATGCGCCAAAGTGCACTTTATCAGCGTCATAGTATGATGCAAAGCTGAATGAAAAGTTTGCTTTTAACCAGCCTATATTATTTTTTCCTCGTTCGTTTTCGGGATAAAATATTGTTTTCATGGATATCCTCCTAATTATATGTTTAAACATACAATTTTTATTCCACAATTTAATTATGCGTACTTTTGCAAAAATTATGCGTACAATGGCAAATAAAGCTATTATTGCAGGTTCAAGCGGACTAATTGGCAGTAATTTATTGGATATTTTACTGCATGAACCATTTTATGATGAAGTTTTAATCCTGGTTAGAAAAGAATTACCTGTTAAACATCATAAACTGACGCAGTTGGTGGTTGATTTTGACCAGTTAGATGCTTACAAGGCGCACCTAACAGGCCATGCCCTGTTCTGTTGCTTAGGCTCAACCAAAGCAAAAACACCTGATAAGGTTGTTTACCGTGCCATTGACCATGATTATCCTTTGCAACTTGCGCAATTGGCGTTTGAAAATGGCGTTAAACAATACCATTTGGTTTCGTCAATTGGTGCTAATGCGGCTTCGTCTACATTTTATCTTAAAACAAAAGGCGAAACCGAGAACGATTTACAAAAGATTGGCTTCTCATCCATGTATATCTATCGCCCATCTTTTTTAACCGGCAATAGAAAGGAAAACCGGCCAACTGAAAGGTTTGTACATGCATTATTTAAAATAATTGAACCTCTCCTATTTGGCGGGTTAAAAAAATACAGGAGCATACCGGGCGCAACGGTAGCAGCGGCCATGTACAAACAATCAACACAAAATACAACAGGCTTATTTATTTACGAGTCTGATAAAATAAAACAATTAGCGTGAGTACTTACATTTCTGCCGAGAATCTTGGTCATCAGTTTCATGACAACTGGCTTTTTAAAAACATCACCATTGGTATTAACCGTGGGCGCAGGGTTGCCCTGGTGGGTGTTAACGGAGCGGGTAAATCTACCCTGTTAAAATTACTGTCGGGACACATCAAACCTACCGAAGGTAAGGTGGTGCAAAGCCGTGACCTGAACATGGGCTACCTGGAGCAAGACCCCCACTTTAAAAATGCCGTAACCATTAGCGATTATATTTTTCATGCCGATGATGTGCAGCAGCAACTGATCCGCAAGTATGAGGAGCTTTTGGAGAATGAGCCTGATAACAGCAAGGCCATTGAAAAGGTAATGGAAGAGATGAGCGATGTTGATGCCTGGGAATATGAATATAAGATCAAGACCATTTTAGGCCGCTTAGACATTCATCACCTTAACCAAAAGATCAACACCCTATCGGGCGGGCAAAAGAAACGTTTGGCACTGGCCAAGCTGCTGATCGAAGATCCGGATATTTATATTCTGGATGAGCCTACCAACCACCTGGACATTGATACCATTGAGTGGCTGGAGAAATTACTCACAGAAGGCAACAAGACCATATTGATGGTTACGCACGACAGGTATTTCCTTGACAACGTTTGTAACGAGATACTGGAGATTGACCGTGGCAAAATAGTGCCTTACAATGGCAGCTATGGTTACTACCTGGAAAAGAAAGCCGAGCGTGATGCTGCCGACGAAGCAGCATTCCAAAAGAACAGCAACCTGCTGCGCAAGGAGCTGGAATGGATGCGCCGCCAGCCCCAGGCCCGTGGTACCAAGTCAAAAGCACGTATTGATGCCTATTATGACCTGGAAGAAAAAACCAAGAGCGGAGGCATCCGTGAAAAGGTTGAGCTAAGTGTTAAAACCGCGCGCCAAGGCAATAAGATCATGGAGATGGAGCACCTATTTAAATCATTCCGCGATCAAACCTTTATCAAGGACTTTAACTATGTATTTAAAAAAGGTGACAGGATTGGTTTAGCCGGCCGTAACGGCAGCGGTAAGTCAACCCTGCTTAACCTCATCACCGGGGCATTACAACCCGATCAGGGCGCCATTATTAAAGGAGAAACCACGGTAATTGGATACTTCCATCAATCGGGCATTACCTTTAAGGAGGATGAACGTGTAATTGATATTGTAAAGAACGTAGCCGAGTTTATTACCATGGCCGATGGCAAAATGATCTCGGCCTCTGCCCTGCTTACTTTGTTCCTGTTCCCTCCTGCCAAACAATACGGCTTTATATCCAAACTGAGCGGTGGTGAAAAGAAACGCTTGCAGTTGATGAGCATCCTGATGAAGAACCCTAACTTCCTGATTCTGGATGAGCCTACCAACGATCTGGATATTGATACCCTGAACGTACTGGAAGAGTTTTTAACCAACTACGGCGGTGTATTAATGATGGTATCGCACGATAGGTACTTGCTTGATAAGCTAACCGACCAGCTTTTCATTATGGAAGATGGCGGTAACGTGCGTATATATAACGGTAACTATTCATCATACCGCTTAGAGCTGGAAGAAGCCAAACAACAGAGCAAAAAGGCTCCTGTAGCGGCAACACCGGTAGCTGCCCCTGCCCCTAAAAAAAGCAAACTAAGCTTCAAAGAAACCAAAGAATTGGAAACACTTGAGATAGAAATTCAAGGTGTAGAAAACCAGATAAAAGATAAAACCAACCAACTGAACGCTGTAGGTATTGAACCTTCAAAACTGAATGAGATCATCAACCAGATTGAAGATTTGAATAAGAAACTGGATGCTAAAAGTGCCCGTTGGATGGAACTAACAGAGCTAAAAGAATCATAAATATGAAGACTTCAGATATCATTGCTTCTATTGGTGTAATTATCCTTTTAATAGCTTTTTTATTAAATTTATATAAGAAACTACCATCAGAGAGTAAACTATACAGCCTGTTAAACCTGCTTGGAGCCGGCACATGCTGCTACGCCTCATACATGGTAAGCTTCTACCCTTTTGTGGTATTAGAGGGGATATGGGGATTTGTTGCTTTAATATCATTATTCAGGGTTCCACGTGGAACATCCGTATAGAATGAATAATTTTGCAGGCTTTATAAGCTTGTTTCAATATAAAACACAGTAATGTTCCACGTGGAACATTACTGTTAAACTAAAAGAATATATACTTCAATAGCGCCAGGTTAAACCACTGAAACCTATTTATTAAATACCGTTTTAAGTTAATTCAGCTGCTATATAAAGCCATATATAATAGGAAATATTTAAATGTTCCACGTGGAACATGGAGGTGAAAATGTTTAAGAAATATAATGTAATAGTTGTTGGTGCAGGCCATGCCGGCTGTGAAGCTGCTGCTGCTGCTGCCAACCTTGGATCGTCTGTTTTATTGATTACCATGAATATGGGAACCATTGCACAGATGAGTTGTAACCCCGCCATGGGTGGTGTTGCCAAAGGACAAATAGTGCGGGAGATAGATGCTTTAGGTGGATATTCGGGTATTATAACAGACAAAACTTCCCTCCAATTTCGCATGCTTAACCGCTCAAAAGGACCTGCCATGTGGAGCCCAAGGGCACAAAGCGACCGCATGCGTTTTGCCGAAGAATGGCGTTTAGCCCTAGAAGCAACCCCTAACGTTGACTTCTGGCAGGATACTGTTACCTCCCTTTTAGTAAAGGATAATACTATTAAAGGTGTGCGCACATCTATAGGTGTAGATATAGAAGCCGACGCTGTAGTGCTTACCAATGGTACCTTTTTAAATGGCATTATACATATAGGCGAAAAGAAATTTGGTGGCGGCAGAGCCGGGGAAAAATCAGCTACAGGGCTAACCGAACAACTGATTGAACTGGGCTTTGACTCTGGCCGGATGAAAACCGGTACCCCACCCCGCATTGATGGCCGCAGCCTAAACTATAGCCTCATGGAAGAGCAATGGGGCGATGAAGAACGAGGCCGTTTTTCATTTACCGATGTTGAAATGATTCAACAACAACGCTGCTGCTGGATCACTTATACCAACCTTAAAGTACACGAAACGCTTAAGGAAGGCTTTGAAAAATCACCCATGTTTACGGGTCGTATTAAGGGTTTGGGGCCACGTTATTGCCCATCAATTGAAGATAAGATCAACCGTTTTGCAGAGCGCGAACGCCACCAGATATTTGTTGAACCAGAAGGATTGAATACTGTTGAGATTTATGTAAATGGATTTTCAACCTCCCTTCCTGAGGATGTTCAGTACCGCGCACTCACCCAGATACCGGGCTTTGAGAACGCCAAAATGTTCCGCCCGGGTTATGCCATCGAGTACGATTACTTCCCGCCTACCCAGTTAGGTTTAACTTTAGAAACCAAACTGGTAAGTAACCTATACTTTGCCGGACAGATAAACGGAACCACCGGTTATGAAGAAGCAGCCTCACAAGGCTTCATAGCAGGTATTAACGCGCACCAAAAAATTAATGATAAACATGAGCTGATACTGAAAAGATCAGAGTCATACATTGGTGTTTTAATTGATGATCTGGTAACCAAAGGCACCGAAGAGCCATACCGTATGTTTACCTCAAGAGCAGAACACCGGCTATTACTGCGCCAGGATAATGCCGATATCAGGCTGAGCCCAATGGGTCATGAGTTGGGATTGATCAGCGACGAGCGCTTAGAAAAAGTAAAACAGAAGGTTAAAAATTCTGATGATATTGTGGCTTATACCAAAAGCAAATCTATCGACCCATCAAATGTAAATGGCTTGTTAGAAGAATTAGGTACCAGCCCCCTATCGCAAAATGCAAAACTCTTTAATTTATTGAGCCGCCCTCAGGTTGGTTTTGACGAGCTGAAAAAAGCCGATGCACCATTGGCAGAATTATTATCGGCCTATGATAAAGAAACTGTTGAGCAGGCTGAAATAAAAATTAAATATGAGAGTTACTTTATAAAAGAATTGGAAATTGTTGACCGCATGAAGAAAATGGAAGACCGGGAAATTAATCCAGAATTTAATTACCACACCCTGGTATCACTTTCAAAAGAAGCACGCGAAAAGCTAATGAAGATAAAACCACGCACCTTAGGTCAGGCTTCCCGAATTTCGGGTGTTTCACCGTCTGATATTTCGGTTTTAATGGTTCATGTATCAAGATAGAATATAACTTATTGATATTTAATTAGTTATAAAATAACGTTTTAAATCAATTATTTTCAATTTTTAATATTACCGTTCATAAAAACGTAAAAATCGCTTATATCGCCTAAAAACCATGTTAAATAAAAAACAGGTCAATTATTACAATTTTATACCCTATTTTATTGTTGTTTTATTCCTTTTTGCGTGCGCTGCTCAGCAACCACCTCAGGGAGGCCCCCGTGACCATACTCCACCAAAATTGGTGAAGGCAGTACCGGCAAATAAAACACGTAATTTCAAAGCAAAAGAAATTGATATGGAATTTGACGAGTTCATCAAACTGACCAACCAGTACCAGGAGATCAGTATGAGCCCGGCGATGGAAAAGGCACCGGAATACAATTCAAACAAACGCGACCTGAAAATAAAATTTAAGGATACGCTCCAGAAAAATACAACCTATGTAATCAGTTTCGGAAAATCGATACAGGATGTAAACGAGAACAACGTGCTTAAAAATTTTACCTACGTTTTTTCAACCGGTAACCATATTGATTCATTAAGTATCTCCGGAAGTGTAACGAACACCTTAACCCAGGAAAAAGAAAAAGATGTAACTGTTTTTATTTTCCCGGTAAAACAGGATACTCTTTTTGGAAAAAAGAAACCCAGCATTTTTGCCACGACAGATTCATCAGGAAATTTTAGTCTGAATAATTTGCGTGACCAGGACTATTATATCTACGCTTTAAAAGAGGCCTCCCCTAACAAGATATTTGACAACGAAGCCAACGAGCTTATAGCCTTTTTAAAACAGCCCGTTCATTTAAGGTCTGACACCTCAAACGTACAGCTTAATTTATTTAAGCAGCTGCCGCAAAAATTCAGGGTTTCAGAAAAAAAGTTTGATACCGATGGCAGGATGGTTTTCCTGTTTAATAAGGCACTCAATAACCCAGGATTGAAAGTTATTTACCCGGCGGATATTGATAAGCAAAAACAGGTTGAATTCAGCAAAACAAAGGATAGTGCGGCTGTTTATGTACGCAATATGAGCTTCGATTCTATTAGAGTGGCTATATATGATGATGGTAAACCTATCGATTCGGTGTCGTTAACCAAAGGAAAAAAGGAAAGCTTTCAGCGTACACTTACCTTCAAATATAACATTAACGGCAATAACCTGCTTAAGCCAGGTAACGATCTGAAATTGACAGCGAGCCTCCCTATTGAAAACTTTGATAACGGGCAAATAACCCTTAATGAAGACTCCATACCCGTAGCCCAAAGTGACTATAGCCTGCAAAAAGATACCGGTAATTTTAAAAACATCAACCTTAAATATCGGTGGCGACAGGGAAGCAAATACGAACTGATTATTAACGAAGCAGCCTTTACCTCCATTTATGGCGAAAAAAATAAAAGGCAATCTAAAAAGTTCCAGGTAGATAAAACAGAAAATTACAGTACCCTAACCATAAAAGTTACCGTACCTGATACCGCCAAGGCTTACGTAGTTGAACTCCTAAGTGATAATGGCGAAAAAAAAGAAATATTGCAAAGTAACTATATCAGGCGTAATACTTCCCTGGTTTATAGAAATTATCGGACCGGAAAATACATGATCAGGGTAATTTACGATGAAAACCGTAACGGCAAATGGGATAGCGGCAACGTGAAACAAAGGCGACAGCCTGAGAATATATGGGTAAGTGATAAAGTAATAGCCCTAAGGCCCAATTGGGAAGCCGAAGAAGCTATTACTATACCTAAGGAACGTATTACTCCTTAAACCAGCCCGAATACATGATATAATTATTGGGTAATTGTTTGAGCATGGCTTTTTGCTCATCAGTTAATGGTTTTATCTTTTTTGCAGGGATACCGGCGTATAAATAACCCGATTCGCAAATGGTATTTTCCAATACTACGGCCCCAGCAGCAATGATTACAAACTCATTAACCACCGCATGATCCATTACTATTGAACCCATGCCAACCAGTGTATGATCATGCAGTGTACAGCCATGTACAAGGGCATTATGACCTATTGAAACATAATTACCTATATCCGTACCGGCTTTTAAGTAGGTAGCGTGTATTACAGCCCCATCCTGTATGTTGGTGTTATTACCTATTTTAATATAGTTTACATCGCCACGTATAACCGCGTTAAACCAAACCGAGCACTTGGTACCCATTACCACATCCCCTACTATTGTTGCATTCGGAGCAATAAAACAATCATCGCCCCAGGCAGGATTTTTATCTTTTACAGGCAGTATAACAGGCATATATTAATTATTGATTTATGTATTGATTGAATTATTGAATTTTTATTTATGTTTGAGTAGCAATAAAAGCGGAAATAGCTCAGCTGGTAGAGCATCAGTTTCCCAAACTGAAGGCCGCGGGTTCGAATCCCGTTTTCCGCTCAACTATTACCCAGTTCATCCTTTATCTTATTTAGCGCAATTTGTGCTTCCGCAGGATAGTCACCAAAATTATTTAAAATTACATTTAACTCCCCAGCTTCACACCTTTTAAATTTTTCGTAATAAAAAGAAATACGCTTATTTCTTTTTTCTTCCTGCTCTTCATCTGAACCAATAAATATATTTCTGCAAATTAAACTGACCATCTTTCTATTAATAATCATATAGATAATCAATAAGATAAAGCCTAATATATTTACGTTGAAACGCACTACCGTGAAATTTATAATATTAAAGCTAAATAAGAGCAAGAGTATTAAAACCAGGAAATACTCTTTTTTTGTGATGAAAATTTTTAAACCAACAACTATAAGCCAGCAAACAACACCCGGATAATAATTTATAGGGAGTATATAACTATTAAAAAAGTGCAGGTAAATACTTATAACTATAAATAAACCAATAATAGTTATAAAAACAAGATCGGTATAAGCTTTAGGTTTAATCATTTAGTTAGTCAAAATTTCCATTAAATTAATTGAAAATTAACTATGTAAGACTTACGAAGTTTTAAAAACTTCGTAAGTCTTTTTTATTACTCCCCACGTCATTGCGAGGTACGAAGCAATCCCCGACTTACAGAGCCACTCTGTGTAGTTTAGAGATTGCTTCGTACCTCGCAATGACGCATTAACTATTAAATAGTATTAAAATACCGTATCCTTGATCTCCTCTGCATGTACCGGATAATCAGTAGTGTAATGCAGTCCCCTGCTCTCTTTACGCAGCATGGCCGATTTTACTACTATAAATGATACCTGGATCAGGTTGCGCAGCTCGCAGAGCTTTACGGAAAGCTTTGTTTTTTTATAAAACTCTTCGGTTTCTTCATACAGTAAACCTAAACGGCGCATGGCCCTGTCCAACCTGAAATCAGAACGAACTATACCCACATAGTCATTCATTAGTTTTTGCATTTCGCGTACGTTGTGCGTAACCAGGATATCTTCGTTAGAGAGCTGAACCCCTTTTTCATCCCAGTCAGGTATACCCTCAGGAATAACAAAACTTTCAAATTTACCTATAGCATCTTCATAAATACGGTGAGCAAACACCAAAGCCTCTAATAAAGAATTGGAAGCCAAACGATTAGCACCATGCAAACCTGTAGATGAACATTCGCCGCAAGCATACAACCTTAATATAGATGATTGCCCCACATGATTAACCATAACGCCGCCACACATATAATGACAGGCCGGTGCCACGGGGATCATATCTTTGGTCATGTCTATCCCTATCTCCAGGCATTTGGCATATATATTAGGGAAATGATTTAAAATATCTTTTTTGCTGCGGTGCCTGATATCAAGGTAAACAAAATCTTCACCAGATTTTTTTATTTCAGCGTCAATGGCACGTGCGGTAATATCACGTGGAGCAAGCGATTTACGCGGGTCATACTCCTGCATAAACTCCTCACCATTGGTACGTTTTAATATGCCCCCAAAGCCACGTACAGCTTCAGATATCAGGAATGAAGGATACTCACCAGGATTATACAAAGCAGTTGGATGGAACTGGATAAACTCCATATTTCTCACCTTACCTTTAGCCCTGTAAACCATAGCTATACCATCCCCGGTGGCAATAGTTGGGTTGGTAGTCACCGCATATATATGGCCGGCGCCACCAGAAGCCATTACCGTAACTTTAGAAAGGATCTTTTCAACAACATTACTTTCCGTATTAAAAGCATATATACCATAACAGGTAATATCTGTGCTTGATTTGCCAACCAGCTCACCCAAATGGTGCTGCGTAATCAAATCAACCGCAAAATAATGTGTCAGTATCTCAATATTTGGATTTTTATGGATCTCCTCCAGAAGAGAACGTTCTATCTCCCAGCCAGTTACGTCCTTATAATGTAAAACCCGGAATTCTGAGTGTCCACCCTCTTTGGCCAGGTCATAAAACCCTTCATTGGTCTTGTCGAAATTTGTTCCGTAATCAATAATTTCATTGATACGTTCCGGACCTTCTTTAACAACTGCTTCCACAACTTCGCGGTCGCAGAGGCCATCACCCGATATTAACGTGTCTTCTATATGTTTTTCAAAAGAATCCTCTTTTTTATCCACAACCACAGCAACACCACCCTGGGCATACTTAGTGTTTGATTCGTCTTCGTTTGATTTTGTAACTATCAGAACCTTACCGTGCTTTGCCGCCTTTAGCGCAAAACTCAATCCGGCTATGCCCGATCCCACCACCAGGAAATCAACAGTTTTAGTCATAAAATGTATATAATGTGTAAAAGTAGCGTGTTATGTTAATAACAGGTATAAAACCTGTTAATTCTATGTAAATAAAAAGGTAATAAATAATTAAAATGTGGATAACCCCGTTTTTTCCTGCTAATATGAATAATTTTTGAGCGACTTTTAAGGTTACAAAGTCATATACCTAACATTTTACCCACCACCAAAATATTAACATAAAACTTTCTTAAATAAAATTTGATTGTCATACGAATCACAAAATCAATCAAATATAAGTTCATAAGATGTTGATAACTGTTGATAAAATGTGAAAACTAATTAATCAGACAAAATATTTACCGACTTTTGCACATAACTAACACACCAATAAACAATAGTTTTATTTTATATAAATATTAGTTGTTATTAATTGAATTGTTGAAATGGATACTTTTGAAGAAATAAATGTGAAAGGCTTTGCGGACGAATACATCGACCCGACACTGGATCTTTTTGATGAAATTGAGAAACTTAAAAAGGAAAAAAATGCAGTCATTTTGGCCCATTATTACCAGGAGCCTGATATTCAGGATATTGCCGATTATATTGGCGACAGTCTGGGCTTATCGCAGCAAGCCGCGAAAACTGATGCCGATGTTATTGTATTTGCCGGCGTGCATTTCATGGCCGAAACAGCCAAGATACTTTCGCCCGGAAAAAAAGTTTTATTGCCCGACTTAAAAGCAGGTTGCTCATTAGCTGATAGTTGCCCGCCGCATTTATTTAAAAAGTTTAAGGAAAACTATCCAGATCACCTGGTGATCACCTACGTAAACTGTACGGCCGAACTGAAAGCTTTAAGTGATATTGTTTGTACATCAAGCAATGCCGTGCAAATTGTAGAAAGCTTACCAAAAGATCAGAAGATCATATTTGGGCCGGATAAAAACCTGGGTGCTTATGTAGCAAAAAAAACAGGTCGCGACCTGGTGTTATGGAACGGAGCCTGTATGGTACACGAGATTTTTTCAAGAGAAAAGATCACCAAATTAAAGGAAAGGCACCCGGGTGCTAAACTGCTGGCTCACCCTGAATGTGAGGAAGTTATATTGCAGATGGCCGACTATATTGGCTCAACAACCGGGATATTGAAATATGCGGGTAACCACCCTGATAAAGAATTTATAGTGGCTACCGAGGCTGGTATTTTACACCAGATGCAAAAGGAAAATCCCGATAAGGTGTTTATTCCTGCGCCGCCAAATAACAACTGTGCCTGCAACGATTGCCCGCACATGAAGCGTAACACACTGGAAAAATTGTACCTGTGTTTAAAAAACGGGTCGCCGGAGATTACGGTGCCGCAACATATTATTGAACGTGCGGTAAAACCAATTGAACGTATGCTGGAAATATCAGCACAGTTAGGGTTGTAAAATGATTTGAAAAGATACTTACGAAGTTTTTAAAACTTCGTAAGTATGAAAATGAACTATAAAAGTTTGTCATGCTGAACGATAGTGAAGCATCTATATTGGCGCCATGCAAAGCCAAATAATAGATTCTTCGTTCCTCAGAATGACAAAGCTATTTTTAGGAGCATAATAACCCTAAAAACTCAAAAAAATTTTCCGCCAAAGGCGGATATAGCGGTTTTGCGGTGGGGACCGGCGGCTATTCTTTTTTAGTATAGATAAGGGCTTAAAATCCAAAAAAATTTCCCGCCTTCGGCGGAAGACATCAAGGCGGTTTTTGCGACGGCCCGAAAAATTAGGTAATCTGCAATAACATTTCCGTATTTTTACAGGCTAAATTTTTTAAAATAGAAAGAATGTTTGAAAATCAAGACAGAACAAATTTAGAGGACCTGGGCGAATTTGGCCTGATCGGTCATCTTACAAAAAGCATAAAACTAACACAGGAAAGTACCATTAAGGGTGTTGGCGACGATGCTGCTGTACTTGATTTTGCAGGTAAAAAAGCGCTTATCAGTACCGACATGCTGCTGGAAGGCATCCATTTTGACCTATCATACACGCCACTGAAACACCTTGGTTATAAGGCCATACAGGTAAACCTGAGCGATATTTATGCCATGAACGGCACAGCCACACAGGTTACTGTTTCCATAGGTATGTCGAGTAAGTTTCCGTTGGAGGCTATTGAAGAATTATACCAGGGTATTTATATAGCCTGCGAAAAATATAATGTGGACCTGGTTGGGGGCGATACCACATCGTCAAAACAGGGTTTGGTGATCAGTGTAACTTCAATAGGTTATGCCGATGAGGCCGATATTGTATACCGTAATGGTGCCGGCGAAGGTGATCTGATCTGTGTATCGGGCGATTTGGGTGGCGCCTATGTAGGCTTGCAGCTTTTGGAGCGTGAAAAGATGATCTATCTTGAAAATCCAAAAATTCAACCCGATCTGGAGGGCAAGGATTATATTGTGGAACGTCAGTTAAAACCGGAGGCCCGCAGGGATATTGTAGAGTTGTTAAAAAGCATCGACGTTAAGCCAACCGCCATGATTGATGTATCTGATGGTTTGGCCTCAGAGATACTGCATATCTGCAAGCAAAGCGAGAAAGGCTGCAGCTTGTACGAAGAAAAAATTCCACTCGACCCCATGACTTACGAAACGGCCCGCGAATTTAACCTCGACCCTACCGTTTGTGCACTAAGCGGCGGCGAAGATTATGAGCTGCTGTTCACCGTTAAACAAGCCGATTACGACAAGATCAAATTTAAAATGGATATTACCATTATTGGTCATATCACTGAGCCATCGGCCGGGTGCAACCTGATCACTAAAGCAGGTAATTCGCACCCATTAAAAGCACAAGGCTGGAACGCGTTTAAAAAAGAGCAATAAATGCTGAATTCACTATTCAAAAAGCTATATAAAAATGAGGATAGCAACAATAACGAAAAGCCCCAACAGGTAGTTAACGGGGTTATTTTACTGTATGTAGCTTTTATACTATCCATGATAACCGATTGGCTCGATGGTATTACCGCGGTGCCTTTTATAGTAGTGTTTATAATTATCAGCCTGGTTATTACAGCCACCGCCGAAGGGAAAAAATGGGCAAGGATAATCATGGTGGTACTGGTTGCTTTTAACTCATTAATGTTTTCGTTTAACGTAGCCCAGCTACTAAGCCACAGCGCAAAGGGAAAATTCACCAACCTGGTAATGGTGTTGTACACCATTGAAATTATTGTGGAGATATCGGCGCTGGTATTGCTTTTTTCCAAACCGGCAAAAGCCTGGTTTAACCGGCCGAGGCCAGAAGTTGAGGAGTAGACATATTTTGCCACACCAAATTTTGTCATTCTGAGCGATAGCGAAGAATCTGTTTTCAGTATGCATAGTTGATTCCTCAATAGATCCTTCACTATCGCTCAGGATAACAAAGCACAGATTAGAAGTTGCTTCATACTTGTCATGATGAACGATAAGCATATATTGTATGCTTTTTGAACTTGAAAATAAATTTATAAATTCAAGTTATGCCTCAATACAACTTTTTTACATATATTCTGACAAATTACAACAAAAAGGTACTGTATACAGGTGTTACAAATGATTTGAGTAAACGTTTATATGAACATTATTTTGCAGTAAATCAGGCCGAAAGTTTTACGGGAAAATATAAATGTTTCTATTTAGTATGGTACGAAAGGCACCAATATATAGACCACGCAATTGAACGGGAAAAGGAAATAAAAGGCTGGAAAAGAGATAAAAAGAATAAATTGATTGAACTTGAAAATCCGAACTGGACTTTTTTGAATAGCAGTATTATGGAATGGCCACCGGTTTTTACAGGATAGTAAAGGCCTTTTAACGTGCAGAACGAATAGCGATGCATCTATTCAACACCTTGCAAAGTTCAACAACAGATCCTTCGTACCTCAGGATGACAAACGTGATTTATGATTAACTGAAATATTTGTCATGCTGAACGATAGTGAAGCATCTATTCTGCGCCAGCAAAGTTCTACAATAGATTCTTCGTACCTCAGAATGACAAATTATTTTTAATTCACCTCCCTACTCCTCCCCAATAAACTTTTGATCAATTTGCTTATCGGCTTTGGCGCCCAGTTTTTTGATGCGTTCGGCGGTGTTGGTGAGGTTGCCACGGCCTTCAGATAGTTTATTGATGGCGCTATTGTAAGCATTTTGGGTGTAGTTGATATTTTTACCGATGCTGTCCATATCGCCCAAAAAACCAACAAATTTATCATACATATCACCGCTTAGGCGGGCTATTTCCAGCACATTACGATTTTGACGCTCCTGTTTCCACATACTGGCAATGGTGCGCAGCGTAGCCAGCAGGGTTGACGGACTAACGATCACCACTTTTTTATCCCATGCATAGTTAAATAGCTCTCCGTCAAGCTGTACTGCTATGCTGAATGATGATTCAATAGGCACAAACAACAGGACAAAATCGGGTGAGTTGATCTTATATAGGTCGTGATATTTTTTTGACGACAGGCCATTGATATGCCCACGGAGCGATTCAATATGGGCCTTGGCAAACAGCTTGCGGTCTTCCTCAGTATCGGCATTTACCAAGCGTTCATAAGCTATGAGCGACACTTTAGAGTCGATTACAAGGTGTTTATCATCGGGCAGGTCAATGATTACGTCAGGTTGGTAGCGGGTGCCGTCAGTGGCCTGCATAGCGGCCTGAATACGGTATTCCTGGTCGCGTATCAGGCCCGAGCGTTCCAGCACCCGCTCCAGTATCACTTCGCCCCAGTTACCTTGTTTTTTATTGTCGCCCTTGAGGGCTTTGGTCAAATTCTGGGCCTCATCGCTTATCTGTTTATTGAGGTCCATGAGCTGGGTAATTACCCCTTTCAGGGTGTTGCGTTCGGCGGCTTCCATGTTGTAAACCTTTTCTACCTTTTCCTCAAACGCTTTCAGGTTTTCTTTCAGCGGGTTCAGGATCATATCCAGGTTGTTGCGGTTTACATCAATAAATTCCTTTGATTTTTCTTTGAGTAGTTTTTCGGCCACATTCTCGAACTCGCGCTGAAACTGCACGCGAATCTGTTCTATCTCCACCTTTTGTTCCTGCAGTTTTTCCTGTTGCGATCTGTAGTAAGCCCGGGTACTCTCCAGATCCTGGTTGGCTTGTGCCAGCTGGCTGCGCTCATATATCAACTCATCAAGCAGGCGGTTTTTTTCGTCTTTTAAAAGCTGAATGATATTTTCCTTTTCATTGGCAACAACACTGGCTTTTTCCTCGGCACGGGCCAACGAAATGTTGAGTTGATCGCGTTCGCTTTTAAGCTGATTTAGCTCCCCTGCCGATATCAGCTCCAGGGCTTTAGGCTTTTTCAAAAACAGGAAAACAGCTATAACCAATATAGCCAGCGACACGATCAATAAAACATCACCACTCATTTTGATAAAAATATTAGTAAAACTATGATAATATTTTTAGTAATGCAAGGTGAAATATTTTAAAAACTTTCTGCGCTCGTTTGCAACGAGTGCTTAATATGGCTTAGCGATTTTATCGCAAGTTGTTCCGTGTGCTTTCGTTTTAAACGAAAGTACACGTTAAGCACTCGTTGCAAACGAGCGCAAGATGGAGCAACATGGAATGGCTTTTCCCGCGCGTGGTTTATAGGATTAAAAGAAAATATATCCCTTTGTCATTTCGAGCGATAGCGAGAAATCTTTTGCAAGGCAAATGTTTGCGTGTAGAAGATTCCTCCTCGTACCTCGTTCGGAATGACACTACCGCTATTTAGGCTTCTTCGCGGTATCCGTAGTTGGGTTACTGGGTGTTGCACCGATGTTGCTGGTATCTGACGAACCGGGTGTTGCCGCGGCACCTCCGGCAGAGTTTGAAGTTTGTGAAAGTTGCATAGTATCGGCTGGGCCACTGTTGCCTTTGGCGGCACTGGTATCATCGGTTCGGTTAGTTTTATCTGTTCCGTTGCAGGAGCTTACTATAATGCCGGCTGCTGCAAAAACTATAACAATTAACTTTTTCATAGCGATGTTTATTATTTAAACACCTGTAAACCATAATGGTTCTGATTATTTGTTTTTAAGCCGATTGATCAGTTCAGGATCAAGCAAAGCCAGGTACGGATCGCCGGTTAAACCTAATGCTTTGGCAAAGGCCGGTTCGGTTTTATACTCTTCATTTTTAAGGGCGATGATCTGCTGCCTGAAAGCCTCGCCAAAATATTGCAGCAGCTGATGTTCTGCAATCATGTGCTGGTAGGCGTTTTGCTCGCGGGTGGGTATATACTGCCCGAAAACTTCAACTGGCCAGCCTTCAACATTAAAATTAACCACGATGGTTTCCTGATCGTTGATGATGGTATCAGCTAATGTAAATCCTTTAAAAACGGAAAATGTTTTGGAGGTTATGGTTTTGAAAACATCCTTATCGGTAAAGCAGCAAATAATATCCAGATCGCTGTTTTCAACATCAATATTAATGGGGATAGTGCCGGCTAAAATAGGGTCAAAAGCCCGAAGGGTTTCCATCAGCCCGTATTTTTCGAGCAAATGATAAGCCCTCTGCTGCCTGATGGTACCAGCCCTTAAATACCGCAGGTTATCAAATATCTCATTGTGCATAGTACTATAACGAAACGGTGTACCAGGGTATATGCAGAAAACCATGTTTCAGGTGCACATTAACGCTTGAACCTATGGTATCTTTATAAAAAGCCGTTTCGGAAACAGTAATATTATTGGTTTTCTTTTCCGGTCCCCAGGCTCCTATAACCAGGTGATAATGGATGCCCTTATTATGGGTAATGTTATGACCAATAACGGGTGCCTGGTATATTTTTACGGCTGAATCATCAAACGTGCAATTGGCTTCGCATACACCCCCGACCGCATATAATCCGCTGATAATTAAAATAGCAGCAAAAGAAAATTTAATAGGGCTTGGGTAGTTATTCGGGTCGGCAAACTTAATGGCACTGGATAAAACAGCGCATGTAATCATAAATGGGAACCAAAAATTGGTTAATGATAATACGTATTGCGAAGTAAAAACCTTGATAAGCAATATAAACGCAATGACATATACACCGAAGAAAACACTGTAATACGGGCTTTTCTTTTTTGAAAAAAACTTGATCAATCCCCTGCTATTGAGCATAACCGGAACACATAAAAAAGGATAAATGAGCAGCAGGACAATTAATATTTTACTTTCGGCTAAAATAAAAGCGGCAATAGCCAAAACCACACCCCCTATAGTATAGGCCTTAGAAATGTATTTGGCCTTGTTTAAAGCAGCTTCGCGGTCTTGCGCGGTAACGCCAAGGGCCGAATCATTTAATACGGTTTTTATATCTGCTTCGTAATCGGTAGCATCAAGGTCTTTATAATTTTCGCGTAGCCAGGTTAAAAGGTCGCTACAGTTTGTAAGCTCCGAGTAACTGCGTAAGGTTATCTTAGCGGTGTCTGATTCAATTGAGAGTACCTTGTTTGATACCCGGTAGCCGTGAATGCTGATCAGTGGTATAGTTATAGTTTCAAATACTCCGGTTTGTGTTATACTATCGGGACTGACAATTATGCCGCTTTTAAGCTTGGTGATAATTAAAAAAACAGCCCCCACTATAAAAAACAGAGGGAAAATGTATAAGATCAAAAAACCGTTGTTGCGTTGGGTGAGGAAAAATAAACCAAAGCCAAACATGGCGATGGATATTATAGTATAAAAAACTTTATAGCCTGTGGATACTGAAAATTCACGGTTCATGTGGTATGATTTAGAACCGGTAATATAATAAAAGGTTATTTAGTAAAATATGCGGAAATACTATTTCGCCTTTTCCACGCGCAAACCTACGTCGCTTACTTCGTGCAGGGGATTATCGCGCATATTTTGCTCTATCTCAAAGTGATAGTTTCCTTTTCCGGGGAATTTATAGCCTGTTTTAAAAGGTACCTGGTAGCTGTATAAGTTACCTGATCCCCTGCCCAGCCATTGCCCATCATGTGTGGCCAGCTTAAGCTCGTAACGGGTAACTTTTACCTTTTTATCGGGCATTGTTTGACTGATGAGCACAAACAAGTTGGAGTATTTGTAATTATCGGTTACCCGAACATTAAAGTAAAGAGTATAAGGAGCCTGGTCGTCGTCAATTTTGCAATCAAACTTAACCTTGTTTACGTACGACCAATTGTGATCTGCAATGGTCACATTGTTATCAATAACCGCGTTGTGGTCTGTACAACTACCCAACAGCATGATGCATAAGGCACATACTGTTGGATAGAATATTTTTAAAGCCCGTTTCATTATTGCTGGGTATCCGGAGGGGTGTTATTGTTGTTGCTTTGATTATTTGGCTTTGGGCGGTTTGGTCTGTTGCGCCTGTTATTGTTGCTTTTGCCCCCTTCGCGCGGTTCGCGGTTACCTGCTGCCTGCGGTGGTTTGTTAGCGCCATCCTGAGGTGCACGGTTCGCATCCTGCTGGCGGTTGCCCTGCTGCGGTTTTTGCGGCCTTTGCCCCTGCTGTTGCGGTGAGCGGTTAGGCTGCTGCGTCTTGCCACCTTCAGGATTACCCTGAGCAGGTTTTTCGGCAGCCGGGGAAGCACCTTGCGGCCTTGACTGGTTAGGCTGATTTTTTGGCCTGTTATCTGCCTGTTGGCCACCATCTGGCCTTGAACCCTTATTACGGGTTTTATTATTGCTTTTCTTTTTATTGTTGCGGCTGCGCTCGTCAAGGCGGGTTAAGCTGTCCTGGCCCACTACGTTTTCGTAGTCTAAAGCTTTTGCCGGTACTGTTTCAACCTCTACCAGTTCGCCCAGATCGGCCGGAATAATACCCTCTTTATTTTGCTGCTGAATTTCTTTTACCTTGCTTATTGGCAGTGGTACCCATGACTCTTCGCGAGGGTAGCTAAACCACATGATCTTTTTAAAGATATCCGTTTTTTGCAGGCGCGCATCACCCTTCTCGGTTCTCAGCACATTCACATTATCGGGGATATACTTGAGCGCGTCCATGTAAGTATCCAGCTCGTAGTTTAAGCAGCATTTTAGTTTACCGCACTGGCCGGCCAGTTTCAAGGTATTTAACGAAAGGTTTTGATAACGTGCCGCCGAGGTTGATACCGTTTTAAAATCGGTTAACCAGGTTGAGCAGCAAAGCTCACGACCGCAAGAGCCAATACCACCCAGGCGACTTGCTTCCTGCCTCATGCCTATCTGCCTCATCTCGATACGGATGCGGAAGGTTTCGGCCATTTTCTTGATCAGTTCCCTGAAATCAACACGGCCTTCGGCCGTATAATAAAAGGTGGCTTTGGTTTTATCGCCCTGGTAATCCACATCGCTCAGTTTCATGCTCAGGTTAAGGTCAAGGGCCAGCTTGCGCGATTTGTGCATGGTTTCCCACTCCATATCTTTGGCAGCTTTCCACTTATCTACATCGGCAACGGTAGCTTTGCGGTAGATCTTTTTTACCACATCGGCCTCTTTCACGTTGCGTTTAACCATTTGCATGCGCACCAGCTCGCCGGTGATAGATACGTGACCAATGTCGTAACCGCCGGTAGCAGCTTCAACAGCAACCAATTCGCCGGCTTCCAGGTAAATATTATCGGTGTTTACAAAAAACTCCTTGCGGGAGCCTTTAAATTTAACTTCAATAACTGGAAACGGCTTATAATTTGTTGGCATGTCCATGTGCGACAGCCAATCGTAAACATCTAATTTGCTGCAACCATTAGTAAGGCATGAGCCGTTACTTTTGCAGCCCGCAGGTGAGCATCCGCCCCCTGTTGAACAACTTCCACATCCCATAATTAATTCGGTATATATTGACTCCCCTGAGGGATGGTTTTTAAATTCAGTATTTTTATGATCTGTAAAGATACATCTAAAAATAAAATTTTAGGATTTGCATTTCTCTCTACATGATAATGCGCTTTTTCAAGCTCGGTACTGATGTCCTGCGCCTTGGAGATGCTCAGCACGTTGGTCATTTTTTGAGCTGTTTCCAGCTCTTTAGCCGGCAGGTGCACCAGGTTGCCCGCCCCTGCCATGAGCAAACAGCACTCGCGTATAAAGCTGATGCCGTAGCGTAAAAAGTTTTTCTGGTTTTCGCGGCCCATTTTGGCAAACTGGTCAACAAAGGTTAAAACCTCCAGCCCCTTGTTGCTGAAACAAAGGCGCAGCCATTGTACAAAAAGGTTATGATAGCCTTTGTTATCCTGCTGCAGCATGGTTAATGCCTCGGTAAGGTTGCCATTGCTCAGATAGGCTATTTCGGCAGCCGCGTCATCGGTTTGGTTATGCTCCGCAATCAGAAAATTTTTCACCTCCTCGTAGCCCAGCGCCGGAATTTTTACCAGCTGCGTGCGCGACAGGATGGTGTTCAGTATCTGATCCTGATTTTGTGCTACCAGGATGAACAGCGTATTTGGCTGCGGCTCTTCAATAATTTTTAGCAGCGCGTTGCCCTCTTTGTCCAGGTACTCTGGCAACCAGAGGATCAGTATTTTGTAAACAGATTCAAATGGCTTAAAGCTGAGTTTCTTGATGATCTGGTGGCACTCGGCAATGTTGATATTGGCCTGTTTATTTTCAGCATCCAGGTATCCGCGCCAGGTGTCGAGGCTCAGGTATGGGTTTGCGGTGATAGCTTCGCGCCATTGCTCAATGAAAGTAAGGGCGGTATCATCTTTATGTTTGGCAAAAAACGGGTATGAAAAATGCAGGTCGGGGTGCATCAGTTTTTCATACTTACGGCATGACGAACATACCCCGCATGAGTCGTTGGGCTGCTTATCTTCGCATGAAAGGTACTGGGCATAAGCAATAGCAAGCGGAAGGCCGCCCGAACCCTCGGGGCCTAAAAACAGCTGCGCATGGCTTACCCGGTTCTCTGTCACCGTGTTAAGTAAGCGTTGTTTTACTGCTGCCTGTCCTACTATTTGTTTAAACTGCATTTGGTGCAAAATAGTGAAATAGTTTTGAGTTATGAGTATTGAGTTTGTAGAAAGTGTAATAGTGACGGGTAATGAGTGTTGTGTTTTGAGTTTTTACAAGGGTAGTTTAATGCCATTCTCACTTTTGCAACTCTTTACTCAGAACTCGCTACTCCAAACTAAAAAGGGACAAGCCCGGCCAAAAAAAGTACTTTTGTAACTCGACACTCAACTCACTACTCAGAACTACTATGAGAATAATGGCTTTCGATTACGGTACCAAGCGCATAGGCATTGCAGTTACCGACCCCTTGCAGATCATAGCTACCGGGCTGGATACCATTCATCCGCAATATATTGTTGATTACCTGAAAACCTACCTGCAAACAGAACAGGTGGAACGCTTTATTGTGGGCGAGCCCAAGCAAATGGATAATACCCCATCACAATCGGCCATGCATGTAAAAGGCTTTGTAACGCTGCTTACCAAAAACTTCCCCCAAATACCTATCGAAATGCTAGATGAGCGTTTTACTTCCAAAATGGCATCGGCCACCATTGCTCAAAGCGGCATGAACAAAAAACACCGCCAAAATAAAGAGCTGGTTGATACCATATCGGCGGTGATACTGCTGCAGGGGTGGATGCAGAAACGTTTCTGAACCGTTGATTGGGGGGATTACGATGAAGTTTTACTAACAACATTAGCAATGTAAAAAGATTATCTCTATATTTAAAACATGGAGAAGAAAACCATTTTTGAGGAAATTAAACATATAAATAATATTGGACAAGAATATTGGAGTGGTAGAGAATTATATAAAGTCCTGGATTATATAAAATGGGACAAGTTTCTTAATGTAATCTCGAAAGCGAAAGAAGCATGTAAAAACGCGGGACAGGATCCGGAGGATCATTTTCCCCGGGTGGAGAAATTGATAGATTTACCTAAGGGCGCCAAGCGGGATGTGGGTGATTTACACCTTACAAGATATGCTTGTTACCTTATTATTCAAAATGCGGATCCAGCAAAAGAAGTTGTAGCACAAGGCCAATCATACTTCGCTGTTCAAACGAGAAAACAAGAAATTCTTGAACAGGAATTTGATCAACTTAAAAGTGAAGAGGAAAAGCGCATTTACTTGCGAAAAGAAATGGCAGAACACAATAAACACTTAGCTGATGCCGCAAAAGATGCTGGAGTAATACAGCCCTGGGAGTATGCAGTATTTCAGAATCATGGTTATATGGGCTTGTATGAAGGCTTAGGTGCAAAAGAGATTCATGCAAAAAAGAGTTTGAAGAAAGGTCAAAATATTTTAGACCATATGGGAAGCACCGAATTGGCTGCAAATCTGTTCCGTGCTACTCAAACCGAAGAAAAACTAAAGCGAGAGAAAATAAAAGGGAAGCAAAAAGCCAATGAAGCCCATTTTGAGGTGGGTAAAAAAGTAAGGCAAACAATTAAAGAACTGGGAGGAACTATGCCCGAAGATTTGCCCGTAGAAGGCAGTATTAAAAAGTTAAAAGGGGGAAAAGAATTGGAGTAAAGAGGTAGGTTTATTCGGTAAATTACCCATTAAAAACAAAATGCCTATCTTTGCCGCATGGATATTCTCCCTCATGCCTTGCTGGCATACTTAGATGACCATTGTGATCCGGAGCCTGAAGGGCTGCAAAAGCTCAACCGCGAAACACATTTAAAAGTGCTCCGGCCGCATATGCTATCGGGTCATTATCAGGGCCGTCTGCTCAGTTTTTTGAGCAAAATGGTACAGCCAAAACTTATTCTGGAGATAGGGACCTTTACCGGCTACTCGGCAATTTGCCTGGCCGAAGGATTGGTTGAAGGCGGCATACTACATACCATTGAGGTGAACCGCGAAATGGAGGAGATCATCAATTCACACTTCAAATCAACAAATGTTGAAAATAAAATAAAGCTGCATTTTGGCCAGGCAGAGGCCGTTATTGCTGATTTAGAGGAAGATAATTTTGATTTAGTGTTTATTGATGCCGATAAAAAGAATAATTTTACTTACTTTCAATTAGTTTTTGACAAAGTACGGTCCGGAGGATTGATAATAATTGATAATGTTTTGTGGAAGGGAAAGGTTTATGGTACAGAAAAAGATACCGATACCGAGAGTATCCGCAAACTAAATGACCAGATAACTGTTGACAGCAGGATAGAGAAATTGATCCTGCCGGTACGCGACGGGCTGCTGGTTATCAGAAAAAAATAATTATGAAGAAAATCTTACTGATTACAACACTGTTGATATCAACACTTGCTGCTTCAGCACAAAAAAATACTTCACAGTCATATATAGAGAAGTTCAAAGATGATGCCATTCGTATCATGCACGAAACCGGTATCCCCGCAAGTATAGTTTTAGGTGTGGCCATGCACGAATCGGGCTGCGGAAACAGCACCATCGCCCAAAATTTAAATAACCAGTTTGGCGTAAAAGGCGGCGGCGGCGCGGTGTATACCAAGCACAACAAAAAAGTACGCACCTCCTACAAAAAATATGATTCGGTACTGGAATCATTTCAGGATTTTGCCCGCATCATGACCGAGCGCAAGCAGTTCAGCCACCTGGCCGACGCGTTAAATCATTACGATTACCTGGGCTGGGCCAAAGGCATACAGCGCAGCGGTTATGCCAGCAGCCGCAAATGGGCATCGCAGGTATTGGGTATCATCAATAAATATGATCTGCATGACCTGGATGAAAAACCAAGCGACTCAACCAAACTGGCCAGCCAAACGCAATTAGCAGAAAACTAAACAATAAATACATTTATAAATCTTATTTTGGCATATTTATTAATGCCTTATGTTTAAGGTTTAGCTGTATGCAGAAACTATTTGCCTTATTATTTATAGCCGTTGTTGGCCTCAGTTCGTGCTCATCGCGCAAAAAAACTATTTCGGGCGGCCAGGCCCGCAGAAACAATAACAGCATCAAAAAGGATAATCCCGATGCTGCCAACTATCAATCATACACTTCGCTGGCCTATATTGACCGCTTTAAGGACATTGCCATTCAGGAAATGAGCCAGAACGGCATACCTGCCAGCATTACGTTGGCGCAGGGCTTGTTTGAATCGGGCAGCGGTAACAGCGAACTGGCCCGTTATGCCAATAACCATTTTGGCATTAAATGTACCAGCGACTGGAAAGGCCGCAGCTATTATAAAGACGACGACAATGTTAACGACTGTTTCCGGGTGTATGACAATCCCGAGGATTCGTTCCGCGATCATTCTGCTTTTTTAAAACGTAAAAACTACGCCAAACTTTTTGAGCTGGATAAGAACGATTATGAGGGCTGGGCCCGCGGCCTTAAACAAGCTGGCTATGCCACTAACCCCAAATATCCCGAACTGTTGATCAACGTAATCGTAAAATATCATCTTGATCAGTACGACCGCCCTGAGGGCGAGAGTGCCAAAATTAAACGCGAAGACCGCGTGCTGACCCAGATCAATAATAACATTGGCAAAACACTTACCGATACCATCCCCCAAACCAAGCCCGATGATAAAATATACACGGTTAGAACGGGCGATACACTATACAACATATCCAAACGTTTTGGAATAACAGTTGATGAACTCAAAGGACTAAACAGTATACCTGACGATCATATAGCGATAGGGCAAAAGCTTATTGTAGTAAAGTAGGGTTGTTTTTTGGTGCCGGTTTTGGATGCGAAGAGCGAGGATGAGTAATAGGGATGAGGAACATGCCCGCACCGCACACCCCGCTCTTCGCATCCAAAACCAGCACGCGCACCTCCACCCCAGCTGTTAATTGTTGTTAAATATGATGATCAGGCAAGGCCGAACAGTTATTTTTGGCGCCAGCATGAAAATATGGCTGCTTTTATTTTTCAGTACGTTATCAGTAACCGCTTTTGCACAGCAAAAAACGGTTGACGGGATTGTGTTTGATAAAGAGAGCAAAATACGCATTGCCAAGGTTAATGTACTCAACGCCACCACCGGCAAATCGGTTTATAATAGTTTTAAGGGCGAATTTACAATAGAGGCCAAACCCGGCGACGTGCTGATTTTTACCAAGCCTGATCATTATGCCGATACCCTGCAGCTGCAAAACAACGTTTCGCTGGCGGTGTACATGAAGCGTACAGCCATACAACTGCAGGAAGTAATAGTGCGTGATACCATGCTTAACCCGCAAAAACAACTGGCTGCCACCAAGCGTGATTACACCAAAATTTATGGGTCGCTTGATGATCATGACCTGCTATCGGTAGCGCCTGGTATGGGTGCTGGTATTGGTATTGATGCCTTGTATAATGCCTTTAGCCGCAGCGGCCGCAATGCCGAAAAGCTGCGCCAGATCATAGAGCGCGATTACAAGCAAAACGTGATCGACTATCGCTTTAACCGCACCTATGTAGCCGGCATCACCAACCTTAAAGATCAGAAGCTTACCGATTTCATGCAACGCTACCGCCCCGGCTACTACCTGGTAACCACCGCCAGCGACTACGAATTTATAGCCTCCATAAAAGCCAACCTGAAACGTTTTTTACGCGCCCCGCGCAGATATGCCCTACCCTTGCTGGTTACCCCGAAAGAGGAAGACCTGGATAAAAAACAATAAGAGGGGCTTTTGCTAACTGTCACACCGCTGCCGCAAGTATCGCGGTTGTGGCGCCATGATGGTAAACAGCATTACCAATAATATAGTCCTTCAAATTGCCATAAGTTGGCCCTTGCGGCAGCATAGGTAAATTCTCTGTAACAGCGTATCGGAGCGGCAAAAAAGTCATGTAAGTCCATTAATCAGCTTCATCGTGATTCAGACAAACCTCCTAAAAACATCAACTTTTTAAAACCATCCACCTCATTTTTTATTAATCTGTTATAAAAGAAGATTTTTGCTTTAATTTGTCACCTATGATAAAAACCAGACTTGCTTTACTCCTACTGGTATCTTTTACCCTTGGTATTTCGGCCAAAGCACAGCAAACAGACAGTTTAAAACGCGATACCGTTATTAAAATTGATACGGCACAGGTTAACAAGTTCCGGATAGATTCGCGTAAAAACGCCATCCCTACCCGGGTAAGGCCGGTTCAGCTGCAAAGAACTCAAGTGCCATTCAATATGCTTGATTATAAAGTGAACTACTGGAAAAAGACCGTAACCTTTGGTCTTAACTTTAGCCAGTCGGCCTTTAGCAGTAACTACAGTGCAGGTGGTGTAAGCGCGGTGGCACTGGGTAGTAATTTTATTTACCATACCGAATATAACAAGGCACCGTTCAGTTATGTGTCTGAGCTCAATCTGTTGTATGGTGTGTCAAAAAACAAAGGACAGGGTAAGCGTAAAACCAACGACCGTATATTTTTTGATAATAAAATAGCCTCGCAATTATCAAAAAAGTGGTATATATTCGGGTCTTTGACCTTTGAGTCGCAGTTTGATAAAGGCTTTAACTACGTTGATAATGGTACCGGAGGTACTACCCAGCAATACATCTCCAACTTTATGTCGCCGGGTTATTTAACAGAATCAGTCGGTTTTGAGTACAAGCCAGCCAGCTATTTTGATTTACGTTTAGGTACCGGTACAGCCAAGCAAACCTTTGTTTTGGATCATGATGTGCATAAATTCCAGCTGGATAACTACGGCGTAGATACCCTGAAAACAGTAAGAAACGACCTGGCTTTCCAGATGGTGGCCCTGTTTGATAAGGATATTGCCAAAAACATCCACCTCAATACCCGTTACGCGCTGTTTATCCCTTACGGCGAAGACTTGAAATTTATAACTCATCGTGTTGATATGGTTTTATCGGCCAAAGTGAACCGCCTCATCAACGTAACCATCAACGGCACGTTGTTGTACGATAAGCATACCTCGCCCGATGCCCAGGCTACCGAGGGCCTCGCGCTCGGGATGTTGTACCGTTTTCCGTAAATCAACAGCATATATGCAAAGCGCCCGGCTTTCCTGATCAGGAAAGCCGGGCGCTTTGGTTAAGGCAGTATTTTAACTTAAGGCCGCCAGTTTCAACGTGCCTTCTTCAACAATAGCATCCTTAAGCTGGGTAAGGAACTCGTTAAAGTTAACGTGGCGGTCCATCATGTACAACATTTCTTTTTCAATGTCGAGCCAGGTGCTAATATCAGCTTCGTTATGCTGTACCTGGGCCTCCAGCTTGTCTAATGCATTGGCAACTTTAGCTTCGTTGGTTGTTTTGGCTTCAAACTCATGCCATAGGTGGTAAAACTCGTCGCCTACGGTATTGTCCAGTTGTTCGCGAATGTCATCAATGGCCCTTGTCTCATTTTCAATTTTCAACCTTTTTACATCCTCATTAAAGGTGTCGAATGCCGGTACATCCCCTACCAGGGCTTCAATAATATCATGAATAATGATCATTTTCATAATCCGGGTAGAATCTACCTGAATGCCGAGGTGTGGTTCAACTAACAGGTACATGATAGATACGCGCCAGGTATGTTCGGCCACACTTTCGCGACGGCCATCAGAAAGCCAGCTGTGGCGGGTTAAGCGTTTCAGGTTTTCGGCAACGTGTAAAAACTGTAAAATTTTATTGATCTCGTTTTTCATAAGTACTTGGTTGATATATAAAAGTAAACAATTGCCATATATTTTGTAAATTTGTGTACAACACAGCCCGGCCTCCTGTATCAGGAAAGCCGGGCTGTTTGGTTAAGGCAGGAAAGGGAATGGGGATTGGGAATGCAGAAGGTAGTTATTTGACAATCAATAGATTAAAACTTTTTAAAGCGTCAAAAAGGCCTTAAAACAGCGTCAAAAAGTGTTAAAACGACTGATTTAGCCTCTTTTTTGGGTCATTTGTTCAATTTTTTGCGCTGTTTTGAGCCCAAAAAGTGTTAAAATAATAATCTAAAAAGTTTTGGCAGGCGGGGAGATTTAAAACCGATGTTAAGGCCAAATTAATTTAACGGATATATTTCAAAATCATACCTTTGTAACCTTTAAAAGAGATTAAAGTATTTTATAATAATGTTTGAAAATCTTTCGGATAAACTCGACAGGGCATTTAAGGTTCTGAAGGGACAGGGAACTATTACTGAAATAAACGTGGCCGAAACCATGAAGGAGATACGCAAAGCCCTTCTGGATGCCGACGTTAACTATAAAACCGCCAAAGCATTTACAGATGATGTGAGGCAAAAGGCACTGGGTCAAAATGTATTAACAGCGGTTTCGCCTGGCCAGTTGCTTACCAAGCTCATGAACGATGAGCTGGCCGAACTGATGGGTGGCACCACCGCCGAACTTAATTTTCCGGCTACGCCAACCATTATATTAATTGCTGGTTTAAACGGTGCGGGTAAAACCACCTTTACCGGTAAGCTTGCCAATTACTTAAAAACACAAAGAAATAAGAAACCATTACTGGTTGCCGATGATATTTACCGCCCCGCGGCTATTGATCAGCTGGAAGTTTTGGGTCAGCAAATAGGCATCCCGGTTTATGCCAACCGCGAATCGAAAGATCCGGTTGCTATTGCCCGGGAGGGTATAGCCCTGGCTAAGCAAAACGGAAACAACGTGGTAATTATTGATACCGCTGGCCGTTTAGCTATTGACGAGGCCATGATGGTTGAAATTGAGCAGGTAAAAGATGCCATAAAACCGCATGAGATACTGTTTGTGGTTGATTCCATGACCGGTCAGGATGCGGTGAACACTGCCAAAGTGTTTAATGATCGCCTTGACTTTACCGGTGTGGTACTAACCAAATTGGATGGTGATACCCGTGGTGGTGCGGCCCTCTCTATCAAATCGGTAGTGAGCAAGCCTATCAAATTCATAGGTACCGGCGAAAAGATGGAAGCGCTTGATGTTTTCCACCCTGATCGTATGGCTTCCCGTATCTTGGGCATGGGCGACGTGGTTTCCCTGGTTGAACGCGCCCAACAGCAGTTTGACGAGAAAGAAGCTGCCGAACTGCAAAAGAAGATACGCAAGAACAAATTTGATTTCAACGACTTTTACAGCCAGATACAGCAGATCAAAAAAATGGGTAACATGAAAGATCTGATGGGCATGATACCAGGCGTAGGCAAAATGATGAAGGATGTAGAGGTTGACGATAACGCCTTTAAATCAATCGAGGCCATTATCCAGTCGATGACGCCGTTTGAAAAATCAAACCCCGAAACCATTAACCAAAGCCGCCGTACCCGTATAGCCAACGGCTCGGGCACAGACCTGGCCGAGGTAAATCGCCTCATGAAGCAGTTTGACGACATGAAAAAGGTAATGAAACAAATGAGCAACCCGGCAGCCATGGCCAGCATGATGCGTCGTATGCCTAAAATGTAAGTTTCACCCCCATCTGAAAAGAGTATTATAATATATAAGGCATCCGGTTAAACGGATGCCTTTACACGTTTCTTTAGGAGAGCCCTCCTATTATCTGTTTGTAAAAATATCAGCCATATATGCTTTAATATGGGGCTTTTTCGCAAACTTTAGCTTTAAATATTTTATATGTTCACAAACCGTTTTGTTCGTAAATCGCTTGCTGCTGCATTCTTGTTTGCCTCATTATCAGCCCAGGCCCAGATTCCCGGTGCTACTATTGATGTGCAGCATTACAACTTTGCCCTGCAATTGACAGATGCAGATAATGCTATTAAAGGGCAGGCAACCGTTGCCATAAGGTTTGTAAAAGATGCCACATCATTTAGCCTTGACCTGGTTAAAAAGAATAGTACAGGCAAAGGCATGCTGGTATCGGCGGTAACAGAAAACGGGAAACAACTCCGGTTTGTACAGGATAGCGATGCTGTTAAAATATATGCTACAGCCAAGCTGAACAGCATTCACAACTATAAAATAAGCTATGCAGGAATACCTGCCGATGGGCTTATCATATCAACCAATAACTTTGGCCACCGTACTTTTTTTGGCGACAACTGGCCCAACCGTGCGCATAACTGGCTGCCCTGCGTAGATGCCCCGGCAGATAAAGCATCGGTTGATTTTGTGGTTACCGCGCCCGATCATTACGAGGTTATCTCCAATGGGTTAAAGATAAAGGAACAGGTGCTGCCGGGTCACCTAAAACTAACTCACTGGCATGAGGCTGCTGTACTGCCAACCAAAGTAATGGTAATTGGCGTAGCCAAATTTGCAATTGATCATCCCGGCGATGTAAATAAGATTCCGGTGTACACATATGTATTTCCCGAAAGCAAAGAGGCCGGTTTTAAAAGTTATGCCGTGGCTAAAGAGATACTTCCCTTTTTTATAGAAAGGGTTGGTCCGTTCAGTTATGAGAAACTGGCCAACGTACAGTCAAAAACCATATTTGGCGGTATGGAGAACGCCAGTGCTATATTCTACTTTGAAGAATCGGTTACATCGCCAGATATTGAATCGCTGATGGCTCATGAAATAGCCCACCAATGGTTTGGCGATGGCGCCAGCGAAAAAAACTTTGGTCACCTGTGGCTCAGCGAAGGGTTTGCTACGTATATGACCAACCTTTACCTTGAAAATAAGTACGGTACCGATACCCTGAAAAAACGTCTTGCTTTCGACCGGAAAAAAGTGCTGAACTTTGAAAAGAAACGCTTTACTCCCGTTGTTGATACCGCAGTAAATGGCCAGTACATGCAACTGCTCAATGCCAACAGTTACGAAAAAGGAAACTGGGTGCTGCACATGCTGCGCCGTAAACTGGGCGACGATCTGTTTTGGAAAGGTGTACGCGCCTATTATGCAAAATACAAAGGCAGCAACGCCAATACAGACGATCTGCGCCTGATCATGGAGCAAACCAGCGGGCAGGACCTGAAACAATTTTTTACCCAGTGGCTGCGTACCCCCGGCCATCCCTCATTGGATGTAGGATGGAGCTACGATGCGGATAAAGGCTTGATTGATTTTATAGTAGATCAAAAACAGGAAACCCTGTTTAGCTTTCCGTTAGAATACATGGTAGACGGGCAAAAACACACCATTGTTGTAAAAGATAGATTCGACCATTTTCAGATTCCGGCCAAAGCAGCTCCGGCAGCTGTAGTTATAGATGCTGACGTAAACCTGCTGGCCGATTATGAAATAAAAGCTTATGCTGAATTGTTATTGAAGGGCAAGGCAAAATAAAGGTTCAAAGCCGTAGTTATCATGTTATTTAAAACGTTGTTACTAAGAAATATTATTAAAATTGCGCAATAAAATTTTATAAAAATGCGTTATTGCAATATAAAATATTTATATATTAGCCAAAACCAATTATTAACCTAAAACTACAGTATCATGAACACTACCAGATTTTATCAATCCGTATATGTAAATTTTTATAGGTGGAGCTTTAGAAACTTTGGGCAAACAGGTTTGCCAAAATTCAATTCGCTTTTTGGAGTAAACTTCCTGATGATCATATTATTAACCAATTTGATGCTGATGGTTGAGTTTTTCCTAAAATCGGGTTGGTTTAATGTTAGCCCTATATCGGCAACTTGTATACAGCTGGGTGTAGTTGCTGCATTACTGCTTAATTATTTTACGTTGCTAAATAATAAACGCTTTAGTAAGCTCAATATAGCATTTGAAAAGCTGAGCAAACACCATCAAAAAATATGGTCGGTGATGATACTGGGCTGGGTAATTGCTTCTTGCGGGTTTTTACTGTTTTCAACTACAGTTAGATAATTTACTATAATAATCTCTTTTAATTTTAACGCGCCATTGCCGGCAAAAGGCAATGGCGCGTTTTTTATTTCCAGTTGTCACAGCTCACGGCAATTAATTATTTAATATTTATCCTCTTTCCCTCATAAGTAAAAATATTTATCTTCCGTTTTGATTTAAACTTTATCACAGTGTTGGTTAAAACTTTTGGCAGTGCGGTTTATGGTATTGAGGCAATTACTATAACGGTTGAAGTAAATATAGCGGCGGGTACTAAATATTTTATCGTGGGCCTGCCCGATGTGGCCGTAAAGGAAAGCTACGTTCGTATTGAATCGGCCTTAAAAAATTGTGGTTTCCGGATGCCCCGGCAACAGGTTGTGGTAAATATGGCCCCTGCGGACATCAAAAAAGAAGGTTCGTCATATGACCTCACCATTGCCACAGGCGTTTTAGCAGCCTCGGGGCAAATTGAACCCGAAAACATGGATAAGTACATCATCATGGGCGAACTATCGCTTGATGGAAGCTTACAACCCATTAAAGGTGCCCTGCCCATTGCCATACAGGCCCGTAAAGATGGCTTTAAAGGATTTATACTTCCCAAACAAAACGCCCGTGAGGCCGCCATTGTGAACGACTTAGAGGTTTACGGTGTAGAAAATATCAAAGATGTAGCCGGCTTTTTTAATGGCGATGTAACCATCAGCCCCGAAGTAGTAAACACCCGGGAGGAATTTTACAACAGCCTGAGCAATTATGATAGTGATTTTAGCGAGGTAAAGGGCCAGGAAAATATAAAACGCGCACTGGAAATAGCCGCCGCAGGCGGGCATAACGTAATTTTAATTGGTCCTCCAGGGGCAGGTAAAACCATGCTGGCGCGGCGGCTGCCATCCATTTTGCCTCCGCTCAGCTTATATGAATCGTTAGAAACCACCAAAATACATTCCGTAGCTGGTAAACTGGCTGCGGCCGATGCGCTGGTTACTATACGGCCATTCCGGTCGCCGCACCATACAATCAGCGATGTGGCTTTGGTTGGCGGTGGCGGTAACCCGCAGCCCGGCGAAATTTCATTGGCCCATAATGGCGTACTGTTTCTGGATGAATTGCCCGAGTTTAAGCGCAGCGCCCTGGAAGTAATGCGCCAACCTTTGGAAGAACGCCGTGTAACCATATCAAGAGCCAAATTTACGGTCGATTATCCATCAAGCTTTATGCTGGTAGCCAGTATGAACCCCTGCCCCTGCGGTTATTATAATCACCCTGAAAAGGAATGTATTTGCCCGCCGGGAATGGTACAAAAGTACCTGAGCAAGATCTCGGGGCCGTTGTTGGACAGGATCGATCTGCATGTGGAAGTTACCCCGGTAAATTTCAGCGAACTATCCTCAGAGCGTGCTGCCGAAAAAAGCGAGCTGATCCGTGATCGGGTGATTGCTGCCCGCGAGGTACAGGTTGAGCGTTTTGGAAACCGCCCTGATCTGCACTCCAATGCACAAATGAGCCCGCAAATGGTACGTGACTTGTGTAAAATTGATGTCGCAGGCCAGGCCTTGCTCAAACGAGCTATGGAAAAACTTGGCCTTTCTGCACGTGCTTACGACCGTATCCTGAAAGTGTCGCGCACCATCGCCGACCTGGCGGGCAGCGAAGAAATTAAACTGGAACACCTGGCTGAGGCCATACATTTCAGAAGTTTAGATAGGGAAGGCTGGGCCGGGTAGTTTGAAGATGAAGCCTCCGTGTATAGTGGTTGAAAAACTGCGGATTATGGGATAAAACGAATAAAATAAATTATAAAAACAGATTTTATTGTTAAAAACATATATGTTTGTTAATATATAATAGACCTAAGTAACCTAAACCATATTATAATTACATTCATGGGTAGTATTCTACATGATTATTTAAATAAAAGACTAGGCATATTAGATTTACAAAAGGAGCTTCAAACACTCATTAGCTCCTATAATAGGCTGACTGGGCATAATTTATTTGTTTATGCATCAGATTTTTCTAAAGCCCGAAACGGTGCTGATGTATCTTTAATTCAAGAAGATTTTTATATTATACAAGATTTTCTTCGCGAGTCTGATAAAAAAGCAATTGACTTCTATATTGAAACACCGGGAGGGAGCGGCGAAGCTGCGGAGGAGATTGCGAGATTTTTAAGGAAAAAGTTTGAAGAAGTAAACTTTATAATTGCGGGTGAGGCAAAGAGCGCAGGAACTATATTGGCTCTATCTGGTGATAATATTTACATGGCTGATACTGGAAGTTTAGGCCCAATAGATGCACAAGTTAGAATTGGCCGTACTACTGTTTCAGCTCATGATTATAAAGAGTGGGTTGAATTGAAACGAAAGGAAGCAAATACTGATGGTAAACTAAATCCGTTTGATGCAGTAATAGTAGCTCAAATTTCCCCTGGTGAATTATCAGGAATTGTAAATTCACTCGAATTTGCAAAAGATTTAGTAAAGGAATGGCTTGAAAAATTCAAATTTAAGAACTGGACTGAAACAAGAACTAAGAAGAGGCCTGTTGATTCTACGATGCGCAAACAGAGAGCTCATGAGGTTGCAGAAATGCTTTGTAATCACACAGAATGGAGAACACACGGACGGTCATTAAAAATAGATGACTTAAAAGATGTTTTATTAATTGAACGGATAGATGATAATAAAGACCTAGCGGACATAGTTTATAGAATTAAAACAGTTATCCGATTGATTTTTGACAGCTCGTCAATGTATAAATTGTTTTTTTCAGAGGAGCTAAACTTGGGTAAAACAGTGGTTAATCCTAATCAGAATTTTCCAATATCACCACCACCATCACCTCCTAGTAATACTGTTGATGCTGCTGAACTAGAAATAGAATGTCCGAAATGTAAAAAAATGCATAAAGTAACGGCTTATTTTGATATAACAAGCATAGATATAGCTAAGAGAAAACTAAAAGTTAACTCAAATGTAAATGATAGAGATATTTTAGTCTGTGATAGTTGTACCTTTGCATTAGATTTAAAACCGATTAAAAATCAACTAGAAACGCAATCCAAAAGAAAAATCAACTTTAAATAAATTACCATGGCAACGAAATCCTTAAATATTAATGTAGCATCAAGCGACGCGTCAACATTGTTAAACTTCATAAGTGATACTAAAGAAGGAAAGTATACCGAGCAAAAACCAGAATTAATACAAATTACATATCAACGAGTAGAAACGGAAGAACAAAAAAATATCTTTCCTACTGAAGAAACCGTTGGAATTGCATTGTTTGGGTTAACTTTCTAAATCACATTTAAAATTCTTGATAGAAACCGATGCTTCTTCTCTTAGCCTCGGTACAAGTATGAGGCGAATGCTCAAAAGCGTAAAGGCTATTTGTGCCAAAGTGAATGCCTACTTCTTCCCCATCCAAAACTGCAAACTATATAAATTATAACCTCCTGTATTCGCATAAACCTTTATTTGATTGGTACCTGCCTTTAACCGGATATTTTTTACAACAAGTGGCTGCCATGTTTTAAGGCTACCGGTGTTAGGTACAGCAACTTCTTTAGCCTGATCAGCACCGTTAATATGGAGCGATAATTTGGCCTCATCGATGGCGGAGGCAACTTTTAAAGTAACCGAATATATGCCTGCTGTTTTTACCTGGAGGGTGTATTGCAGCCACTCGCCGCTTGCTATGTTGTCTACATAAAAACTATTGTACGCGGTAGAATCCTTGCTGATATCTACGCCGTCATTTCGGTAAATGTGACCACTGTTGCCTTTGCCATATTTTCCGGTTGACACATGATAGTCGGCCGTGTCGGTATCAAAATAAGCAACACCATTGCGACCCAGGTCATAGTCAACTGCGTTGATGATGGTGCCGTTCCCTACCTTGTTGGCTTTAAATGGTTTTGCCGTGGCCGAAAACGGCTGCCTGAAAATAGCATCGATCACATCCCGGTGAATTATGGCATTTTCCAGCTTGGCATGAGTGGCCATTTCGAGCGTACCACTGTATACATTGCTTTCTTTGGGCTTGTGGTTTCCGGTGTTCAGATAGTTGGTAACGGCATCATAATTTAAGTTTGATGGTATCTCGATCGGGTTGTTATTACCCATTTTTTTCAATGGCCACAGTGCCCAGCCAATATTGTTTTTTTCAAACAGACGGATGGCTTCTGCCAGCCAAACGTTGGAGTTTTCGCCGGTCTCGCCAATCCATACCGGGATGTTGTACTGGTCGCGGGTTTTTATAATATGTGCAATGGATTTATCATCGTTATAGTTCCAGTATTTATGAAAGCTAAGCACCATGTTTTTATCCCAGACAGGCAGTATGCCGTTGTAGTTGTTGCCCCAGCCATTGCCTTCAATAATAATGATGTGCTTTTTATCCACCTGCCTGATGGCTTCGGTAATATCTACCATGAGTTTACGTAAAGGGGCATTGGTTTTTTCTTTAAGGCCGTTTTTGTCATTGGCAGGGTCGTCAAAGCCCCAGTTGGGCTCGTTGATAATGTCGTACGCTGCAATATTGGGTTCGTTTTTATAGCGGTCGGCCAGTTTACGCCACAGGGCGATCATCTTTTGCTTGTTGGCTTCGCTATCCCACAGGGAGGGATTATCGGGGTTGCGGTCGGAGATATTCAGATCATTCCCCTGACCGCCCGGCGCAGCATGCAGGTCAAGTATCAGGTACATATGGTTGGCTTTGCACCAGGCCAGCAGGTCGTCGGTCATTTTAAAACCTTTGTCAATCCAGGTGTTTTGGCCGGTAACAGGTTCTTTTTCTACAGGCAGCGTGTATAGGTTATAATGCATAGGCAAACGCACCGAATTAAAACCCCAGCGATGCATCGAGTCGATATCAATTTTGCGGGTATTGTTGGCCAGCCAGGTATCATAAAACTCTTTGGTTTCGGCAGGACCCATCAGTTCTTCCAGTCGCTCCCGGATGCGGTATTGGCGACTGTCTTTGTTAACGTGCAGCATGTAGCCTTCCTGCAGCATCCACCCGCCCAGGCCCATACCGCGCAGCAGGACATTCTTGCCGTTTTGGTCCACTATCTTTTTGCCATCGGCCCTTAGAAAGCCTTGAGCGTTACTTTGAGATGAAATCAATGAAACGGGTAAGGCTATGAGCAAAACCCTTACCGATATATTTTTAAGCTTATGTAACAACATGCGATATTGAGGTTGAATATTAAATAATAAAGTACTACCAAATATAAGTACCTACCGATCCCTTATCTAAAGTAGCGGCAATGACCTTGCCCTGATAGCTGATATTAAAATCTTGCGAAGCATCGCCGGTATTGGCTACTATTAATACCTTTTTACCATCGGGCGTTTTAAAGGCCACATTAGGCAGATTATCCGAATTGTTAGACGCAATGCGAACCGAGCCCGGACGCACAAACTTTGACGCATGAGCTATGGAATAATAAGCAAGATTGCGCTTAACCTCGTTTTTATCAATGGTCACCGCGCCCTGGCACATGGGGCAACCTCCCCTGTCGGTATAGGGTTTATACTCCGGATCGGCAGCCAGGTTCCATTCCAGTACATTGCGGCTCCAGTTGCGGGTAGCGCCTATAATGAGGCGTTTAACCGGGTTTACAATATTAATGGTGGCTTTATTTTCGGGTTCAACCACCATTTGCTCGGTGAAATAGAGGTTTTTATCGGGGTGGGCGTTGTGCACTTCTGTTAAGGCATCCATTTTACCGCCATAAAGGTGAAAACCCGAACCGTCAATATATTTACGCGTTGCTGGGTCATTCAAGATAGAGATTGGATAGTCGGGCCTGTCGGCATTGTGATCATAAATAATAATTTTGGTTTTGATGCTCGCCGCTTTGAAAGCCGGGCCAAGGTTGTTTTTAATAAAATCGCCTTCATCGGGTGCCACCAGCAGCAGACTGGGGTTGTTGCCTGGATGCAGTGGTTCGTTTTGAATGGTGATGGCATCAATAATTATTCCCTGCGCCTTCATTTCCTGTATATATTTTACGAGGTATTTAGCGTAGGTGCTATAGTATTCGGGCTTGAGCCTGCCGCCTCGGGTATCTTCATTAGTTTTCATCCAGGCGGGCGGCGACCATGGCGAACCCAGTATTTTGATGGCTGGGTTTATGGCCAGTATTTGTTTCATTACCGGGATAACATCCTGCTTATCGGGGCCCAGATCAAAATGCTTTAATGTTGGGTCTGTTTGGCCGGTTAGCATATCATCATATGAAAATACTTTCTCGTTTAAGTCAGATGCACCTATACTAAGCCTGATATAGCTTACGCCAATATTATTACCGTTGGTGGCGAATAACTCCTGCAGCAGGGCTGCCCGGCTATCGGCGCTCATGCGGATGATGTGCATGGCACTGCCTCCGGTTAAAGCAAAGCCAAAGCCATCAATGGGTTGATAAGTCTGTTTATCATTAACGGTTATAGTAAAACTGTTGCTTGTGGCGGGTTTAAAAGTTAAGGCATCTTTTTGTTTTTCAAACAAGGCCGATCTGTCGGCCCTGGTTAGCCATAAGCTGGCTTGTGGCACTTGTTGGGCCCGGGCAATAGTTGCCGCGCCAAACAGCACAGGCCACAGAAAAAATGATCTGATGTTTTTGTTCATAAGTTAGAAATTAGCAGGTATTGCAACAGGCAATTCGGTTTAATAATAAGGCTACAATAGGAACGATAAAATTATTATTGTTTTCAAATATAGTATTACATTACGTACAGCGTAACTAATATATTACGAAGCAAAATATGCACAAAACAAATTGCAGTGTATAAGTATTTTAAGCAAAGTAACCGCAGTAAGATAATTAATTGGGTCGCTGTTTTTATTAATTATAAACTTAAAATATTTGCTTTTATTAAAATTTATTTATAGTTTCACTTAGGGTATGCGCATGGAAGAGCAGAATAAAAAGATTATCATATTTGATGATGATGAAGACATACTTTCTATTTGTAGTTATATCCTGGAGGAGCAGGATTGGGAGGTACATACTTTTACCAACTGCAACGATATAATTGAAAAGGTAGAGCGTGTTATGCCTGATGTGATTTTGATGGACAACTGGATACCCGATGCCGGTGGAATTGTTGCAACACAAACACTTAAGAAAGTTGAAGAGCTAAAACATATACCGGTTATATATTTTTCGGCCAACAGCGATATTCAAATGCTGGCTAATCATGCCGGGGCTCAAACCTATCTGGCCAAGCCGTTTGATCTGGATGAGCTGGAACGGGTGATTAACACCGTACTTGTAACGCACTAATTATAAACCTGAATAATATCATTACAGAAAACCCCCACCATTAACGGTGAGGGTTTTTCTGCTTATAGGTAGTGTCTCGTGTTTTATATAATGCTACTCAGGTGAACCTGGTCCGCCTGGGCCTGGGCCAACACCAGGAGTGCTGCCACCGCCGCCTCCGTCTCTGTTGTACCGGCGTCCGCCTCCCATATTAGGGTCTTGCACCGGAGCTTTACCGGCAAACTTTTGCAAGCGCAGGGTAAACGTTAGCAGGTAGTAACGGGCAAGCCTGTTAACACGGGTTTGGGTAATGGAGCTTGCTGTTGGTACCGATGTAAAGCCGGTGTTTTCATTGAAAAGGTCAAATCCTGAAAGACGGATAGTAGCTATCTTATTTTTAAGAAACCTGCGCTCAACATACATATTTAATATGTTGGGGTTGGTAACAGGGATATTTGAGGCATAACCGTAGTTAGTTGCTTTTGAATAATCATAACTGAACACCCAATCGCCAAAATAATTTTTGCCGTTTAAGCCCAAATTCCACGTCCGCACGTTCGACAAGCCATCATTAAAATCATTTTTTACGGAGTTGCTGGTTCTGTTAATAGAGTAATTGGTTAAAACCTGCGCATCAATTATATTAGATATATCAACCCTGAAACGGACCTCGGGAGTAAGCACAAGATTTTTTGCAAGGTTTTTTTGCATGGCGGCGTCAATTTCTGCCTGTGTTGCACTGAGTGGGTCTGGGTTAACATTGGTCAGGTAGCCCACATTGTTGTTGTACGTTGCTGTACCATTAAATGTAAGAGAGTACTTACGTTGTGCCCATGGTTTAGAATAAGTCAAACGGCCGCTTACGTTATAATAACCATCGGCGTTTAAATACTGTGTTAAAATTCTGTTAGAAGTGTTTGAGGTAATGGTATTGGTTACAACCTGGTTGCTTACTTGCTGATAGGAGAAGTTTGCAAAAAATACATCGCCTGTAGCAAAGCTGAAGTTATTATACCGGATAGATACGTTATTGGTGAATGCCGGATTAAGGTTAGGATTACCAACAACAGGATAAAGCGCGTTTGAAAAATCAACCACAGGCTGCAGTTGGCTAAAGGTTGGTGCCGCGTTTGACCCGTTATAATTAACACTGAATGATTTGCTGCGCGAAAAATTATAAATAAACCGTGCTGTCGGGATAATGTTAAAAGTTGATTTGTGCGTGACAATATCATTCAATGGAGAGTCGCCATCTAAAACGGAAGGCTGCACGCCGAGGCCTAAGGTGTAGTTATATTTTTTTTCGATAAAGCGGTAGTTTAAACCAACCCTGTTTGTTGTACAAGTATAGTTATACTGGTTGCTTAATAAGTCATACCGATTATAAGAATTGCCGGTACTCAAAGTATCTGTTTCTTTATTATTTGCTGTAACTGAATGGTTAAAGGCATAGTTAAGCTCCATGTATGAACGCTTGCCCAGCGGTTCCAGGTATGATAAGTTTGTACCCCAGCTATTGGTGCGGCTGTACGTATTTATTAACTGATTCACGGGAGCTGCAGGCGTACCGGCGGTATAATTATAAATTGGATTTTGGTATGACCATGTTGGTGCAGAGCTGCCATTTACCAAAATACTTAAGTTACGGCGATGGCCAAACCTGTGATTATATAACGCGGTAATACCGTAATTAGGTGCTTGTGAATCGCCATTGGTAACAGAGTTGTATGCCGATGTTACCGCTTGTTTTTGGGTGAGCGATACACTGTCAATTTCATTGGTGTTGGTACCTCCGTAAGAGAACGTTGGCGTGATCTTCAAATAATTGATAGTATCTGGCTTATATTCCATGTTCCAGGTAAAACGATGGTTGATGTTCTCATCCTTTTCAAGGCTGTATTGTGTTTGCTGGCTTGGATTGGTGGGTGATGTGTTTTGCTGAAATATATTATTGATGGTTGATGTAGTGTTATCTGCAAAGCTGTAGCTACCGTATACAGAAAGGTTTTTGCCCCATTGATCGCGGAAGTTTACGCCGATAGAACGGGCATCTGTGATGCCATTCTGGGCTGTGATCAGGCTTCCGGAGCTGAAACTACCACGTCCTGCGTTGCCCCGGCCGCCGCCGCCGCCGAAGCCGCCACCACCACCTGCTCCAAAGCCGCCACCGCCGCCGCCGCCAGCTCCGCGGGTACCGGTGCTTCCGAAAGAGAAGGTATTTACATTGGTATTGTTAAAACTACCCTGAACGGCTATTTGTTGATCGCCATTGAAGGTAAATACGTTTAATGAGCCTATGTAACGGTTTGAATTTGGAATTCCCTGACTTTTAGGAAGAGCGTCTTCACCGTCGCCGGCAGTAGCCTGGCCTGTGTAGCCATAGTTTTTATCTTTTCTGATCGTGATGTTCATGATCTTATCGGGCTCGCCGGTTTTAACGCCGGTTAAATTAGCCTGATCGCCATAATCATCAATCATTTGTATGTTTTCAATGATATCTGCAGGTAGGTTTTTGGTTGCGCTTTGTACGTCTCCGCCCATATAATCCTTACCATTTATACGAACTTTGGTTACCTGTTTTCCCTGTGTTGTAATATTACCGTTTACGTCAACATCTACACCCGGAAGCTTTTTGATCAAGTCTTCTGTGGGGGCGTTTTCGCGTACCTTATAGGAGCTGGCATTGTAAACTACGGTATCTTCTTTAATGGTAATAGGATTGGCCGCCCCAACAATAGTAACCTGATTTAACATATTGGTTGAAAGCTTCATCACGATATTGCCCAAATCAATTGGTTTATTATCGTTAGCCATGGAAAAGTGCTTTTTAAGCGGAGTAAAACCTATAGATGAAATGGTAAGCGTGATCTGGCTGCCTTTTACACCCGAAAAGGCGAATTTTCCGTTAGCATCAGCGATGGATATGGTACTATCGCCGCCGTTTGATACCAGCTTGATGCTGCTACCGGGCAGTGATAATTTTGTTGAGTCAACAACAGTACCACTTACATCATGTGTACTTTGTGCAAATGAGTTAAATGCAAATAAAATGGTAAAACTTAAAATGAGGAACAGGGGTTTCATAAGGTGTTTGTTCAGCTTGCTTTTGTTATTAGTTAATCATTAGACACAATCCAAACGCAAATGTTCAATTTATAAAGTATTAAATACAAAAAGAGCATATGATTGTTACATGTTTTAAGCTAAAGGCTTATCAATCATAGCATTGTTACAATGCCGAACACAGAAAAAGCCGGTAAGCCGGCTTTTTCTGTGTTCGGAAGTTTATGTAATCAAAATATTAGTTCATATGCAGGGCCAATGCAACCTCGTTATAATTTCTGAGATTGATGCCCGGGTGCGTAACCTGTAATGTAGTGAGCCCGTTGCCTGGAATAATTACAACCTTAAAATCAAGCCCTCCCTGCGAAAAATTAGCTTTGATATTCACATAGCCTACGCCAAAGTCAGACAAGGTAATGGTACGATCGACCTCACTATAGGGCAGTGCAAAATAGCCGGTAGTGCTGCCGGTTGTTCTGAAGTAAACTAAAATAACGCCGCGGTCAACAATATCCTGCGTTATGGCCGGAACGTTGAACGTTGTGAAGCCGGTAAGGGTAACGCTTTTATTAACTAACAGATAACTTTGAACATTAGCACCATCCTCTCCCGCCGGTCCCTGTGGCCCTTGTGGTCCGGCAGGCCCCTGTGGACCGGTTGGACCCTGTGGCCCTGTTGGTCCCTGCGATCCGGTTGAACCTGTTGGTCCCTGTGGGCCGGTTGGGCCTGTAGCCCCTTGTGGGCCGCCTGGTCCTTGCTGCCCCGGATCGCCTTTTGGCCCTTGTGCTCCGTCGGCTCCGTCAGTACCGTTGGTGCCATTAGTACCGGCTGGCCCGGTTGCTCCGTCTTTTTTACACGCGCTTATGCTCAATATGCACGCCAATAAAGCGGGAAACAAGAGTCGTTGTATTTTCATAAATTTTGAAAATTTAGTATTGGTAGTGCTTTATTACGGATGTATGCGCAATTAGTTTCAGCACGGGCACATTCAGGAATAATTATTGTGAAGAACCTTATTTATTGTATTTTGATACGCAACCGGTTAATAAACAAAAGTTTAAAAAAATAAAACAACAAAGCTGTTTATGTTTCGTTATGATTAATATAAATTTAACCTATGAAAAATATTAGCAACACATTGCACACTAAAGTGCACAATTGGATAGATGGAATAGGCTTTAGGCTAAACGCATCACAAACAAACACCAAAAGTCATATCACAACCAATCATTATTTTTTTGAAACGTTCAATTTTTTTGAAAAAAAGAAAATGGATCATCCTGAAAGCACTAAGTTTTTATGCTTTGATGCTTATGGCGAAAAAATTAATGTAAAGTCGTTACTTGACCTTCAGGTTGCTTTTTTTGAAAACATCAGCCAGCTTAAGTAATTGCATCATATAAAAAGTATTAAAAAATAACTGTATCGCTTTTTAACAAACCTGCGCTGTTTTCGGGTACTGCAATAAAAAATCCTGCTTAAGTTAATAAGCAGGATGAGGTGAGGGGATAATTACTGGTGAAGCCTGTTATTTATCATAGATAACCCTGGGCCAGCAATTCATATAATCATTTCCTGTGTGTTGGTTGAATGGCTCATCGTCATTAACACCGCGTACACCCATTGGCGAAAAATTAACTATTGGCCGGGTTGGGTTCAGGGCTTCTTTGATCCTGAGGTGCAGATCTGTAAAATGTGCCGCGGTTAAGGCATCGCCGCCCTTTGGTAAGCCAGCATCAATTTTCTTTAATTCAGCGCGCACCATCGGCCTGATATCAGACAAAGCAATGTTTATGGGCGTTAAGCCAAATGAGGCCAGCTGGGCCGGGCTTACTCCCGGGAAAGAAGCGCTGGCATCCGCGGTTAACAAGCTTTTAAGGTTATCAATATAACCGCGCTGCAGGTTACGCTTAAATGCATCGGGTTTGATGTTGTTAAACACGCCGGCGCGTATATCTGTAAACAAATCGGCAACAGTATAGGCATTAACACCGTTTTTGGCTTCGTTGTCATACATGCGTGCCAGCCTTGACGGATTAAGCACATTGCTGAGTACCGAAACCTGGAGCGATTTAATGCGGTTAAGCACCACGCCATTATCAAATTTACTTAACTCTGGTTTATTGATGAGCCAAAGCGGGGTTTCAAACAGTTGTTTATTTAAAAACAGGGAAGCATCATGCTGGCGGGCTTTGCTTACAAAATCATAAACGGCTCCTTTTTGATCATAGGTTTTAAAGTTTTCGTTCATGCCGCCAATGTTGGTGGTAACATGACCCATATAGCGGTAAAACTGGTTTAGCACCTCGCCATATAGTTCGGCCACGTCGCTAAAGTTCTCGTTTTTTTGATAGGTCCATTTTTCCAGATTAGGCAGTATCCGTTTTAAATTGGCTATACCATAAGTTCCTGCTTTCATGGCGTTATCGCCCAGGTCTTCGTTTTGTAAACGTGGGTCGATAGATGTGCCCTGCCTGCCAAAGTAGTAGAGCGGATTGCCTGCTTTTTTATCTGTCCAGGCGGCTAAAATTTCTTTTTCCTGCTGTGCCGTTTTATTACCGGGGAACCAGGTGTACCCCCATTTTATTGACCAAAGGTCATACTCGCCTATTTGCGGATAAAGATGGGTAACACCATCACCGGGTTGTGCAATATAGTTGAAACGGGCATAATCCATAATTGATGGAGCAGTGCCATGTTTATCGGTAAATGATTTTGAGCGTAATGAATCAACCGGGTACGCATAGCTTGAACCAAAGTTATGCGGAAGACCCAGTGTATGGCCAATTTCGTGCGATGATACAAAGCGTATCAGCTCTCCCATTTGCTCGTCGGTAAACTGGGCCCTGCGTGCATTAGGGTTTACCGCGGCTGTTTGTATCAGGTACCAATCGCGCAGCAGGCTCATTACATTGTGATACCAGCCTACATGGCTCTCCAGAATTTCGCCCGTGCGCGGGTCAGAAACGTGGGGGCCGTAAGCATTCTCCACATCTGAGGCAAAATACCTGATCACGCTGTAGCGTGCATCTTCGGTACTAAATTCAGGATCTTGTTTGGGTGTTGGCGCTTCTTTGCCTACAATGGCATTTTTAAACCCGGCAGCTTCAAAAGCCTTGTTCCAGTCGTTAATGCCCTGAATAAGGTATGGGACCCATTTTTTAGGGGTTGCCGGGTCAATGTAATAAACTATTTGTTTTTTAGGTTCAACCAGTTGACCGTTGGCATAAGCTACGGGATCTTTAGGTTCCAACTTCCAGCGGTATGTAACCGGTTACTAACGATTTTTGGGCGTTTGTGCCATAATCAGTTTGGCGCTGACCAAAGTAGCCAACCCTTTCGTCGCTGATACGGGCCTTCATGGGCGTTTTGGGGAGTAGCACCATAGAGGTATTCAACTCAAAAGTTACCGCGCCGTTGGTGTTATCGGTTGGCGAATCGCCAGAGCGATAGGTTTTCAGGGTGCGGGCCTCCAGGTTTATCGGGAAGCTTTTAATGGTATCGATATAGGAGCGGGTATTATCAACGCCCGAAATTTTATAGGCTTTCTTTACATCGTCTGACAGGCCTATTGCGGCTACATCGCCATTGTAAAAATCAGTTACATCAATAAGCACACCTGTGGTATCTTTATTGAATGCTTTGATATCAAATGAGGCTAACACGGCATCCAGATTTGAATTTTTAACCGACTCATACATATCCGATGTGCTATCGGCCCGGATAGAATAACTGGGTACACGTATAAATATCTGCTTGTCATGACGCTCCCATTTCCAAACCTGGTCGTTCAGTTTTTCGCCACCGTATTGCTGGCCAAATGTTTTAAGGCCCCCCGGGGTTTTTACATAACGGGTAACAACCAGCATTTCGCGGTTAATTAACGAATCGGGGACCTCATAATAATATTTGCCATCAACCTTATAAGTGTTGAAAAGGCCGCTGTCTGCCTTTACCTTTCCGGTTATCAGCTCGCTGAATTTTTTAATGCCTTCCTTTTTTGGGGCACCAACAGTGGCTGTAGCTGTGGTTCCGGCGGGGCCTGATGATGTTTTTAAGGTTAGTGTTTGGTTTGCCGCATGTTTTTTTGAAGCACATGAACTGGCTAAAACAGCAAGCAAACATGCAGCGCCATATAAATAGTGCCCTGCCAAAGTTTTTTGTTTCATTTAATAAGAAGAGTTTGAAACGTAAACATAATAAAATATCGGCTTTGTAATTATATATAAAACGGCTGCTGAAAGCAAAAAATATCATATGCGCCGCTTTAAAGTGAGTACCACTTTATCAAGCCTTTTATCATGGTAAACATCCAATAAAAGGCTGCGGTCGCTTTTTGATTTAAAAAGGTCGTCAATTTCTTCAAGGGTCATTTTTGAAACAGGTTTAAAATTGATAGATACAATTTCATCATCTGGTTCCAGGCCTATTTCATCGCCGGCAGAACCCGGTTCAACCCGGCTAATAACTATACGGTCAAAGTGTTCGCCTCCGGCATAATATTCCAGTCCGCTCATATCATGTTCAAACGGTTCACGGTACCTTGGCCCGGGTTTTAAATACATCACGTTATGGGCATAATCCAGAATAACGGAGAAGCGTTTTAACGTACCGATACCCAGGTTGCCATCACGCTCTACAGATAAACCAATTTGATTATTACTGGCATCGGGGAATGAGGCTATAACATCCTTTACCTTAAATTTGCCCAGTTCAAGCGCGGCTATTCGCCCTAAATAGCCATTGATGGGGCCATTTAAACCAATACCCAGGTTTGCAGAAGCAATAAATTTTTGAGGCAATCCATAACGTTTAACTATGTTTTCGAGCGAGATGGGATGCCCAGCGCCAAGGTCAATAATGAGCTTGGTTTTTATATTTTCGCCGCTTTGTAATGTTACCCAGGCTTCTACATAGGGCTTTCGGTCTTCAACAGTAATGGGTATGTGCACTCCTTTTCTAAAAACCTTAACATCTTTGGGGCGCCAAACCGTTACGGTGCTGTCCTGGGTGTTTATTTTGACAGCCAGATTATTAAAAAATTCATATCCGAGCAAACCATGAATGGGCATACCGGCATAGCCAGATAAGCTAAAAAGGTCTTTTTTTAGTATAGCCGCGGCTACGTCATAGCTTTTTAATCCGGGAATTTCCACGTCAAGGGCTGAGGTAACGTAAGCTTCCGCGTCTTCCCCCTCGCCCAGCCCCGGAATTTTTAAAGTGCGTTTATTAGGAATATAAATAGAATCAGCTAATTTGGGGTCGGTTATAACCATAAGGCCAACGCCTGTGTCTAATATAAAGTTAAAGGGCCCTTTGTGGTTAATATTTAACTTAATAACCATGAGGCTGCGCACCAGACGAAAGGGAATGGTGACTTTTTTTCTGTGAAAATCAAGATCAAAGTATTGAGCCCGGGCGGTTAAAAAGCAAAGCGAAAGTAAACATGCCAGCCATAATGTCCGGGATTGCTTTAACTGATGAAATAGCTTAAGTAACAAGAGATTATAGTTGGTATATTAAATTTACAACAATAATTGGTTAAACTGAATATTTTTATGCTAAAATCAACTTTTGTATTTCTGGTAATTATTGGCGGCTTATTGTTGTGTAATGATACCGTTTATGGTCGTTCAATTAAAAAACGGAAGATAAAAAAGCAGTTCAAACACTCGCAGATAGTGAATGATCATTTTACCGGGTTTGCCCTTTATGACCTGGACAATAAAAAAATGATATATGAATTAAATGCCGATAAATATTTTACCCCGGCATCAAATACCAAGCTTTTTACCTTTTATACCTGCCTTAAAATGCTGGGCGATTCGGTACCCGCACTGCGCTATGAAACACGGCACGATTCGCTGGTGTTTTGGGGTACCGGCGACCCTTCTTTTCTGCACAGTGATCTTAAAGGGGTAAATGCCTATAGCTTTTTACAGCACAGCAATAAAACACTATATTATTCGGCTACAGGTTATGCCAATGACTTTTTTGGATCGGGCTGGGCTTGGGACGATTATGGCGATTACTATCAGGCCGAAATAAATGGCTTGCCGCTGGAAGATAATGTGGCCCTGATCTATGCCGATCAGGATGGCAACCTACAGGTTAAGCCTAATTATTTGAAACGGTTTTTAACCTGCGATACCAGCTATCACCCTAAAAAATTTAATGTTAAGCGTGATTTTTTGAGTAACAATTTTACCTACCCGGCTATGGCCATACCTGCAAAGTTTAAGCAGGAAATACCCTGGAAAACCAGCACCGACCTAACCAGAGCATTGCTGCAGGATACACTAAAAAGGCCCGTGTGGGAGGCAAACCTACCGCTGAACAGTAATGCCAAAATAATATACAACGCCAGTGCCGATTCTGTTTACCGGCGTATGCTGCAGCCCAGCGATAACTTTATTGCCGAGCAGTTGTTGCTGGCCTGTTCATCGATAAAGTTTAATACGCTGAATACCGACTCGGTGATCAGCTATTCAAAAACACATTTTTTGAATGATCTGCCTGATGCGCCGCAATGGGTTGATGGTTCGGGGCTTTCGCGCCGTAACCTGTTTACTCCACGCAGCATCATCGCTTTGTTGTGCAAAATTGAGGATGAGGTAAAAGACGATCAGCTATTGCACAGTATGATGCCCGCCGGCGGTACAACCGGTACCATCAAAACAGCCTATAAAACTGATAATGGGCAGGTATTTGTTTGGGCAAAAACAGGATCATTAGGTAACGTTTATAACCAAAGCGGCTACCTGGTTACCCGGAAGGGTAAACGGCTTGCATTCTCTTTCATGAATAATGGTTTTACGCGTCCGGTTAAAGAAATCAGGGATGAAATGGTAAGGATCATGACGTATATACATGAAGAGTTTTAAAGGAGGAGAAAAGTTTTGTAAATGTGTCATTTCGATAGCGCATGTATGAGGTATGAGCGTTGTGCGAAAGAGAAATCTTGTACGCCATTCAAGCGAATTATATGGTCATATAAGATTTCTCGTCGTTCCTCCTCGAAATGACATGCTCTGCGGCTAAGATTTTTATTTTAATTCAGCCGCTTCACCATTTGCTCTTCTACCATTTTAAATACCTGGATGGGTTTTAGCGTACGCCAGCCCAGATTATCAAGTAGGCCACCAAAGTTGATATAGTAATCTATATTGTTGCGCTTAAACTCGTCAATTACATGTTCGCGAAAGTTGATGCCTGCAATCCAGCCATCTTCTATATCCTGGAACCATTCTTCATAATACAGATCATCTGACGAGTGAAAGTTGAGCACGTTCTCCCCTATCAGTATAAAATGATTGATGCCACTGTCAATCATCAGCTCCAGCAGCTCACGCTTCAGCAGCATAATATCGTTGTTAATGGCATCATTCCACTCGCCTATAAATTCAATAATGGTGTAGCCTTTTTCGTAATCGGCAAACAGCACTTTAAGATAAAGGGTGTTGGAGCCAAATGAGTCCCACTGGGGGTGCAGCAGATAGTTGTATACCTGCTTGTCAAACTCAAACTCATTATATTCGGTAGCGTAAAAAGGTGAAAATTCATCTTCTGATGCTACATAATCATCTCTCCAGCGGTAGTATGGTTCAATCTCGTGCATAATGCTTATCAATTTCAAATATGCAGATGTGCAGATTTTAAATGTGTAAACTACGAGTGTGAAAATTGTCTTTTATTGATCATTTGCACAGCTATAATTTGCACATCCGCACATCAAAAAATCATTTTTTATAGTTTTCAACCGCACTTCTAACACTTCCGTATTTTTTTAACAGTGCGGCGGCCTCATCTTCATTTAATCCGGTTTCTTCCATTACCATACGGGCGCCGCGGTGAACCAGTTTGTTGTTGCTTAACTGCATATCAACCATTTTATTCCCCTTTACGCGGCCCAGCTGTATCATTACGCTGGTGCTTAACATATTTAAAACCAGCTTTTGTGCCGTACCAGCTTTCATTCGGGTTGAGCCGGTTAAAAATTCAGGGCCGGTAACTACCTCAACCGGGTATTGGGCCTCGGCGGCAACGGGGCTGCCACTGTTACAAACTATGCAGCCAGTTATAATATTATTTTGAGCTGCGGTTTTTAAGCCGCCAATAACATATGGCGTAGTGCCCGATGCGGCAATACCCACCACCACATCTTTATCATTTATGTGAAACTCTTGCAAATCTTTCCAGGCCTGTTCAGCATCATCTTCAGCAAATTCAACAGCCTTGCGTATAGCACCATCGCCACCGGCAATAATACCAACAACCATATCAAACGGAACACCAAATGTTGGGGGGCACTCTGATGCATCAACAACACCTAAACGGCCACTGGTACCTGCGCCAATATAAAACAGCCTGCCACCTGCCTTCATGCGGGAAGCGGTTATAGTTGCCAGCTGCTCAATTTGCGGTAATGCTTTTTTAACAGCAAGGGGTACTGTTTGATCTTCCTTGTTGATGTTTTCAAGAATCTCAAGAACCGATTGCTGTTCTAAATTTTTATAGTGCGATTCCCTTTCGGTGATGGTTTCCATTAATTTTAAATAATTTATAACAAAATTCGGTAAAAAACATCAAATGCGGTGATGCCAATAAAAATTATTGGTAACGCATTGATTAACTTTGCTCACAGAACATGAAAAAGACCGCGGGAGTTATTTTCAGGACAATGATCCTGTTATTGTTGGGTATTGCTATTGGCTTATTGATAAGCGATGGAAACTTTGCTGACCGTAACCTGGGCTTTTCTTTTTCGGGTACCGATAAAATTTCAAAAGTGTTGGAACTGGTTGGCAACAACTATGTTGACAGTGTTAATGTTGACAGCATTGAGGGTGTGTCTGTTAATAATTTGCTGCAAAATCTTGATCCGCATTCGCTTTACTTGCCGCCGCAGCAGGCCCAGTCAATTAATGAACGGCTTGACGGGGGCTTCAATGGCATTGGTATTGAATACCAGCTGCTGCGCGATACCCTGATTATTACCCAGGTATATGAGGGTGGCCCCGCAGCAAGGGCCGGGCTGTTAGCAGGCAGCAAAGTACTTACCGCGGATGGTAAAAAGTTTTCGGGAACCAAGCTTACTGCCGACAGGGTGAACAATGTTTTCAAGGGACAAAAAGACGCTGTTATATTATTGGGCGTTGCCAGAGGCAAGGGAATAAAAACATACACTATAAAACGCGGCCACGTTGATTTGAGCAGTGTAAACGCGGCTTATATGGTTAATAACAATACCGGCTATATTAAGATAAGCAAGTTTGCATCAACTACAGATATTGATTTCCGGAAGGCGCTAAAGCGGCTTAAAATTGACGGCATGAACAAACTGCTGCTTGATTTAAGGGGCAATGGTGGTGGTTACCTGAATGCAGCCACCTCCATGGCCGATGAGTTTTTGCATAAAGACCAGCTGATTGTTTATACCAAGGGCGTTCACGAACCACGTACAGATTATTTTGCTACAGATTCGGGCTCCTTTCAACAGGGTAAGGTAACCGTGCTGATTGATGAATATTCGGCATCAGCAAGCGAAATACTTGCCGGAGCATTACAAGATCTGGACAGAGCCACCATTGTGGGCCGCCGGTCGTTTGGCAAGGGGTTGGTACAGCAACAGTTTCCGTTTGGCGATGGCTCGGCCGTGAATTTAACAGTGGCCCGGTATTATACCCCATCGGGCAGGTCTATCCAAAAATCGTATAAGGGGGGCCTGGAAAGCTACCGTAACGAGCTGGCCCTGCGCATGCAAAAAGGCGAATTGTTTTCTGAACAAAGCAACCGTAGCGATTCTGTTTTTAAGGGCGCATCCTTCCACACCCTTAACGGGCGCAAGGTTTTTAGTGGCGGTGGTATTATGCCCGATATTTTTGTACCGGCCGATACTACCCAAAATACCATGGTGATACAAAACCTGCTTGACCAGCAACTGTTTTCGGCCTATGTGATTGACCGGATGCAGCCTGTTTTAAACAAGTTTACAACCGACGACGATTTTATAAAACATTATACCATTAGTGACGACGACTTTCATGACTTTATCCTCTATTCATCGCAGCAGCTTAAAGAGATGGATTCGCATGAGTTGCTGATATCACGTGCTTATATCAAAAGCGTATTGAAAGCTAACGCAGCCCGCTTTAAATGGGGCGATAACGCTTTTTACCAGGTGATGAATGATAACGATGAAGCTTTTAAAAAGGCTGTTGCCACGATTAATTAGTATTGAGTTGAAATATACAGGCATAAAAAAAAGCACCTCTTAAGGTGCTTTTTTTTATGCTTTTATTTTTGCCTGAACCACACCTGAACCGGTGCGCCAGAAAAGTCAAAGTTTTCTCTTAATTTATTTTCAATAAAGCGGTAATACGGTTCCTTTACATACTGTGGTAAATTACAGAAGAACGCGAACATAGGCGAAGAACCTGCAATTTGGGTAATGTATTTAATTTTAACGTATTTGCCTTTGATTGACGGCGGCGGATAGTTTTCAACAATGGGCAGCATTACCTCGTTCAATTTAGAGGTAGGTATTTTGCGGGCACGGTTTTGATAAACCTGGTTGGCCACATCAATTACTTTTAATACACGTTGTTTTTCGGTAACGGAAGTAAATACAATAGGCACATCGGTAAAAGGTGCTATTTTTTCACGTATCTGCTCTTCAAAAACTTTAACTGTTTTATTGTTCTTCTCAATTAAATCCCATTTATTCACTACCACCATGATGCCTTTTTTATTTTTTTCGGCAAGGTGGAATATGTTGATGTCCTGCGACTCGATACCTTCTACGGCATCAATCATCAGGATGATCACGTCGGCTTCTTCCAGGGCCTTAATGGTACGCATAACCGAGTAAAACTCAATGTTTTCTTTTACCTTGGTTTTTTTACGCATCCCGGCAGTGTCAATCAGCATAAAATCATGACCGTACTGGTTGTAATGGATGTGTATAGAATCGCGGGTGGTACCGGCTATTGGGGTAACAATGTTACGGTCTTTACCAATAAGCGCGTTGATGATAGATGATTTACCTACGTTTGGTCTGCCTACGATGGCATATTTAGGACGGGTGTTTTCTTCCAAAACCACATCCTCAAAATGTTTAACTACTTCGTCAAGCAATTCGCCGGTACCAGAGCCTGTCATTGACGAAATGCTGTAGATCTCGCCTAAACCGAGGCTGTAAAACACCATCGAATCGGCTACCTGGTTATTGTTATCAAGCTTGTTTACCACTACAAAAACAGGCTTGCTGCTTTTGCGCAGGCGGGCTGCAATTTCATCATCCAGATCGGTAATGCCGGTAGTAACATCAACAATAAATAAAATAACCGAAGCTTCCTCAATGGCAATATCAACCTGCTCACGTATGGCGGCTTCAAAAACATCATCAGAATTGGCCACATACCCCCCTGTGTCAATAAGGGTAAATTGATGGTTAAGCCACTCGGCTACACCGTAATGCCTGTCGCGTGTTACGCCGCTAAAATCGTCAACAATGGCTTTGCGGGTTTCGGTTAAGCGGTTATATAAGGTTGATTTGCCCACGTTGGGTCTGCCCACTATGGCTACTATATTACTCATTCTTTATAGATTTGAGATGTGAGATTTGAGATGTGAGGCTTTTGGTGCCTCTATTCAAATCCACATCAAAATTATTTGATTAATTTATAAATACCAGATTTATCTCAAATCTAATATCTCAGATCTCACATCTGTGGTTTTATTCGTATCCGAATTTTTTAAGGTAATTTTTTTTGCTGCGCCAGTCGGGGATCACTTTTACAAACATTTCCAGGAAAATCTTCCGTTGAAAGAACTCCTCCATGTCACGGCGGGCGTAGGTGCCTACAATTTTAAGCATTTTACCGCCCTGGCCAATGATGATGTTTTTTTGCGAATCGCGCTCCACAATAATCTCGGCGCTGATGCGGTGCAAGGTTTCGCCCTCAATAAAGGCGGTAACAATAACTTCGGCGCTGTACGGGATCTCTTTTTTATATTGTTTAAGCAGTTGAGCCCGGATCATTTCGGAAGCGAAAAAGCGATCGTTACGATCGGTAAGCGCGTCTTTTTCGTAATAAGCCGGATGCTCGGGCAGGTTTTCAACCACAAAGTCCATTACGGATTTAATGTTGTGCTCATGCAGGGCCGATATGGCAAAAACAACTTTGGGGTTTAGTTTTTCCTGCCAAAATTCTACCTTCTTTTTTACGGTTTCCTCGTCGCTTTGGTCAATTTTGTTGATGAGTACGGCAACAGGCGCTAATGAGCCTTCCAGTTTTTTCAGCACGTCAGTTTCGTCGTACTCTTCGTAAATATCGGTAACCAGCAAAATCAGGTCGGCATCAACAATAGAACCATCTACCTGGTGCATCATGCTTTCATGCAGGGCATAGTGCGGTTTGATAACGCCCGGGGTGTCAGAAAACACGATCTGGTAATCGTCCGTGTTTACAATACCCAAAATACGATGACGCGTAGTTTGCGCTTTGGGGGTAATGATGGACATTTTTTCGCCAACAAGGGCGTTCATAAGGGTTGATTTACCTGCGTTTGGTTTACCAATAATGCTTACAAAACCTGCCTTGTGACTCATATAAAAATAATTAAAAATATATTTGGACTGCAAAGAAACGAATTATATCTTTGCAGTCCAATTAAAACGGAGTGCAAAATTGCATTTTGACAATTGGAAGGAACTTTCCGAGGTTATGACGGAATGCAACATATAAGAATAACAGTGCGGGATGGAGCAGTTGGTAGCTCGTCGGGCTCATAACCCGAAGGTCGTAGGTTCGAGTCCTGCTCCCGCTACAAAGTAAAAGCCTCTTAGAGAAATCTGAGAGGCTTTTTGAATATTATACCTTGTTGTTTATCTAAACGCTTATCCATGAAATACACCGTGATTTGTTTGGCCCTTTGTGCCGTAGTTTTTGCCGGTTGCCAAAAAGAATCAAGAACATCTCCTCCAAAAACAGATATTCGGGCAGAAATAGCGGGAACATGGTACTACCAAGCATACGATGTAAAATATTACGACCAGCAAAATATCTTCTTTTATGATGCTGTAGCCAGTACAAATACTCTTGGAAATTATGCGCCCGTCCAATTTTTTGATAATGGCTCGTTCTACTACCAAGGATACCAAACAGACAATCGACCTTACCAGATCAAAATGACAGGAGGAATAGATAGCCTTATACTTGAAGGTGCAATAAATGGGGGCTCAAGATTTCATATAGTATCCATCACTAAAGACCAGATGCGATTAGAAAGTAACGGTGGTGCAGGAATTGTTTTTAATAATCAATCACAATATGCTAATTATAAACGCTCACACTCCACCTCGGTTTTAGTAAAGAAGCCGTTAGTGAATATTTATTGATGATATACTTACAATAAGTATATATGTAGAGAATAAATTTGGTCCACAATACCCACCGCAGTAAAATTTTAATGACAGTAAACCTTTTCCCTACTTCTATCGTAGCTTTGATATAACATCATTAAAAAACCAAAACAATCTCGCCATGTTAAAGAAATATTATTGCTTATCGTTTTTAATCTTCGGCTTTTCACTTTTGATAGCCAGCTCCGGCTTTGCCCAATCAAAAATGTTGTCAAAAGGAGATGTAGCGCCTGTATTTAGTGCCCAGGCCAGTTTGGCCGGCAAAGAATTAAATTTTTCATTAAAAAAAGCGCTTGCTAAAGGTCCTGTTGTGGTTTATTTCTACCCTTCTGCCTATACCGGCGGCTGCGATGCCGAAGCACATGCCTTTGCCGAGCAAAAGGATAAATTTACTGCGGCCGGAGCTACCATTATCGGTGTATCCGGAGATGATATTCAGCGACTGAATACATTTTCTGCAGATCCGAATTACTGTGCAGGCAAGTTCGCCGTTGCGTCAGACGCAGGGGGCAAAATTGCACAAACTTACGGCCTGGTAATATCCGCTCCGAAGCTTGGAATGAAAGATGTACGCGGAATGGAGGTTAACCACGGTTTTATACCACGAACTACTTATGTTATTGGTAAAGACGGCAAAATTATAGCGGTCTTTTCATCAACAAACGATCACATTTCACCTACCGACCATGTTGACAAAGCATTGGCTATTGTAAAAGGAGCATAATTCGCAAGCCTTGGATTTGTCCTGCTCGCGCTACAAAGTAAAAGCCTCAAATTGAAGAATTTGAGGCTTTTTTTTTCTGAAAGTAAATTACAAGTAATATAATCCACCATGGTTAAAAGAATTTTTTCTACGTGCTCTTAGGCAACAACCGTTGGTTCCTGATGGATTAAATCAGTTTTGTTTCCGACCTCTTAG
>Ga0247742_10000112_pt1 | contig 70014 bp, 67 predicted proteins | sample UWRJL208509C2_FD_180944 | JGI IMG/M metagenome (GOLD analysis project Ga0247742, IMG submission 180944) | Plant litter microbial communities from Arlington Agricultural Research Station in Wisconsin, United States - UWRJ-L208-509C-2 | ecosystem: Environmental > Terrestrial > Plant litter >...
TACCCGCTCCACCGTGCCTACTTGCGGCCATCGTGGTTGACGGGGCCCGCAGATCAAGATCAAAAGCAAGAGCACAGCGGCCTCCCGGCCGGCTTGAGTGTTAAAAGCAAAGACCAGAGCGAAAGCAGATCTGCTTTTCTGTGGGAGCGGGCTTGCTCGCGAAAAACCTGAGAGCGCCGCGTTCATCCAGAATGCCCGCGTCATCGTTAACGACCTTCGCGAGCAAGCCCGCTCCCACATTTTTTGGACCGTGCCCGCTTTAGATTTTGATTTTGCTCTTCAACACTCAAGCCGGCCGGTAGGCCGCTGTGCTTTTGCTTTTGATCTTGATTTTGATCTTAGGCGCCCCGTTAAACCACGCTGGCCGAACGCAGGCTTTGGAGCGTGGGTAACCCGGCAGGACGCCGGGTTAGCCGTCCTGGGCCAAGGATGGCCCATGACGGCGGCCCACGGTCCAAAGCCGGAGTGAGGGCACACCGAGCCTAAGCGAGGTGCCGAGTGGTGGGGCAAGAGCGTTTTGCTTACTTTTGCGCTTTTCAAAAGTGAGCCGCTGTAAGAGCGGAACCAATCTCAGCCATCACCCAAATAACGGATATTCACTCACTCACTCAATCAATCAACCCAACCCCAACCGCTCATGCCACTCGGCAATCGACTCCTCTGGATACTCCTCAAACTCCAGGTCCCCCGCGCGAACACTCACCTCAACCCACGGCGCCTTCGACCCCAGCATCAAATGCGTATGCTCCGGCGGCACCGGCAACGGCGTATCAATCGCCGAAGCAAACGGATGAATCAACTCCGGCCACTGCGGACTGAACAACCACAACCCCGACCCACACTGCGAACAAAAATGCCGCTCAGCCGTACTCGCATGCGCCCGGCTATCCCCCGGCTCTTTCATCCGCGCGTGATAAATCGAAATCAACTTGCGCCCCCGCACCTTGAGGCTCCTGGCATCCCCCCCAAGGTTGATCGCATACCCGCCACCCCCCTGGGTCTTGCGACAAATCGAGCAATAACACCGCTGATAAGGGTAGGGATGCGCACTCTCAAGACTGAACGAAACCGCGCCGCAATGGCAGGAACCTTCAAGCTGCATGACCAGATCTCCTTCGCAAAAGGGCAACGTTAGCTTAGGCGCCCGGCAGCCGGGGCGGTTCCATCTCGGGCATCAAGGTCGCGATCAACGCCCGAATAGTACCCGGCAACGCCTCCAGTTCCCGCACCAGAATACTGCGCTCACGCACCGCCCAAACCTCATCCAGCTTCACCGTCACCAGTTGCATGGTCCGGCTGTGCCGCACCGCCGCCGACTCGGGAATGATGCCGATCCCCACGCCCGCCTCAACCATCCGGCAGATCGCCTCGAAGCTCGACATTTGAATGCGCAACGACAAGTGCTTGCCCAGCCGCTCCACATGCTCACGCAGGAAACTCAGCAACGTGCTGCCGTCATGCAAGCCGATATGCTGATAAGCCAGGGTTTGCTCCAGCGTCACCGAAGGCAGGCCCGCCAGCGGATGCCCCACCGGTACCGTCAGCACCAGGTGGTCGGTGCTGAAGTGCAGCACCTGCAAACCCGACGCTTCCACAGGCCCGGCGATGATGCCCATGTCGCTGGTGCCATCCAGCACGCCCCGCACGATATCCCGCGACAGCCGCTCCTGCAGGTCCACCGTCACGCCGGGGCGCTGGGACAGGAAGCCGGCCAGCACCTCCGGGAGAAACTCGGTCACGGCGGTGGTGTTGGCAAAAATGCGGATATGCCCGGCCGAGTCGATGCCGTATTGGGTGAACTCGCTTTTCAGGTAATCCACCTGGCGCATGATCAGCCGCGCATGGTGCAGCAGCCGTTCGCCCGCCGGGGTGATCTCCACGCCACGGCTGTCGCGGTACAACAGGCGGGTGTCGAGCTGGCCTTCCAGGGCCTTGATCCGCGCACTGGCGGCGGCCGGCGAAAGGAACGCGCGCTTGGCGCCCTGGGTCAGGCTGGGGGATTCGGCGATATGGATAAACAGGCGTAAGTCAGCCAGATCAAAGTGCATGCAAGGCTCCGGGGCAGCGACGAAGAACCCATGTGGGAGCAGGCAAGCCAGCTCCCACATTGATCATCCGGGTTCTTGAGATCTTTTTATGGGCGATGGCGTTCAGCATAGCCGAACGCTGCTTTATTGAAATGCAAATTCTCAGAACGGCCAGGGCCCAGCATGATCCGGTTCAGATTCCCTGCCCGAGGACATGCACCTGATGAGCGCCACAGACTGGATCGGCCGTAGCGAAACAGCCCACGACCACTTGAGCCACAACCTGCTCAAACGCATCGCCGCCACCTTTGGCGAAGCGGCACCGGCAGATGGCGAGCCGGTTCCGCCCTTGTGGCAATGGTGCTTCTTCCAGGACCCGCTGCCCGAGTCCGCCCTGGGCGGTGACGGTCATCCGGCCCGTGGCGGCTTCCTGCCGCCGGCCGATAATCGCAACCGCATGTGGGCCGGCGGGCGTATCGAGTTCTTCCATGCATTGCGTGCCGGTGAGGCCGCCACCCGCGTTTCGACCATCACCCGGGTGGAAGAAAAAACCGGTCGCACCGGCTCGTTGTTGTTCGTCACCGTGCGCCACGACTATTCCCAGGACGGCCGCCTGGCCCTGCGCGAAGAACAGGACATCGTCTACCGCGAACCCACGCCGCCCAAGCAGGGCAGTGGTGACGCGCTCCCCGAAGGCGCCTGGCGTGAAGCGGTCGACCCGACGCCAACCCTGTTGTTCCGCTACAGCGCCGTGACCTTCAACGGCCACCGCATTCACTACGACTACCCCTATGTCACCGGCACCGAAGGTTATTCGGGGCTGGTGGTGCACGGTCCGCTGATCGCCACCTTGAGCCTGCGCGCATTTTGCCGCGCCAACCCCGCGGCCACGTTGCGCCGTTTCTCGTATCGCGGCGTGCGTCCGTTGATTGCCCCGCAAGCCTTTGAAGTGGGCGGGCACATCACCGCGCCGGGCGTCGCGGAACTGTGGGCGGGCAACGCCGACGGCCTGGCCCAGCGCGCCGAACTGCATTTCGAATAAACCTCCAAGAACAACAGGCGGAGAGCCGTTAATGAACCCGAATGACAACGAAGAACTGAATGCCATCCGCGAAGGCGTGCGCGCACTCTGCGCCGAATTCGACGCTGCCTACTGGCGCAAGGTCGATGAAGAAAAAGGTTTCCCGAAAGCCTTCGTCAAGGCCCTGACCGACGCCGGCTGGCTGTCGGCAATGATCCCGGAAGCCTACGGCGGCTCCGGCCTGGGGCTGGCGGAAGCCTCGGTGATACTGGAGGAAGTGAACCGCTGCGGCGGCAACTCCGGCACCGTCCACGGCCAGATGTACAACATGTTCACCTTGCTGCGTCACGGCAGCGAAGCACAGAAAAGCTTCTACCTGCCCAAGCTCGCCAGCGGCGAATTGCGCCTGCAGTCGATGGCCGTAACCGAGCCCACCACCGGCACCGACACCACCAAAATCAAGACCACCGCAGTCAAGCGCGGCGACAAGTACGTGATCAACGGCCAGAAAGTCTGGATCTCGCGGGTGCAGCATTCCGACCTGATGATCCTGCTGGCCCGCACCACGCCGTTGGCCGAGGTGAAGAAAAAATCCGAAGGCATGTCGATCTTCCTCGTGGACTTGCGGGAAGCCATCGGCAACGGCCTGACCGTGCAGCCCATCGCCAACATGGTCAACCACGAGACCAACGAACTGTTCTTCGACAACCTGGAGTTGCCGCTGGACAGCCTGATTGGCGAGGAGGGCAAGGGCTTTCGCTACATCCTCGACGGCCTCAACGCCGAACGCACCCTGATTGCCGCCGAGTGCATCGGCGATGGCCGCTGGTTTATCGAGAAAGCCAGCGCCTATGCCCGCGACCGCGTGGTATTTGGCCGGCCCATCGGACAGAACCAGGGCGTGCAGTTCCCGATTGCCGAAGCCCATATCGAGATCGAAGCGGCCGACTTGATGCGCTGGCGTGCCTGTGAGGAATATGACAGCGGCGCCAATGCCGGGGCCAGCGCGAACATGGCCAAGTACCTCGCGGCCAAGGCTTCCTGGGAGGCGGCCAACGCCTGCCTGCAAACCCACGGCGGCTTCGGGTTTGCCTGCGAATACGACGTGGAGCGCAAGTTCCGCGAAACCCGCCTGTACCAGGTTGCGCCGATCTCCACCAACCTGATCCTGTCCTACGTAGCCGAGCATCTGCTCGAACTGCCACGCAGTTTCTGAGGGCCCGACCATGAGCCATACTCAAGCGCTGTGTCGGTTTCTCGCCGAGTTGAATTACGCACAATTGCCGGACGCCGTACTCGCCCGCACCGAAGACCTGTTCCTCGACTGGCTCGCCTCGGCGCTAGCCAGCAAGGGCGCGCATCCGATCCCGCTGTTCGAACGTTATGCCCGCAGGATGGGCCCGGCTGATGGCCCGGCGCAGATCATCGTCAACGGCGGCAGCAGCAGTGCCTATTTCGCCGCGCTGGTGAATGGCGCGTCGTCGCACCTGGTGGAGCAGGATGACCTGCACAACAGCTCGGTATTGCACCCGGCGACCGTGGTGTTTCCGGCGGCATTGGCGGCGGCGCAAGACCTCGGCAAGTCCGGTCGCGAGCTGCTGCTGGCCTCGGTGGCCGGCTACGAAGCCGGGATTCGCATCGGTGAGTTCATGGGCCGTTCCCATTACCGGATCTTCCACACCACGGCCACCGTCGGCACCCTCGCGGCGGCGGTGGCCGTGGGCAAATTGCTCGACTTCAACCAAGAGCAATTCATCAACCTGCTGGGCAGTGCCGGCACTCAGGCGGCCGGGCTGTGGGAGTTCCTGCGGGACGCCGCCGACTCCAAGCAACTGCACACTGCCAAGGCCGCTGCCGATGGTTTGCTGGCGGCGTATCTGACAGCGGACGGGCTGACCGGTGCGCGCAATATTCTGGAAGGCGATCAGGGGATGGCGGCGGGCATGTCCACCGACGCCGACCCAGGCAAATTGTCCGATCGTCTCGGCAGCCGCTGGGCGCTGCTGGAAACGTCGTTCAAGTTCCATGCCTCGTGCCGGCATACCCATCCGGCCGCGGATGCGCTGCTGGATCTGATGCAGCGCGAGGGGCTCGGCCATGAGCAGATTACTCATGTGGAAACCCGCGTTCACCAGGGCGCCATCGACGTTTTGGGCCGGGTGACGCTGCCGCAGACCGTGCACCAGGCCAAGTTCTCCATGGGCACCGTGCTGGGGTTGATTGCCGTGCATGGCAAGGCCGGGCTGACCGAGTTTCACGAGCTGGCGCTGAGCGACGGGGACGTGGCGGCGTTTCGCGACAAGGTCTCCATGACCCTCGACGCCGAAGTCGACGGTGCCTATCCGCAGCGCTGGCTGGGCCGGGTGATCGTGACCACCGCCGATGGCCGCACCCTGCATGGCGCCATCGACGAACCCAAGGGCGACCCGGGCAACACCCTGAACCGCTCGGAGCTGGCCGACAAGTTCCAGCGCCTGACTCAATTCAGCGGTGCCCGCACACCCGCGCAAACCACCGGGCTGATCGAAAAAGTCTGGGACCTGCGCAACGCCACGTCCCTGGCTCACTGGCTTTAAGGAACTGTCATGACCGCTAATCAACGACCGCTGGACGGCATCACCGTTGTCAGCCTGGAACACGCGATTGCCGCACCGTTCTGCACCCGCCAGTTGGCCGACCTGGGCGCGCGGGTGATCAAGATCGAACGTCCCGGGGCGGGCGACTTTGCCCGGGGCTATGACGAGCGCGTGCGCGGCCTGGCCTCGCATTTCGTGTGGACCAACCGTTCCAAGGAAAGCCTGACCCTGGACCTCAAGCACGACGATGCCGGGGACATCCTGGAAACCCTGCTGGCCGATGCCGATGTGCTGGTGCAGAACCTCGCACCGGGCGCGGCCGCGCGCATGGGTTTGTCATTCGAGGCGCTGCATGAGCGCTTCCCGCGGCTGATCGTCTGCGACATCTCCGGCTATGGCGAGGGTGGCCCGTATGAAAAGAAAAAGGCCTACGACCTGCTGATCCAGAGCGAAGGCGGCTTTCTCTCGGTCACCGGTGGTCCGGGTGAAGACCAGATGGCCAAGGCTGGCTGCTCCATCGCCGATATCTCCGCCGGGATGTACGCCTACAGCGGCATCCTCTCGGCGCTGCTGCTGCGGGGCAAGACCGGGCAGGGCAGTCGCATCGACGTCAGCATGCTGGAAAGCCTGGTGGAGTGGATGGGCTACCCGATGTATTACGCGTTCGACGGCGCGCCCCAGCCACCGCGCGCGGGTGCGGCGCATTCGACGATCTACCCCTACGGGCCGTTTCCCACCGGCGACGGCGGCACGGTGATGCTCGGGTTGCAGAATGAGCGGGAATGGGCGGCGTTCTGCGACAAGGTGCTGCTTACCCCGGAATTGGCCACCGACGAGCGTTTCTCGGCCAACTTCAAGCGTTCGGAAAACCGCGACGTGCTGCGCCAGATCATCGTCGACAGTTTTGCGCAGATGAGCGCCGAGGGCGTGATCCAGCGCCTGGAAGACGCGCAAATCGCCAGTGCACGAGTCAACGACATGCAAGGCGTGTGGGACCACCCGCAGCTCAAGTCCCGGGACAGTTGGCGTGAAGTCGACAGCCCGGCGGGCAAGTTGCCGTCGTTGCTGCCACCGGCACGCAACGCCGCGTTCACCCCGCGGATGGATGCGGTGCCGGGACTGGGGCAGCACAGCCAGGGGATTCTCGACCAGCTGGGTTACTCCGCTGAAGCCATCGACGGCCTGCGTATCCGCGGCGTTATCTGACAAGGAATCGAACGATGCCAACCTCTCTTGTGCGCTCTGCGCTGTTTGTACCGGGCAGCCGACCGGAACGTTTTGCCAAGGCCCTGGCCAGTGGCGCCGATGCGGTGATTGTGGATTTTGAAGACGCGGTGGAAGAGCCGCTCAAGCGTCAGGCCCGGGACAACCTCGGGGTGTTTTTGCAGGCGACGCCAGCGGCGCGGGTGTGGGTGCGGATCAACGCGCCGGAGCATCCCGAGCATTTTGCCGATGTGGCGTTCTGTCAGGCCCACGCCGGGGTCGCGGGGGTGTTGCTGCCCAAGGTTGAAAGTGCGGCCCAGGTGGCCGTGGTGGCTGCAACGGGCAAGGCTATCTGGCCGATTATCGAGAGTGCGCGGGGTTTGCTGGCAGTGGCGGAAATCGCCCATGCGCCGCTGGTGGAGCGCCTGTCGTTTGGTGGCCTGGACCTGGCGCTGGACTTGAACCTGAGCAGCGGCTCCCCGGCCGCGCAATTTGCCCTCGACCAGGCCCGCCTTGCCTTGATCGTGCATTCCCGCGCCGCCGGGCTGGTGGCGCCGCTGGACGGCGTGCACCCGGCCATCGACGACCCCGAAGGCCTGCGCCGTTCGATTCGGCATGCCTATGAAATGGGCTTTGCCGGCGCGCTGTGTATCCATCCCAAGCAGGTGGCGGTGATTCACCAGGCGTTGGCCCCCAGTGCCGAGGATCTGGCCTGGGCCAAACGGGTGGTGGATGCCGGTGCCCATGGGGCCGGGGCGTATCAGTTGGACGGGCAGATGGTGGATGCACCGGTGCTGCTGCGGGCCCAACGATTATTAGCCGCGCAACCGTAGAAATGTGGGAGCGGGCTTGCTCGCGAAAGCGGTGGGTCAGCCAGTGCATCCGGTGACTGGCACACCGCTTTCGCGAGCAAGCCCGCTCCCACATTGGATCTCTGTCGTTTGCAAAATCGGCGTTCGTCCACGCCGAACGCAGGTATCTAAAATTCGAAATTCTCTATACGCGTGACATCAGGCACCTTGCCCTATAACACAACAATAAGAAGGTGATTTTCCATGCTCAAGCTTTCTCGGGCGCTGTTCTGCGCCGCCACCTTGTTTGCCGCGGGCCTGGCCCAGGCGGCCGACCCCATCGTGATCAAGTTCGCCCACGTCGTCGCGGAAAACACCCCCAAAGGCCAGGGCGCCCTGCTGTTCAAGAAGCTCGCTGAAGAACGCCTGCCCGGCCGGGTGAAAGTCGAGGTGTACCCCAACTCCTCGCTGTTCGGCGACGGCAAGGAAATGGAAGCGCTGCTGCTGGGCGACGTGCAGATGCTGGCGCCGTCCCTGGCCAAGTTTGAGCAGTACACCAAGCAAGTACAGATCTACGACCTGCCGTTCCTGTTCAACGACCTGGCGGCGGTCGACCGTTTCCAGGCGGCCCAGGGCAAGGCGCTGCTGACCTCGATGCAAGACAAGAACATCCTAGGCCTGGCCTATTGGCACAACGGCCTCAAGCAACTGTCGGCGAACAAGGCATTGCGTGAGCCCAAGGATGCCCGTGGCCTGAAGTTCCGCGTGCAGGCCTCCAGCGTCCTGGAGGAGCAGTTCAAGGCGATCCGCGCCAACCCGCGCAAGATGAGTTTTGCCGAGGTGTACCAGGGCTTGCAGACCGGCACCGTCAACGGCACCGAGAACACCTGGTCGAACTATGAAAGCCAGAAGGTCAACGAAGTGCAGAAGTACTTCACCGAATCCAACCATGGCCTGATCGACTACATGGTGATCACCAACGCCAAGTTCTGGAACGGCCTGCCGCCGGATGTACGCACCACTCTGGACCAGGTCATGGTTGAAGTCACCGTCGAGGTGAACAAGCAGGCCGAGGCGCTGAACCAGTCGGCCAAGCAGAAGATCATCGACGCCAAGACCAGCGAAATCATCGAACTGACGCCCGAGCAACGCCAGCTCTGGCGCGAAGCCATGCGCCCGGTGTGGCAGAAGTTCGAAGGTGAAATCGGCGCTGACCTGATCAAGGCGGCCGACGCGTCGAACCAGTAATTTGGAGAGCACCGAGATCAAATGTGGGAGCGGGCTTGCTCGCGAATGCGGTGTATCAGTCATCGAATGCATCAACTGAAAGACTGCATTCGCGAGCAAGCCCGCTCCCACATGTTGATCCGGTTCCCGCCTCCAAGCCTTGCACACACCTATCTCCGCTTCGCGAGGTTTTGCCATGCAAACGCTAAGGCGCGTCTGGGAGCACCTGGAGGAAGGCTTTATCGCCATCCTGCTGGCCGCCATGACCCTGGTGACTTTTGTCTACGTCATGCTCAACAACATCTACACCCTGTTCTTTGCCCTTGCCGACAAGTGGGCGTGGAGCAGCGGTTTCTTCAACGCCCTGGGTGACCACACCATGGGCTGGGCCCAGGACATGACCTGGAGCGTGGCGCTGACCAAGGCCATGTTCGGCTGGCTGATTTTCTTTGGCATCTCCTACGGCGTGCGCACCGCCGGCCACTTGGGCGTGGACGCGCTGGTCAAGCTGACGCCGCGCCGGGTGCAGCGCCTGCTGGGCATGCTGGCTTGCCTGTGCTGCCTGGCCTACGCCGGGTTGTTCATGGTTGCCAGCTACAAATGGCTGAGTGCGGTCACCACCGCGCACATCGGCGCCGAAGACCTCGACAAGTTCGGCATCGACGTCGACGACATCGTGGTGATCGTGCCCATCGGCTTTGCCCTGGTGTTCATCCGCTACCTGGAAATTTTCTACCGCATCTTCACCCACCGCCAAACCGGGCTGGGCCTGGCCGACGAAGCCGGTGAAGCCAGCAAGTTGGCCGGCAGCCATGAGGAGCGTCACTGATGGCCGTTCTGTGTCTGTTTTTGCTGCTGTTCGTGTTCATGTTCCTCGGTGTGCCCATCGCGATTTCCCTGGGGTTGTCGGGCGCGGTGTCGATCCTGATGTTCAGCCCGGACTCGGTGAGTTCCCTGGCAATCAAGCTGTTTGAAACCTCGGACGCCTATACCTTCCTGGCGATTCCGTTCTTCCTGTTGTCGGGTGCGTTCATGACCACCGGTGGCGTGGCGCAGCGGCTGATCGACTTTGCCAACGCCTGCGTCGGGCATATCCGCGGCGGGCTGGCGATTGCGGCGGTGCTGGCATGCATGCTGTTTGCCGCACTGTCGGGCTCCTCGCCCGCGACAGTGGCGGCGGTGGGTTCGATTGCCGTGGCGGGCATGGTGCGCTCGGGCTACCCGAAGGAATTCGGCGCCGGGATCATCTGCAACGCCGGTACCCTGGGCATCCTGATTCCGCCGTCGATCGTGATGGTGGTGTACTCGGCCGCCACGGAAACCTCGGTGGGCAAGCTGTTCATGGCCGGGGTGATTCCGGGCCTGCTGCTGGGCTTGATGTTGATGGTCGCGATCTACATCGTCGCGCGCATCAAGAAACTGCCGGCCCAGCCACGGGCGACCTTTCGCGAGTGGCTGACCTGCGCCCGCCGGGCATTCTGGGGCCTGTTGCTGCTGGTGATCATCCTGGGCGGGATCTACAGCGGCATGTTCACCCCGACCGAAGCGGCGGCGGTGGCGGCGGTGTACTCGGCGTTTGTCGCGCTGTTCATCTACAAGGACATGAAGATCAGGGATTGCCCCAAGGTGCTGCTGGAGTCCGGGCGCCTGGCGATCATGCTGATGTTTATCATCGCCAACGCCATGCTCTTCGCCCACGTGCTGACCACGGAGCAGATTCCCCAGGAAATCACCGCGTGGGTGATCTCCGAGGGCCTGACGCCGATTGGTTTCCTGATCATGGTCAACGTGGTGTTGCTGGTGGCGGGCAGCTTTATGGAGCCGTCGGCGATCGTGCTGATCCTGGCGCCGATCTTTTTCCCGATTGCGATGAAGCTGGGGATCGACCCGATTCACCTGGGAATTGTGATGGTGGTCAACATGGAGATTGGCCTGGTGCATCCGCCGGTGGGGTTGAACCTGTTTGTGACCTCGGCAGTGACCGGGCTGACGCTGGGGCAGACCATCCGCGCGGCGTTGCCGTGGCTGATGATCCTGCTGGTGTTCCTGATCATGGTGACTTACCTGCCGTTCATATCGCTGGCCTTGCCGCATTGGCTGGGGATGTAAATCCAACTTGAATCACGCCACAAAACAATGTGGGAGCGGGCTTGCCCGCTCCCACATTTGAGGTGTGCAGGGATTTATTTATCCATCGCACTCAAGATCGCATGGGCCACTTTTACCCGTTCGGCATTCGGGTAGTTCTTGTTCGCCAGGATCACCACCCCCAGGCCTCTGCTCGGCACGTACGCCACATAGGCGCCAAAACCACTGGTGGCGCCAGTCTTGTTCACCAGCGTGTCGGCATGGGGCGCTTGCGGTGGTGTCAGCCAGTTGACCTTGTGGGGCTGAAAGGCCATTTGTGCCGAGTTGCCTTGGGTCAATGCATCCAGCGTGATCGGGTAGGGGTACATCTCCCAGCCGAGGCCCTGGGTCATGCCATCCACCGTGTAGTAGCCGGTGTGGGTTGCGGCAATCGCCTGTTGCAGCGGCTTCTCCAGCTTCGCCGGGTGCATGTTCACTTCAACGTACTGAATCAGGTCCGAGGTGCTGGTCTTGATGCCGTAGGCCTCGGCGTCCAGGGCGCCAGGCCCGACGCGCACCGGTTTGCCGGCCTTGTCGTAACCCTGGGCGTACAGGTTCATTTGTGACTTGGGTACGCTGATAAAGGTGTGCTTGAGGCCGAGTTTCGGCAGCAGGGTCTGCGCCATCAACCGGTCAAACGGCTGGCCCAGGCTTTGCGCTGCCAGGTGGCCGAACAAGCCGATGCTCGGGTTGGAATACAGGCGTTGCGTGCCGGGAGCGAAGTCCGGTTTCCAGTGCTGGTAGTAGCTGATCATCTTGCCGGCGTTATCGGACTCATCGGGGAATTGCAGGGGCAAGCCACCTGCGGTGTAGGTGCCGAGGTTGAGCAGGCTGATGTGGTCAAACGTGGCGCCGCGCAATGCCGGCAGGTATTGGCTGGCCGGGTCCGACAGCTTCAGCTTGCCGTTGGCCAGGGCATAGCCGGCGAGGGTGGCGGTGAAGGTCTTGCTCACCGAGCCGATTTCAAACAGGGTGTTTTCGGTGACGGGCTGCTTGCTCTCCTTGCTGGCAACGCCGTAGTTAAAGTATTGCGCCTTGCCGTTCTGTACGATCGCCACCGACAGGCCGGCGATGTCCTGTTGCTGCATCAGGGGCTGGACCGTACTGTCCACGACCTGGCGCATGTCGGTAGCCGCCATGCAGTTGCCTGCGCCGAGCAATAAGGCGAATATCGCGGTGTTGCGCACGGTTGGAAAAAGGGATGTGTACATGATGACGTGACTTCCATGAAGGTGATCGGGTGAATACCGTTGCCTGCGCAGGCGCCGCAAATCTAGGCAGTTTGTGATCCCGCGGCAAACGATGATATCTCGCAACAGCCATTAGAAAAATTAGGGTCAAGCCATGCTCCGTTCCCATTTGCCACTCAACGCGCTGCGAGCCTTCGAGGCGTCTGCGCGGCATTTGAGTTTTACCCGGGCGGCGATTGAACTGTGCGTCACCCAGGCGGCGGTCAGTCACCAGGTGAAAAGCCTGGAGGCGCAGCTCAATGTCACGCTGTTCAAACGCCTGCCCCGGGGCCTGATGCTCACCAGCGAGGGCGAGACCCTGCTGCCGGTGTTGCGCGAATCCTTCGACCGGATAGCTCAAACCTTAGGCCAGTTTGAAGGTGGGCATTACCGCGAAGTATTGACGGTAGGCGCGGTGGGCACCTTTGCGGTGGGCTGGCTGTTGCCGCGGCTTGCGGATTTCCAGGCGCGCTACCCGTTTATCGACTTGCGCCTGTCCACCAACAACAACCGCGTCGACGTGGCGGCCGAAGGCCTGGATTACGCAATCCGGTTTGGTTCCGGCGCGTGGCACGGCACCGAGGCGTGCCAGTTGCTGGAGGCGCCGCTGACGGTGCTGTGCGTGCCGCAACTTGCTCGGCAATTGCAGACTCCGGCGGACCTGTTGAAGCACACGCTGCTGCGCTCATATCGTGCGGATGAGTGGACGCAATGGTTCCAGGCCGCGGGCTTGCCTGCCGATACGCTGGTGCCGCGCAGTATCGTTTTCGACTCGTCCCTGGCGATGATGGAGGCGGCGCTGCAAGGGGCGGGGGTGGCCCTCGCGCCGGCGATGATGTTCAGCCGGCAGTTGGCGACGGACGTGATTCGCCAGCCGTTCGAGATCGGCATCACCACCGGCAGTTATTGGCTGACGCGCTTGCAGTCACGGGCCGAGACGCCGGCGATGCTGGCGTTCAAGACGTGGTTGCGTGAAGTGGCCATGCATTGAGGTTGGTCGACGCTGTGGCGAGGGAGCTTGCTCCCGCTGGGCCGCGAAGCGGCCCCAAAGAAGCGACGGTGTTAGTTCAGCAAGAACGGGGCGGATGGTTTCAGGGGCGCTGTGCAACCCAGCGGGAGCAAGCTCCCTCGCCACAGGTTATTCTCCCACTCGGTCTGCCCATTGATCATAAGAGGCTGCAATGCAAACTTCCGGCGTAGACATCCGTCAACTCAAGGCCTTCGTGGTGGTGGCCGAGGAGCTCAGCTTCGTGCGCGCCGCGACCCGTCTGCATGTCTCGCAACCGGCGCTGTCCCAGACCATCCGCCAGTTTGAGGCGCTGCTGGACGTACAACTGTTCCAACGCAACACCCGCAACGTAGCACTGACCGAAGCCGGCCTGGCCTTGCTGGTAGAGGCGCGGGAAATCGTCAATGGCGTAAGCCGCCTGGTACGCACCGCCCACGAACATGCACGCGGCGTACGCGGCTCATTGAATATCGGCTTCCTGATCGGCGCGGGTGTGGACTTGATGCCGCAAATCCTCAGCGTGTTCGCCAAGCGCTACCCGGAGATCGAACTGGTGGTGCGCGAGTATGACTTCGGCTCGCCCCATGCCGGGATCGACGAGGGCATGGACGTGTCGGTGCTGCGCCCGCCACTGGGCCTGCCGGACATCGAGTTGCACACCCTGGTGACCGAACCCTGCGTGGCGTGCCTGGCGTCCAGCCACCGGTTGGCCGGGGAGAGCAGCGTGAGCATCTACGATGTGCTGGATGAGCCGATCATTGCTGCACCGGGAGTGGGCGTGTGGCGCAGTTTCTGGACCGCCGACGCGTACCGCGATGGCCAGCCGGCGCGGATCGTCCATGAAGCTTCGACGGTGGAGACCGAGTTGCAGGCAGTGGCGTCGGAGCGCGGGATCAGTATCACCGCGCTGTCCACTGCACGCTTTTATGCGCGGCCCGGCCTGGCCTTCCCGGTGATCAGCGATATGCCGATGTGTGAAGTGGCGGTCGCCTTGCCGCCACAACCGAGTGTGGCGGCGCGCAACTTTGCCGAGTTGGCGATGGAAGTGGCGAGCAGCCGGGGTTAGTCAGGACAGGTCGTGCAGGGATTTGCCGTTGGGCGCACTTACCTGAAGCTCGGAAAACTCCACCTCCAGCCCGCCACGTTCCGGCGTGCAGCAATAAGGTCCCACCCGATACGACGCAGCCACGGGAAACGGCGCCAGGCGCACCAATGGCCAGCTCACGCCATCCACCGACACCTGCACGCGCAGCACGCCCTTGGCCACGGTGGCGCGAATCCAGAACGCCTCGGGATCACCCGGGAACACACCGGTGGCCCAGTCCGACACGCCATCGGTCAATACGCTGCTCAACAGCGTCACACCGTCGGACAGCTCTGCACCGATCTTCACCCAATGCGCTTCATCCACCCGCACCATCAACCCGGCCTGGTCATACAGGTGGGTAAACGCGCTGTGGATTTTGACCTGGGCGGTGAAGTCACCGTCGGTTTCGACGAACAGGAAATGCCCGTTGTCGCGCACAAAACCATAGTGAGTTTCGCGCCAGAAATCGGTGCTGGCATCGGTGCGCACCTTGAGACGCTGGCCTTCTCGGCTCCATTGCTGGGGTTGATTGAGCCAGCTGGCCTGTTCAAACATCGGGAAGCTCCTTGAAGGTGACAAGACAAAACCCCGGCGCCCGGGGTTTTGTTGTTTGGCTGCAATCAGCGACTAGTGGTCGAGCAATTTGCCGCTCGGCCCGGCGGTGCCATTGTTAAGGCGCGTGCGCAGCGAAAACAACCACCACAGCACGCCGACCCCGAGTGTAACCCCGGTGGTGATGGCGCCGGTGTGGCTTTCTTCGGGCACACTCAGGGTCAGGATCACCGCGATGGCCCACAGGCCGCCGAGGACGATCATCGGCAACAACCACTTGCCCAGGCTGAACACCCCCGCAGGCGCCCCCGGCATCCGGCCATTTTTATAGGCCAGGTACGCGGCAATCAGTGTCAGCAGGTAGGTGCAGTAGTAGGTCAGGCCGACCATCGAGTAGATCGCCGTGACAAACCCGCCGCTCGCCAGGTTCAGCAGCACGGCGATGGCGGTGATCAGCACGATGGCGGCGACCGGCGTACCGAAGTGCGGGTTGATCTTCGCCAGCACCTTGGAGCCCGGCAGCATGTTGTCCCGGGACAGGGCGAAGGTCATGCGCGTGGCCACCGCCATGTTGGCGATGAGGCAGGCGAGGATCGAAGCGAAGGCGATCACGATCATGCCCACGCCGGCGGCGTTGCCCAGTTGCAGGCGCACGATATTGATCACCGGGTTTTCGCTGTGGCTGAGCAGCTCGCTGACCGACCCCGGGATCGCAATGCTCAGCAAGGCGAACACCACGAAGCCCAATACACTGGACACCAGCACCGCACGAATCATCGCCCGGGGCGCGGCGCGGCGTGGGTCCTTGGTTTCCTCGGATAGGTCGGCGGCGCCCTCCCAGCCCAGTAGCACCGAGACCGGCAGCAAGGTGGCGAGGGCGAGGGTGGTGAAGCTGAGGGTGCCGCCGCTGACCGGTTGTGCGGAGGTCAGGATCGCCACGCCCTGGGTGTGCTCGAAGAAGAAAAACACCCCAAAGAACAACGCAATCGCCAGCAGCACCGTGCCGATGATTTCGATGATCGCGCCGATGTCGTTGATCCGCGTGGCCAGGCGAATCCCGCAGATGTTCAGCAGGCCTACCACCAGCGTGGCACCGATGCTCAGGCCCTGGATCTGGCCCTGTGTCGGGTTGGCCCAGATCTCCGGCGCGAACACCGTGCCGATGGCCGCCGAGGTGGCGGCTGTACCGGCGACAAACGAGGTGAACGCGACCCAGCCGGTAAACCAGCCGAAGTGATTGCCCGCCAACCGGCTGGACCATTGGTAGGCGTAGCCGGTAAGCGGAATGCGCCCGGCCAGGTGGCAGTAGACCATGACGATGCAGCACACCAGCGGGATCACCAGCAGCCACAAAAGGATGCCGATACCGCCGACGCGGTTGAACGGGTCGGCGAACAGCGTGACCACCCCGGTGTTGATCGAGACCATGGAAAAGGCCAGGGCAAACGAGGTGAACGAACTCATGGTGCGGTGCATCTTTTGCTCGTAGCCGAGGCTGGCCAGGTCGGCGTCGTCGCTGGACAGCGGGGCCTGGACATTCGGCGGGGCGGTCACGGTGTTTTCAACGAATGTGCTCATGGCCGTTGCTCCTCGATGATGCCGATCACCTCGTCCAGCACGTCGAGGGCCTTGGCCAGCAACGGGCGTTCGATATCCAGAGGAGGCTTGACCTTGATCAGGTTACCCAGCCCGGCGTAGCGGCTTTCGCCAAACAATACGCCGCGCTCCACCCCAAGGCGATACACCTCCTGGGATTCCCGGCAGGCCGGTTCCTTGGTGGTGCGGTCCTTGACCAGCTCGATGGACGCCATCAGCCCGGGGCAGCGCACGTCGCCGATCAGCGGGTGGCGGGTTTGCATGTCCTTGAGGCGTGCGGTGATGTAGTCGCCGGAGTCGCGGGCCTTTTCGCAGAGGTTGTCGGCGACGATCGCTTCCACCGTGGCGTAGCCGGCGGCCAGCGAGACCGGGAAGTGGCCGAAGGTCAGGGCTTCTTCACCTTCGTCGAACCACTTGAGCTTGTCATCGGCGAGGATCCCGGCCAGCGGGAAGCCGCCGCCGACGCCTTTGCCGAACACGATGATGTCGGGCAGCACGTCGTAATAGTCCGCAGCGAACATCGTGCCCATGCGCCCGAAACCGGTCTGCACTTCATCAAAAATCAGCAGCACGCCGAGGCGGTCGCAGATCTCGCGCACGCCTTTGTAGTAGGAGCGGGGGAACTCGATATGCCCGCCATTGCCCTGGATCGGTTCCATCATCACTGCTGCCACGCCACCGTCGACGCCCTTGAGGATGGTTTCTTCCAGCAGGCCAAGGCACAGCTGCGACTCGGTTTCCGGGTCCATGCCCAGGCGCGTGCGGTACGGGTTGGGGTGGGGGACGCGGGTGAAACGTGGCTGGATCGCCAGGAACGGATTGTTCGGGTGCGGCCAACTGGCGCCGAGGGTGGCCAGGGAGCGGCCGTGGTAGCCGTCCTGCAGCACCAGCAGGTTCTGTGCGCCGGGGCGGTTCTTGAAAGCCAGTTTCATCGCCATTTCACCGGCGAGGCTGCCATGCAGGGCAAAGCCCATCTGGTTGAGGGCGCCCGGGGAGACTTCCCGCAGCTTCTTCACCAGCCGGGTGTGGGCCGGTGAGCCAAAGTTGGGGCGGATGTGAGTCATTTCGCGCAATTGCGCAACGGCGGCTTCCACCACCCGGGGGTCATTGGCCCCCAAATTGTTCGACCAGGCCTGGGCGGTACAGTCGATGTATTCCTTGCCCTGATCGTCCCATACCAGCGAGCCTCGGGCCTTGACCAGGTTGATCTTGGCGGGTGCGGTGTTCATCACTTCATTCATCTGCGTTATCTCTTTTGTTAGGGCGGCAGTGTTTGGGGATGTGTGCAGTTAGGGTTGTGACTCGCTGCATCGAGTTGACCCGATGCTAGTCCCGGAGACGGGAGGAATAGAAAGACCGATTGCAGTGGGATTGATTGGCGTGGCTTATTAATAGAATCCTCTGAAACAAAATGAAACATTTGTCGCGGGCCAGCCTCTACCGTATCTCCACGACGAGTACTTCTATGAAAATTCCGCGTCCCTCTTCGCGAATGCCCCACCTCACGCAACTGCGCAACCTGAAGATGGCGCGCTCCGCCCACGCGTATGTGCGGGGCAGTACGGTTCAGTTTTACGAGTGGCTGCACAGCCAGCGCGGCCGGCGCTTGCCCCACGGGCCGGCGATCTGGATCTGCGGCGACTGCCACGCCGGTAACCTTGGGCCCACGGGCGATACCAAGGGCCGGATCGACATGCATATCCGTGACCTTGACCAGGCGGTGATCGGCAATCCGGCCCATGACCTGGTGCGCCTGGCCTTGTCCCTGGCCACCGCTGCGCGGGGTTCGGACCTGCCGGGGGTGACCACCGCCCGCATGCTTGAAGAGATGATGGTGGGCTACGCGCAGGCGTTTAAAGACAAGCCCGACGAGGCACCGCCGCGCCCGTCCCAGGTCAAGGCCGGGATGCGCAGTGCGGTGGAGCGCACCTGGAAGAATCTGGCTCGCGAACGTATTGAAAACACCCGGCCGACAATTCCATTGGGCAAGCATTTCTGGTCGTTGTCGCGGGCGGAAAAATCAGCCCTTGAAACGTTGTGCGCGTCGGATGAAATCCACCGGCTGGTGACTTCGCTCAAAGGCCGCTCCAACGACGCCGAGGTTGAGCTGCTGGACTCGGCCTATTGGGTCAAGGGTTGCAGCTCCCTTGGGTTGCTGCGTTATGCGGTGTTGCTGGGAGTAGGGGACAAGTCTGATCAGGAATACTGCCTGCTCGACATCAAGGAAGCGGTAGGCGCTGCGGCGCCGCGTGCGGCTCGGGCAAAAATGCCTCGGGATAACGGCCGGCGGGTGGTGGAGGGCGCGCGGCACCTGTCACCGGCGTTGGGGGAGCGGATGTTGGCCACGCGGTTTCTGGATCACGGGTTTTTCATCCGCGAACTGCTGCCCCAGGACATGAAGCTGGAGCTGGATGAGCTGAGCGAGATTGATGCGATGCACGCGGCCGGGTACCTGGCACGGGTGGTCGGCGTGGCCCATGCGCGGCAGATGGACCGGGATACGCGCAAGGACTGGATGGCGCTGTTGCAAGAGAACCGCTCCAAGCAACTGGATGCGCCTTCGTGGCTGTGGACCAGTGTGGTGCAGTTGGTGGGGAGCCATGAGGAAGGGTATTTGAATCATTGCCGGCGGTATGCGCTGGAGCACTGACCTCAAGAAAGCTGAAAGTCCCCTGTGGGAGCGGGCTTGCTCGCGAAAGCGGTGGATCAGTCAAACATCTGCTGACTGACACACCGCGTTCGCGAGCAAGCCCGCTCCCACATGAGTTGGGTGGTGTTTTGGAGGGCGGGTTACACCAGGTATTTCTTGAACCAGCCCAACGTCCGCTCCCACGCCAGATTCGCCGCCGCCTCGTCATACCTCGGCGTCGAATCGTTGTGGAAGCCGTGATTGGCGCCCTTGTAGATAAACGCCTCATAGGTCGTGCCGGCCGCCTTCAACGCTTTCTCATACGCCGGCCAGCCCTCATTGATCCGCGTATCCAGCTCACCGTAATGCAACATGATTGGTGCCTTGATCCGTGGCACATCCTTGGCTTCCGGCTGGCGCCCATAAAACGACACTGCCGCACCCAGCTCCGGATAAGCCACCGCCGCCGCATTCGTCACGCCGCCGCCATAACAGAACCCGGTAATGCCCACCTTGCCGGTGCTTGCATCGTGGTGCATCAACCATTCGATGGCCGCGAAAAAGTCGTTCATCAGCTTCTCGGGATCGACTTTCTGTTGCAACTCCACACCTTTCTCATCATTGCCGGGATAGCCACCCACCGAGGTCAGGCCATCCGGCGCCAGGGCAATGAATCCGGCCTTGGCCAACCGACGGGCGACGTCTTCGATATACGGGTTCAACCCCCGGTTTTCATGCACCACCACCACCGCCGGCACCTTGCCGCTGGCCTTGGCCGGGCGCACCAGGTAGCCGCGCACCGTGCCGTTGCCCTTGGGTGACGGGTAGGTGATGTAGTCGGCGACGATATCCGGGTCGGTGAATTTCACCTGCTCGGCCAGGGCGTAGTTGGGGCTCAGGGCGGCGAGCAGGGCCGAGGCCGTCAGCCCGCCGAAGGTGAACAGTGCTGCGCGGTCGAGAAATTCCCGGCGGTTGATCTTGCCGTGGGCGTAGCCATCGTAAAGCTCCAGCAGTTCAGGGGCGAAGTCTTTGGCGGTCAGACGAGTCATCGGTAGCGTCCTCGATTAGCGGTGGGACTGAATGTAGACCAGTATCAGGCTTCCCGGCCATGGGCCGCGGCGGCCAGTTGCCCGGTGTCGACCCGCACGAAGACCGAATCGCCAATCGCCGTCAGCACGCCATCGGCGTACACCTCGCACACCACGCGGCTTTTGCGCCCCACGTCACCTTCGACTCTTGCGCGCAAGGTCAGCGGCACGCCCATCGGTGTCGGCTTGATGAATTTGATTCCCAGGTTGCCGGTGACGCAGTCGATACGCGGCAGGCTGCCGGGTTCGCGTTGCTCGGACCGGTAGTGGTAGGCCATGGCGGTCCAGTTCGAGTGGCAGTCCACCAGCATCGCGATCAGACCGCCATAGACCAGGTCTGGCCAGCCGCTGTATCGGGCGTCGGGCTGGTGCTCGGCGATCACGTGGATGCCGTCGGCGTCCCAGCGGCTCTTGATATGCAGGCCGTGGGGGTTGCTGCTGCCGCAGCCATAACAGACGCCTTCGGGGGCGGTGGTGTCTTGCAGGGAAAGCGCGGGCATCGTGGCTCCTTGTTGTTTGGGTTCCGTCGAGGCACGAGCCTAATGCCAGGCGCGTGAATAAATCCAGCGCCTACGCTGTTAGCAGTGCACAGCGTGTTCATTCCCGGTTGAGAATCCCATGAAATCTCGATTGCCAGCGGTCTTCCTTGCCTTCGCCACCTTGTCCAACGCGTACGCCGTGGAATACACCGACGTGAATCCGACGGCCAGCACCATCAGCTTCACCTATGACCAGATGGGCCAAGAGGTGTACGGCACGTTTGGCACCTATTCGGCGACCCTGAATTTCGACACGCAAAACCCGGCTGCCGCCAGCACCGTACTGACCATCCAGCTGCCGAGCATCAATGCCGGCAGCGACGACGCCAACACCGAACTGCCCAAGCCCGGTTGGTTCGACATGACGACCTACCCGGTGGGCACCTTCACCTCGACCCACATCACTGACCTGGGCGACAACCGTTACCTGTTCAGCGGCAACCTGACCCTCAAGGGCCAGACCCGGCCGGTGGAGGTCAAGGTGGCCCTCAAGGAGCAGAGCGGCATTGGCGTGTTCGACGGCGAATTCGTGCTCAAGCGCGATGACTTCAGGATCGGCGCGGGGGAGTGGGCGGACAGCGTGGTGTCCAATGCGATTGTCATCAAGTTCAAGATGGTTGCGCCTGAGCGCTGATGGCTAGCGGGCGAACTTCTTGGCCCCCGCCACACACGCAATCACCGCGACGGTCACCCCCAGCATGCCCAGGCTCACCTGCTCATGCAGCAGCGTGGCCGCCAGTGCCAGGCCGAAAAACGGTTGCAGCAACTGCAATTGCCCGACGGCGGCAATGCCGCCCTGGGCCAGCCCGCGGTACCAGAACACAAACCCGATCAGCATGCTGAACAGCGACACATAGGCCAGGCTCAGCCAGGCCGGCAGGCTGATGCTCACGAAAGTGCCCGGGGCGAGGATCGCCGTCAGCGGGGCCACAATCGGCAGCGCGATCACCAGCGCCCAGCAGATCACCTGCCAGCCACCCAGGGTGCGTGAGAGCCTGGCCCCTTCGGCATAACCGAGGCCGCACACCAGGATTGCCAACAGCATCAGCAAATCCCCGGCGGGCGCGGCGCTCAGGCCTTGGGCAACCGCGTAGCCCACCACCAGCAGGCTGCCCAGGATCGAAAACAGCCAGAACACCAACTTTGGCCGCTCGCCGCCGCGCCATACGCCGAAGACCGCAGTGGCTAACGGCAGCAGGCCGACAAATACGATGGAATGGGCACTGGTGACGTACTGCAAGGCCAGTGCGGTGAGCAAAGGAAAGCCGATCACCACGCCGAGCGCGACGATTGCCAGGGGCAGCAACTGACTGCGGGCCGGGGTTTTTTCCTTGAACAGCCACAGCAGGCACAGGCCGAGCAGGGCGGCGATGGTGGCGCGGGCGACGGTCAGGAATACCGGATCGAACTCCAGCACCGCCAGGCGCGTGGCCGGCAGCGAGCCGCTGAAGATCACCACGCCGATCAAACCGTTGATCCAGCCGCTGGCGTTGTTTTCCCGGGTGTTGAGGTGGGTGGTTCGTTCCATGGGTGTAGGGCTCGATAGGGATAAGTTGCGTCCTGCGCATCCTATGATTCACTATCAAGACAATCAAAAAATTGTCATGGATACATCGCCTATGCCCCGCGCCCGCTACAAGACATTGGTGGACACCTTCGCCCGGGATATCCGTTCGGGCGCGCTGGCGGCGGGCACCCGGTTGCCGACGCACCGCCAGTTGGCCGCCAGCCATGGCCTGGCGCTGGTCACGGCCAGCCGGGTATACACCGAGCTGGAGGCCATGGGCCTGGTCAGTGGTGAAACCGGGCGCGGAACCTTTGTGCGGGAAATCGCGTTGTCGCCAGGGCAGGGCATAGGGCAGATCGCGGTGGCGGCGGGCATGATCGATCTCAACTTCAACTACCCGTCGCTGCCGGGCCAGACCGACCTGCTGCGCACCGCATTGCGCCAGTTGGCGTTGTCCGGCGACCTGGCGGCGCTGCTGCGCTATCAGCCTCACGCCGGTCGGCTGCATGAGCGGGCAGCGGTGGCGCGTCATCTGCTGAGTCGTGGGTTGACGGTGCAGGCCGAGCAGGTGCTGATCGTCAGCGGTGCCCAGCATGGGCTGGCGGTGACCATGATGTCGCTGCTCAAGCCCGGCGATGTGGTGGCGGTGGATGCGCTGACCTATTCCGGGTTCAAGGTGCTGGCCGAGACGCTGCACCTGGAAATCGTCGCGATCCCGGTGACCGCGACGGGCCCCGACTTGGCCTTTCTTGAACAACTCTGCGCCCGGCGCCCGGTACGCGCCGTGTACAGCATGCCGACCCTGCATAACCCGTTGGGCTGGGTGATGAGCATAGAGCATCGCGAGCACCTGGTGGCGATTGCCCGCCAGCATGATTTGATCCTGATCGAGGACGCGGCCTACGCGTTTTTAGCCGAGGACCCGCCGCCGCCGGTGGCCGAGCTGGCACCGGAACGCACGGTGTATGTGTCGGGGCTTTCCAAGAGCGTTGCCACCGGCCTGCGGGTGGGTTTTGTCGCCGCTCCGCAGCAGTGGATGGCGGCGCTGGAACGTACGGTCATGGCCACCACCTGGAACACCCCGGGGGTGATGACTGCGGTGGCTGCCGCGTGGATCGACGACGGCACGGTGCTGCAGCTTGAAGCGCAAAAACGTAAGGACGCCCAGGCGCGCCAGGCGGTGGCCGATGAGGTGTTGGCGGGCTTGAATGTTATCCGCCATCCGTCTTCGTATTTCTTGTGGTTGCCGTTGCCGGAAGATGCCCGCGCCGATCAGATCACCATGGCGCTGGCCCGGGAGAATATCTCGGTGTCCACGGCCGAGCCGTTTGCCGTCTCGGCCCACGTGCCCCATGCCTTGCGTGTGGCGCTGGGGTCGGTGGACCGGGAGGTGCTGCGCGAGGCGTTGGTGAAAGTGCGCTGGGCGGTGGAGGCGTGCTAGGGGGCCGGATCGTTCCCACGCTCTGCGTGGGAACGCCGCCTTGGACGCTCCGCGTCCCGCTGTAGATTTGCGCGATAGTGACGCAGAGCGTCACCGGATGCATTCCCACGCAGAGCGTGGGAACGATCCAGGCGGGACTCAGAACTTGTAGGCCTGGCGCCCGATCAGCAGCCATTTGCCTTTCTGCTTCTGCCAGACCTGGAAGTTTTCAATTTCGGTGGGCACCTCGACGCCACTGTTCACCGCCTGTGCGGAAAAGTGGTTGCGCACCAGGGCGGTGTCGCCATTGAGGGTGATGGTCTGTTTCTGCATTTCCAGGGTCTTGAAACCGCTTCTGCCGGTTTCAATGTCGGCGATAAATTCCTGCTTGTTCTGGACCTTGCCGCTGGAATGGCCGTAGGTGAGGTTGTTCGCGGTGAGGGCCTGCAGTTGCGGGATGTCCTTGTGCAGCATGGCCTGGGTCAGGTGATCGACCGCAGCGGCTACATCCTTGTCACTTGCGGCAGGCGCGGCGGCCGCGTAGCCGCTGAACAGGCACAGAAAACCAATCAGAACCTTGACGTTTTGCATGGGTGTTTCCTTGTTGTTGTGGGTACCGGGACGACTCGGACTATGTTTTTAAGTCGTCGTACAACCATGCCGTATTTACCGGGATCAAGGAAAGTGAAATTTGTTCTTGGCTAGAAGATAAGCGCTGTTTGCCAGTATTGGTTGTCGTATCACTTGCGAAATAGCGGTCGGCACTTCCCGTGGAAATGGCACATGGCTATGCTGTGGCCGGCGACTTCATGGCGTGGATTCGCAACGACTGAGGAAAACAAAAAAATGACACCGGATCAAAAGTACGCGGCGGCCATGGTGCGCCTGGGTTATCAACTCAACGAGTTCAAGATCGGCGGCAACTACACGCCGCTGCTGAGGGACGGCAATCACGTCTACATCAGCGGCCAGATTCCGCGGGTGGGTGACGCCATCGTGTTGCCCGGCAAGGTCGGCGAAAGCCTCAGCCTGGCCGACGCACAGATTGCCGCGGGCGTCAGCGCACTGCGTTGCCTGGGCTTGCTCAAGCAGGCACTGGGTTCGCTGGACCAGGTCAAGGCGATCCTCAAGATCAATGTGTACGTGCGCAGCGCGGATGACTTCGACCAGCAAAGCGAAGTGGCCAACGGTGCGTCGGACCTGTTGAACGAGATCCTGGGGGCCGCAGGATCCCATACGCGCACCTCGGTGGGCGTGCTGCAATTGCCCAAGGGCGCGGCCGTGGAAATCGACATGATCGCCGTGGCACGGGACTGAAACCGGGTGATCGCCGAGGCGTTTGCGGTACTGGTCCACTATGGAATCTACCTGCTCCCAGGACTGATCCTGTTTGGCCTGTGGTTCGGTCTCACGCCAAAAACATTGCCGGGCTTGCGCATCGTTATCCTGCTGCTGGCCTTTGTGCTGATGCGCGATGCGATGACGCCACTGGGCATGTGGTCGCTGAGCCGCGAGGTGCAGATCGAATTCACGGCCAACCCGTGGGTGCTGGCCGCGCTGGGCGGGTTATCCCTTGGGCTGATTGCCCTGCTCGCGCGCCTGGCACCGGAGTTGTGGCAACTGACGGTGCTGTTCAAGGGCAATCGTTGGGCGGGCCTGGCGGTGGGACTCGGGGCCGGGTGTCTGATCGGCCTGCCATTGCGGCTGTATCAAGGCATTGAGCCGGTTTACTGGGCCTGGCTGATGGGCATGCTGGTGCTTGCCTACTGCGCCAATGCGCTGGAAGAGGTGCTGTTTCGCGGCTTCCTGCAGGGCTATCTCGAACAGCACGTTACGCCGCTGCGCGCGGCGTTGCTCAGCGGGTTGGCGTTCGCCGCGTGCCATTCATTTCTGGCGTTGAGCGTGACGCAACTGGGCTGGCCAGTGTTGGCCTTTACCCTGATTGAAGGCGTGGCCTGCGGGCTGGTGCGGATGCGCTACGGTGTGGTGGCGGCGACGGCCACCCATGGCACGGCGATCTTGCTGATTGCCGTGCCGATGGTGTGAACCGTCTCAGGCCTGTACATCAACGCCGATGTGGGCCTGGAGCCAGTCTTTGTAGACCGCGATGTTATCGGTCGACTGGTCGCCATTTTTCGCGGTGACAGTCTTGCCGTCCAGGCGCCCGATATCGAGCAGGTACTGAAGACCGTTGGCCACATGGGTGGCGTCGCTTTTGCTGAGTGACTGAACATCGGGCAGTTCGACGGCGTTGCCTTTATCGTCGAAGGTCGCCCATGAAGGGTTGGCCCTGGCGGTGGCAACGGTTTGCGCGGTCGAGCGCACTTGCTCCTGATAGCTGGCTTCCAGCTTGGTCTTGATCTCGGGCGTGGCGTTGGTGACTTCAATCCTCCCGGCCCGCAGGGTGCCGTTTTCCATGGATTGTGTAAAAGTCTTCTGTCCCAGCGCTAACAGACTTGTCGTGCTTCCTATCATGGTGCCGCTCCCTTATTGGTAGCAGCAACAGAGCAAAACCCGGGCCATGTGCTGCATGCCTTGTGCGGCGCGGGCTGGGTGGTATTGCCGGGGCAGGGCGCAGGCCAGGAGTTGCCGGGGCTGGCAAAGGGTTGCCACGTCGGCTCGCGCGAGCGCATTTCAGAACGTTGGAAACTAAGTTCAGAATCTCCAGTCTGTAATAGCGTATCGCCACCCCTACAAGGAATTAACATGAAGCTTAAGGTCGTTTTGCTGGGCACGGTTTTGTTGGCTGCGCCGCTTTACCAAGCGGTTGCCGAGACGTGCAGGGCGAACAGTTATGGTGGGTCCGATTGCGAATACGACAATGGCACCTCTTCCAAGAGTCGCGCCAATAGCTACGGTGGGCAAGACACCCAATACAGCGATGGTACTTCCTCCAAGAGCCGCTCCAATAGTTATGGCGGGCAGGATATCCAATACGGCGACGGCACCTCGGCCAAGACCCGTTCCAACAGCTATGGTGGGCAAGACACTCAATACAGCGACGGCACCTCAGCCAAGAGCCGCTCCAATAGCTACGGCGGGCAAGACACCCAATACAGCAACGGCTCCTCCTCCAAGAGCCGCGCCAATAGCTATGGCGGGCAAAATACGACAAATAACTAATGGCCCCGCCGCGGCTTTCTACCTCACCAATGACCGCTCATACGCCGCGGTCATCACCTGCCACGTCTGCGCATCCGCCGGAATCAAATGCTCGATGCGCAACGACGTTACCGTGATGTCCTGAGGCATGCCGAAGGTGGTGAAGGTCGACATGAAGTTCAGCTCACCTTCACGGGAGTTGACGCGTGTCAGCACCAGTGGCGGCGGTTCATTGACCAAGGCTTCGGTACTTTGCGGGGCCGGCAGGCTGTCCAGAAGCCTGGCAAGTTCGGAGTTGCCCAACGCCTCGCGCGTCGCCCGTTGCCAGGCGATGGTGCGGATTTCGTCAGCGTTGATCAAATGATCACCCAGGCCGCCAGGCTGTAGCAGGGTGACCAGCAAATTCAGCCCATCAGCCGCCTCCGGTTTGATCCCCACCAGCTCGAACAGCACCTGGGTACTGGCGTTGGCGGCGAGCACTTCCCAGTGGCTGCCCAGCACGATCGCCGGTGCAGGATTGTTCGCGTGGAGTACATGGCTGATTGCCTCGCGAATAGCCTCCATGGAGGGCGAGGAGAGCGGGGTTGCCTCATAGCGCGGGGCGAAGCCGGCAGCGAGGAACACGCTGTTGCATTGCTCCAGCGGAACCTCCAGCGCCATCAGCAAATTATGCAAGGTGCCCGGGCTCGGCTTGGCGCGCCCGGTCTCGATGCAGCTCAGGTGGCGTTGGGAAACCCCGGTGATCAGCGCCAGTTCCAGCTGGCTCAATCTGGCGTGCCGACGCAGCACGCGCAGTTGCGTGCCGGCGGTAGTGTCGGGGTTGGCGCGGGGGAAAGGTTGGCTGCTCATGGGTTGACTCTGGCCGTGCGGGTCGGTGGTGTCGATGACCTTCGAGGTCATTGAGAGGGGAACGACGTTATCACTAATGTGCAGCTTCCCGAACCGTTGTCTCCAAGGAGGAGAACATGCGCAGACCCTGGATTGCCCTGGCCGGGCTGTTGGCTTTTGCCCTGTACACATTGATCACGATGCTGATCGCCGAACAATCGCTCATGGCGTTCGGACGTGAATTGATATCGAGGCCGGATACTGCCCAGGTGGTGATTGATTTGTATCTGATGGCGGCCTTGGCGGGCGTATGGATGTACCGGGATGCGCGGGCCAGGGGCAAATCCCTGGCGTCGGTGTTGCCCTATTTACTGGTAACGGCGGTTTTCGTATCCATCGGTCCGCTGCTGTATATCGTGGTCAACGGGTTCCGCGAACCTTCAGGGGGCCGGTGATGGAGGTTTATGCGTTGTGCGTACTGGTGCTGTTCTTGAAGATGCTGGCGATCTCCTGTTACCAGGGTTTCTTTCGACTCAGATTCCGTGCATTCACTAACCACGAGGATGCAGCTTTCTTCCATCGCGATGCGAATCCAGAGGAGTTACCGCAAGTCTCCCGGGCCGAAAAGGCTTGGGCCAATGATCTGGAAAATATTCCGTTGTTCTTCATTTTGGGTGGCCTGTGCCTGGCGATGGAAACGCCAGGCACCGCTACCGCGGGGTTGTTCTGTCTGTTCACCGCTGCCCGTGTGATGCATACGGTGATGTATCTGAGCGGCCGCCAGCCCTGGCGCACCCTCGCTTATGGAGTGGGAGTGCTCTGTTTGTCGGGGCTGGCCGGTCTGCTTGGCGCTGGGCTGATAACAATCAAGGGGTGAGAAAGGCCTGATAGTTGTCCTTGGTGATCTGTTGATAGGGAATGGTCAGCTCCGCCGTGTAGGGCTGCTTCCTGATCATCTTCAGCGCCAGGTCAATCGAGCCGACGGCCTGGCCCTTGTTGTCCTGATAGGCCGTGACTACCAATAGATCTTTTTTGATCGCATCCAGGCCGGCGGGTCCGCCGTCGCTGCCGCCCACCAGGATGTCCTTGCCAGGGTGCATACCGGCCTGGGTAATCGCCATCGCGGCACCGATAGCCATTTCATCGGCATTGGCCGCCACGGCGTCGATTTTCTTGCCCGAGACGATCCAGTTGTTCATCAGGTCCATGGCCTTGCTGCGCTGCCAGTCGGCGCTTTGTTCTTCGACGATATGGATGTTGGGGTAATCCTTCAGTACGTTTTTCACGCCCTGTGTGCGGTTGTGGGTGGCGTTGTTAGAGAGCAAGCCGAGCATGATTGCGAGGTTGCCGTTGCCGTTCATTTTTTCCGCGAGGTAGCGCATCTGAATCTCGCCCGCTTTGATCTCGTCCGAGCCGACATAACCCACCCCGGCCGGCAGGACCGGGATGTCCGGGCGACGGTTGACGTACACCAGCGGGATACCCGCCTGCTGGGCATTTACGGTCATTTTCTGGGTGGCGGCGGTGTCGACCGCGTTGACGATAATCGCGTCCATGCCTTGGGCAGAAAAGCTCTGCACCTGGTTCAGTTGGCGCACCACATCGCCTTGGGCGTCTTCGAATTGCAGGGTCACGTCGGTGAGGTCCCTGGCGTGGGCCGCCATGTAGTCACGCATCTGGGCGAGGAACACGTCGTCCACCTGGGCGATGCTGACGCCGATGCGTGTCTCGGCGAGGGCTAGCGGGGTAACGATGAGGGTCAGGAGCAAGGTCAGCAGCTGTTTTTTCATGGTGTCAGTCCGTTTTTTTGTTGTTTTGAAAGACGTTGAAAACATTCCTCAGCCTTGGCGTTTGGCGTGTAGTTGCGCAACGCGTTCGGCAAAGGTCTCGCAGGGCCAGCGTTCGTTCAGTGCCTGCAACATCAGTTGCTGCCCGGTTTGCGGAGCCAGGCCCTGTAAGGGTGGGTCGGTATCCAGGTTGGTGGGAAAGGAATAGCCATCGGCGGTGCAGGCGATCACCGCGTGCAGCGCCTCGCCATCCATGACGTTGTCCGCCAGGCGCTCCAACAGGCAGGGGTACAGCGCCAGCATCATCCGGTCGCGGTCCACAGCCTCCATCGTTTTGCCGAACGCCGAGGAGATTTGCAGCAGGTTGGCCATGCGCTGGCGGTCCGGTGTGCGATTGGTGCCAGCGGCGTGAAACAGGGCCGGGTTGAAGAACAGCAGGTCACCTTTGTTCAGCGGCAATTGCACGGCATGCTGCTGGAAGTACTCGATGAATTCAGTGCGCCTCCAGGCCAGGTAGCCCAGTGGGTATTGCTGGGAAAACGGCAGCAGTTGGGTCGGGCCGGTTTCCAGGGGCATGTCGCTGTGGGCCACGGCCCCTTGCAGCGTGAGGTATTGGGACAGCGTGTGCAGGGGCAACGGAAAGCGCTCCACCACGTCGATGGTCTGGAACCCGAGGTGATAATCACGGTGCGGTTGCTGGGCTTGGCCACCGGGGTGCACCACGTTGACCTGGGCCGTGACTTGGTAGCCCGGGCCGAGCCAGGCTTGTGCGATCAACCCCAGCAGTGGGTTGGCGTAATATTCGACAAAGGATGCCGGCGACTGCAGTGCGGCCTTCTGTAATGAGTTCCAGATACGTCCGTTACTGCCGGCCTTGGCGAAGTGGTCGGCGGCCACACCTTGCGCAGCCTCTTGGGCAAAGATCGCTTCGAATACCTGGCTGTGACGGTCGACCACGTCCAGGTCGGCGTAGCCCTGGCGCACCACCATCACTCCCGGCCCCTGGCTGAACAGGCGATGCAGTTCGTCCAGCACGGCGTGACGATCGCCGTTGCGCAGTGCCTGGGCCTGATAGATCGGGATGTTGCTGCACACTTCGGCGCAGTGCGGGTAGTCCTCGGCAGCAGCCTGCTGGGCACAGATCGAGTGAAAATCTTCCAGTTGCACCGCATCGGCGCTGACAAAGGCAGGCATCACGCACCCTCCACCAGGCTCAAGGCCTGATCGGGGCGTGGGGTGCCGCCGTCGCCACAGCCGATGACGCCTTGCTCCAGGTCGATCACCGTGCCGGTCATCATTCCCGACTCGCGTGACAATAGAAATGCCACGCTCCGGGCCACCTCTTCAGGTTTGAGCAGGCGGCCGAAGGGCTGTGCGGCTTCGGCGGCTTCCAACCAGGCATCCCCGGCACCGTGGTAGTGCCGCTGGATTTCATCCTCGTGCGGTGTGTCCATCCAGCCGATGTTCAAGCCGTTGACCCGAATCCGGTTGCGCAGGGCGCTGAACGCCACGTTTTTGGTCAGAATCGCGAGAGCGCCCTTGGACGCCGCGTAGGCACTCAAGAACGATTGCCCGCCGTGGCCGGTGACACTCTGGATATTGACCACTGCACCTTCAACCCTCTGGCTGATCATCAGCTTCAAGGCTTCCTGCATCAGGAAAAACGGCGCCCTCACATTGACCGCAAATAGTCGATCAAACAGTTCGGGGGAGGTGTCGAGAATGGTGCCGCGATCCGACATCCCGGCGCAGTTGATCAGCCCGTGGAGGGTGCCGAAGTGGGCACGGGCCGCCTCGATCACGGCGCGGCAGTCGCCAATCTGTTCCAGGTCCGCCTGGACAAACACCGCGCGGCAATCGAGCGCTGCCAACTGCCGTACTTGCTCCTGGCCCTGGTCCGGACGGCGTCCGCAGATGATCAGGCCGGCAGCACCGCGCCGCGCCAGGGTATGGGCGACGGCAGCCCCCAATCCCTGGGTGCTGCCGGTGACGACAAAGTATTGGCCTTTGAAGGTATGGCTGAGGTCGGTTGAAGGCATCGGGGTCTCCTGGGTTTTTGTTGTTTTGAAGGCCGGGCTCGACGCCGGGCAAAACTGAGACTAGCATTGCGGTCACCTCAAAGAGTCTCAAAAAGACCTCAAAAAGACCTCAGGTCCAACAGCATGCTCGAACGCGCTAAACACTTTTCCATCAAGCAACTGGCCACCCAGGCGGGCGTCAGCAAGGCGACAGTCGATCGCGTCTTGCATGAGCGCGGCAGCGTGCACGCCCAAACCCGGCGGCGTATCGAACAGGCTCTGGATGAGCTGGAATCCCAGGAAAAAAATGGCCTGGCAATAGGCCGTACCTTTCATGTCGATGTGATCATGCACACGCCCAAGCGCTTCAGTGCGGCGGTGCAGGCCGCCATCACCGCCCAACTGGGCAGCCTGGCACCGTTTCGTATCGCCCCGCGGTTTCATGTGTTCGAAGAGATCGAGCCTCAGGCGATGCACGACCAATTGCTGCGCTGCCTCGAGACCGGCAGCCAGGGTGTGGTGCTCAAGGCCGCGGACGAGCCGGCGGTGAATCTGGCGGTCAAGCACCTGGCGGCCGCAGGTATTCCGGTGGTGACCCTGGTCACCGATCTGCCCCACAGCGAGCGCATCGGCTACGTAGGCATGGATAACCGCACCGCCGGACAAACCGCCGCGTACCTCCTGTCCCGCTGGCTGTCACCCCAACCCCAGGAAGTGGCGGTGGTGATTGGCAGCGAATTGTTCCGGGGCGAGGAAGAACGCGAAATGGGCTTTCGCATGTGGCTGCGCGGCCGTGCGACGCACCTGCGGGTACTGGATATCAGCGGTGGGTACGGCGTGTATGACCGAACATTTGCCCGGGTCACCGATGCGTTGAAGCAGCATCCCGAACTGAAGGCGGTGTACAGCGTCGGCGGTGGCAACCGGGCAATTGTCGACGCCTTTGCGGCTCTGGATCGCCCGTTGGACGTGTTTATTGCTCACGACCTCGACGAAGAGAATCGCCAGCTGTTGGCTGAAGAAAAAGTCGCCGCGATTATCGATCACAACCTGCAGATCGATGCGCGCCATGTGTTTCTGCACATCCTGCAATTTCATCGGCTGTGGAAGGCTGGGCCGATTGCGCCGTCACAGGTACAGATCGTCACACCGTTCAACCTGCCGGACTGAATCTCCACACCCAATAACAATCCCAGGAGTTCGACCATGCTACGTATCGCTGTCCTTGGTGCAGGGCGCATCGCCAACATTCACGCGGCCAATGTCGCGGCCCATCCTGATGCCACTCTGGTGGTGGTCGCCGACCCCTGGCGGGAGGGCGTCGATGGCTTGGCTGCGCAGCTGGGTTGCGAGGCGGCCTATGACTGCGCAGCAGTGCTAAGTCGGGACGATATCGACGCGGTGGTGATTGGCACACCCACCGACACTCATATCGATTTGCTGCTGGCGGCCGTGTCCCAGGGCAAGGCCGTGCTGTGCGAGAAGCCCATTGACCTGAATTTCGCCAAGGCGCGGGCGGCGGCGCAAGCTGTGGAGCGCGAGGGCGGTAAAGTCATGCTGGGCTTCAACCGCCGCTTCGATCCCGACACGCTGCGCCTGCGCCAGGTCATCGACGCGGGGCAAATTGGTGCTGTGCGGCAGGTGATCATCACCAGCCGTGACCCGGGGTTGGCGCCACGGGATTACCTGGCACATTCCGGCGGCATCCTGCGGGACATGACCATTCATGACTTCGACATGGCGCGGCACCTGCTGGGTGAAGAGCCCATTGAAGTCAGCGCGATAGCCAGCCGGTTGGTAGATCCGAGCCTGGCGCAGATTGACGACTTCGACAGCGTGATGGTGCTGCTGCGCACCGCATCCGGGAAACAGTGCCATATCAACTGCTGTCGGGAGGCGGTCTACGGGTATGACCAGCGACTTGAGGTATCCGGGGCCAAGGGGGTGCTGCTCACGGATAACCATCGACCCAGCACCTTGCGCCATTGGAACCACGAGCACACCGAGGCGTTGGAGCCGTTGCAGCATTTCTTCCTGGAGCGTTATGCGGATGCCTACCGCAATGAGTTGGGGCAGTTTATCCAGGCACTGAGCGCGGGGCGCGCGCTGCCCACCAACATGCGCGATGGGCTGTATGCGTTGCACTTGGCGGACTGTGCGCTGGAGTCCATCAAGACCGGGCGAATGGTTGAGGTCAATTACGCTATTTAAGGTGTTGCCGGAGCGGGCATGCTCGCTCCGGCAGATTGCGCGTTAGATTTTTGCCAACGCCTGCGCCAGATCCGCCCGCAAGTCTTCCACGTCCTCAACCCCCACCGACAACCGCACCAACCCGTCACCAATCCCCAACTGCGCCCGGGTCGCTGCCGGGATGCTCGCATGGGTCATGATCGCCGGGTGCTCAATCAGGCTTTCAACGCCCCCCAGGCTTTCAGCCAACGCAAAGATCTTCACGTTTTCCAGGAAGCGTGTCGCTCCTGCCAGGTCGCTTTTCAGGTCCACCGAAATCATCCCGCCAAACCCGCGCATCTGCCGGCGTGCCAGCTCATGCTGCGGGTGTGATGCCAGGCCTGGGTAATAAACCCGCGCCACTTGCGGCTGTTGCTCCAGCCACGTCGCCAGTTCCAGCGCATTGCTGCAATGGCGCTCCATGCGCAGCGCCAGGGTCTTCACCCCGCGCAAGGTCAGGAATGCGTCGAACGGCCCGGCAATCGCGCCCACGGAGTTTTGCAGGAAGCCCAGGCGCTCGGCCAGTTCAGGATTCTGGCCGACCACCGCAATGCCACCGATCACATCGGAGTGGCCGTTGAGGTACTTGGTGGTGGAGTGCACCACGATGTCGAAACCCAGCTCCAGCGGGCGCTGGATCCAGGGGCTGGCGAAGGTGTTGTCGGCCACGCAGATGATGCCGCGGGCCTTGCAGATGCGGGAGATGGCACTGAGATCGGTCAGGCTCAGCAGCGGGTTGCTCGGGGTTTCGACCCAGACCATCCGCGTGTCGTCCTGCAGCGCGGCTTCGAAGGCCGACAGGTCGGTCAGGTCGACGAAGCTGAAGCGATGCCCGGCGCTGCGCTGGCGCACTTTGTCGAACAGGCGGAAGGTGCCGCCGTACAAATCATTGCCGGAAACCACGTGGGAACCGGCGTCGAGCAGTTCCAGCACGGTGGAAATCGCCGCCAGCCCGGAGGCGAACGCGAACGCCTGGGTGCCGCCTTCCAGGTCGGCCACGCAGCGCTCCAGGGCGAAGCGCGTCGGGTTGTGGGAGCGCCCGTAGTCGAAGCCCTTGTGAACGCCGGGGCTGTCTTGCAGGTAGGTGGAGTTGGCGTAGATCGGCGGCATCAGCGCCCCGGTGGTCGGGTCCGGGGATTGCCCGGCATGGATCACGCGGGTGGCGAAGGCGCTTTTATCGTGCTGGGTCATGCAAGGGATCTCCGTAGGTGATTGAGCAGGTCGACGCGGGTGATAAGGCCGTGAAAGCCCGAGGCGTCGGCAATGATTGCCACCAGCCCGCGATCCAGCTCGGCCTGCAATTGCGCAAGGCTGGCGCTGGGTGCGAGGGTGTGAAGGGCGTTGGTCATGGCGCTGCCCACGGTCATGGAAAAGTGCGCGGCGTTCTGATGCAGGCCGAGCAATACATCCGACTCGTCGAGCACCCCCACCAGTTGCTTGCCGTCCACCAGCACCGGCAGCTGTGAGACGTCGGCCAGGCGCATGCGCTGGAAGGCGGTGAGCAGGCTGTCGTCGGGGCCGACGCTGATCACCCGGCCGTCCTCGAAACGACGGGCGATCAGGTCGCGCAGGTCGCCGTAGTGTTTGTATTGCAGCAGGCCGGCGTCGTTCATCCATTGGTCGTTGTAGACCTTCGACAGGTAGCGCGTGCCGGTGTCGCAGACGAAGGTGACCACGCGCTTGGGCTCGGTCTGTTCGCGGCAATAACGCAGGGCGGCGGCCAGCAGGGTGCCGGTGGAGGAGCCACCGAGAATGCCTTCGGCCCGCAGCAGTTGGCGGGCGTGGTCGAAGCTTTCTTCGTCGCTGATGGAATAGGCGTGGCGCACGCTGGAGAGGTCGGCGATCGAGGGGATGAAGTCTTCGCCGATACCTTCCACGGCCCACGAGCCGGGCTCGGTCATGGTGCCGCTGCGGCTGTACTCGGCCATCACCGAGCCGACCGGGTCGGCCAGCACCATGGCCAGGTCAGGTTGCACGCGCTTGAAGAAGCGCGTCAGGCCGGTGAGGGTGCCGGCCGAGCCGACGCCAACCACGATGGCATCCAGGTCATGTTGGGTCTGGGCCCAGATTTCCGGGGCGGTGCTGGTCTCATGGGCCAGGGGGTTGGCCGGGTTGTTGAACTGGTCGGCGAAGAACGAATCGGGAATGTCCTTGGCCAGTCGCGCCGCCACATCCTGGTAATACTCGGGATGGCCCTTGCCGACATCCGAGCGGGTGATGTGCACCTCGGCGCCCATGGCTTTCAGGTGCAAGACTTTCTCGGTGGACATCTTGTCCGGTACCACCAGCACCACCCGGTAGCCTTTGGCGCGTCCCACCAGGGCCAGGCCGAGGCCGGTATTGCCGGCGGTGGCTTCGATGATGGTGCCGCCGGGGCGCAGGCGGCCATCGCGCTCGGCGGCGTCGATCATGGCCAGGCCAATGCGGTCCTTGATGGAGCCGCCGGGGTTCTGGGATTCAAGCTTGAGGAACAGCGTGCACGGGCCGGTATCGAAGCGGCTGACCCGCACCAGCGGGGTATTGCCAATCAGTTCGAGCACGGCGGGGCGGGAAGCGGTGGGCATGTCGTCACCTGGCTACGGAAAGGGCGTATGGGATGGACAGCAGCGTTTACAACATGGTTTCGAACATAGGCCGGTATCGGGCCGCTCGCAACCGCGCGGCCGCCAGAATGTCTTTTTTTGGCGCATTGCTGCTTCATGACGGAGCACGGCTGGAGGCGATCCATCGGTGGGTTTTCTGTCAACCTCACGTATTCATTGGCTTGCAGCTGATTGGCCCAGGGATTGCTAAAAGAAATCCAAACTTGGATACAAGATGGAATCCTCAATGCGCAACGAACAACTCGGCTGGACCCTGGGTGAATGGCAAGCTGCCTACCGCACCCAGGCGCTGACTCCCGACATCCTGTTGACCCTGGCGAGCACGTTCCCCGCCGAGGACAATGCCTGGATCAGCCGGGTGCAACCGCAGCAATTGAGTGACCAGTTGGCGCAGTTGGCCGAGCGGCTTGCGGCGGTCGACGGCGATATCGACCAGTTGCCGTTGTATGGCGTGCCGTTTGCCATCAAGGACAACATCGATGCGGCGGGTTGGGAAACCACGGCGGCGTGTCCTGAGTTTGCCTATACCGCCGCGGCGGATGCCTCGGTGGTGGCGCGGTTGCGGGCGGCCGGCGCGATCCTGATGGGCAAGACCAACCTCGATCAGTTCGCCACCGGCTTGGTCGGTACACGCTCGCCCTACGGCGCGGTGAGCAACAGTTTTAACCCGGACTATGTCAGCGGCGGTTCCAGCTCGGGTTCGGCCTCGGTGGTTGCCCGCGGGCTGGTGGCGTTTTCCCTGGGCACCGACACCGCCGGTTCCGGGCGGGTGCCGGCGGGCTTCAACAATATTGTCGGGTTGAAGCCGACCAAGGGGCGCTTGTCCAACACCGGACTGGTGCCGGCCTGTCGTACCGTGGACTGTATTTCGGTGTTTGCGCTGACGGTTGAAGATGCCGAGACGGTTGCGGGCCTCGCTGCTGCTTACGACGCCAGCGACGCCTATTCACGCGTCAATCCCAACACTGCTCCCGTAGCGGTCGGCGACACAATCAAGCTGGCGGTTCCGGCCAGCCTGGAGTTTTTTGGCGACGCGCAGAACCAGGCCGTATTTGAACAGGCGCTGCTCAGGTTCCAGTCCCTCGGGGCCGAAATCACGGCGGTGGATTTCAGCCCGTTTCAGCAACTCGCCGAGCAGCTCTATTACGGCTCCTGGGTTGCGGAGCGCACGGTGGCACTGGAAGGCATGCTCGCCAGCAACGCCGAAGCGATCAACCCGGTGGTGCGTGGCATTGTGGAAAACGGTCACACGTACAGCGCCTGCGATGCCTATAAAGCCGAATACCTGCGCGCCGAACTGAGCCGCCGCATCAACGACACCCTGGCCGGTTTCGACGCCTTGCTGGTGCCGACATCGCCGACGATCCGCACCCTGGCGGAAATGGCCGTGGAGCCGGTGCTCTACAACTCGCAGTTTGGCTTCTACACCAACTTCACCAACCTGGCCGACCTCTCGGCACTGGCCGTGCCCGCCGGGCTGCGCAGCGACGGCCTGCCGTGCGGCGTCACCCTTATCGCACCGGCCTGGCACGACGCCGCCCTGGCGCATCTGGGCAAGCGTTGGCAGGCCGGCCTTGATCTTCCGCTGGGCGCTACCCAACGCAATCTGCCGCAACCGGCACCGGCGCGACAGGCGCCCGGCAGCGTGCGGGTGGCGGTGGTTGGGGCGCATCTCACCGGGATGCCGCTGAACTTCCAGCTGACCAGCCGCAACGCCGTGCTGGTGGAGCAAACCCTGACGGCGAGCAACTACCGCCTGCATGCACTGCCGGGCACGGTTCCGCCCAAGCCGGGGCTGGCCAGGGATGACTCGGGCCGCTCGATCATCGTCGAGCTGTGGGACATGCCTGTCGCCCGCTTTGGTGAGTTCGTCGCCGAGATTCCCGCGCCGCTGGGCATCGGCAACCTCACCCTGGCGGACGGGCGCAGCGTGAAGGGTTTTATCTGCGAGCCCTGGGCCCTGGCAGGCGCCACCGACATCACCGAATTCGGCGGCTGGCGCGCGTACATGGCGAGCAGGAACTAGGCATGCAGCTCTCAACCATGAGAAAACCCGGCGAACGGCCGGACAGCCTGGCGGAACGGGTCTACCAGCAGGTGAAGGACGACATCTTTGGCTTTCGGCTGCTGCCGGGTGATCGCTTCAGCGAAGGCGACGTGGCCGAGCGCATGCAGGCCAGCCGCACGCCGGTGCGCCAGGCGCTGTATCGGCTGGAGCGGGAAGGGTACCTGGAGGTGTTTTTCAGGAGTGGCTGGCAGGTGCGGCCGTTCGACTTCAACTATTTCGAAGAGCTTTACGACGTAAGAATCGTGCTGGAGTTGGCCGCCGTCAGCCGCTTGTGTGGCATGGCGGAGCAGGGGCTTGAACGGCTTGAAGCGATCTGGCGGGTGGACGAAAGTGCCCGGCTGGATGACGCACAGGTCGTCTGCGCGCTGGATGAGGAGTTCCACTGCGGGTTGGTGCAGGCCACGGGCAACGCTGAAATGGCGCGTATGCATTACGAGATAACCGAGAAAATCCGCATCATTCGGCGGCTGGATTTCACTCAGCAATCACGTATTGCAGCGACCTATGAGGAACACGCAAGCATCCTCGATGCGATCTCGGCACGGCACCGCGATCTGGCGCAGCAACTGCTCAAGACTCACATCGAGGTGAGCAAGCAGGAGGTGCGCAAGATCACGTTGCATCGGTTGGCGGTGGCGAGAGGATAAGCAGCCCGTGCCCTGTGGCGAGGGAGCTTGCTCCCGCTGGGGTGCGAAGCGCCCCCAAAACCGGTCACCCCATTTTACCTGGCGAAAACGCGGTGCCTGAATTGGGGCTGCTGCGCAGCCCAGCGGGAGCAAGCTCCCTCGCCACGGGTTATTGCCGCACGCCTAATACTTGCTGCAACCGATTTGTCACCGTCTCACTCGCCCCCAACATCGGCGCCCGCAACTCACTGCCGATCAAACCCTCCATCGCCAGCGCGGCCTTCACCGGTGCCGGATTGGGCTCCACGAACAGTGTGTGAATCAACGGCAGCAGCCCGAAAAACGTCTCGCGAGCCGCCAGCAACCGGTTGTCGCGAACCTGTCGATGCAGCGCCACAAAATCTGCGGTACGCACATGCGCCGACGCGGCAATCGCGCCGGTCGCTCCCAGGCACAGCGCGTTGAATATCTGCACATCCTCGCCACACAACACATCCACATTCCCGCTGGCCAGCAGCGCCAGGGTATTGGCCAGGTTGCCGCCACAATCCTTGATCGCGACGATCCGTTCATGGGCGACGATGTTCAGCAACGTCGCCTGTTCGAAGGCGATACCGGTGCGGTAGGGAATGTCATACAGAATGATCGGCACACTGGACGCATCGGCCACGGTGCGGAAGAACGCTTCAAGGCCCGCCTGGGACGGGCGGATGTAGCTCGGCGGCGGTACCAGCAAACCGGCCACCGGGCGTTGCAGGATTTCACTCTGGAACTGCAGCAGCTCAATCTGGTTATACCCCGCCAGGCCCATCACCACCTGCTGCGGCGGTACCAGTTCCAGTACGGCATCCAGCATCGCCAATTGCTCACGGCGGCTCAGTGCTGCGGCTTCGCCGGTGGTGGTACAGACCATGATCCCGGCCACGCCTTGTTCCAGCAGATGGCAGACCAGGCGGCGCAAGCCGATGAAGTCGATAACGCCGTTATGAAACGGTGTAACGACGGGAACCCAGATACCTTGAAACGATGACATGCGCTTTCTCCTGATGGTTGACCGATTTCGTCACCGTCAGAAGGGCAGAGGGAAGTAAGCAAGAGGAGGGGGCCTTCGCGCTCAATGTCCTGTCAGCTCATCTGACGGGACAGCGCGCCCCGGTCACATGAGCGACTGTTTCTTCGATTTGAGGGCGTGCGCAACGCAACCTTGCGCCTTGGCAATCAAGCCAATGACGGAAAAGTTGAAGGTCGTTGCAGACATTGAGGACACACCCTGAAGAAGGCGCTTATCTTTATGGATTATTACAGGGTGTGTCAACTCACGGTGGTCAGTCGCGGTTCAACCAGTGGCGCACGAAACGCACCTGCTCTGCCGACAGTTCTGCGTCTTCCGGCGCGCCCATGAAACCGCCGTGGGGCATTGCTTCAAAGATGTGCAGTTCCACCGGTACCTCGGCCTGGCGCAGCGCCCGGTGCAGGCGTACGGCGTTGGACAGGAACAGGTCGCGGGTGCCGCTTTGCACGAACGTTGGCGGGAAGCCTGGTGCGAAATCCCCGAACAGCGGCGACAGGTACGGGTGAGACAAATCCGCGCCAGCGGCGTACAGCAGGTTGGTGCTCATCAGCGGGTTGGGCAACACCACGTCGACGGTGCGGTTGACCTGGAAGCTGTCGCCCGATTCGGTCAGGTCCACTTCGGGTGACAGCAATACCAGCGCGGCCGGCAGCGGCAAGCCTTCGTCGCGGGCGCGCAGCACCATGGCAGCGGCGAGGTTGCCTCCGGCCGAGCGTCCGCCGATCACGATCTTGTCCGGGGTGTGGTGCTTCAGCACATGCCGGTAGGTGGCCATACAGTCATCGAGTGCCGCCGGGTACGGATGGTCAGGCGGCATGCGGTAGTCCACGCCGTAGCAGGTCAGGTTGTGCAGGTCGGCGTGCTTGCCGGCGGCGAGGCGGGCGTTTTCGCCGCCGCCGAACACCAGGGCGCCGCCGTGCAGGTCGATATAGGCGAACTCGGCCCCGTATGCCGGCGTCGCCCGGTACACCGTGGCGTCTTCCACGGTGAATGTCTCAACGTGGTCTGCCGTCTGTCCCGCCTGGGACGCCGCGTACTGTTGGGCAACTGCGGCCTGCATGCGGCGCCAGCCAGCGTGGTCATCGGGTGCGGGCAGGGTGTACAGGCTGTTCAGCGGCACGCCATCGGCGTTCACCATGCGTTGCAGCATCGCCTGGGCCTCGGGGCTGATGGACCGCGGAACCGGGATGATTCGCGGGTCGATCCTTACACCATTACTCATTCTCTGCACCGTTTGGGTTCATGTCAGGACGCGAACGCATTCTTGTCGGTAGCGGTACTACACTGCAAGTCCGAACCTCCACGCTGGAGAACACTCATGCTCAGCAAAAACACGGTGTGCCTTTGGTACGACGGCAGTGCACTGGACGCTGCCAACTTCTACGCCAGGACCTTCCCGGACAGCGCAGTGACCGCGGTCCATCACGCCCCCGGGGATTATCCGGCGGGCAAACAGGGCGATGTGTTGACCGTGGAATTCACCGTCATGGGTATTCCTTGCCTGGGGCTGAACGGAGGCTCCGGCGTGCAGCACAACGAGGCGTTTTCGTTCCAGGTGGCCACCGACGACCAGGCGGAAACCGACCGCTTGTGGCACGCGATTGTCAGCCATGGCGGCCAGGAAAACGTCTGCGGCTGGTGCCAGGATAAATGGGGGGTGAGATGGCAGATTACCCCGCGTGTACTGAGCGCGGCGATCACCCACCCCGACCCGGCAGCGGCCAAGCGGGCGTTTGACGCGATGATGGGGATGACCAGGATTGATATTGCGGGGATTGAGGCGGCGCTCAAAGGTTGATGCACCGATTGAGTCAATCGGCGCCCACCGCCGTCCGGTCCACCAGACGAATACGGTTGCGTCCACCGCGCTTGGATTCATACAGCGCCGCGTCGCCTTGTTCGATCAAGGCCGCGAGGCTGGCGGGGGGCGTGTCGAACAGGCTGGCGCCGATGCTCAATGTCACCGCTTCGGGCGTGGCGAAGGCCTGCGAGGCAGCCTGATGAAACTGTTCGCGCAGGGCGCTGCCCAGCGCGACAATGCGCGCGTTCGAGCTGTCATTAAGCAGGATCACGAACTCGTCGCCACCCAACCGCGCCGCCAGCGAATCATCGGGCAACTGCGCGCGAATCATCTCGCTCAGGGCCACCAGCAGCCGGTCGCCCGCGGTATGGCCGTACAGGTCGTTGATCAGCTTGAAATTGTCGATGTCGATCAACAGCAGGGCACCTGGCCGGGCCTGCGACACCTCGCTCAGCAGGCTCGGCGCGCGCATTTCAAGAGCGCGGCGGTTGTACAGCGCGGTCAACGGGTCGCGGGCGGCCAACCGTGCAATCTGTTCCTCACGGCGGTAGCGCTCGGTGCCGGTCATCGACAATGCAATTAGCATGATCGCCATGGCGCCTTCCACCAGCGACACCTGAATGATCTCGCCACGAAACGCCGTCAGGTCGATCAGTGTCCCCGGCACGATCGCCACCAGCGACTTGGCCAGATAGAACAGCCCGTGGGCCAGCAGCACATAGCGCAGTTGCACCGCGCCCACGCTGAGTGATCGGCCATGGGGGCGCAACAGGAAACTGGCCCGCAGGGTCGGCAGGGCAACCAGCAGCGAGTTGGCCAGCAGCATGGCCCTGGACCACGACTGTCCTTCCGGCAACAGCAGCATCGCAAACCAGGCCACGAACATCAGGTACCAGGCGCGAGACAGGCGCACCTGGGTGAAACGCGCAACGCCCAGCAGGAACAGCCAGTGGGCGGTGATCAGCAATCCGTTGGCGAACCAGATGCCGATCAACAGCAGGCCGCTGGCCCGCAACAGCGCCAGGGTGCTGCCCACGCTGATGATGGCGAAACCGGCAGTCCAGTACAGCAGCGATGGCTCGCGGACATTGCGCCACTCGACGGCCAGGTACAGCGCGGCGGCGCCTGCCAGTGCGATGGTGAGGACCAGTATGGTGATGGGGTCGAGCGCCATGGGCGAACTGGCCTGCCTGAGTTGCGGTGAGACGGCGATTGTAAGCGTTTTCGCCGGTTTTTCGCAGTGCTCAGGCCCTGCGCGCCATCAGCAATACCGTCGCGGCGGCCGACAACAACCCCGCACAGCAGCGGTTGAAAATCCGCTTGCCCCGAGGCTGCGCGAACCAGCGGCGCATATGCAAACCCATATAGGCGTAGGCGCTGATGGCGAACCATTCCAGCGCCAGGAACATCGCTCCCAGCAGGGCAAATTGCGGCGTGATCGGACGTGCCGGGTCGACGAATTGCGGCAGGAAGGCGGTAAAAATCAGGATTGCCTTGGGATTGCCGGCGGCCACCAGGAACTCCTGTCGCGCCAAGGCCCACAAGCCCGCCTTGGGCGCCGTCGACTCAGCCTCCGCGTGCGGATTGGACCGCCACAGTTGATACGCCAGATAAAATAGATACGCCGCCCCCAGGATCTTGATCCCGTAGAACAGCAACTCCGAGGTTTGCAGCACCACCGCCAGCCCGGCGGACGCGAGGGCGATCATCCCGGCAAAGGCCAGCAGTCGCCCGACGCCTGCCAGGCACGAAGTGCGGTAGCCGTAGCGGGTGGAGTTGCTCACGGACAGCAGGTTGTTCGGGCCTGGCGCCATGTTCAGGGCGAAGCAGGCCGGGAGGAAGAGGGTGAGGGTGGCGAGGTCCATGGGGGGCTTCGGCGGGCGCTGGCAGGTAAGGCCACGAGGATAAGGGATGTGAGGCGGTTGAACAATTTGCGCTAATGGGTAGAACCGATGGCGCTCTGGCCATGTCTGTGAGTCGTGGGTAAATAGATCGGTCACCATGACGCTCATATCGTTAATATGTCCGGCATGCCAATCGGGTAAAGGAAGTTGGCGTGAAGCACGAAGCGCTTTTCTCGGGAATTAAAAATAGAGTAGGCAGGGAATGGAATATCCTTCATTTGAAAACAAATCAAAGAAAAGAACCTTGTTGTTGGTGGTGTGTCTGTTATTTGGAGCATGGATTGCTTATACGCTCTGGGCCGGTCGCATTGTAATGCGAACGGTTTTAATGCCATCGATTCCCGAGTGGACGACCTATATAGTCATTGGTTGTCTGGTTGGACTCTTTTTTGCTGCAAGGGCCACCTACTATCGTCCGGCTGTAAGAAACCCGAACCGTGTTGGAGAATCTTTTTTTGGTGGCTTTTGCGTGGGTCTGATTTTGTCCTTGCACAGTTATGACGTCGTTACGTACCTGTTGCCCGGCGACATTGTTCAGTATGCGTCACCTTACGAGCTGGTGACTCCGGGGCCCTACGTTGGAAAGTTCAGTCGTTGTGAGGCGGGTCTGCGGATTAAGGATTTAAAGACTGAGCGCTGGGTTACGCTTTGTACCACTCAGTCGGAATTCAACGATCAAAGAAAGACAGGCATGAATGCAGTGTGGGTGACTGCTCATTCAAACAAGATAGGTTCTTATATCGAGGCATATGAATTTATTTATAAATAAATCATGTCGTCGTTGTACCAGCCTTCGTTAATAAGCCAATGACTCATTGTTGGCCGGGAGGGGAAGGTTTCGGTTTGCCATCAGCCACTTGTGTCTTGCCACAAACTTGCTGCGTTGCATTCGGCAGTATTGCGCCCCCCTTGAAAGCCTCAGATGAACAGATCCGCCCCTTGCCTCTCAAAGCGCCGCATAGACAAGGGATGAAAGTCGGCGTGGGCGTGGATCAATCATCGAATGGCTGCCCGAAGTCGTGGTGACAAAACCGAAGCTCACTTGTTTTTCGGGATCAGCGAAACTGATCGGGCCACCAAGCCCGATATGGCCAAAGGTGTTCGGGCCCATTGCATGGGAAGCCGTCGGGTCGCGTTGCTGCTCGAGCATGCAACCCAATCCATAACGCATGGGGCGCATCCATACTCGATCCATGCCATGACTGTGCTCACGGCTGAATTCAGTAAGCAGCTCGGGACCGATAAAGTTTCCTGCCATCAATGCACTGTAGAAACCGGCCAGGCCGTGAGCCGAACCGTGTCCACACACGGCGGGTTGCCGGTAGGCCCACCAGCGAGGGTCACTGGTTCGTCTGGGCACCATTCCGGGGTTGGTGAAGGCGAGCGTCGCGATATGCGACGGCTCGTTTTTCACCACGGTTCGCAACGCCTGCGAGTAAGGGTCACCGACTCGTCCCGTGGCACTGTCGAAACGCGCGATACGGTGAAAGTGTTCTTCGTTCACGCCAAGGTGCACGTCCAACTCATGGGGATCGAGAATCTCTTCGTGGATAAACACACAGGGATCTCGTCCGTCCACCCGGCGAATCAACTCGCCGAGGATCCAGCCAAACGTGGTGGTGCCGTAGCCCAGGTCTGTTCCCGGTTCCCACCACAGCGGCTCGGCCTCCAGCAGTCGCAGCATGTGCTCCCAGTCATACATCATGGGGTTATGGTCGGGCCCCCGCAGCGCCGGCAGGCCTGCGGTATGGTTCATCACCTGGCGCAGGGTGACCTTTGCTTTCCCGCTCCGGGCGAACTCGGGCCAGTAACGGGCCACGGGTGCATCCAGCTCCAGCTTGCCCGCCTCAACCAACATCAGGACGGCCACCGCGACATAGGGTTTTATTACGCAGAAGGTATTGGCCAGCGTATCGCGGGTCCAGGGTTTCGTGCCCGCCTGGTCTGCCATGCCGGCCCACAGGTCGACAACGATCTCTGCGCCTACCTGCACGCACAGGCCGGCCCCACGTTCCTGCGGATCATCGAACATGTCCTCGAAGGCCTGCTTGACCGCTTCAAACTGCTTCGCACATATCCCTTGCGCTTTCATACCTCAACGTCCTCGTATTTGAAGTGCGGCCCTTGATACTTGCCGAACACGGATAATGGTTGTGGAGGAATTCACCCACGAGACCGAGTTTGGGAGTGCTCCATGGAAAAGCGATTGGCTCGTTTGTAGGTGCCGAAGTCATTGAACCTGACACCGGCCTGGGCCATGACTTTATGAGCATAAGGTGCCGTCATCTGACGCAGATAAAACGGGTCTCTCACCACGAAGTGATGGATGCTGTGAGTGCTGCCAAAGTTAAAACAGAACAACTGGAACGGCCACAGCCACCAAGGGTTCATCACCTGGGTTTGTTGTAAGGCGTTACGCGGGGCAACATCGCCGTAATAGTGCATATTTGAACTTATAAAGAACAGGCAGAACTGCCGTATCATATTGGGCGCTATAAGAATAACCACTGCGCTATTGACGATATCCATTAATTCCAGCGTCGTAGCTGAACTGTGAACCTCCATCCCGGTAATTGACCCAAGCCAGACATACAGGTGGTAGCCGAGGAACACATACCAGCACCCCCAATACAGAAGCCCGAATGGTGTATTGAGCCGAATGATCTTGCCTAACAATTTTACCTTTTGCCGCCATCCAGGGGCAAACACCGCATTTAGAAAACCAAATACAAATCCGTCCACCAGTTTGAGTAATCGGAGTATTCCCCAAGGACTGCCGCTCGTGGTGATCCAGGCTTCAACATCAGAATCAGTTCCGGACTGCTTATGGTGATGAAAGTGCAGACTGCGTCTTAGCCACGGGCTGGGCATGCCCGGGCGTGCCAGCCAGCAGAAGAGCATCATGGCATTATGGGCCAGCGGCTGTTTTCTAAAATAAAGGCGATGAATCAGGTCATGTTCGATTTCATGAATGAACGAAGTCAGCAGCGCATTGACCAGAATACACATCCATGCGGGGATAAAACCCTTTAGATAGAGCCCTCCCGTAATGACCATCCCTATCAGGGAAAACGCCATGACACTCGCGCCCAGAGCATCCTGGTGCTGCAGGATCGGATAACGCTTTCGCAGGTAGTTCCCATGATCGGTGATACTGCGGGTTACCTTATCAATCTTTTCCTGATCGGTAGTTGGGCGATCAATTTCGATGGCGCCTTCCAAGACATTCATCCATTCATCCTCTGATTGCATCGAGAAATTAACAGCCGCGTCAAGCCGCTCATGTCAATTATTGGAGCTGTAAAACAGTAGATACTCATATGGGTTGCTTGAATTGCACGAGGCATTCAAGGAATACGAAATCGACTTTTTTGCGAAAAGCTTGTTAGAATTCCATGCTTCAAAATGATAAGGGAAGTTCAACTCTTTGCAACTGTGTATTTTGGGTGGGTTCAGTGTTACAAGTGCGGTGTAAGGAATTGATGATTTAGTTACAGTTTGTACAAGTATAAAATGACGCTGTACAAGTATTGCCAAGGAGGCACCATGAGATTGCATCGCATCAAATATGTCCGGCGCGCTCTAAAAGAGCCCGAGGGTGGCGTAGAGAAAATAACAAGCGACGATGTATTTGATGCCGTGTTTTGCGATGAGCCGGCAGACAATGCCGCGAATCCTGCAGGCCTGGAAAGGCTACTCCGCTACCTGCAGTGCGGGGATACCGTGGTGGTGGACAGCATGGCAGCGCTGACTTCAAGCACGGAGCAGCTGTGCGCCATCATTCGCCGGTTGATTGAAAAGCAGGTCACGTTGGAGTGTTTGAACGAAAACCTGGTTTTTCGGCATGACTGTCTTGAAGTCGTGGAGTCGATCATTGCGGTAATGGAGCTGATTGCAGAGTTCGAGCGCGCTGCGATGAGGGAAAGACAGGCGGCGGGAATTGCCAGTGCAAAGAATCGTGGGACTTATAGAGGTCGCAAGAAAAAGCTGTCTGACAATCAGGTTGTAAACTTGATTGACCGGGCCACTGCAGGAGAAAGTAGATCCAAATTGGCGCGTGATTTTGAAATCAGTCGGCAGACGCTCTATCGGTACCTGAGGTCCAGATAGGGGCTTCTTCAGGTCGCACGAGGGAGCGGCTGCCAACAAGATCCTACAGTTGAAAAAACCTGTCAGGACGGCATGGCCCGAGGGCGGTGGAAGTCTTGCCATCAATGATTTCTTCACTGGCAAGACGACCCACTATCGCGGCCAACGCTCCTGCTCCCTCTATTCAAGGCAGCCTTCAGATGCTGCGGGCAAGCGCTCGAGAAACTCGGCGATCTGCTGGCCACCGCGCAAGTGCACCACGGGCACCGACGGGCCTGCCGCCAACCGCACCGCCTCGATACCTGGCCGGTGGCCGCGATCAAACGTCCACACGTACTTCAGGAATGTCAGGAACTCCCGGTCGAGTTTCTCGGTACAGCCGGCGGGAATATCCGGGCGCGGGCGGTTCAGCGCACTGCGCAGGATCACCCGGGTAAAGCAGGTGAGCCGTGGCGTGTCGAGCCAGATGATCAAATCGGCACGGGGCAGGCGCAGGTCGAACGTGCGCCGCGCATAGTTGCCTTCACACACCCAGCCATCGGCGGCAACGGCGTCGCGCACGCGGGTACGGAACTGCTCGGCGTCGGGCTCGACCCAGCCGGGCGACCAGAACAGGGTGTCCAGGTGCACCACGGGCAGGCCCAGGCGTTGTCCGAGGGCGCGGGCGAGGGTGGATTTTCCGCTGCCCGCATTACCGAGAATCACGATGCGTTGCATGAAGGGACGTCCTGTCGCGGGAAAGCCCACAATTGTGCAGGTTTTACATGACCGACAAAAGCCATATGAGGTAGGTTGGGCGCCCCGGAATGAACCCTCTCGACCAAGGAAGCGCCTGTCAATGCCAAATGCCTTTTGCCAAATCAGCGAACGCCTGGACAACCGCCGGTTTATCGTCGCGGGCAACACCCATGGTGTGTCCGGTACAGGCACCGTGTTTCATTACCACGTCGATGAAAACGCCATATGGGGCACCTACCAGGGCGGCCGGATTCGCATGGGCAATCAAGTCGGGCGCGCCACAGGCCCCGATACCATCGAGTTGCTGTACCAGTGCCTGACCACCGAGGGCGAGATTCTTGCCGGCTGGTCCCGGGGCACGCTAGGCGTGGATGACGCCGGGCGTACCACCCTGGCCTTCGTCTGGGGCTGGTTGTCGGGCGCGACGGGAGGCGGGGAGTCGAGCTACGTCGAACTCGTTGCCGAGTAATCATGCAATTTCGCGCCTACTGGAACCGCTCAACCAGGTAGTCGACAAAACACCGGACCCGCGCCGGCGTGTGGGTACCGCCCAGGAACACGGCATGGATCTCTTCGCCATCGCCGGGATTGAATGCCTCCAGCAGCGGCACCAGCCGACCCGCCTGAATGGCGTCCGCCACGGTCTCGGCGCAGACCCGCGCGATGCCGATGCCTTCGGCCGCCAACTGGCCCTGGGTGTCACCGTTATTGGTTTCGACATGGCCCTTGATCGTCAGTGAATAGTCGTGGCCATCCTTGCGAAACGGCCAGGTGGGCGCCGCACGCTTGAAGTTGAAACCGATGCAGTCGTGATCCAGCAGGTCTTCCGGCACCTGCGGCGTGCCGCGTCGTGCCAGATAGCTCGGCGCAGCAATGATGACCTTGTGGGTGGCGCCCAGCCGGCGGGACGTCAGGCTGCTGTCGGGCAGCGGGCCCAATCGCACTGCGACGTCGGCTTGCCCGGCGGCGATGTCGACCACGGTGTCGGTCAGGTTGATGTCCACCAGGATGTCCGGGTAACGCTGAATGAACTCGCCCAACAGCGGGATCACGAAGGTCCTGCCATACAGCAGCGAACTGCTGACCCGCAGGCGCCCGCGGGGTGAACTCTGGTCGGTAATCTGCTGTTCGGTTTCCCGCAGGTCCGTGAGGATCCGCCGGGCGCACGACAGGTAGGCGGCACCCTCCGGGGTCACGGTCAGTGAGCGCGTGGTTCGCAGCAACAGGCGTACGCCCAGCCGGGCCTCCATGCGGTCCAGCACCCGCGCGATGGAGGAGGGCGCAAGGTTCAAGCGACGCGCGGCCGCCGAGAAACTCGCGGTCTCGGCCACGAGGGTAAAGATTTCCAGTTCGTCCGTTATGTCCACGGGAAACTCACTTGTGCGTTTTTCGCAAAGGCCTTGAGCGGCGTAATGGGGTTCACATCGGTTTTTGTCGGGTTCAGTATTGCGTAAAGCAATGTAATACGGAAACTCACCAGGAGAATCCCATGATCTTGCCCTACACCATCAATATCCCCGACGAACGTCTTGTGGCCTTCCGCGACAAAGTCGCCGCCTACGATTGGACCCAGCTTCCCGATTTGGGAGGGTGGAAGTCGGGCGTAGGCGTGCGCGACCTTCAGCGCCTGGTCGCTTACTGGCTGGAATCCTATGATTGGCGCCGGGTCGAAAAACACCTCAACCAACTGCCCAACTTCATCACCGAGATTGAGGGCGAGCACCTGCATTTTCTCCATGTGCGGGGCGACGGTTCCAGGCCGCCGATCCTGCTGCTCCATGGCTGGCCAGGTTCGTACCTGGAGTTCGAGGCGCTGCTGGAACCGCTGGCGGCTGACGGACACGATGTGATCGTGCCGTCGCTTCCGGGGTTTGCATTCTCCAGTCCGATCACCGGAGTGATTGGCCCACGTCGGGCAGCCGAACTCATGCACGGGCTGATGGCCCGGCTGTTCGGGCCAACCCGCTTCATCGTTCAGGGCGGTGACTGGGGTTCGGGCATCGCCGGTTGGATGGCCCACGATCGGCCCGAGGCGTTACTTGGGATTCACCTGAACATGGCCGACCTGCTGGCCCAGGGCACCGTTGCGACCACGCCGGAGGAGGAGGCTTTCATCGCCCGGCGTGACGTGCTGATCGACTGGGAAACCGGCTACAACCACCAGCAGGAAACCCGCCCGCAGACCCTGGGTGTCGCGCTGGCCGACAGCCCGGTGGGGGCCGCGGGATGGATCCTCGAAAAAATCGGCACATGGGCCGATCTGCCCACTACCGCCGATGGCAGCCCGGATCTCTGGGGCACCTTTACCGAGGAGCAACTGCTGACCAACATCATGTTGTATCTCGCGCCATCTTCCATGGTCACCGCGACGTGGATGTATCACGGCAAGCGTCTTGAGGGATCGTCAAAATTCCCGGTCGGCACCCGCATCCAGGTGCCGACCGGATTTGCCGCCTTTCGTGATCCGGTGTTCGTGCCGCCGCCGCGCTCATTTGCCGAAAAGACCTTCAACATCGTGCACTGGAGCGAGATGCCCGCCGGTGGTCACTTCGCGGCCTGGGAGCAGCCGGCGTTGATGCTGGCGGACCTGCGCGCCTTTATCGCTACGGTCTCGGCTTGATCATCAAATCCAGGTTCTGCACGGCGGCACCTGCGGCGCCCTTGCCGAGGTTGTCGAATATCGCCGCCAGCAGGACCTGGCCCGTCTCGTGGTTTTCACACACGATCAGGCGCACATCGTCCGTGCCGTTCAGCGCTTGAGGGTCAAGGTAGGTCAGCTCCTTGGCGGCCTGCATCGACAGCACCTGGACGTGATTCGTATCGCGGTAGTGCTGAGTCAAACAGTCATGCAACCGCGAGCCATTCACACCCGGCGCCAATAACCGAAGTTGCAGGGGGATGGTCAATACGATCCCCTGGCGAAAAGCCCCGTAGGCCGGCACAAAGGTCGGCCTTTCCGTCAGCCCGCTTTGCTGCTGAATCTCCGGCACATGCTTGTGTGCCAGCCCCAGCCCATACACCAGGAACGCGGGCGCCTGTGAGGCGTCGGCGCCCTCATGCTCCTGCACCCCGGCGCGGCCCTTGCCGGAATAGCCCGAGACGGCATGAATGGTCGTCGGGTAGTCCCCGGGCAGCAGCCCGGCCTCAAGCAACGGGCGCAACAAACCAATCGCGCCGGTGGGATAGCAACCGGGATTGCTCACCCGCTGCGCCGTGGCAATGCGTTGCGCCTGTTGCGGGTTCATCTCGGCGAAACCGTAGGTCCAGTCGGGATGAGTGCGGTGTGCCGAACTCGCGTCGATCACCCGCACGGCCGGATTGTGGATGCTGGCGACGGCGTCCCGTGCGGCGTCGTCGGGCAGGCAGAGAATCGCGATATCGCAGGCGTTGATCATCTCGGCGCGCTGCTGCGGGTCCTTGCGGTGTTCAGGGCTGAGGGTGATCAGTTGCAGATCGGTGCGGTCGCGCAGGCGTTGATGGATCTGTAGCCCGGTGGTGCCTTGGTCGCCGTCGATGAATACAAGAGGATTTGCCATGGGATGCACTCGGATAGGAAATCAGGTGTTCCAATCTTCGGCCAGCCGCTAGGATAGGAAAAGTTGAATTTCCAAACGATGAAGTTCAGTTTTTATGAACGAGGATTGACCCATGCGCGAAATCAGCCTGGACCGCCTGCGTACGTTGGTGGCGATTGCCGACCTCGGTTCGTTCGCCGAGGCCGCCCGCATGCTTAACCTGGCGCCACCCACCGTCAGCCTGCACATCGCCGACCTGGAGGCGCGAGTGGGCGGCAAGCTGCTATCGCGTACCCGTGGGCGGGTGCAGCCTTCAGCGATTGGCGAAACCCTGGTGGAGCGCGCGCGCCGCTTGTTGGCGGATGCCGAGCAGGCGCTTGAAGACGTGGAGCGACAGGTGCAGGGGCTGGCGGGGCGGGTGCGCCTGGGAGCCTCAACCGGAGCCATCGCACAGTTGCTGCCGCAAGCCCTGGAAACCTTGAGCCAACATCATCCCGCCATTGATGTGCAGGTGGCGGTGCTCACGTCGCAGGACACATTGAAGAAGCTGGCCGAGGGCGCCCTGGAGATCGGCCTGGTGGCGCTGCCCCAGGCACCGGTGAAGGGCTTGCGGATCGAGCCCTGGCGGCGCGACCCGGTCATGGCGTTTTTGCCGGCGCGCCGGGAATGCCCCGAGGTGGTAACACCCGCCTGGCTGGCTGCCCAGCCGTTAATCCTGAATGACAACACCACCCGGCTTTCGCGCCTGACCTCGGAGTGGTTTGCCAATGACGGCTACCAGCCGACGGCGCGTATTCAGCTGAATTACAACGACGCAATCAAAAGCCTGGTGGCCGCCGGTTACGGGGCCACGTTGTTGCCCCATGAAGCGTCCACGCCCTTGCACGACACCCGGATTGCGATGCGGCCGTTGCAACCGTTGCTGTGGCGGCAACTGGGGATCGCCCATCGCGCCGGGGAGGTTGAGCGGCCTACGCAACATGTGTTGGACGTGTTGTGGGGATTGAGTGCGGGGTAGGGCGTTATGGAACGACTCATACGATCAGCCTATGAATACCTTCCCGAATCAGGAATTTACAGAAACCTGAATACCGTTGAAATTAACGGCTTTTGAGCCGCCAATCGGTTTTTCAGGGAGTCTTCACCATGCCATTCACCCACACACAACTCCCCATCGTCGTCGCCGATGTGCCGTTGAACATCGCCGCGATCCACCGCGCGGGTACCCTGGCGCCAATCGTGTTCCTGCATGGCTTTGGCTCGACCAAGGAAGATTACGCCGACATCGTCCAGCAACCTGCCTTCGACGGTCATCCATTTTTGGCTTATGACGCCCCGGGTTGCGGTGAGAGCCATTGCGATGACCTGTCGAAGATCTCCATCCCGTTCCTGCTGCAAACCGCCTTGCAGGTGCTCGAGCATTTCAACATCGAGCGCTTCCATCTGGTAGGCCACTCCATGGGCGGGCTTACCGCGCTGATGTTGGCGCACCAGTTCCCGGGCCGGGTGCTGAGCTTTGTCGATATCGAAGGCAATATCGCCCCGGAAGACTGCTTTCTCAGCCGGCAGATCGTCGACTACCCGGCGGACGATCCCGAGGCGTTTTTCAGCGCCTTTATCGAGCGCACCCGGCAGGCACCGGCCTACGCCAGCGCGCTGTATTCGGCGAGCCTGCGGCACAAGGTGCGTGCCGGGGCCGTGCGGGGGATCTTCCAGTCGATGGTCGAACTGTCGGATAACGCCGACTTGATGGGCAAGTTCCTCGGCCTGGAATGCCCGCGCATGTTCATGTACGGCGAGCAGAATGCCCATTTGTCGTACCTGGCGCATATCCAGGCGCAAGGCGTGCGGTTGGCGCCGATTGCCCGGTGCGGGCACTTCCCGATGTACTCCAACCCGATCGCGATGTGGCAGCAGATTGCGGACTTTCAACACGGCTGATACCCATCGCCAACGATCGGCCAGGCCCGAAAGCACAAGACTTACGCCTCGAAACCCGGATAATGGCGGCCATATTTTGCTCGCTATTCTGGTAATCCCGCATGGAAATCAAGGTCAATTTTCTCGACAACCTTCGACTTGAAGCCAAGTTCGACGACTTCACCGTGGTGGCCGACCAGCCTATTCGCTACAAGGGCGATGGCTCGGCCCCCGGTCCGTTCGATTACTTCCTGGCGTCGTCGGCGTTGTGTGCGGCTTACTTTGTGAAGTTGTACTGCGAAACCCGCAACATCCCTACCGACAATATTCGCCTGTCCCAGAACAACATTGTCGACCCGGAAAACCGCTACAACCAGATCTTCAAGATCCAGGTCGAATTGCCAGCGGACATCTCCGATAAAGACCGCCAGGGCATCCTGCGTTCCATCGACCGCTGCACCGTGAAAAAAGTCGTGCAGGCCGGGCCGGAGTTTGTCATCGAGGAAGTGGAAAACCTGGATGCCGATGCCCAGGCATTGCTGATGCCGAGCGCGGCGTCCGACGCGGGCACCTACATCGCGGGCAAGGACCTGCCGCTGGAAACAACCATCGCCAACATGTCGGCCATTCTGGCGGGCCTGGGCATGAAGATCGAGATCGCTTCGTGGCGCAATATCGTGCCCAACGTATGGTCGCTGCATATCCGCGACGCGCACTCGCCGATGTGCTTTACCAACGGCAAGGGCGCGACCAAGGAAGGCGCATTGGCGTCGGCATTGGGCGAGTTTATCGAGCGGCTGAACTGCAACTTCTTCTACAACGACCAGTTCTGGGGTGAAGACATCGCCAACGCGGCGTTTGTGCATTACCCGGACGAGCGCTGGTTCAAGCCGGGCCGCAAGGACGAACTGCCACCGGAGATACTCGACGCGCATTGCCTGCACATCTACAACCGTGACGGCGAGCTGCGCGGCTCACACCTCTATGACACCAACTCCGGCAACGAAGAACGCGGCATTGTTTCGCTGCCGTTCGTGCGCCAGTCCGATGGCGAGGTGGTGTATTTCCCGTCCAACCTGATCGAGAACCTGTACCTCAGCAACGGCATGAGTGCCGGTAACACCCTGGCCGAAGCGCAAGTGCAGTGCCTGTCGGAAATCTTCGAACGCGCGGTAAAACGCGAAATCATCGAAGGTGAATTCGCGCTGCCGGATGTACCACAGGAAGTGCTGGCGAAATTCCCCGGTATCCTGGCCGGTATCCAGGGCCTGGAAGCCCAGGGCTTTCCGGTACTGGTGAAGGATGCGTCCCTGGGCGGTGAATTCCCGGTGATGTGCGTGACGTTGATGAACCCACGCACCGGCGGCGTATTCGCCTCGTTCGGCGCGCACCCAAGCCTGGAAGTGGCGTTGGAGCGCAGCCTCACCGAACTGCTGCAAGGCCGCAGCTTTGAAGGCCTGAACGATCTGCCGCAGCCGACGTTTGAAGGCCATGCGGTGACCGAACCGAACAACTTTGTCGAGCACTTCATCGACTCCAGCGGCGTGGTGTCGTGGCGCTTCTTCAGCTCGAAGTCGGATTACGAGTTCGTCGAATGGGACTTCTCCGGCCAGGGTGAAAACTCCAATGCCGAGGAAGCCGCCACCTTGTTCGGCATCCTCGAAGGCATGGGCAAGGAAGTCTACATGGCGGTGTACGAGCACATCGGCGCGACCGCCTGCCGCATCCTGGTGCCCGACTATTCGGAGATCTACCCGATCGACGACCTGATCTGGGACAACACCAACAAGGCGCTGTTTTTCCGCGAGGACATCCTGAACCTGCATCGCCTCGACGAAGCGGAATTGAAGGGGTTGGTTGAGCGCCTGGTTGAAAGCGAACTGGACGACTACACCGACATCACCACCTTGATCGGCATCGAGTTCGATGACAATACGGCGTGGGGTCAACTGACCATCCTGGAATTGAAGCTGCTGATTTATCTGGCCCTGCAGCAGTTCGAAGAAGCCAAGGAACTGGTGGAGATGTTCCAGCAGTACAACGACAACACCGTCGAGCGCGGCTTGTTCTATCAGGCCGTGAATGCGGTGCTGGAGATGGAGCTGGACGAAGACCTGGAACTGGCGGACTACGAAGTGAACTTCCGCCGGATGTTTGGCAACGAGCGGATGGACGCGGCGATTGGGTCGGTGAATGGCAGTGTGCGGTTCTATGGTTTGACGCCGACGAGCATGAAGCTGGAAGGGCTGGACCGGCACCTGCGGTTGATCGACAGCTACAAGAAGCTGCACGCGGCGCGGGCCAATACGGCCAATTAAAAGCTGACACCGTACCTGTGGTGAGAGGGCTTGTTGTGGCGAGGGGGCTTGTCCCCCGTTGGACTGCGTAGCAGTCCCTCTTTTTTGGGGCCGCTGCGCAGCCCAACGGGGGACAAGCCCCCTCGCCACAGGTCAGTGGTCACTCGGGTTATTTGTCACAACGTCCATCCCAACCCCAGCGCCTTGTGCAATGACGCAAAGTCCTTGAGCAACAGCGCATCCCCGGAAATCCGGCTTTCCTGCGCCTGGTACCGCGTACGTTCCGCGTCCAGCCAATCCAGCGTGCTCGCCGTACCTGCCTTATAACGCTGGCGCGTCAGGTCCGCGGCCCGTACTGCCGAAGATTCCACGTTACGCAGCAGCACCACGTTCTGCCGCTGGTTGCCATACCGCGCCAGGGCCACATCCGCATCACGCAACGCACTCAACACCACGCTTTTGTAATGGGCCAGGGCCTCGTCGCGCCCGGCTTGCGCACCTTTGACACTGGCCGCCACCCGGCCGAAATCCAATGCGTTCCAGGTCAGCCGCGGCAACAGCAGCCAGGTGCCGCTGTCCTTGCGCGCCAGGTGCCCGGGATCGGCCGCCGAGAACGACAAGTCGCCCATCAGGCTGAGCTTGGGAAACCAGTCGGCGGTTTTCTCGCCGATCTGCGCGTTGCTGGAAGCCAGTTGGCGCTCGGCCACCCGGATATCCGGGCGTGCTTTCAGGATCGCCGCCGGGTCGGCAAAGGGTACCTGGCTAGGGATAGCGGGCAGGGCGCGGGGAGTGTTGAGGCTCGCGTCCAGCTCGCCCGGTTCCAGGCCGCAGAGCAGGTTCAACTGGTCAATCGCCTCGACGATTGACGCTTGCAGCGGCAGGCGTTGGGCCCGGGTGTTTTCGGCCTGTGTCAGGACCTGCTCCAGCTGTAACTGCGAGGCCACGCCACGGCTGCGTCGCTGCTGGGTCAGGTCCAGCGCCTGTTCCTCAATCTCGACACTGGCGTCCACCAGCGCCAGTCGCGCCTGCTGGTCACGCACGTCGGCATAGGTCTGCACCACCTCGGCTGCCAGTTGCACCTGGGCATCGGCCAGTTGCGCCTGCGAGGCGTCGTTTTCCGCCTGGGCCGCCTCGATTGCACGCCGGGTACCGCCGAACAGGTCGGCCTCCCAGCTGGCATCAAAGCCGGCGAGGTAAAGGCTCAATGGCCCGCGACCACCGCCACTGCTGCCACCCAGCGCCGAGGTGTCGGGGGAGCGCAGCTTCAGCATCGCTGCATCGCCGGTGATCTTGGGCAGGGCGTTGGCGTTGGCGCCACTCAGACTGGCTCGCGATTGCTTGAGGCGCGCCTGGGCGGTCGCCATGTCCGGACTGTTTTGCAGGGCCTGGGCCACCAATTGGTTGAGCTGCGGATCGCCCAGGGCTTGCCACCACTGGGCGACCGCGGGCGTACGCGGCAGGCCTATGTTGGCGTGGGGCAAGCGCCCGGCCGCGAGGGTCTTTGGCGCGGCATCCGGCGCGCCCTGGTAGTCCGGCCCCACGGTACACGCCGTCAGCAGACCGACGGTGAAGAGCAAGGGAAGTGAGCGATAAATCATGTTCGTTGGCCTGCCTGCGCCGCGCGCTTTTTCAGGATGAAGATCAGGGGAAGGCACGCCAGCATGGCGAGTCCCAGCACGTAGAACGCGTCGTTGTAGGCCATCACCGCCGCTTGTTGGGCGATGTCGTTGGCCAGATGACTGAGGGCCTGCAGCGAGGCCGTGGACGGGTCGCCGGTTTGCGCCAGGTAGCTGGCGGTATCGCTCGCCATTTGATCCTGGGTCAACTGGGTGTTGGCCTGGATGCCTTCGCGCAACATGTCGTCGTGGAAGTGGCTGCGCCGGTCCATCAGTACGCCGAGCAGCGCAAGCCCCAAAGTACCGCCGAGGTTGCGTGACATGTTGTAGAGCCCGGCCGCGTCACCCGCATCGCGGGTTTCCACCGAGCGCATCGACAGTTGGCTGAGGGGCATCATCACCAGGATCTGCCCGAAGCCCCGCAGGATCTGCGACCAGTAGAAATCATGGCCGACGCTCTGGGCGGTGAGTTGGGTGTCGAGAAAACAGCTGGCCCAGTACATCAACAAACCCACGCCGACCATCATCCGCAGGTCCAGGCGGCCAAGCATTCGCGGCAGGATCGGCATCAGCAGGAACGCCGGGATCCCCGACAGCAACATGATCGAACCCGACTGTTGCGCGTTATAGCCCGACAGGATGCCGAGGAACTGCGGCACCAGGTACGCCGTGCCATACAGCCCGGCGCCGACCGCCGTGGCGATCAGCAGCACGCTGCCAAAGCTGCGGTTGAGCACCAGTTGCAGGCGCAGGATCGGCGTACTCGAGCGGACTTGCCCGACGGCAATCAGGAAAAAGCCGATGACCATCGTGATGCTCAACCAGATGATCAACTTCGAGTCGAACCAGTGTTCGCGCTGGCCTTCTTCCAGCACCACGGTGAGCGAACTCAGGCCCATGGCCAGGCCAATGATGCCCAGCCAGTCGGCCTTGATGAATTGCTGGAGGTTCATGCGGTCGCTGGGCAGGCCGGTGATCAGCAAGGTGATCAAGGTGATGCTGACGGGCAGGTTGATGAAGAAGCACCAGCGCCAGTTGATATTTTCCGTGAGCCATCCGCCAATCACCGGGCCCAGCAGCGGACCGAGGATCACCGTCATGCCGAACATCGTGGTGCCGATTGCCAACTGATGGGCAGGCAGGCGGGTGCGCACGATGGTCTGCGCGGTCGGGATCATCGCGCCGCCGGCAAAACCCTGGCCGATACGCCCGGCGATCATCGCGCCGAGGCTTGAGGAGAGCCCGCAGAACATCGAGAAAAACGTGAACATCAACGCGGTGCCGATCAGGAACCGGCGCAGGCCGAATACCCGGGTCAGCCAGGCGGCGAGGGGAATCATGACGATTTCCGACATCAGGTAACCGGTGGCGATCCACGTGCCTTCGGTACCGGTCGCGCCGATCTGGCCCTGGATCTGCGGCAGCGCCGAGTTGGTGATCGAGATGTCCAGGGTCGCCAGCAAGGCGCCCAGCGAGCCGGCGGCGACTGCGATCCAGTCGGTCAGCGAAGCGTTGCGCGGTTTGTCCGCGGGCACTTCCGTCAAGATGGCTTCAGCCATGGTTGGCGTCTGCCTTGTGGGTGCGGGTGTCGACTTCCACGGTGGCGGACAAGCCGGGCACCAGTGCCTGGCGCACGTCGTTATCCGGTACATCCAGGGAAATCCGCACCGGCACCCGCTGCACGATCTTGGTGAAGTTGCCGGTGGCGTTGGACGGCGGCAGCAACGCGAACTGTGCGCCGGTGCCTGGGGACAGGCTGTCGATATGGCCCTGAATATCATGGCCTGGCAGTGCGTCCACATGCACGGTGACGGCCTGCCCGGCGCGCATCTCGCCGATCTGGGTTTCCTTGTAGTTGGCGGTCAGGTAGATCGCGCTCACCGGCACCACGGTCAACAAGCGTGTGCCCGGCTGCACGTATTGGCCGACGCGTACACCGCGATCAGCGACGCGGCCATCGAGCGGGCTGCGAATCACCGCGTCGTCCACGTCCAGCTGGCTCTGGGCTTCGCTGGCCTTGGCCACGCCGAGTTGCGCCTGGGCTTGCTTGAGCTGGGCTTCGAGGGTGCCGTAGCGGGTCTGGCTGGAGCGCAACGCGGCCTGCTTGGCGGCCACGGTGCTGCGGGCCTGGGCGAGCTGGTTGTTGAGCTGCGCCAGGCGTTCTTCCGGCTCGGCCCCGGAACGCGCCAGCGGCGCATAACGTGCGACTTCGGTTTGCGCGTGCTGGGCGTCGGCCTGGGCGCCTTGCAGTTGGGCGCGGGCTTCGGCGATGGTCGAGTCCTGTTGGACCAGGTCGGCCTGGGCCTTGGCAAAGTCGGCCTCGCGGGCCGCAATCGTCGCCGAGGCTTCGTCACTGACTGCCTGGTATTTGCGCGCATCCAGGCGCACCAGCACGTCGCCACGCTTCACGTTCTGGTTGTCGGCCACCAGCACCTCGGCGACGTAGCCGTTGATCTTCGGCGCCACGCTGATGCTGTCGGCTTGCAGATAGGCGTCATCGGTGGTCTCGATAAAGCGCCCGGTGAGCCACCACCAGGCGCCCCACGCCAGCCCGGCCAACAGCGCCACGCCGGCGAGTGACAGTAGAATCCGTCGGGCTTTGCCACGTTGGCCGTTGACGGTGGTTTCAGGAATGACCTGAGGAGAGGGAGGTGCAGCGGACATCAAGTCACTCCAGTTTTATATCAGTTGGAATAAATTCGTTTTTTCGCGAATTTTTGTCAACTGGTATATTTTGGTTACGTTAAAAAAATGGAGTGGCACATGGCACGACACAAACCGGCCGCCGAAGGGGGTTATCAGCGGGGTGAAGAAACCCGCGCACGCATTATCGAGGCGGCTGTCGAGGTATTTGGCGAGCGTGGCTACGACGGCGCGTCCACGCGAGACATCGCGAATGCTGCCGGCGTCAATGCGCCCGCGATCCAGTACTACTTCGATGGCAAGGAAGGCGTGTACCTGGAATGCGTCGAGCACTTGATCGCGCTGTTGTGGCAGAAGATGGCGCCCACCGTTGAAGCCGCGGAAGGTGCGCTGGCCGATCCCGGGGTCGACGATCAGAGGTTGATCGACGCCTCACTGGGCATTCTCGGCGCGGTGGTTTCAACGATCCAGGACAGTCCCCAGACCACCGCGTGGCGGGCGTTTCTTGATCGCCATCAGGCCGGGCTCTGCCCTGAAAGCGCGACCATGGCGTTCGAGGAACGCTTCAAGGCGCGCATCGCCAACGTGATCCGCCTGCTGATCGCGCGCGTTGCCGGCCTTGCCGTTGACGACGAACGCACGGTGATCCACTCGATGGCGCTGTTCACCCAGGGCCTGGCGTTTCGGGTACAGAAACCCAAGCTGCTCTCCGCCTTGAACTGGACCGAAGTGAGCCAGAAGGAAATGGAACTGGTGCGGGATGTGGTGCTGATGCAGGCGCGGTTTACCCTCGAAGGCCTGGTACGGCATCGGGACCGGCGCTGACTTCAGCGCTTGCTGAAGGCCAGCCGGGCCGCGAACAGCACGAATATCATGCCGGTGGTGCGGTCCATCCACTTGATCACCTTTTCACGCCGCAGCACACCGGCCAATGGCTGCGTGGCACCGATCAGTATCAGTGCCCAGGCCAGGCTGATCACCACGTGGATGCTCACCAGCCCGAACGTCCACGCCACCAGCGGATGCCCCTGGGGAATGAACTGCGGCAGGAAAGACACGTAGAAAATCCCGATCTTGGGGTTGAGCACGTTGCCCATCATGCCCTTCAGGAACCAGTTGGCACCGGGTTTTCCATCGGCCTCGACGGACGCCAGCGAACTGCGCGGGCGCACCAGCATGTTCAAGCCCAGCCACGCCAGGTAAGCCGCGCCGCAGTACTTCAAGACGTTAAAGGCCACCTCGGACACGGCAATCAACGCGCCCAGCCCAAAGGCCACCGCTGCACCCCACAGCAGGCAGCCGGCATTGATACCCAGGGTGGCGCGCAAGGCTTGTTGCTTGCCCTCCACCGTTGCAGTGCGCAATACCAGGGCCGTGTCCAGTCCGGGCGTCAACGTGAGCAACGTGGCGGCGAAGGTGAAGGCGAGCAGGTTGTCGGTGATGGACATGGATATTTACCTGAAATCAGAAACTCTCAAGACTGGCGTTGATACCGGCGAAACGCGCCAGCTCGATGGTTGCCGCGACCTGTTCAGCATCGATGATAAAGCCCTGGAAATCGTCATCTCCCGAGTCCAGATGAACCTAACGCTTGCCGCACCGAGCCAGCCATTGGTCGAAACGGTCCAGCACCTCAGCCATTGATGACCTGCATACGTTGTGTTCATCGTTCGTGGGGCAGATTACGGTCATGGGCGCGCGGCTGTCGATATTTAATCAAGAGCGTTGTGGCTTTCTGGAAAGGCTCATGACGCACTACACCGTCACGCCACGCGATTGCGCCCCGACGACTTGGCCCGATACAACTGCTGATCCGCACGCTTGATCAGCACTGTGGTGTCGCTGTCCGACGCTTCAACGAGCCCGACGCCAATACTCACCGTGACCTGCCCAGCGGTCTCGAAATACGCTCCGGCAATTGCCGCGCGAATCTTCTCGGCCACCACATCCGGGCTGTCCGGCGCTTCGATTTCCGGCAACAGCACCGCAAACTCTTCACCGCCGTAACGGGCGACGAAGTCAGTGGCGCGGGTGGCGTCCTGAATCAACTGCGCGAGCTGGCGCAGTACATCGTCCCCGACGGCATGCCCATGGGTATCGTTGATCCGCTTGAAATGATCAACGTCGATCAGCAGCAAGGCAAATGCGCGCCCGCTGCGCTGGAACAGCAGGCTGTACTCCGCCAGTTTTTCATCGAAGCGCCGACGGTTGTAGACGCCGGTCAGGGCGTCATGGCTGGCCAGGTTCAACAGCTCGGCATTGGCCTGGGTGAGGGCGGCAGTACGCTGGGCGACGGTGGCTTCCAGGGACGCATTGGTGTCCTGCAGTTCGCGCTCTTTGCCAAGCAGCGATTGGGTCATGCCCTTGATGGAGCGCCCGAGCTGGGCGATTTCCAGTACGAAATGGTCTTGAGGGAAATACGCGCCAGGCTGTTGGTTTTGGACCTGCTTGGCTGAACGCGCGAGTTCTTCGATGGGCCGGCTGAGGTACGACGCCAAGTAATACGCCACGAAGCCGAAAATCACCGCGGCAATGACGCCCAACAGCAGCAGTTTGTAGAGCAATACGCGGGCAGGGTGCAGGGCGATTTCCAGCGGCTGGCGCATCACGATGTACCAGGTCAGGCTGGAATTCGACGGGCTGGGCACCGCCACGGCGCTGGTCACGTAGCCGTTGTCGACCGACCAGCCGGTGTCATTGGCCAGGCGGTCCTGGGGCAGTTGCTGGCCGGCCAGTTGTTCCGGGTAGAGCACCTTGCCGTCGTTGTCGATGATCAGCGCCTCGATGTCCGGCGTATTGCCTTTGGCCGCTTCGACAATTTGTGTCACCCACGTCCAATGGGCGTGAGCCCCCAGTACGCCGATCACCTGGCCCCCGGCATTGCGAATCGGTGCGGCAAAGTCGATGAAGCGCCAGGGCTCACCGTTGGAGCCCGGCAGCAGCTTGGCAAGCAGTACCGCCTCGTGGGGATCGCCGGTGTAGTTGCCCTGCAAACCGGCCTGGAACCAGGGCCGTGCCGTTACGGATTGGTCGACCAGCAGCCCATTCACCGCCTGGCGCACACGCCCGTCTGTGTCGGCGACGCCCATCCACGCGTACTCGGCGCGGGACTGGGTGCGTTGTTCCATGGAGGTCAGTATGTCCGGATCGTCCAGGTTGCCCCGTCTGAACAGCGGTGCGCGGCTGAGCAGCGACACTTCGAGCTGGCGTTCACGCAGCTGCACCGCCAATAGCGCGGCGGTGGAGCGGGCAGTGCTCAACAAGGCATTGCCACTGGCCAGTTTCAGTTGCTCGGTAGCGATGTGCCCAACGTAGAACCCTACGCTCACCAGGGTGAGCAGCGACAAACCGGCAAACCAGAGGGTCAGGTGACTACGCAGGCTGGCTTTGATCATTGGGGACTATCTGAAAGGAGTGTGACTACATGGTAGACGTACCATTCGGATAGTTGCCATAGCCTGATGATTTATACGCGCATTGATTTCCCACCTGCTTTCCCATGACGGCCATGCCAGAATATGGCGCTTAGCCACTTAGGGAACTCAAGGATGAAAACGCTGTGTGCTGCGCTATTGTTGACGGTTGTAACCGGTCTGGCCCAGGCCAATGAGGTTCGGATCGGCTTCCAGGAAATAGTGATTCCCGACGCGGAGCACGGCAGGCCGTTGCAGGTGGCGGTGTGGTACCCGACCCATGCTTCCGGCACACCAGAACTGATTGCTGACAATCCGGTGTTTGTCGGCGCGCCGGCCTTGAAGGACGCCGCGCCGGCTGCCGGTGAGCATCCGTTGGTGGTGATCTCCCACGGCATCTTTGGCAACTGGATCAACCAATCGTGGCTCGCCAGTGCGTTGGCCGGGCAGGGTTACATCGTCGCCTCGCCCAACCACCCCGGCACCACCAGCAAGGACCGCACACAGCCGGCCGCTTCCGAGCTGTGGAAACGGCCCCTCGATATCCATCGGGTGATTGATGCCGTGATTGCCCAGCCGAAACGCTTCGGCGCGGTGGCCCAACGCAAGATCGCCGTCGTCGGCCACTCCCTCGGTGGCTGGACCGCACTCGAAGTCGGCGGTGCCCGCTTTGATCCGCAGCGCTTTACCGAGGACTGCAAGTTGCATCCGGAAATTGCCCCTTGCAAGGCCTACGAACAACTTGAGGTTGGTCGCACCGAGCAGGCGAGGCAGCGACTGGCCGGTGACTTGAGCGACCCGCGCGTGGCGGCCATTGTTTCCCTGGACCTGGGATTCGCCCGCGGCTTCAGCGATGCCAGCCTCGCGGCGCTGAACCGCCCCACGCTGGTGATTGCGGCGGGCACACCGTCGCCGGAATTGCCCGCCGCACTCGAGTCGGCCGACTTGGCCAAGCGCCTGCCGCAGAAGACTTCGCGCTACGTGGAAATCAGCGACGCCACGCACTTCAGCTTCCTGCCCATCTGCAAGCCGGGCGCGGTGGAGCGGATTGAACAGAGCGACCCCGGCGAAGGCTTTATCTGCCTGGATGCCAAGGGTGCTCGTCCCAAGCCGCAGATCCAGCAGCAGGTCCTCAGCTTGATCAGTGAGTTTCTGCAGCAGTCACTGCGCTAGCCGTCAGATGTCCTCGGACAACACACAGCCTGTGGCGAGGGAGCTTGCTCCCGCTGGGCTGCGCAGCAGCCCCGGCAATCCGCCAAACGCCACTGCTCTGTCAGAAAACCACTAACCCGTGGCGAGGGAGCTTGCTCCCGCTGGGGTGCGAAGCGCCTCCAACGACGGGACCGCTACGCAGTCCAACGGGAGCAAGCTCCCTCGCCACAATGGTATTTGCATTGGATCACTTCCCCACCCGCCCCGGAATGGCCACCCGACTTGTCGCCTTCACCTCCCGCAACGCCAGGCTCGACTGAATCGACGCAATCCCCAATTGCCGCCGCAACACGCTCTCTACAAAATCGCTGTAGGCATCCAGATCCTCCGCCAGCACCTGCAGCAGATAATCCGCATCCCCGGTGATCTTGTGGCACGCCTGCACCTGCGCCAGTTCCTTGATCACCGCCTCAAAATCTTCCGGCGTATGGTCGGAATGCACGGCAAACCGCACATGCACAAACGCCATGATCTCCAGGCCCAGCATCTTGCGATCGAGGTTGGCCTGGTAGTCCTTGATCACGCCTTCTTCCTCCAGCCGCTTGCGCCGTCGCCAGCATGGAGTGAGGCTCAGTGACAGCCGCTCGCTGAGTTCGGCGTTGGAAATACTCGCGTCTTCCTGCAGCAAGGCGAGGATGGCGAGATCGGTGTCGTCAAGTGCGACCTGTCTGGTTTTATTTTTCTTCATGGCGGCTCTTTGGGGTAAAAATTCCCGATTACGCTAGCATCGGCGCACGTAAAAGCAAAGAAAGCCCACCGCAGCCAGAACAAAATAATCACCTGTCTTTCACGGGTGGATGTCTTTCATGTTGACTGTTTTCAGCGACTCTCATCGTTTGCACCATGGCACCGAACTCAAGGATGGCGTGCTCAAGCCGTCCTTCGAACAACCCAGCCGCGCCGACACGGTGCGTGATCGGGTCAAGCACGTTGGGCTGGGCGATATCATCGTGCCGCGCACGTTCGACCGGGCCTGTTACGTCAATGCCCACAGCGAACGCTACGTGTCCTTCCTGGAAACCGCCTGGGCCGAATGGACGGCGATTGGCCGTGCCCATGACGCCTTGCCGCTGGTGTGGCCGGTGCGGGACCTGGCCAATGAGCAGGTGCCGGAATTCATCGACGGCAAGCTCGGGTTTTTCGCGATGGATGCCGGTTCACCGATCACCAGCACCACCTGGGAAGCGGTGAAGACCAGCGCCGATATCGCGCTCACCGGCCTTGCGTTGATTGATGAAGGCCACAACAGCGCCTTCGCCCTGTGCCGGCCACCGGGCCACCATGCGGCGCGGGAATACATGGGCGGTTATTGCTACCTGAATAACGCAGCCATTGCCGCGCAACAGGCGATCACCCAAGGCGCCAAACGGGTCGCGGTGCTGGACGTGGATTTCCATCACGGCAACGGCACGCAGAACATTTTCTACGACCGCAGCGACGTGATGTTCGTCTCGCTGCATGGCGATCCGTCCGTGTCGTATCCCTACTATTCGGGCTTCAGTGCCGAGCGCGGTGCCGGGGCGGGCGAGGGGTTCAACCTGAACTACCCGCTGGCGAAAAACACCGGTTGGGCCACCTACAAAGAAGCGTTGCTCGACGCCTGCAATCAACTCAGAACGTTCTCGCCGCAAGTGCTGGTGATTTCCCTCGGCGTCGACACCTTCAAGGACGACCCCATCAGCCATTTCCTGCTGGAAAGCCGCGACTTCCTCGGCATCGGCGAGATCATCGCCAGCGTCGGCGTACCCACGCTGTTTGTGATGGAAGGCGGCTACATGGTCGATGAAATCGGCATCAACGCGGTCAACGTGCTGCACGGTTTCGAGAACAAACACGCCTGATCCCGATGCCATTCCAACAATAAACAACGCCTGACTTTTTTCTGCCAAAACTCAAAAACATAACAAGAGGTTTTGTGATGAAAACAACCGTGCCCGGGCTGATTGAAAAGCCCGCTTTGCAACGCACCCTCAACAACCGCCATATCCAACTGATGGCCATGGGCGGTGCGATCGGCACCGGCCTGTTCATGGGCTCGGGCAAGATCATCGCGCTGTCCGGCACCTCGATCATCCTGATCTACATGATCATCGGGCTGTTTGTGTATTTCGTGATGCGCGCCATGGGTGAGCTGCTGCTGTCCAACCTGAACTTCAAGAGCTTCGCCGACTTTGCCGGTGCCTACCTGGGGCCGCGTGCGGCGTTTTTTCTTGGCTGGTCGTACTGGCTGAGCTGGAGCGTGGCGGTGGTGGGGGATGCGGTGGTGGTCGGGGGCTTTTTCCAGTACTGGTTCCCGCACGTGCCGGCCTGGATACCGGCGATTGCAATGCTGCTGACCCTGTTTGCCTTGAATGTGCTGACGGTGCGGCTGTTCGGCGAGGTGGAGTTCTGGTTTGCGATCATCAAGATCATCGCCGTGGTGACCCTGATCAGTGTGAGCGTGGTGTTGATTGCCAGCTCGTTTGTGTCGCCCACCGGCGTCACGGCTTCCCTGAATCATTTGCTGGATAAGCAGGCGGCGCTTCCCAATGGCGTGTTCGGCTTCTTTGCCGGGTTCCAGATGGCGATCTTCTCGTTTGCCGGTACCGAGTTGATCGGCACGGCGGCGGCCGAAACCCGTTCGCCGGAGAAGACACTGCCCAAGGCAATCAACTCGATTCCGCTGCGGATCATCCTGTTCTACGTGCTGGCCTTGGCCTGCATCATTGCGGTGACATCCTGGGAGCAGGTGTCCCCCAGCAAGAGCCCCTTTGTCGAGCTGTTCCTGGTAGCCGGCTTTCCCGCCGCCGCCGGGATTGTGAATTTCGTGGTGCTGACCTCAGCGGCTTCTTCAGCCAACAGCGGGGTGTTTTCGGCGAGTCGCATGTTGTTCGGCCTGGCGGACCTGGGAGACGCACCCGGGATATTCCGACGACTGTCGAAAAACAGCGTGCCGTTTATCAGCCTGGCGTTTACCACTTTCCTGATGCTGCTGGGCTTGTTGCTGCTGTTTATAGTCCCGGAAGTGATGACGGCCTTTACCATCGTCTCCACCGTTTCGGCGATCCTGGTGATCTTTACCTGGTCGACCATCCTGGCGTCCTACATCGCCTATCGGAAAAAGTGCCCGGAGCTACATGAAAAATCCCTCTACAAAATGCCCGGTGGCGTGCCGTTGGCGTGGGTTTCACTTGGCTTCATGGCGTTCGTACTTTGCCTGCTGGCACTTCGCCCAGATACCCGCCTGGCCCTTTGCGTGATGCCTGCATGGTTTATGTGGCTGGCGGTTGCCTACCATTTCTCGCATTTTCGCCACCGATTCCAGCCTGATCAGCGCACGGCGCAGTAGCGGTTGTCGTACAACCGCAGGCCATTCAACCCTCGAAAAAGGCCGGCTTGTACGGCCTTTTCATGACGGTTTTTTCATCGGTACATGACAAAAATTTCACAATCTGCGCCATCGGCCCCATGCCACAATCCGCAGCGTTTGCAGGGCCGCAACGGTATTCGCTCGAAGGACAGTAAAAAAATAATGTTCACAGGGGCGCAGTAAATGAAACTCTCTACATTAGCGTTGGCCATCACGGCGGCTGTCCTTGCACAACACGCCAGCGCGGACGGCTTTGGTCTTGGCTCACTCGGCACGGGTGACGGCCATAGCGGCTTCCTCGAAGACAGTCATTCTTCGATCAGTTCGCGCACCATGTACTACAACGCCGACGTTCACTCCGGCACGGCGAACGACCTGCGGGAAGCGGCTCAAGTACTGCGTTTCGACTATAAATCCGGTTACACCCAGGGCACCGTCGGCGTAGGTTTCGACGTGATGGCTTTCGGCGCGTTGCGTCTGGACGGTGGCGATGGCCACGCAGCGGGCAATGGCCTGTCGGGTAACGGCAACAGCTTCTTCCCGGTGAAGAACAATGGCACCGAGCCTGCTGACAGCTTCGGTCGCGCAGCCGGCAACGTTAAATTCCGTATTTCCCAGACTGAATTGCACGTGGGCGGTGGCCTGGCCCCGATCCTGCCGATCCTGGTGTCCAACGACAGCCGTGCCGCTCCGCAAACATTCGACGGCGGTATCCTGACCTCCAAGGACATTCCCAACGTCACCTTCACCGGCGGCGAGCTGAACAAGGCTGAAGGTCGTGCATCGAGCAACTCCACGGGCTTGAGCGTGGCCGGTGCCACTCGCGACAGCGACAGCTTCCGTTTCGGTGGTGTCGACTACCAGCCGTTTGGTTCTTCTGACAACGTCATCGCTAAAAACCTGACGTTGCAGTACTACTACGCCAACCTGGAAGACTTCTACAAACAGAACTATTTCGGCCTGGTCCACGTATTGCCGTTGGGCAATGACCAGTCGTTCAAGACTGACCTGCGTTATTTCGACAGCACCAGCGACGGCAAAAACGGTTCGGCCGGCTATGCGTTCAACAACAACGGCGGCTATGCCAAGCACGCCGGTGAAGTCGACAACAAAACCTACAGTGCTGCCTTCACCTATCAGTTGGGCGGCAGCCAGTTGATGCTCGGCCATATCGGCGTGAGTGATGACGGTGGCTTCGTCTGGGTCAACCAGGGCAGCATCGCCGATCCAACCGCCCAAGGCGCGGCCGGTTCCGACTTCTACCTGTTCACCGACGCGGTGGTTGGCCAGTTCTCCCGTGCGGGCGAGCAGGTCAATTTCGGTCAGTACCTGTATGACTTCAGAACCCTGGTGCCGGGCCTGAAAGCCTCGATTGCCTACCTCAACGGCAGCGACATCAAGGCCAAGGTTGCCGGTGGCAGCGATCAGTCGGAACGCGAAACCGATTTCCGTCTTGATTACGTCGTGCAGGAAGGCCCGCTGAAAGGCTTCGGTACTACGTTCCGTACCGGCAGCTACCACGGCCATAACACCGGCACCGCCGACCAGGATCAGAC
>Ga0247742_10000113_pt1 | contig 69979 bp, 56 predicted proteins | sample UWRJL208509C2_FD_180944 | JGI IMG/M metagenome (GOLD analysis project Ga0247742, IMG submission 180944) | Plant litter microbial communities from Arlington Agricultural Research Station in Wisconsin, United States - UWRJ-L208-509C-2 | ecosystem: Environmental > Terrestrial > Plant litter >...
AAAGCTACACGACCTACTTTAGTAGGGTCGATAACACCTGCACCAATCAGGTTTTCGTATTTGTCGGTACGTGCATTGTAACCAAAGTCGGCAGTGCCTTCTTTAACTTTTTGAACTACGATTGAACCTTCGATACCTGCGTTTTCACAGATTTGACGTAAAGGCTCTTCGATAGCACGACGGATGATCTGGATACCAGTATTTTCGTCTTCGTTATCACCTTTTAAGTCAGCTAAAGCAGCTACCGCACGGATGAAGGCAACGCCACCACCAGCAACAATACCTTCTTCAACAGCAGCACGTGTTGCGTGTAAAGCATCATCAACACGGTCTTTTTTCTCTTTCATTTCAACTTCTGTAGCAGCACCTACGTACAATACAGCAACACCGCCAGATAATTTGGCTAAGCGCTCTTGTAATTTTTCGCGGTCATAATCAGATGTAGTTGATTCGATCTGTGATTTGATCTGGCTTACGCGGCCTTTGATCTCATCGGCAGAACCAGCACCGTTGATGATAGTAGTGTTATCTTTGTCAATAACAATTTTCTCAGCAGTACCTAAGTAAGAAAGGTCAGCATTTTCTAATTTGTAACCTCTTTCTTCAGAAATTAAAGTACCACCAGTAAGGATAGCGATATCCTCTAACATTGCTTTACGGCGATCGCCAAAGCCTGGAGCTTTAACAGCAGCAACTTTCAGTGAACCACGGATCTTGTTAACTACTAATGTAGCTAATGCTTCGCCATCTAAGTCTTCAGCAATGATCAACAATGGTTTACCTGTTTGTACTTGTTTTTCAAGGATAGGAAGCAATTCTTTCATCGAAGAGATCTTTTTATCATAGATCAGGATGTAAGGATTTTCTAACTCAACTTCCATTTTGTCAGCATTGGTAACAAAGTAAGGAGAAAGGTAACCACGGTCAAACTGCATACCTTCAACAGTTCTAACTTCAGTTTCCGTACCTTTAGCTTCTTCAACAGTGATTACACCGTCTTTACCAACTTTAGCCATAGCTTCAGCAATTAATGAACCGATAACCTCGTCATTATTAGCAGAAATTGAAGCTACTTGTTTTATTTTGTTATTGTCTTCGCCAACAGTTTGTGATTGTGATTTTAAGTTCTCAACAACAACTATTACAGCTTTATCAATACCGCGTTTCAAATCCATTGGGTTAGCGCCGGCTGCAACGTTTTTAATACCTGCAGTAACAATAGCCTGAGCTAAAACGGTAGCAGTAGTAGTACCATCACCTGCAATATCAGCAGTTTTTGAGGCAACTTCTTTAACCATTTGGGCACCCATGTTTTCTAAAGCATCTTTCAGTTCGATTTCTTTAGCAACAGTAACACCGTCTTTAGTAATAGCTGGTGAACCGAATTTTTTATCAATAATTACGTTTCTGCCTTTAGGGCCTAATGTTACTTTAACTGCGTTAGCTAAAATATCAACACCGCGTTTTAAGGCGTCGCGTGCTTCAACATTGTATTTAACTTGTTTTGCCATGTTTTTTTTAAGGTTTGAGATCTGAGATTTGAGATGTGAGCTAACTCCATTTCAAATTTCAAATCGTTTTAATTTTTAAGTTTAGTGATACAAGTACTTGAGCAAAAATTCTCTCAAATCTTATATCTAATATCTCACATCTGTTTACAGTACCGCGTAAATATCAGATTCACGCATAATTAAATACTCTTTACCTTCATAAGTAATTTCGGTACCTGCGTATTTTCCATATAAAACCTGGTCACCAACTTTTACAGTTAAAGGCTCATCTACTTTACCATCGCCTACGGCAACAATAGTTCCACGCTGAGGTTTTTCTTTAGCGGTATCCGGGATAATAATTCCCGAAGCGGTCTTCTCTTCGGCAGCTGCAGCTTCCACTACAACTCTGTCTCCGATTGGTTTAATGTTTAATGACATAGTTATATCTGTTTATTTTATTTAAGTTTCAAGTGCCATTCCTCATCAATTATGCCAAGCAAATGCAATGGCAAATATTGACAGGTTAAACTGTTGTAATGTCAGCTAAAAGTTATTTTGATTTTTCAGCTTAACAATATTTTAATATGCCCCGTGCCATCATGTCAGTCGGCATATTAGCAAAAAAGGCTTTGGAAAGTCTCCCAAAGCCTTTTTCTATGTTTTTAAACTGCTAATTATTTAGCCGGTTTATCAGCAGGTTTGCTTGCAGGTGGCGTAGCCGGTAAGCTAAGCGGTGCACTTGCAGGTGCCGATGGTTTTGATGCTTTTTCAATTTGATTACGCAAAGCCGGGTTATCACTGCTTTCACCACCGCCTTTAACAGCTACGTTAATGGCCAATGATAAAACCATAATGCCAATGGCCAGTACCCAGGTACCTTTTTCTAAAAAATCGCCGGTTTTTTGTACACCCATTAATTGTGATGAGCTTGAAAAATTTGATGACAAGCCTCCGCCTTTAGGATTCTGGATCAGAACGATAAGCCCTAAAAGGATGCAAACAATAATGGTAATAATGATTAAAACTAAATACATTTCTTTATATTAATTGGTTTTCTTTTCTAACTGCTCAATTTGGATGGCAAAGTAACGGCTTTTTTCCGGAAATTTCAACATCAATTTTTTATAGGTAGCAATTGCTTTGTGATAAAGCATCTGATCGGCATATATATGTGCCAGTGTTTCGCTTACCAGGTCATTTCTGTCTTCGGAGCTTTTCTTAGCCTTATTTTCATTATCTAATTTATCTATAGCAGGCGGGCGTATCTGTGGCTCTTCCTGTATAAACCTTTCAATAATAATATCTTCTTTCCTTTTTATCTCAGGTACATCAGACTGGGGCGTTTTTTCAAGCTCCTCCAATGATTTTACATGGAAAATATTTTCAAAATATTGCTGCTGCAATGCATCAGACGCTTGCTCTTTTAACTCCTCAGCTTCTGCCTGAACAGGGCCTGCCGGTATTTGAGGTGCTAACTGCGGATTTGCGTACGGCTGATAAGTAGCGGCGTATTCCCGCCGTGTTTTATCAAGCCACCACATAAAAGTATAAGGCATTTTTTCGTCATTATACTTTGATACATCCTGGCTCTCGGTATTGGTATCACTATCTGTGCTATAAATACCTGAAACCTCAGTTATTGCAGCGGCCGCTTCTTCTGCCTTTGTTTCTGCCGTATTCTTTTGATCGGCTGCTGAGTTATCAAATACAAAGTAATCGCTGCCCGCTATACTTCCAATAATCCAGTCTTCCGATTCAAGGTTTATATCCGGCTCAGTTATCCTATCTTTTTCCTCACTTAAAGGTGCGCTGGTATTAAGGTCTGTTTCTACGGCGTGTCCGGAAAAACTAATGTCTTCAATACCTACAATTTCATCATATATTTCATCATCAATATTGTGTTCAGGATGTTCTGAAATTATCGACGTATACTCTTTATGGTCAGCATCCTCAACCAATGGTTGTTCACCATGAGAATCTGCTGTGATATTTTCTGTAGTTATAGATTGAGCCGGTTCTGGTTCACTTTCTGGCACCTGCTCGACTAACTGCGTTTCGGCCTCTGTTATTTCAGATGCCGGACCCATATTAAAATAGTTTTCGCTTACTGTTGAGGTATTTTCCTGATGCTGATCATTGCTTGCATCAGTTGTATGGCCCACAATTTGCGCCGGCGAGACTATGGCCAGGCTATCAATATCATTAATTAGCTTGTATAGCAAATGGGGTTCAAAATAAACAGCTGCGGTTTGTTTTAAGCTGTTATCGCGATTGGCATGTGCAAGCAGGGCGTGCAATATCCCGCTTTGCGGAAACTCGTTAACAAGTTGCTGCAAATCATTGCTGTACATTTGACCCGTATTGGCGGGGTTAGCCAGCAATTCCAGTAATATTTCGTTCTGCCTGTTATTCAAATCTTGATCCACGTGGTTGAAAGTACGAATTGCCTACCAATTAGAAAAGGCCTTGTTAAAAATATCTTCTGTTAACTGTTTTACGATCTCCTGTATCAGGCCTTGCTCCTGTGAGCCAATATCACCTCTGAAGTTAGCAAACCTGGTAAAGCTATCGTCGAAATTTATCTTTTTATCACCATCATAAACAAACTTCACTTTAACTGTAATACTTAACCTGTTGGCATCGGCAATAGGCGCCACATTATTGGCCACCGCCTCAATAGATACCGGGGCAATGGTATAACCTGTAATACTGCCTGACATGGTGGCATCGGCCTCACCACGGCTAATACTCAACCGGCTTTGTGTACGGATCCTGTCTTTCAGGGCTTCGGTAAAGGTTTGGCTTAGGTTATTAACTACCAGCGGCGCGGTGTTTTCAAAAAACTGCACATTAATAGTTTTCAGGGCTGGCGGAATCGAAGCGTTTTTGAGGGTATAGCAGGATGATAAAAACAAGCTTAACGAACAAACGATAATAACCCCTAATATTTTTTTCATTAATTATAAGTTTAGCTCTTTTATTTTCCTATACAGTGTTCTTTCTGATATACCCAGTTCGTTGGCAGCCAGTTTACGTTTGCCTTTATGCTTTTTTAATGCCTTACGTATCAGGTCAGATTCTTTTTCAATCAGCGATAGCGATTCTTCTACTTCCTCTGCCTCATGCGTTATGTTGTACGAATCAACATTGGCATTATTAGCATTGCTGCTATTAGTGGTATTAACGGGCTGTTGTAAAGTAAATTGCGTTTCAGGATTGCCTGGCAATTCAATATCCCTGTACAACTGGTTAAGTGTTTGTGAATGATTACTATAATTAGCAGCTACCCCGCCATGTTCAATAATATCCGCCACCAGTTTTTTCAGCTCAACCATATCCCGTTTCATATCAAACAGCACTTTATACAGAATATCCCTTTCAGAAAAATCTTCTTTGGGCTGATTATCCAAACGCATAGGCAAATTGCGGTTGCCCGTTTCATGCGGAATGTAGGTAAGCAAAGTTTGGGCGGTTATAATACGGTCGCGCTCCAATACAGCCAATTGCTCGGCCATGTTTTTGAGTTGCCTTACGTTACCCGGCCACGAATAATTAATTAATACCTGCTGAGCTTCCTCGTCAAGCTGGATAGGCGGTGTACGGTATTTGTCTGTAAAATCGGAGGTGAACTTTCTAAAAAGCAGGTAAACATCTTCCTTCCTGTCACGCAGAGGTGGTATCCTTAACGGAACCGTATTTAAACGATAGTAAAGATCTTCCCTGAATTTTCCGCTTTTTACAGCATCATACACGTCCACATTGGTAGCCGCAATTACCCTTACATTGGTTTTCTCAACCTTTGATGAACCTACCTTTATATATTGCCCCGATTCCAGTACCCTTAGCAAACGTGCCTGGGTACCAAGCGGCATTTCGGCTATTTCATCTAAAAAGATGGTGCCGCCGTTTACGGTTTCAAAATAACCTTTACGCTCACCTACTGCACCGGTATAAGCACCTTTTTCATGCCCGAATAATTCTGAATCAATGGTACCTTCCGGAATGGCACCGCAGTTTACTGCAATAAACGGCCCGTGTTTACGCGGACTCATTTGGTGAATGATATGCGAAAACACCTCCTTGCCACTCCCACTCTCGCCGGTTATTAATACCGAAATATCAGTTGGTGATACCTGGTTAGCAATATTTATAGCACGGTTAAGCAAAGGCGAACTGCCAATGATACCGAAACGCTGTTTTATTTCTTGTATATCCATTTGTTAAAAAAGAATCAAGAGATTAGAGTCAGGACTCAAGATATTGTTTCAGATTTCAGTATCAGTATGTGTTCCCTAAATGCAAAAATCATTTTTTGAACCTCTGCTACTAATTCCATACATTCTCTCAATTTATTTACTGACCCATAATTTCTTCGTTCACAAATTAATAATTGTGTCTCCAATTCATAAGATGATGAAATTGAAATGGACAAGAACTCTGCAAAATGCTTACTTGTTGTTTTTCCTGAACCTTCAGCTATGTTTGAGGGAATGGAGCATGAACATCTATTTATTTGATCAACTAAATTATAACGTTCATTAACAGGTAAGTCTTTTCCATATTCAAAAACCAAGTCTGTCAGATCCATTGCTTTTTGCCATACTTTCAAATTCTTAAAATTATGCCGCATACAATTTCTTATATCTTGATTCTAACTTCTTGCCTCTATTTAACTAACCACTTTCCCTATCAAAGTAGCCGAAGTAGTTTTTTCAACTAATACGTTCACATATTCACCTGGTTTGTAGTTTTCACCTACAGGGAAAATCACCATGGCATTTTGATCGCTGCGGCCGCAATAATCTTTATCTGATTTTTTGGAATATCCTTCAATCAGCACCTTTTCAACTTTACCTATACGCGCCTGCATACGATAAAAAGAATATTCCTGCTGTTTGGCCACTATCTGTGCCAGCCGACTTTGCTTTACTTCTTCGGGTATGTCGTCCTTGTAGCGTTTGGCGGCTAATGTACCCGGCCTTTCGCTATATTTAAACATATAGGCAAAATCATATTTTACGTAATCCATCATGGTTACGGTATCGTTATGCTCCTCATCGGTTTCCGAACAAAAGCCGGTGATCACATCGGTTGATACGGCACAATCCGGAATAATACGGCGTATAGCATCTATCCTGTTAATGTACCAGTCACGATCATACGTGCGGTTCATCATTTCCAGTATGCGGCTGTTGCCCGATTGTACCGGCAGATGAATGTAGTTACAAATGTTATCGTACTGATTAATTGTGTACAATACATCATCAGTAATATCTTTTGGATGCGAGGTTGAAAACCTAACCCGCAATTCCGGACTGATCAAAGCAACCAGTTCCAGTAAGTTGGCAAAATTGGTGGTCTCTGCTGATGATGATGCTTTATCGTTAGGTGATTCTGCTTCAGATTCAGCAGCTGCACTCCATTTATACGAATCCACATTCTGCCCCAACAAAGTAACCTCGCGGTAGCCTTTGTTAAACAGATCTGTACATTCGGCAACTATTGACTGCGGATCGCGGCTGCGTTCGCGGCCACGGGTAAAGGGTACCACGCAAAACGAGCACATGTTATCGCATCCGCGCATGATAGATACAAACGCGTTAATACCATTGCTGTTTAAACGCACAGGGCTTATATCTGCATAAGTTTCCTCGCGCGACAGTAATACGTTTACCGCCTTTTGGCCACTATCAACCTGATCAATCAGATTGGGCAGATCACGGTATGCATCCGGACCAACTACTACGTCAACCAGCTTCTCTTCTTCTAAAAACTTTGACTTTAACCGTTCGGCCATACAGCCCAGCACGCCAACTACCAAACCCGGGTTTTTAACTTTTGCTACGGTAAATTCTTTTAAACGGTTACGCACACGCTGCTCCGCGTTTTCGCGAATGGAGCAGGTATTTATAAAAATAACATCGGCTATATTATGATCGGTGGTGGTTTCAAAACCTTGCTCCGATAGTATTGACGCAACAATTTCACTGTCTGAAAAATTCATGGCACAACCATAACTTTCAATATAAAGTTTGCGGCCATTGTTTTTACCGGTCACAGGCTCCAAAACTAAAGCCTCGCCCTGCCTGCTCTCATCATGTGTTTTATCCGGGATAACCAAATCCATCATTCATTAAAAATTAGTTTGCAAAAATACATAAAATTTAAATACCCAAATGACATATTGGCAGCATTTAACAAAATCAAAGTTTTATTACTATATTCCTGAACTAATACCATGTTTAGCAATAAGCTCATATAGTATAGTAACAATCCGGCCGATAAAGGCGTTAAACCAAAACAACTAATTACAAAACAAGAAAAGGACCCGGTAAATGGAGCTTAAGTTTTTAAAGCACAGGTGGCAAAAAATAGTTTTTAAATTTGTACTGATCCCCGTTATAATTATTTTTCTCCTGGCCTTGGTTATTAACCAATATTGGTCGCCTATTTTGGCCAATAAGGTACACGATGTTGTTTTAAACAGCAGCGATGGTATGTATAAGGTTGACTTTTCTGATGCGGAGCTACATGTGCTGGAAGGTAAAATAACCCTATACAATATCACCTTAAAACCCGATACCGATGTTTATAACCAGAAAAAGAAACAACACCTTGCGCCCAATAACCTGGTTGAACTGCGGGTAAAAAAATTAATGCTCCTGAATATACACCCGCTAAGTTTATACTTCAGGCATAAATTAAATATTGGCCGTGTAATTTTAAATGAACCCGAAGTAAAAATAAGCTACCAGCTTAACCACACCAAAGATACCGTGGTAAAGGACCATCGTACGGCCTGGCAAAAAATTTCAAAAAGCCTGCGTTCTATCCACATAGGTCAAATATTACTTAACGATGTAAAGTTTAAGTACCAGGATTATTCAGGCAATAAGGTAGCCATATCTGAACTAAAGGAAATGAACCTGAACGCTACCGACCTGCTCATAGATTCGGCTACACAAACAGACAGGTCGCGACTGCTTTATTGTAAAGATATTATAACCGAATTAAATAATTATACCGGCCGAACACCCAGCGGACTGTATACCTACAAGATTAAATATCTCAAACTTTCAACCCTCACTTCAAAATTAAATATAGAAGGCATGCATCTGGAGCCTGCTAAAACAGGGATATTTTTCAACAAAAGCCAGCATGACCGTTTCGGTTTAAATATTGACACCTTACAGCTCAATCATTTTGATTTTTTAACTTATCACAAATACCGGAGGTTAACCGCAGCCAGCCTTGAATTAAACAGGGGCGTATTAAGGGTGTTTAGCAACCCTTACGGCAAAAAAGATACAGCGGCTGATAAAGTAAACACTTTTCCTCATATGATGATCAGGCAGATAGGTACCGATCTGCGCATAGATACAGTCCGTATTCGTAATTTTAATATAGAATACTCGGAGCTTAATAAAAAATCGAACAAGACCGGTACACTTACTTTTAATAACACCCGGGGCCATTTTTACAATTTAACCAATGATGCCGGGGCCCTGGCCAAAAACCATATGGCCGCCGTACAGCTTACTACCTACTTCATGAACCGGGGCAAGCTCGATGTACAGTTTAATTTCAATTTAACGGATAAAAATGCAGCCTTTACTTATAAGGGCACACTGGGTAAAATGGATCTGGAGGTACTTAACTCAGCCACCATGCCGCTGGCTATGGTTAAGGCTACCTCTGGCACAGTTAAGCAGTTAAGTTTTGATATACAGGCCAACCGTGAGGTATTTAAAGGCAAGGTGAGTTTTTTATACAATGATCTGAAAGTGAATATATTTCAGGCTGATACCGCTAACGACCGTTTAAAGAAGCGTTCTATCTTGTCGATATTTGCCAATTTGTTTGTGATAAAGCATAACAATCCTGATAATGCCGTTGAGGCAGCCCGCTCTGCTAACGTAGTTTATCCACGCCCTAAAGATTCCCCATTTTTTAAAACCATGTGGAAAGCACTTTTGGAAGGTATAAAACCATGCGTTGGTCTTGATGATAAAAAACAAAAGGAAACCAAAGACCGTATTGAAGAACATCAACAAAACAAGAAAGACCGTCTTAACAAAAAAGCAGAGCGTAAGAAAAGAAAAGCTGCACGCAAAAAGGCTAAAGAACTCAAAGACGCCAAAATTAAATTACAAGCCCCTACTGCAACAACAGTTTCAGGTTAATACCAAAATTGGTAAATGCGGTATTAAAAGTTTGCGAGGTATAAGGTCGCGTAAGGTTTGAATCGTAAAACAAGTTCAGGTTAAAGCGCTGGTTAATCACATAATCTATTGACGGGCGAACAGTAATATTTTGCGCACCTGATGATATTTCAGCATCTTCCACATCGGCACGGTATATTAGCGTTTTATTATCCCGCAACGAAAAATCGAGCTTAAAGTTAACATCATTATCTTTCCCCGGGCCACCCAACCATCCAAAAGGGAAGTGGAAGTTTTTGGTATGGTAGCCAAATCCAAAAACAATTATCCGCTCGTTTTGCTGTGCCAGCTGGCTGTTAAGCATACTCAGGCTTAATGCACGGCTTTGCCGGTACTCTAAATTAGTGGTCATACTGTTCTTGAACCTGATACTGGCGCCCAGCAGTGGTACAAATTGCTCAAAAATAGTAACCTGCGAAAACTGGTACAGCGGCAAAAAGTCATTATTCAAGTCCCTTGAGCTTGCCGCTCCATTTGCCTCCTGGTATTGCAGCAATGAGGTATACCCGGTTACGTTATAAGACGAGCGATAGCCATGGCTCAGATCAAAAGAGTCAAAAATATCCTGGAAAAATGGTATTTTACTTAATCCGTTATATGTAATTTGCCAGTTAGGTATTGGTATAGTTGGAAACTGGCTCAGGTTACTGCTCGTAGCTTTTTTACCGGTATACGCAGCCAGGAAAGCCGGCACCAGCACGTTCTGCGAATTTGGCCCGTAGCCGTCGGCATATCCGGCCGTGCTACCCGACGAATTTGGATTTTGCGCCCCCAGCCTTTGCGATATGATAGTACGGTTGTCCAATAGTTGTTGATATACCGGGGAGGTATTGTTTACACCGGTACTTTTTTTGAACGCCGTAGCAATTGTTAAAAAAGATATACTGTAGTTACCCGTAGTTACAGGACTAAGGGTTTCAATATTATTTGTTGTAGGCAGGTATTTGAAGTTGGCCTGGTAATTCCTGTCCTGTGTTTTAAAGGCGATAAGCTCAATACGCAGGTCTTTAAAAGGTTCAATAATTCCCCTAAAGTGCATATCCTCATTAAGCGTTGTTACATACAACTGGTTTTGCAGTGTATCGCGTGTAATCCAGCCATTGGTTACCGCTTTGGCCCTAATGTCTGCCTGGCTGCCTAATAAAAACCCTAAACCGGGAGCACCATAGTTGGCATCCGACCCAAAAAATCCCGACTGTGGCAAATACCCCGGTAAAAATATACCCTGGGTGCGGGTATACGTACCGCTTAGGTTTTTAATACTGGTTAATAAATTAATTAAAAAATTACTATCCTTTGAATTAGGGTTGTTGGCTTTACGGATAAACGGAAACTTATTATAAAGCGCCACCATGTTCAGCGTAGGGTTTATTTGTATAGCCCTTGAGTTTTGAATACTGTTACCCACATCATACGATGGATCGTCAATTGCAAAAAGCGGCTGAGTTTGCCAGTTAAAATGCGCGCTGTACCGGGCCACTACAGCAGCCCAATCCATACCCGGAATTTTGTTGAGCGGCACCGTGTAGTTAAAATTGATGGTATGATTATAATTGGTAGTCCGGCCCAGCTTTTTAAGATTATCCCAAAGCGTATCGCGCTTTAACCCGTTAAGCCGCCCGGCGGGTTCATCAACTACCGACAGATTGGTGGCATCAATATCCATCTGTAATGATTTCGACAAATTCCATCCAATACCATACACCCTGGTAATGTTAAAATACTTATTAAAGGTTGTCGTTGGTACCGGGATAAAGTTATTGGGGTCGTTATCTCTCAGCGTGTTTTCCGAATAAAAACGATCAAAGTTGATACTGAAATTTAGCCTCGATGGTAGTATGCTGAAGTTAATATCACGGAACAGCGACAGCAAATTACTTTTAATGATCTTGGCAAACGGACTATAATACTTAGGCTGATTGCTATAATTATAGGCCAGCGTAAAATTATATGTTTTTTCGAGATCACTTTGTGTTGTAAAATCGTGATGTGTATACTGGGTAAAAGCATATGAGGCATTCAGATTTTCCACATCCCAGATTTTACTTTGTGCGTTGGGGTCGGTTTTGGCTTTATGCACGTTAGTGAAATTAATGCTTTTACGCAAAGTATAATCAACAGCCGCGTTTCTTATCGAGTCGCGCTCCTGACTGCTGGTAGCTGCTGCAAGAGATGCCTTGAGCTCTATATCGGGCGAACCAGGATCATATTGCGGCATACTGATTTGCTTTGACAGGTTTACATAAGCCGGTATATGGATACCACTTTTGTCTGGGAAAAACTTTCCAAGTTCCATATTGGCCGATACGTCATAAGTTTGATCATCGCTACGGCTACGGTCATTCAGCCTGGAATCAAGCGTGCCAAAGCCAATTGTGGTTTTTGAACCCGCTACGGTAATATCTGCAAAGTCGGCAAGCTTTGCATCAAACCTGGCGGTTGCCGCCCAACCTCCACGCTGATCAAAGTCGGTTAGCCTCATCTCATCAAACCAAACAATACCCGATTTATCCAAACCATCGTCGGTATTAGGAGGCGCATCACCTTTATACGGATTACGTACACCAAGCATAATAGTACGCAGGCGGCTTAAATCAGGCTGCCCTTTTATATAAACTACCTGGTTACCTTCTACATATTTAAACACATCGGTATAAGGTACGTTGGAGTGGTTTCGTTTTAATTTTGCACGTGTTAACAGATCAAGTTCCAGGTCAATGGCATTCGCTGTAGGCCATATCGCATCCGGATCGCGGGTGCCCGGTGTGGTAACCTTTAGCGGCACCTGAAACTCATAATAGTTATCCTGATAATCAACACCTAAACGAATAAAAGCGTTCAGGTCATTATCCTTTAACTGATCGCCCTCGGCATGTACAAACATCTGCAAACGTTTGTAGGAGCGCAGGTCATTATAAAAGGTTTTGAAAGCTGCTCTTGAATACCCATCGCGCAAGCTCTTAACAGTTAACGACAACGATTGCTCATTTAACTTGGTATCAGTTTGCAGGTTATTATAATTACGCTGGCGGTTAATGCCGGGAGGTACTACATAAGGTATAGGTGTACGGTTACCATTTTGCTCAATGTTTACAGCCTGCACGTCAAGTGTTGAATTATCAAGCGGTGGGTTTTGTATAATCGGGTCGGCAATTACATTGAGAGGGTTTCTTTCCGTATTAAAAGTACGCCATTCGCCGCGTACCAATTGCAGGGTAGCAAAACGTAGTACGGTAGTATCGGCAAAATTGGTCATGAACATACGCATAAAACGTATGGCCTTAAAATCCTGAATGTTACCTACCTGGCTTTGGTAAGCAGTAATAGGTATACGGAACTGGTACCAGTTAACCATTTGTGTTGTACCATTGGCCAGTTTTACCGAAGCTGTAACTTTATCGCTGATATTATTTTGCCCAACTATCATATCACCAGGGCGAATAGATACTTTGTACTGAAAGTATGAATCTTCCTGGCTCATGTTGTTATCACGGTTAATATCCTCGCCATCGGGCAGCGATGTTGAAGCCGAGTTTTGAATACCCAGTTCGGCCTGTGATTGTTCTGCCGTTTTGGAGTTACCTTCGGTGCCGTTATATTTACTATACCTGTCTAAAATACCCGCCCTTGCCTGATCAAGCTCACGGCCCTGGTAGTACTGATAATCATCAGATGAAGGGTCATTGTTAATATTATTAGCGGCCTGCGCATTTAACTGTCCTTTAATCTGGTTTACTATAGGGGCAAACTTGGTTCTTTCATCGTTGTCATTCAAACCGTCTAAACCAACGTCCTGCAACTTACGGGAGTCCGGGTTATTATCAAAAGCATTAATTACAGGTTGTAATTTTGATACCCGGCCCCAATTGGTTTCATCCACTTGTGATAAGTCGCCGTTTACGGGCAAGCTGTTCTCTAAACTTTTACGCCCATCTTTTAATATATCTTCAGATAAACTACCCAGGTTAAAATACAGATCACCACCGGCCGAATTAGGTTTGTAAATAAAAGGATCAAGTACCCAAAATTCAATATAAGCTACGTTCAATGATTCAAAATCATTGGTCTCCATTTTCCTGAACATACCCCCCCAGCGCGATTTTGGATTTTGCAGAGAACCATCGGCATTAATACCTGTAGCTGTGTAGTTATATGGCCCGCGTACTGTTGGGTAAAAGGCCATATTCAAGGTGGCCAGACTTAGCTGTTGCCCGGTGGCCGATTGTTTATAAGGAAACACCTCCTGCTCAATTACCTGTCTTACATAATGATTGGAAAGTTCAGATCTGGAAATTGGGATACTGCCTACGTTGGTATAAAATATAGGGTCGATATTATAAAATGCAAGCCGGGCCCTGTTATAACCGTAACTCAAATCGTTAATAGCAAACGACTCGGGGAAAAGTTGCGGTGTTCCGGATATTTGCCAGGTGTTGGCGCTTTTTATGTCGATGATGGACTGGCTGTTCTCAAAATCGTCCAGGTAGGAGGTTCCGTTTTTTGAACCTGCAAAATTCAATGCACCCGGGCTTCCCGGCAGCAATTGTGCAAACTCCCCCGAAAAGTTTATAGACGACGGAACTTTGGTATGTATACCCGGAATTTTATCAACCAGCCTCGTTAACAGTCTTGACTCAGAGGCATAATTAGCATCAAAACCCCAAATGGTATTTGATATGGATTCGTCGCCGGCCACTTCGTTTTGGGTAATTGGCTGTTCTGTTAAATGCATTACTGTAGCACCCAGATTCAGTTTATCGTTAACATGGTAATCAAACCGAGAACCGTATAATGACTTTTGCTGAACGCCAAACAGCTCATTATTCTCCAGTTTAACAGTAATTGGCTGCCCGGATGAAAGCAGGGCCTGGTTAAGTACCCGGATTCGGCCAGCATTATAATCAACCGTATAATCCGTTCCCTCCGTTAATTTTAAAGAACCCGCAGTTACATTTACCGAGCCTTGCGGAATATTCACCGCGTTGAGCTGGTAGTCAGACCCACCCGTAGCGGTATAAGTACCTTTTATTATATACCGGTTTAAATTAGGAAAGTATTGCTGTGCTATGGTTTTAGTTGAATCATAAAGTGGCTGATAAACATACCGCTTAATCAGATCCTGTTCGCCCGGGTTAAATTTAGCTGCCAAGTCAGAGCCAAAGGGTTCAAGCACAGGAAATGAGATACGGCCATTTTGTGAGTCGATAGTTACCCCCTCCAAAAAGTCGAAATAGCCATCGGGCTGTTTTGCGTTTTGCTGATTGAGGTTATCGAGCCCGGCTATTTGCAGCCAAAGTTTCCCTTTGGTGCTTTGCCCCTCTTCCATCACCGTTTTCTCAATACCCGATTTGTCATCAAGCCTGGTAACAGTCAGTTTAAAATCGGTGTTGCTTATTTGAAAGGCCCCCAGCGAATAGATGTTTTTCATCATCAGATCCCAGCTTGGCAGGTTGGTTTTAAGCAGTTCGTTTTTTAGCAATTTAACAAACAGCACTTTGGGCGCATTGGGATCAACCGCCACATCACTACTAAATTCACCAACCTGGTATTGTACACCATTAACCGTATACTGATAGGCTACTGCTAAAACCTCATCATTATTTAACGGGTAATTAAGCGATATATAACCTAACTGCGGGTGCAGCGTAAATTCCTTATCGGTAAGCTTGCGCGCGTAAGTAAGCTTGGAGTAGTTATCAGTGTTGCCTGTTGTTTGAAAATAACTGGTTATGGAGTTGGAGTTTGTTAAACGGGCATCGGCAGGTAAATTATTTAACAACGAGTTTGACTGCTGGTTAAAACCGGGACCTTTAAAACCTGCCGGTAAAGCGCTAAAAGCCGGCCCACCCTGTATACGCGTCTTGTTATAGGGATTATTTTCACCCAGATCCAGGAATGCCACTATATCCCGCGAATCGGTAGTTACATTGGTACGGTTAGTAGTCCAGACTTCAATTTTGGTAATATTTACATTTGAGCTGATGATCGGGATATTGGCCAGCGCCCGGTTATAATTATTACGGAAATATTGTGATAAAAAGAAGTGCTTGTTGGCTTCATAATCAGATGGTGTCAGTCTGAATTCACCTTGCTGCGAACCATTGGTAATAGTAATAGTTTTTGACTCTGACCTTTGTTGCGATAAAATACTGGTTACATCAAGCCGGCCAAACTTCAGTTTGGTTTTAACACCAAAAAGCGCCTGGGTACCGGTTATTAACGATGTATTTAACGGCATACTTACCGTACCGGCCTCCACCTTCTGAATAATCTCATCCGGCGAACCTGTATAATCAAGCTTTATCTGGTTATCAAATTGAAACTGCGCATCGGTATTGTAATTGGTGGTAATTTTTAATTTATCACCAATATTTCCCGTTACATTGAGCTGTATTTTTTGATCGAAATTAAAATTGAACTGGTTTCGTTGGCGTGTTGTGAATAAAGGGTTTTGGTTTTGGTTTAACTGTCCGGCTAATATCATCTCGGCAGAGCCCTGTGGCCTGATGTCGATGGTTTGCCCTCCAAATATTTGCTCAAAGGTTCGGCTTCGTACTTTTATTGATGGTATAAATCCCGGCTGCTGTGAATCATAAGCATAAGTATCGGCCAGTTGCTTATAATACAAACGTTGATTTATCTTTCCCTTTAGCTTTAAATACTGGGCAAACGTGAGGTATTGCGGAGGCCGGTACAACAAATTACCAACACGTTCATACAAGATATACATGTTTGTTGCCGGATCGTACTCAACTGTACGCACCATGTTAGGCGGATCGGGATCGAAAATACCTTCCCTAAGCCTTACGTTTTTAGGTTCGGTTAAATTTACGGGTGCGCCTGGTTGCGTCGTATCTCTTTTAACACCCGGAACTCGTTGCTGTGCATACACACCACCACCCAGCCCACTAAATGCCAAAATAAACAACACACTTATAATAATATTATAAGTAAATATTTTTATCAAAGGTCAAGTTAGAAATTTGTACGTAATTATAGAGTTTTTAAGGCGAACTTTATAAGTTGTTCAACGGTTAATTCTCCATTATTTTTATTCAATTCCTGATCCAATACCTTCTCGGCTGTATTCCGCGCAAACCCAAGCATAACCAGTGCCGAAAGTGCTTCGTCTTTAGTTGTTTTGCTTACAGGCACAACAGTTAAAGTGTCCGGGCCCTCTTTACGCAGCTTGTCCTGTAGCTCCAGGATTATACGTTGAGCAGATTTAGGTCCTATCCCCTTAATTCTTTGTATTAAAGCAACATTGCCGCTAACAATGGCTGCTTGTATTTCGGCAGGGGTTATTGATGATAACATCATTCGCCCTGTGTTTGGCCCAATGCCAGATATGGATACCAGGTGTAAGAACAAGCGGCGCTCACCATCGTCGGCAAAACCGTATAAGGTAAGCGCATCCTCTTTTACGTACTGCCAGATAAATAGTTTGCAAAATTCTACTTCATCCAGCCTGGAATATGTATTTAAAGATATATTAATGTGATAACCTATGCCCCCTGCATCTATAACTACATATGAAGGGCTTTTGAATACCAATTTACCACTAATATAATCGTACATAATATTTATTTTTATACATATAGTATCAAGTAGTTAGTATCAGGTATCATGACTAAGTATTGTTTTATATACAACAATCTCAAAATCTTGATACCTGATACTAACTACTTGATAACATTTATTTGCCTGTAAGTTTACTAAAAATACCCGTAGGTTTTACCGCTTCAGCCTTCGCCTGCGCGTCAACCACCGCAATAGTCACCATATTAACAATTTCACGAACCGAGCTACCCAGTTGCAAAACATGCACCGGTTTTTTTAAGCCCAGCAATATTGGCCCTACCGCTTCTGCCCGGCCTATCTCCTGCAATAGCTTATAGGCAATATTACCCGATTCCAGGTTAGGAAATATCAGTGTATTGGCCGGTTTTCCGTTCAGGGTGGAGAAAGGAAAGTTATCGGCAAGCAGATCTGAGTTTAGTGCAAAGTTGGCCTGCATATCACCATCAACTATCATATCCGGATGTTGCTTGTGCAGTATCCTTACCGTTTCCCTGGTTTTTTCAGGTACAGGGCCCTCATTTGAGCCAAAGTTAGAGTAAGAAAGAATAGCTACCCGTGGGCTTACATTAAATTGCTTAACCGAACGCTCCATAAGTACGGTAATATCAACAAGCTCCTCAACCGTTGGATTTTCGTTTACGGTGGTATCACCAAAAAACACAGGCCCTTTCTCGGTTATCATCATATACATACCGGCCACGCGGTTTACGCCCATTTCTGTACCGATAATTTGCAGTGCCGGTTTAATGGTAGTAACATAATTTTTAGTTAAGCCTGATATCAGCGCATCTGCCCGGCCAAACTGAACCATGCAGGCTCCATAATAGTTACGATCAATCAGTAACTTTCTGGCTTCAAATAATGTGATACCACGGCGCTGGCGTTTCTTGTACAAAAACTCTGCATATTCTTCCATGTTCTCGCAGCCTTCGCGCGGATCAATGATCTGTACATCGCCCAGGTCAAGATCATTATCATGCATGATGCGCCTTATGCGCTCAATGTTACCCAGTAAAATAGGAGTGGCTATACCCTCCTCTTTTACAATCTGGGCTGATCTTAAAATTTTATAATTATCTGCCTCGGCAAATACTACGCGTTTAGGACTTTGTTTTGCTTTGTTGGTGAGGTTACGCAGCAATTTATCATTAGTCCCCAACCTTAACCTTAACTCTTCATGATAGGCTTCCCAATCGGTAATAACCTTGCGTGCTACACCAGAATCAATAGCAGCCTTGGCAACTGCTGCAGATACCTCAACAATAAGCCTTTGATCCATCGGTTTGGGGATGATGTAATCTTTCCCAAACTTCAAATTGGTGGTATTATATGCCAGATTAACTGCTTCCGGAACCGGCTTTTTGGCCATCTCGGCAATAGCATGAGTAGCGGCAATCTTCATTTCCTCGTTAATGGCAGTAGCCCGAACATCCAGCGCCCCCCTGAATATGTAAGGGAAACCCAAAACATTGTTCACCTGGTTGGGGTAATCGGAACGGCCGGTGGCCATAATAATATCCTCACGGGCTTTGATAGCCAGGTCATAAGTGATCTCGGGCTCTGGGTTAGCCATGGCAAACACAACAGGCTTTTTAGCCATTGACTTTAACATATCGGGCGTTACCACATTCCCTGCCGAAAGACCAACAAAAACGTCGGCATTTTTCATAGCATCGGCCAGTGTTTTCACATCGGTACGGGTGGTGGCAAACTCCAGCCTGATATCGTCAAGGTCGGTACGGTCGGGGGTGATCAAACCATTGATATCAAACATCACCAGGTTCTCTTTTTTAACCCCCAGCGAAAGGTACATTTTTGAGCAGGATACCGCGGCGGCACCTGCACCATTAACAACCATTTTTATTTTATCGAGTTTTTTTCCCTGTATTTCACAAGCGTTCATTAAAGCGGCTCCTGATATAATGGCCGTTCCATGCTGATCATCGTGCATTACGGGGATATTCATTTCGGCTTTCAACCTGCGTTCTATCTCAAAACAGGTTGGAGCCGATATATCTTCAAGGTTTACACCACCAAAGGTGGGCTCAAGAGCCTTTACAATTTTTACAAAGTCATCAACATTAGAGGCATCCAGCTCCAGGTCAAATACATCAATATCGGCGTAAATCTTAAACAACAATCCTTTCCCTTCCATCACCGGCTTGCTGGCTTCAGGGCCAATGTTACCTAAGCCCAATACGGCGGTGCCATTGCTGATAACGGCCACCAGGTTACCCTTGGCGGTATACTTGTATACATCCTCTACATTCTCAGCAATGCGCAAACAAGGCTCGGCCACACCCGGCGAATAAGCCATAGTTAAATCACGCTGCGAATTGGTAGGTTTAGTAGGAACTACCTGTATTTTTCCGGGGCGACCTTGTGAGTGGTAGTTTAAGGCGTCCTGTTTACGATTATTATTCTTGTTCATTTCTCAAAAATTCAAGCGCTCAAAATTACAATTCTTTTTATGGTAACCTGTATAAAAAAACCCGGCTTTGAAATATATCAAAACCGGGTTTTTCATATCTTACTTACAAACAGCACCTTATCTTAAACCAAGCTTTTTGTCATAGCTGCCTTTATCTTTTCCAATTTTTGTATTGCGATATCTGCATCCTGTTCACAGGTGGTATAATCGTAATATTTTGCTGTCCAACAATTGTCCATAAGCCAATTATAAGCGGCACCTGCATCGGAAGAAATATTACTGTAAACTAATCTTTTTCTTGCGTAATGTTTATTATCGTTGTTGACTTTAAATCGAGAATAATAAGTATCAAATGAACTAAAGGTACTGGGACCGACAGTCAAAGGAAATAATTGGTGTTCTACATAATGAAGAGCAGAATAGAAAGCAGTAGTAACAATCCAATCAAAATAAACTTTTTTTTCACTTAACTCTTTACACAAAGACTCATTATGTTTTGCATGTTCTAATCCCATAAGTTAAGATTTATGAGCTTTATTCTGAACCTCAAGAACGAATCTTAATTTATAGCCATCCAATACAAGTTTCTCTTCATTAATAGCTCTATTACCGTTTATAAACCTAATATTTAAATGATAATCGGGATTATTAGATGTACTTTCGATTTGATTTGAAATAACATAAAATCTATCAAAATCGTTAGAATGGTAACTTTCCTCAGGAACTCCAATTATAGCTTCAAAAACGTCTAATCCCTCTTCTTTAATCCATCCTCCAGTCGGGATAATACTATTCTGAATTAATTCAATAATTATTTTATTTACACTATCTATAGTATAAGCACGATTTTTTTGGAATTGTGTTTTCGCTTGTGTCTCTAATTCTAACAGCTTATCTTCTTTTCCTTGATTGTAGGCATTAATGACATAATTAGCTGAAAAGGTCTGATCTTTTGTTTCAGTGACAACGAAAGAACCTTTTTGAATCTTCTAATGTTGTAACACTCATAAAAATAAATTTAGCATACTTAAATAACTCAATAAGGTGAGGCTTAGCACTTGGATAGTACAAATTAACAACAAAATATCTGCTACACTATCATCTTGAACTAATATTTACAAAACAATCAGGTATTCGTTACATAATGTATCATGCCTATATCACCTTTTTACCTTTTTGATTAACCGACGCACTCGTTGCAGCTTCATCGCCATTGGCTACTCTGATGGTTACCCCAACAGGTGCTTTGTTACTTTTCAGATGGTTCCATACTTTCAAATCCTGTACCTCTACACCATATTTATCTGCAATGGCAGCCAGTGTTTCGCCTCTTCTTACTTTGTGTCGCGTGGCCATACGGCGTTCAGGTTTATTTTCCGTGTATGATGCATAAGCTACCTTCGGCTCTGCCTGTACCGGCTCGCCCGTGCCATTCAGCACATTATATAAGGCTGCATAGTTCTCTTTAGCAGTTTGCGGTAATATCAACCTGCGGGGCGTAGCCGTGCTGCCATTTACAATTAACCTGCGGTAGGCCGGGTTTAATATGGCCAGCTCATTAATGTTTACATTTAATGCCTGTGAAACACTGCTGAGTGTAACATATTTTTTCACCATAACGGTATCTGTCTTGATCGAAAAATTACAGGCCTGCGCAACTATGTTATGCTTATTAAAATAATTCATTACATAGTTCATGGCGATAAAAGCGGGTACATATCCCCGTGTTTCGGCCGGCAGATACTGACGTGCGCTCCAAAAGTCATTAGCTCCGGCTTTTTCAACCGCACGCTCCACATTGCTTTTACCGCAGTTATAGGATGCAATGGCCAGCAGCCAGTCGCCAAACTCCTGATAAGCATCTTTTAAATAGGCAGCAGCGGCATAGGTGGCTTGTATAGGATCGCGGCGCTCATCAATATAACTGTCAATATTAAGGCCGTACAGTTTACCTGTAGTATACATGAACTGCCACGGACCGGTTGCCCCTACCCTTGAAACCGCATTGGGATCAAGTTTGGATTCAACAATTGACAAAAATTTTATTTCTTCGGGAATACCCGCATCACGGAATGCCTTCTCATAAATGGGAAAATAGTATTTGGAAAGCCCAACTACCTGCCCCATTTCATCGCGATTTTGCATGTACAGGTCAATGTAAGTTTGTACATACTCGTTATATTCAAGAGGAATGTCTTTACTTATGGAATCTAACCGGCGCTCATAAATGCCTCTTAACGGGGTTGGTGCCGCCACCTGGTTAACGGCCTTGCGCAATGCAGTATCCCGGTAATCGGGAACCCATTGAAAATTAAACTTTGCTGAAGAAAGCGTTTTAGCGTGAACAATTTGCAGTAATACAAGGCAGATGGTAAGCGTAAATAATCTCTTCATTCTTTAGGGTTTTAATTAAAGAAGACACATGCCGACAAGGGCGAATTTAACTAATTTATCAAATTTTTTAAAGTTCAAGGAAATATTTTGAAAAATTCAACAGTTCCTGCTCGTTAAAATGTTTTGTTAGCAATTGTAAACCTAACGGCAAACCCTTGCTATTATTGCCCGCCGGGAGCGATATAGCCGGAACCCCGGTTAGTGAGGCTTGTACGGTAAAGATGTCGGAAAGATACATTACGATAGGATCTTTTTCAGTTGTACCAATTTTAAACGCAGGTTCGGGAGCTGTTGGCACCAGTATAAAATCGTATTCGTTTAGTATCTGGTCAGTTTTTTCCTGTATCAACCTGCGTACTTTTTGAGCCTTGGCATAGTAGGCATCGTAATAGCCCGCGCTAAGTACAAACGTGCCCAGCATAATACGGCGTTTTACCTCTTTGCCAAAACCCTCAGACCGGGAACGTTTATAGGTTGACTGCAAATCATCAGCAGATGGGCTGCGGTAACCATAATGCACCCCATCAAACCGGGCCAGGTTTGACGATGCTTCGGCCATAGCCAGAATATAGTAGGCCGGTACCAGGTAATCCAATTGTTCAAATGCTATTGGGGTTACGGTGTGCCCCTCTGCGCGTAGTTTATCAATTGCGTTTACAAGCTTATCTTTTATTTCGGTATCAACACCAGGGCTTGAAAGTGCTTCCTGTAAATAGGCAATCTTTTTTTTGCCCGGCTTTTCTATATGACTTGAAAATGCAGGCACTTCTTTTTGTGCAAGGGTGCTATCGTATTCGTCGGGGCCGGCCATGATCTCCAGCAAAAGAGCGGCATCTTCTACCGAGCGTGTAATTGGGCCAACCTGATCAAATGACGATGCAAAAGCTATAATACCGTGTCTTGATATGCGGCCATAAGTAGGCTTAAAACCTATTACACCGCAAAATGATGCCGGTTGCCTTACCGAACCACCAGTGTCAGTACCGATGGCAGCGTGGCACATATTTGCCTGCACCGCAACCGCCGAGCCACCTGAGGAACCACCCGAAACTCTTGTTTCGTCGGCCTGGTTTTTTACAGGACCAAAGTAGGATGTTTCATTGGCGCCGCCCATAGCAAACTCATCGCAGTTGCAACGACCAATAATAACCGCATCTTCAGCCAGCAGCCGTTCAACAATGGTTGAGGAATAAATAGAGGTGAAATCCTTTAATATTTTGGATGAGGCACTTACCTGATGCCCCTTGTAGCAGATGTTATCTTTTATGGCGATAACCATACCGGCCAGCTTACCGGCGGTACCGTTTTTAATACGGTTATCAACGTTTATTGCGCTAGTTAATGCCTCCTCTTCAAACACCTCGTTAAAAGCATTCAGATGAGCATTTTTTTTAATTTGATCCAGGTAATTCTTTACCAGTTTTTCTACCGTAATTTCCGCACGTTGCAACCCGCTCCTTATTTCACTTAAAGAGGAATAAAATTTAGCCATGGGGCTAAAATAAAAAACTTATCTGTTGAAATAAGAAATAATTCAACAGATAAGTGTATATACTTTGGGAAATCAATAAACTAAATTAAACCGGAGGTACTTAACGTATTAAGCTTTTGGTTTTTCTTCAGTTGTTGATGTACTGCTTTCGCCGTTTTGTGCGTCTTTAAATTCCTTAACGCCTTTTCCTAAACCTCTCATTAGTTCGGGTATTTTTTTACCGCCAAACAATAAAAGTATTGCAATGATGATCAGAATAATTTCTGGTGCGCCTAATCCACCCATGATTTTTAAGTTTTATGTTATGTAAATATTATTTATGACTTGAATTCTTCGTGTTGTTCTGTTTTAGCAGGCTCTTCTGCTGTTTTTTTAGTAAGATCGATATGAGTTTCAGTAGCCGGCTCATTTTCCGCACTTACGTAGTTATCCGAAACGGGGATTGTGTTAGCTACAGGAGAATAAGGTGTGTACCCTGTTGCAACATCTTCACTATGTTCTGTTTCATGAGCGGTAGTATTTTCAATTAACGGGGTGCTTTCCTGAACCTTGGTTTCAGTTTTTTTATCCTCGTAATTGTTAATCTGGTTATTGATCTCACGTTTTACATCTTCAGATGCATCTTTAAAATCACGAATGCCTTTACCCAAGCCACGAGCCAGATCGGGCAGTTTTTCACCTCCGAATAGCATCAATGCTGCAAAAAGTATCAGTACCATCTCACCTGTACCAATATTTAAAAATAAAAAAACTGAACTTAACATAGCATTTTTTTTAAGGTTACAAATATATACAATTATAATTTCATAAAGTTCATAACTAATTAGTTAGGTGCTAACCATATTTTAGGGTTCACCGCCGATACGCCTTTGTAAATCTCAAAATGCGCTTCCGTTTCACCGGTAGACGGATCGGTTGCTACCGTTCCTAATACTTGTTTGGTGGTTACCTTTTGCCCCCTGGCAACACTAACCGCCCGTAAATTGGCGTATACCGTAAAGTACTCCCCATGCCTGATCATCACCAGATAGGTACCGCTTACGTCAACTACCTTGATCACATCTCCATCAAATACCGCCCTTACATTGCCACCCGGGGTTGTACGGATATCAACACCTGTGCTTTCGCTTTTAATACCCTCCGGAGTGGTGTAGACACCAAATCCCTGGGTTATGCCCCCGTTAGCTACCGGCCATGGTAAACGGCCCCGGTTACCTAAAAAGTCGTTAGATAACTTAGCTGCTTCCGGTGTAGCATTCAATATGCTTGAAGTAGTACGTACTACCGGTTTAGCTGCCACCGGTGGCGGGGTTTTATTTTCGGCCTTAGCCTTTGCCGCCGCTATACGTGCCGCTTCCCGCGCTTCTTCTTCGGCCTTGCGCCTTGCTTCTTCAATTTCCCTGCGAATAGCCGCACCAATCTCCTTGTTGGTTTTAGCAATTTTTGCCTGCAGATCCTTCTGCTGCTTTTTAAGCTGGCCTTCATGCTGCGACAGATCGCTTACCACCTTTACCTGGTTATTTTTTTCTTTACCCAGGGTTTCTTTTTCCTTTTGCTGATCGGCAAGCAAATTGCTTTTTTCCTGCTTGTTTTTATCAAGCTCACTTATCTTTATATGCAGGTCTTTTTGAGTGCCTTGTATATAACCAGCCTGGCGCTCACGATAAGTACCAAACTGCTGTAAATATTTTAAACGCTTATAGGCCTGATTAAAATCTTTGGCGGCAAAAATAAACATCAGCTTATTATAGGCACTTTGGTTACGATAAGCAAAAAGAACCATTGCAGCATATTCCTTTTTTAGCTGGTCAAGCTGCTTTTGTAAGCTATGTACGGTATTATTGCTCTCAGAGATCTGGTTATCTAAATTTCTTACCTCCGAGTTAATGATATTTATCTTCTCTTCCCTAAGGTTTATCTGCGCTTTTAACAAGCTCAGCTGCTTTAAAGTAGCTCTTTTATTTTGCGAGGTTTCCTGGTAATCTTTATTTAATTGCTCCAGTTCCTCAGATAATTTATCACGTCTCCGTTTTAACTCGGCACTGCTTTGTGCATGCACATCAACCGCAACAAATACCGCTATTATAAAAAATACTGCTTTTAAAAATTTCATTAAACAAACATAATTAATTATTTGCCGGGTTCGTAACTGGCGGGAATACTGAACGGATATTCCTGCTGTACATCAAAGTCGGCTTTTGTATAATGCAAATTAACTTGTATTTTTTTATCTTTTACTACAGATGCTATATCTATTTGCGATGGCATTACCCGATTAGTTGCCTGTATAAAAGTATTATTAACTACCTGTAAAGACTGGCCCTGGCTTTCGTTAGATAAATTTGTTTGTGTAACCTTTAAATCGGCACCTATAATAAGCTTGTATAATAGCTCATGCAGGTTACCACTTATGGCGGTGTTTCCATCTGTATTAACAAAATCGGCCTTTTCGTTTAGCAGCTCGGGTATGGCATTGCCAATAAGCAATGATTCAAGCGTTTTATAATTTACCTCAGTACTGGCAAATTTATATACATAACTGAACGGCTTTCTTAAATATACTCCCTGCAACCTGTTAATCAATAAAATACTATCAGGTGTGATAAGTGCGCGGGCAGCCTCAACCCCTAAAATTGCAGTAATGGAAACCCATATTTTTTTGTCGCGCTCAATTCGTATGTTCAGCGTTACATCATTACTGTTATTACCAATACTAAGTTTGGTTTTTGCTTTACCGGCAAATGTATTAAAGTTTACCTGTTTTGCCCTTATGGCATCCAGCTGGCTGCTTTTTTTGTTATCAACCGGTTTTGCTGCTGAATCGGCTTTACGGGCAACTAATACATGCTTTTTTGCTGCACAACTTACCATTGTGAGCAAACAGCAGGCTATTAACAATCTATTCAATGTACTTTTTTTCATTTATCTTACGCTCTAATGTTGGCGACTTATCGCCATAGCCTTTAGCTTTTTTCCAATTGTCTACAGCTGCATCTGTGTTACCAAGGTAAAACAAAATATCGCCATAATGCTCATATTTGGCCGAACTATTCTCTTTGTCGTGTACCAGTGCTTTCTCCATCCAAACCTTGGCATCCGCATACTTTTTCTGTTTAAATAACACCCATGCATAGGTATCTTCAAAAGATGGCGTATTAGGTTGGAGTTCGTTTGACCGTGCCGACATTTGCGCGGCTTTATCCAACGACTCACCTCTTAACGACAGGTAATAGGCGTAATTGTTTAAAGTGTACGCATTGTCCGGATTGTAACTTAAGGCCTTCTCATAAGCCGCATCAGAACTCTTATTATCATTCAAAGAATGATAGCAATCTCCCAGTAATGAAAAACTTAACGAAAGTAAATCCTTATCCTGAAGTTCTAATGAAGTTGCATTGTTAACGTACCCTAAGGCTTTTTTGAACTCTTTTTTTTGCGCCCAGGCTACTCCCACCATATAGTTCATCCACCCCTGGTTTGGGAATAACGACAGCGCATTTTCGCCATCTTTAATGGTGGCGTCCATATCGTTTTCACTTAATTCAATACGCACCAGTTGCTCATGTACAGCATATACCTGATTGTTAAGTTCAATTGATTTTTTGTATGCGGCCTTTGCTTCTTTATACTTTGTATTTTGTAATAGCATATCGCCATAAAGCGCATAGGCTTTGGCATCAGCCGGATGGGCTACCGTTAATACACGGCTTAGTTCAAGCGCGCTTGATTTGGCACCCGGCTCCGGAAACTTAGGAAAATACCCGCTGATGATACGTACTTTTTGATCAATGTTAATATCGGGGTTTGAAAACGCGAGTACTAACTGGTTAAAAGAAGCATCATTATTTTTTTTATCGCGATAAATATCGGCGAGTGCCAAATGCACCATGCCATTATTGCTATCCAGCTTTTCTGCCTGCTGCAACACTTTGAGTGCCTTGTCGGCCAAACCGTTTGAGTTATAAATTTCGGCCAGTAATAAATAGTACCGCATCTGCCCCGGATTGGTTTCTATGGCTTTTTCAATTTCGGCGGCAGCCTGATCAACCTTACCCTGTTTAAGGTAAATTTTTTGACGGCTGGCCATGATATCATCATTGATACCGGTAATAGCTTCTAACTGATCATATACCTTAAGCGCATCATCATATCTTTTTAAAATAAGATATGCGTTGGCCTTATCAAAATAATAATCAGGCTTATCGGGGCTTATCCTGATGAGCTGGTTAAATACGTTTTCGAGCTTATTGATGTTATTGCTTTTTTCATAACTGTCTGCCAGTGCTGCCCAGTACCATTCATTATTGGGGTTAATGGTTACCGCTTTCTCCAGCAAAGGCTGTGCGCCGGCATAATCATTATGCGATTTTTTAATGTTGGCCAACTCAAACATGGAGGCATCATTTCCCGGATCTGTTTGCAAAATCCGTTCAAACATTTCTGCAGCATGTTTAGTGTTTTCGATAGTTTTTTCGCGTATGGCCGAGAAGAAAAGCTGTTTTACCATCATACTGTCAAGCGTGGTCAAAGGCTTGGCTGCTGTGGCCGGCTTTTGTGCGTATGCACTTTGAGCAAGGAAACAAGAAATAAGCGACAAGACCGCAACAAAATTGACTGCCTTGATCCCTCTTTTTCTATATATTGATCCTAAGTTGTTCATTGTTGTAGTTTCCCTAAAACCTCAGCCTACTTTACAGCAGTGTGCCCAAATCCGCCTTCACCGCGGGTGGTTTCATTCAGTATTTCTACCTGATCCCAGTTTACTGTTTCGTGTTTGGATACTACCATTTGTGCAATACGATCGCCATGGTTAATCTCAAAGTCATCTGCCGAAAAATTGATAAGCAGCACTTTCACCTCACCCCTGTAATCGGCATCAATAGTACCCGGCGAATTAACAATACCAATACCATGTTTAAAAGCCAACCCGCTACGTGGCCTTATCTGAGCTTCAAAACCTTCTGGCAATTCAATAAACAAACCCGTAGGGATCAGCTTACGTTCCATGGGTTTTAGCACAATGGTTTCGTCTGTATTGGCACGCAGATCCATACCTGCCGCATGAGCAGTTTCATACGCTGGTAAACTATTGTTTGACCTGTTAACTATTCTAATGATCATCGTTTACTAAATATAGCTTTTAATTGTTTACGTTCTGTATAAAAGGCGCCCCCCATAAAGGCCAGCAACATAGCGTTACCTACAAATATATTACGTTTAAAGGTGCTGAACGACAAATAAACGAGTATTATTGATGATACGATATAGATTACGTTTTTTTTGAGGTTGTATGGTATGGGGTAATTTTTTTGCCCCCAGATGTATGACATGATCATCATACTTGCATAAGCTATTAAGGATATCCATGCCGATGCCATATAGCTGTATTTAGGTATAAAAATCACATTAAGTACTATAGTAAGGATAGCGCCTATGCCCGATATATACAAACCGTACTTTGTTTGATCAGATAATTTGTACCAGATGGATAAGTTAGTATAAATACCCAAGCTTACATAACCCAATAACAAAGGCGGCACAACCGGTAAACCAACCCAGTACGCTCTATTATTAACGTAGTGTTTTAAAATTTCAATATTGGCCACTACGCCTACAAACATGATACACATGGTTATTACAAAATAATCCATGATGCGGGAGTAGGTTTGGCCTGCATTTTTATTTTTAGCGTGGCTGAAAAAGAAAGGCTCGGCACCCATACGAAAGGCTTGATTAAAAAGACTTAGAAATACAGATATGCGCGCGCAACCCGAATAAATACCTACCTCATGTTCGCTGATGTTATCAGGCAGCAGCTTTCCCAGTAAAATTTTATCAAAGTTTTCGTTAACGATGTATGACAAGCCTGCAACCATTACCGGCCAGCTGTAGGTAAGCATGTTTTTAAACATTACGCCATCAAAACTAAATTGAAGTTTTAATAATTCAGGCAGTAATAACAATAAGGTTATAAAACTGGCCACCAGGTTTGATAAAAATATGTAACCAACCCAACCCATAGAAAACCAATGTTTACACCATGCAGCTCCGGGAATATTATTTTTAATAATGTACGGAATTATCCATATAAAAATAAGATTGAGCGATACCGTAACACCAATGTTGATAAGTTTGATACTGCCGTATTTTATTGGGCGGTTATCTGCACGGAGTTTGGCGAACGGAATGGCACACCAGGCATCAAGCACCAAGATACCTGCAAAATAGCGAATGTACAGTTCAAACTCAGCTTGAGGTGTATCTTTACCTATTTTAATCAAGCCTGCTATGGTGTGTGTAAACGGAATAGTGAATATTAAGAAAACTATCGTTACCATAAATACAGCCCAAAAACTATTGTTGTACACCTGGGCCTTCTTATCCTGAAATTTATTCAGATACCTGAAAAAAGTAGTTTCCATACCAAAGGACAGCACCGCCTGCAAAACAGAAGCGTAGCTAAACATGGTACTGAAAATACTGTATACATTAGGATTGTATGCTCGGGTATAAAGCGGGGTAAGTAGGGCACCCAATAAACGCTGTACTATGGTAGTTAACCCGTATATAGCAGTTTGCCCTGCAAATTTTTTAGCGGTTGACAATGTTGATGTATGGGGGTAATTTAAATAATAAAACCTGTAAAACTACAGGCTTCTTTTTACAACCTCAAAATTACGATAGTTTTTTAAATCGCCCTCATTGGTTTCAACAGAAGTTACTACAGCATCTTCGGGGCCTTCATTACACCAGTCCATGAACATTTCAAGTGTGGTATTATCGGCTTCAGCAGCTATAAAAACATCCCCGTTGGGCTCATTTTTAACAAATCCGCGTACACCCAACTGATCGGCAACTGCTTTGGTTGCTTTGCGATAAAAAACGCCCTGAACTTTTCCTTTTACTATAATATCGAGATGCCTGATCATTTTTAGCTTTACTGTATTTATTTGTTGATTGAGTAAATTAGGTTAATACTTACAAAGTAACTCAATACTACTCAATCAACCTAATAAGCCACTAAACTAACTTACACACTTTACTTTCGGGCGTTAAGGCCAGTCCGTCTAAACCGGTTATGAGGTTAAGCCCTGGTGTTTTGCCCGCCTCAAGCGTACCCTTTTCATCGTCGATACCTAAAAAGGCAGCTCCATTTACAGTACCCCACTCAATTAGCTTTTGCGTGCTAATTGCAGGTATACTTTTTTGAATGGTGCGCATTTCACTTAATATGCATAAGCTGCTATTTGATGCCAGGCTATCGGTACCGAGGGTGATGTTAAAACCCTGATCAATAAAAAGCTGTATTTTGGGGAGATGGTTTTCAATATACAAATTGGCATTGGGGCAAAAACACCAGTTTATTTTACGGTCAAACCGTTTTATAAAATAAATGTCTTTTAAATTGGTGCAGGTATTATGCACCAGCAAAACCTTTTGTTTGTTGGTTAACAAAGGGATGATGGATTGCAGCGAATTACGGGCCTGCGGCTTAAAGTGACTGATGTCCATACCGAAGTGCTCATAAAGTTCAATAAAGCCGCCCAATTTGTAGCGGTAAAATTTATTTTCATCTTCGCACTCCTGGTTATGTATGCTGATCAAATTATTACCAAAATCACTATGCTTCCTGATCAGTTTAAATAATTCTTTTGATACCGAATAAGGCGCATGAGGTGTAATAGAGCATGATTGAGGTTTAAACTCATTCAGCAACTCCATTGCTTTATTAAACACCGCCTCGGCGTTTTGAGGTAAAAACCCAAAAGTTTCAACAAAGGTGTGGTAGTACAACTTGCTGGCTGCCTTAACCGGGATGCTTAAATTGCTGTTTGAAATATCGCCAACGGCTACTATTCCGTTTGCATACATTTCCTCGTCGGCTTTTTGAATAGCTTCAAGTACTTGTTTGTCATCAGCTTTTCTGAAAGCTTGTACATCTTTTATAAAGCTTACTAATCCGCGGTGCGGTTGTATTTTATCTTTCAGATGCGATAACTCAGTATGGCAGTGTGTGTTTACAAAACCCGGACATATAATACCGCTTAACTGCTCAACAGGACCATCGGGAGGGTTATTGTGGTCTGTAACAGCGATGATCTTACCCTGGTCATCAACAGTAACAATTCCATTCTTAATAGGATCGGCATAAACGGGAAAAACGTAATCGGCTCTAAAACTTTTCATTAACTATTTAACTTATTATCTAACTCAAAACGTTTTTCATAAAAACAATCCTACAAAATTAACACAATTAACTTTTAGTTATAGTTTTTTAATCATTCAAAAAGAATGACTTTAAAATAAGACAGATTTTTTTAAATTTAAGTACTTTTGCATCGTGAATAATGCAAAAGGTAAAATAGACATCCGCAGCCTCAGCCTGGAAGCCTTGCAGGAGCATTTTATCCGTATGGAGGAAAAAAGTTTCAGGGCTAAACAGGTTTATGAATGGCTTTGGAAAAAATCATGCTTCTCTTTCAACGAGATGAGCAACATTTCAAAAGAACTGCGCACCAAACTTGATGAAAACTTTGTTATCAACAATGTTAAAATAAATTCATCTCAGGTTAGTGCTGATAAAACTATAAAAAATTCTTTTATTTTACACGATACCCATCTAATTGAAGGTGTTTTAATTCCTACTCCCGGCCGCATGACGGCTTGTGTATCATCGCAGGTGGGCTGTAGCCTTACGTGTAAGTTTTGCGCAACCGGATATATGGAGCGTAAAAGAAACCTTAACCCCGATGAAATTTATGATCAGGTGGTGCTGATTGATAAACAAGCCCGTGAAAACTATGGTGTACCACTGTCAAACATCGTATATATGGGTATGGGCGAACCTTTACTTAATTATGCCAACATGATGAAATCTGTTGAGCGTATTACTGCAGAGGATGGCCTGAACATGTCGCCAAAAAGAATCACGGTATCTACAGCGGGCATTGCCAAAATGATCAAAAAGCTGGGTGATGACCAGGTTAAATTCAATCTGGCCCTTTCCTTACACGCCGCTAACGACGAAAAACGCAATACCATAATGCCTATTAATGAGCAAAACTCATTAAAGGCCCTGGCCGAAGCTTTAAAATACTACTACGCCAAAACCAAAAATCCGGTGACTTACGAGTACATTATTTTTGATGGCGTGAATGATAATATTGAAGATGCCATGGAATTGGCTAAGTTTTGCAAGCACCTGCCCTGCAAAGTAAACATCATTGAATATAACCCCATAGCCTTTGCCAGCTATATTAATGCCGGTGAGGATAAAGTGGAAGCCTTTGCCGCTTATTTGCAAAAACAAGGAATCAATACTCACCTGCGCCGTAGCCGCGGTAAAGATATTGATGCCGCCTGCGGACAATTAGCTATCAAAGAAAAAGCAAAAACAGCCGAAGTTTAAAATATCTGCCTTAAATTCATGGCATGAAAGTGCTGCGTGGCTACCTGGCCGATTTTATTTCCCTGCTTTTCCCTGAGCTTTGCCCGGCTTGCCAGGCCAGTTTGGTAGCCAATGAACGTATCATTTGTTCAGACTGCAGCTATAATTTACCCTATACCAACTTTCATTTACAGGCAGATAACACTGTTGCCCGACAATTTTATGGTAAAATTAATGTAGAGGCTGCCTACGCTCTTTACTATTTTACCAAAGGGGGAAAGGTGCAAAACCTAATGCACCATTTTAAATACATGGGCATGCAGCAAATAGGAAATCTGCTTGGAAATATGGCAGGCGCTCAGTTAACTGAAAACCCTGTTTTTAATACTGTTGATCTGATCATACCTGTACCATTACATAAAAGCCGCCTTAAAGAACGGGGCTACAACCAAAGTACTTGTTTTGCAAAGGGCCTGGCTCAAAAGTTAAATGCTATTGTTGAAGATAACAACCTTCAACGTGTGGTTGCCACAGCCACGCAAACTCATAAATCGCGTTTTGCCCGGTTTGAGAATATGCAGGAAGTATTTGTAGTAAAGCAGCCGGAAAAGCTTATCAACAAACATGTGCTGCTGGTTGATGATATTGTAACCACCGGCTCAACATTAGAAGCGTGCGGTATAGAATTGTTAAAGATACCCGGGCTTAAATTAAGCATAGCCACTATTGCCTATGCACAGTAGGGAAAGAAAATACTAAATACTAAATACTAAATACTAAATACTAAATACTAAATACTAAATACTAAATACTAAATACTAAATACTAAATACTAAATACTAAATTCTAAATTCTAATAAAATTCAATTCCGAAATCGAACATCCGAAATCCCAAATATCTTATTGGTGTTGGTACCGGCTCAGTTTATCATACAGTGTTTTAGGATCAAATGGCTTTAGTACAAAATCATTCATACCAGCTTTGCCAATTTCGCCCATTTGGTTGCTCAGCATCGACGCGGTTAATGCAATAATTGGTAACTGCTGAAAATAGGGTTCTTGTTTTGAACGTATGATCTGTGTGGCTTCCAGCCCGCCCATTTCGGGCATGTGAATATCCATCAACACTACGTTGTAACCGCGGTTTGATTCTATTTTATGAATAGCTTCCATACCATTTTCAGCAAAATCGGCATCGGCCCCCCATTTTTTCAGGATCTTATTAATCAATAACCTGTTTATCTGATTATCATCAACCACTAAAACATTTATTTTAAGTCTTGTATCCACGTTGTTTTTATTGCTGCTTAAATAGTTATCTGCCTTGTTAAAAGTAATAGTAAACCAAAACGTAGAGCCCTGCCCCTGCACACTGTCAACATTTATTCTTGAATCATGCAGCTCTATCAGCCTTTTACTAATGGCCAAACCTAAGCCAGTACCTCCGTATTTACGTGTGATATCGGCCTCTGCTTGCTTAAATTGTTCAAATATGGTATTCAACTTATTCGCGGCTATGCCAATCCCGGTGTCTGAAACAGAGAACCGTATACGTACATCTTTTTCACTTTGCTGAATAACCTTCAGATCTATATTAATGCCACCATTATCTGTAAATTTCACAGCGTTGCTAACCAGATTTAGTAGTATCTGGCACAGACGTGTACGGTCGCCAATTACAATTTCCGGTACGGAACTATCAATACTTTGGCTAAGATATATATTTTTTTCATCTACCTTATACCGCATGGAAGCGATGATACTTTGAATGAGCTCGCGGATATCAACATCGGCCTTTTCCAGTTCAATATTACCGGTTTCTATCTTGGTAAAATCCAATACATCATTAATGAGGGTCATTAAATTTTCTGCCGAAAATTTCAGGATACCTAAATTCTCTTTTTGCAGCTCTAATGGGTTATCTTCCTGCAACAGATGCGATATGGCTATAACCGCGTTAAGAGGCGTGCGTATTTCATGGCTCATCACCGATATAAACATATCCTTGGCGCGGCTTAACTGTAAGGCTTCCTCCTTAGCCCTGATCAGCTCAATCTCTGCTTTCTTTTTAGCGGTTATATCAATAATTACTTCGATGTATTTGTCTACTTCCCCATCACTATCAAGTATTACCGAATTGATGACCGATATCCATGACGGCTGTCCGTCTTTACGATAAATAAGCAGATCAACCTCAAACGATTGTTTATTGCGCGACAGCTCGCGCGCTTTTTGAATACTGGCAACATCTGTAAGTTCGCCTTTGAGCACATCGCCCAGGTGATTGAAGTGTACATCATCAATAGTATAACCGGTAATATTTTCAAAGGCCTTGTTTACCCACTCAACTTTACCCTCGCTGTTATTGATAATTACGCCACTGGTGGTGTTGCTTGCCACCAGGGAAAGTTTGGTGAGCTCTTCCTCACTTTTTTTGCGTTCGGTAATATCAACCATTACCCCAATTTGACGGTCAACCTTACCGGCTTCATTAAACAAGGGGCTATTTGATAAAAATATCCAGCGCGGGGTGCCATCCTTTTTATACAGCTTGATCTCTATTTCGTAGGGTTTGTTTTCCTTAACTGCTTTTACGGCGCTTTCAAATACAGCCAGATCGGTATCTTCACCAATAAGCGCTTTACCAATTATTTTACCTTCCAGTTCGGCAAAGGTATACCCTATAATATTTTCAAGAGCTTCGTTGAGCCACAATATTTTACCCTCAGTGTCTCTTATAAAAATGCCGCTGGGTGATTTCCGTGCTGCAAAGGAAAGAATCTCCAAATCATGCTCGATTTTTTTACGGGAGGTGATATCAATAATAACCCGTATATATTTATCTATCTCCCCCTCGTTATTACGGATTACCGAATTGATAACAGATATCCACGTCGGTGTACCATTCTTATGGTTTATTAAAAGCTCAACCTCATATGATTCTTTCTTTTTTATGGAGCTTTCTAATTTTTCAATTGCCGCGTTATCAATTGGCTTACCTTTTAGTGTAGCGGCTATATATTTATTTTCAACATCGGCCAGGTTATAACCTGTAATATGCTCAAAAGCATTGTTTACCCAAACTACTTTATCTTCGGCATTACTGATCACAACACCATTGCCAACCTTGCTGGCAACTAATGATAACAGTTTAAGTTCCTTTACAACCTGTTTTTGATAACTAACATCCCTGCCACTGGCAAACCACTTTTCGTTGTTAAAAGTTGCCGCCCAGCTTATCCATTTAACAATATGATCGGCAGTAAATATTGGTGTTTCAAACTCAAACCTATCCTGTCCGTTTAAACCACCCTGCAGCTTATTCAAAAACATACCCCTTTCCTTCTCCCTAAAGAAGTCCCATATCGGTTTTCCGATTACCTCATTAACCTGATAACCCAAAACCGGTTCAACAGACCGGTTAATCCGTTCAATTTTAAAATCGCGGTCAAGGATACAATGAATATCAGGCGAACTGTCAAAAAGGTCATGAAACTCTTTGTGAATAGCTAAACTTTCTTCAAGCTGAAGTTTTTGTTTACGCAAAGTAAAGTGCGATATTACCTGTTTAGCTAATATCTGGAGGGCATCACGCTGTTCGGCCGTAAGTTTATGCGGAACGGTATCCACAACACACAGTGAACCTAACCGGTAGCCATCCGGATCAACCAAAGGGGCACCGGCATAAAACCTTATATTTTCAGTAGTAACATAAATATTATCCTTAAAGGTTTCATCGAGAAGGGTGTCATCAACCTCCAGTAGCTGATCGCTTTGGATAGTATAATTACAAAAAGCGCCGGCACGGGGAGTTTCCCCTCTGCCGGCGCCATATTCTGACTTGAACCATTGCCTGTCGGCATCAATTAAAGTGATGAGAGCTACTGGAACATTACATATATAAGAGGCAAGCCGTGTTATGGCGTCATACTCCTTTTCGGGCAATGTATCTAACACATGGTATGACCGCAGGGCTGCTAAACGCTCTTTTTCTATTGTTAAATTTTCCTGCTGCCTGATAGTCATTTATTAATCCGAGCCGTTCTCTCTGTACAAAGGGTAGTCGTACATCAGCTTGTGAACCTTTTTACGTATCTTTTTTAAAGAAGGTTCATTTTCCGGATTGGTAATTACAGCATCTATCAATTCAACAATATGCTCCATTTGTTTTTCTTTCATACCACGGGTAGTGATAGCTGCAGTACCCACACGTATACCTGAAGTAACAAACGGTGATTTATCATCAAAAGGCACCATATTTTTGTTTACGGTGATATCGGCATTTACCAAAGCATTTTCGGCAGCCTTACCTGTGATGTTTTTATTGCGCAGATCGATAAGCATTAAATGGTTATCTGTACCGCCAGAGATGATCTCGTAGCCACGCTTAACAAAAGCTTCGGCCATGGCACTGGCGTTCTTTTTAACCTGTACAATGTATTTCATATAGCTATCGCTCAAAGCCTCGCCAAAAGCAACAGCTTTAGCAGCTATGATATGCTCAAGAGGGCCACCCTGCGTGCCTGGGAAAACAGCCATATCCAGCAATGACGACATCATTCTTATTTCGCCCTTAGGTGTTTTGATACCATATGGGTTTTCAAAATCCTTACCCATCATAATCAGGCCACCGCGCGGGCCGCGCAATGTTTTGTGTGTAGTAGTAGTAACGATATGGCAATGAGGTAGCGGATCAGTTAATAATCCTCTTGCAATCATGCCTGCTGGGTGGGCAATATCTGCCAGTACCAAAGCGCCTATTTGATCGGCCACTCTACGTATAAATTCATAATCCCAATCGCGTGAGTAAGCCGAAGCACCGCAAATGATCAGTTTAGGTTTTTCTGCAAGTGCAACTTTCTCTAATTGTTTATAATCAATAAGACCAGTTTCTTTAACTACACCATAAAAATGAGGCTCATATAATTTACCAGAAAAGTTAACCGGTGAACCATGGGTTAAGTGACCGCCATGTGAAAGATCAAATCCTAATATTTTGTCGCCTGGTTGAAGAACGGCCAGCAAAACTGCTGCATTTGCCTGCGCGCCTGAATGGGGCTGAACGTTAACCCACTCAGCATTGAATAGCTGCTTAGCTCTTTCAATAGCGATGGTTTCAATTTCGTCAACTACCTGGCAACCGCCATAATAACGCTTGCCCGGTAAACCTTCGGCGTATTTATTGGTAGCAACAGAACCTGCCGCTTCCATAACCTGACGGCTTACAAAATTTTCAGACGCTATCAGCTCAATGCCTTCTTCCTGGCGTTGCTGCTCTTCATCCAATAACTTAAAAATTAATTTGTCTCTTTTCATTATATATAATTAAAAACGGCACTATGTTTAAAACGGGCCTAAGTTAGCTATAAAATTAGATTTGAGACGTGCGATTTGAGATGTGAAATTAAAAAATTTACAGATCAATTATTTGTAACCAATTATAAATGAATAACAAACATTCATCATTGTCTCATATCTCAAATTTAAGTTCTCAAATCTCTCTGGCTGATATCCGGAAATTGTTGTAGCCAAGCCCTATTTGTATATCTATAAGTTCCTGCTGCAGCATCTCCAAAACGGCCAAAAAGTTATAAACAAAATGCACCTTATTTTCCGAGTGTCCGGCGATAGCTTTAAAATCAAGCATTTTATTGATCTTCAGCAAATCGGCTACGGCCTTCTTTTGCTTTTCAATAGTATACGGGTATTGTACTACGGTATGCTTTACTTCTTCACTCCGGTTAAGGTAATTACGCATTAACCGTTCATGAACCATCATCAGCCGATATAAGCTCAGTTCAGACAGCTCCTCACCCGGCTGGGTAACCTTTTCAACCTGCTCCAGATCGTGCTTAATGTTACCGCGTTTTTCCTGTTTAAAACGCTCATCTTCAAAGGGGCGCAGTTCATCACACAGCTCCTTGAATTTTTTATACTCAATCAGCTTCCTGATCAGGTTTTCTTTGGTGTCGGCCTCATCTCCCCCCTCATCCGCATCGTAACGGGGCAACAACATTTTGGCCTTGATGCGCATCAGGGTAGCTGCCACAAAAATAAACTCGCTGGCCAGCTCCATGTTGAGGCTGGTCATCTGGTGTATATAGTTTAAAAAATCGTCGGCAATACGGGCTATGGGTATATCATGAATATCCAGCTCATCCCTTTCAATAAAAAAAAGCAAGAGGTCAAAGGGGCCTTCAAATTGCGGTAATTTTATAGCAAAGCTGTCATCGGTCATAAATCGGCTCAAAAATAGGCTTTTTCACAGAATCAAGAGACAAGAAACTGACCATAAAACTAATCTTGGTCTTGATTATTATTTCCTGACTCCCCACCGCTAAAACAATAAATACATTTACATGGCGTGTTTTTATAATAAAATAACTTACTTTGTAAGTTAAATATTCTTACACATGTCAATGCAGGTACCAGCCGGAGATTTGTTAAAATCTATAAATTATCCATCTGACTTAAAGCAACTTAGCGAAAATCAACTTGAACAAGTTTGCCAGGAACTGCGCCAGTATATCATTGATGTGGTATCAGTAAACGGCGGCCATTTTGCTGCCAGTTTAGGCGTAGTGGAGTTAACAGTTGCTCTTCAATATGTACTTAATACACCATATGATCAATTGGTGTGGGACGTAGGCCACCAGGCTTACGGTCATAAAATACTTACCGGGCGCCGCGATGACTTTCATACCAACAGGGTATACAAAGGCTTGAGCGGCTTTCCCAAGCGTTCAGAAAGCGAATACGATACCTTTGGCGTAGGACACTCGTCTACATCGATATCTGTGGCGTTGGGGATGGCTGTTGCATCACAATATAAAGGTGAAACAGACCGGCAGCACGTTGCCGTTATTGGCGATGGCGCCATGACAGCGGGCATGGCTTTTGAAGCTCTTAACCATGCGGGTATTGAAAACTCAAACCTGCTGGTGATCCTGAACGATAACAACATGTCTATTGACCCCAACGTAGGTGCTTTAAAAGAATATCTTACCGATATTACTACTTCAAAGCCTTACAATCGTTTCAGAGACGATATAGCCCACGTTCTTGGAAAACTATCAACCATTGGGCCCGATGCCTTTAAAATGGCTCAGAAGATAGAAAAAAGCATAAAGGGAACCCTGCTTAAACGCAGCAACTTTTTTGAGGCTTTAAAATTCAGATACTTTGGCCCTATTGACGGGCACGATGTAAATCATCTGGTAAAGGTGCTGAAAGACCTGCGCGATATTCCCGGCCCCAAACTGTTGCATTGCGTTACTACCAAGGGCAAGGGTTACGCTTTGGCAGAAAAAGACCAAACCAAGTGGCATGCTCCCGGTTTATTTGATAAAATTACCGGCGAAATTAAAAAGACCAAATATGACAAGCCACAACCACCTAAATTTCAGGATGTATTTGGTTTGAGTATTATTGAACTGGCCGAGCAAAATCCTAAAATTATGGGTATCACCCCTGCTATGCCTTCGGGTTGCTCACTTAACCTGATGATGAAAGCCATGCCAACACGCGCTTTTGACGTGGGTATAGCCGAGCAGCATGCGGTAACCTTTTCGGCAGGTTTAGCTACACAGGGTTTAGTTCCTTTCTGTAACATATACTCCAGCTTTATGCAAAGAGCTTACGACCAGGTGATACATGACGTAGCCATTCAAAACTTAAACGTAGTTTTTTGTTTAGACAGAGCTGGCCTGGTTGGTGCCGATGGCCCAACACATCACGGTGCTTATGACCTTGCTTTTATGCGTTGCATACCCAACATGACGGTATCATCTCCGATGAATGAAGAGGAGTTGCGTAACCTCATGTTTACCGCCCAACAGGAAAATATGGGCCCGTTTGTGATCAGGTATCCACGTGGCAGCGGTGTAATGGTTGATTGGCAACGCCCTTTCAAAGCTATACCTGTTGGCAAAGGACGTAAAATATGCGATGGCGACGATGTAGCTATTTTATCAATAGGCGCCATAGGTAACGAAGTGGTAAAAGCTACCGCCGACCTTAACGCCGAAGGCTATTACCCAGCCCATTACGATTTACGCTTTGTAAAACCACTTGACGAAGCCTTGTTGCATGATGTATTCCAAAAGTTTGATAAGGTAATTACCGTTGAAGATGGTTGCATTGAAGGAGGTATGGGCAGTGCGATACTTGAATTTATGGCCGATAACGGTTATCAGAAAACCCAGGTAAAACGACTTGGAATACCTGACAGATTAGTAGAACACGGTGAACAGCCCGAACTTTGGGCCGAGTGTGGTTATGATGCCAAAGGCATTGCTGCACAGGTTAAAAACCTCGGTGCAAAACGAAATACACATACTATAGCATCATAAAATAAGAGAGCGGTTGGTTAAGCGAGCGGCGATTGGTTTTCCATTATAACCATTTAATCACTCGCTTAACCAACCGCTCTCTCTATTCTATTTCTTAATTAGTGAGCCTTATAGCTCGCCAGATCATTATAAATGCTGCGGAACGAGCTGCGTATGCCCAGCGTAATCATACTGGTTTTATCATTAAACTGGCTGTTTTTTTCGGAGCGATACATACCACCCAATTCAAAACGCAGATTGTATTTAGGATTAATTAAATAAGCCACTTTACCTTCCAGGTAAATCATATTGGTGGTTAGCCCCTGCCCTGTATAGTTACCATACAGCCTTGCCGGATCTATATACCCCTGGAACAGATCTTTGCCGAAATTGAGATAATCGGTATCTAAACCATAATGACCGTAATCGGCTTCAAAAGAATAATCAAATCTTTTATGTGAATAGTTTAATAAAGCTACACCTTCACGGAAGTTTGCTCCCCATGGATGTGCCAGTGGCTCGCCATTTTCTGCGTAATTGATCACCGAGCTGCGCTCCGAGTAAGTGTAAGGTTTTACATTATTGGTTTCAAGCAGGTAATTTAACCCTTGTATGCTGAACAGGTTAGCCCCCCTTAAACCCAATTGCCAGCCATATTTATTACGTGAGCTGCCGGTACTTGCAAAAAAGTTTTTAGCTTCAAACTCATCCAGGGCAAACTGGCCGTAAGCTGTAATTCCATCGCTTAGCTTATATTTACCTGTAAAGCCTAATAAAGCGTTATCAGGCGAGCCGTTGGTGGCCTCAAGCGGCCTTAAAAACGTTATAGGATTTAGGTAAGTAAAATCAAACCCGCGTTGATGGCCTAAATCATCCTTAGCCGCCCATATAATAGAATCAAAGAAACCGAATGACAGCCTGTTGCTCACATTCCAATCAAGGTAATGGAACACACCATATTTTTTCCTGTCGCCAGCATCTACTTTGATCGACAACGGATCATCAAAATATGCCCACATGGCCATATACTTTACATTGCCGAGGGTAGCAGTTAACTTAAAAAACGGATACGGCGATGCATAATCAGACAAAAGCTCAGAACGGTAGCCGTCGCCAATAAATGTTTTATCGCGTCCCGCGGTTATATTCAAATATTTGTTTGGTGTAAAAGAAGCCAGTGCTGTAATGTACGACCAACGGTATTCGTTACCATAAATGCCGGCATAAGCCTGCCCCGGAGCTATACCTACCTGGTTGGTATAGGTGGCCAGATACTCGGGCAGTACCGCTCTGTTTTCAAAGGCGCTTACGTTATAATAGAATTTGCTGCCTACAGTACCGCCAACCTGCAAACCAAGCGTACCAAAATTAGTATTCCGTTTGCCCTCAAAATCGCGGCTGAGGTTTAAATCGGGTAACAGATCGGCATAAAAAGTGTAGCTGCTGCGCTTAACATCTATCTGGTGCTCATTGAAAAACCGTCCTTTTAGCCCGCCTAAATTCATTAAAGAATCATAGCTGTGTCTTAACAGCGAATCATCCGCAAAAGCTGGTTTTAACGAACTATGAACACGTGTTTTGGTTGAATAAATATCGGCATCAAGTTTTTGATAAAACTGATAAGAATATGGCTGGTATACAGACTGGGCTTTTGCAATTCCACTTACCAAAAAAAGTAGTATAAAGCTGGTAAATAGTTTCCTCATATGTAGAATTGACAATATAAATAAAGATTATTCAAAATAATTTAATGTATTAAAGCCGCCTTTTTTCAGGTATTCATCTTTTTTAACCAGGTGCAGGTCTGATTGTACCATATCGGTTACCAACGCCTGGAGGTCATACTTAGGTTTCCATCCCAATTTTTCAAAGGCTTTGGAAGCGTCACCTATCAACAGATCAACTTCGGTTGGCCTGAAATATTTAGTATCAACCTTAACAAGCGTTTGCCCAAACTTCAGGTTATCCATATTTAAACCCAATGCAGCGGCTTTTTGCTGGTCAATATCAATAATCACGCCACGTTCGTACTCATCTTTACCACTAAATTCCACCTCAATACCTAACTCATTGAATGCCATTTTTATAAATTCGCGTACTGTAGTGGTAACGCCGGTGGCTATTACAAAATCTTCGGCTTTATCCTGCTGCAGCATCAGCCACATGGCTTCTATGTAATCTTTGGCGTGTCCCCAATCCCGTTGTGCGGAAAGATTTCCCACATACAGACAATCCTGCAAACCTAAAGCTATTTTCGACGCGGCACGGGTAATTTTACGGGTAACAAAAGTTTCGCCCCGGATAGGGCTTTCATGATTAAATAAAATACCGTTACAGGCATAAATTCCATATGCTTCGCGATAATTTACAATGATCCAATAAGCATACAATTTGGCCACCGCATAAGGTGAGCGGGGATAAAACGGAGTGGTTTCACTTTGCGGCACTGCCTGCACCAATCCATAAAGTTCTGAAGTTGATGCCTGGTATACGCGTGTTTTTTGGGTAAGGCCTAATAACCTAACAGCTTCCAATATCCGCAAGGTTCCAACGCCATCTGCATTTGCTGTATATTCCGGGGTATCAAAACTTACTTTTACGTGGCTTTGGGCAGCCAGGTTATAAATTTCGTCGGGTTGTACTTCTTGTATTAGCCTGATTAAATTGGTTGAATCCGTCAGATCACCATAATGAAGTTTAAATTTTACATTAGGTTCATGTGGATCATGATACAGGTGATCTATCCGATCGGTATTGAATAATGACGACCTTCGCTTTACACCGTGTACTTCATACCCTTTTTTTAATAAAAACTCGGCTAAATATGCACCATCCTGACCAGTTACGCCAGTTATTAAAGCTACTTTCATCAATCAATCCGTAAAAATTAGGCGATGCAATATTATCTAAATTAATTGAGAAACTTGCATAACTATTTGATAAAGGTATTTTTACGTAGCAAAATAAGTGAAACTACGTATAATAATACATTTCTGAAGTTAAAACCGGAGTATATAGTCTGGAAATTAAATACCAGAAACTTCGTTTTCCAGTTCCTGGTACCATTCGGCACCATACTTACGTATCAGCGGATCTTTTAAAAACTCGTGCACACGTACTTTTAGCTCATCACCAAACGTACATGCAGCACTACAGATGCTCCAGCGGTCGTAATTTAACACATCAAATTCAGGATACGTGGTAATACGGATTGGATACAAATGACAGGAGATTGGCTTTTTCCAGCTGATTGCGCCTTCTTCATAGGCTTTTTCGATACCACATTTGGTAATACCGTTTTCCCATATTACATAAGCGCATTCTTTATTTACATCAACACAGGGAGTAGTATAATCACCTTCAAAATCCTTAACATAGGTACCCACCTTTTCAATGGTTTTAATACCCTTTTCAGTAAGGTAAGGTTTTACTTTGGGATATATTTCTTTTAAAATATCAAGCTCATCGGCATTTAACGGTGCACCCGAATCACCTTCCAAACAACAAGCACCTTTGCATTTGTTCAGGTTACATACAAAATTTTCTCTCACCACATCCTCATGCACCAATACATTGCCAACCTCTATCATATTTTTATTTTAATTTTTTACCGGATTTAACGGGTATTTTAAACCCGTAGCACCCTGCAAATCCATTGTTATACTTCCTAATATTACTTCTACGTGCGCTTTTATAGGTATCCTGTTGCCATCATTAGTTATCCAAAGGTACAACTTACTATCCTTTCGGAAAATCCGGCCCGGAATAATGGTAGGGTTAAATTTCAAACAATTGAATTTACCCATTGAACAGCTTACCACCTCGGTACCTACATAAGTTATTCCCATGGAGTGAAAACCATCTTCCAGAAAATACTGCAGTTCAAACTTTTCACCGATCTTCATCTTTGAAACATCAATGGTACGGGCAAAATAATAAGCCGATACAAAATCAAATGTTTTTCCCTTAAACTGAAATTCTCCCTTATCGGCCTTTACTTTACTCTCTTTATGATTGAAGGTTACATTATCACTATGCTTCCACTTACCCTCGCGCCTGTTCTCGGTGTAAAAATACGGCTGTAAGGTATTTTCGTCTACGTACGATTCATATTTGTTACGCACCTTATAAAAAACATCAAATGAACCAGCCGTTTTACCTTCGGCTATTAAATGAAATGCCGGTTGCCCGTCAAACTTTTTATCACTGGCTTCAACCCTTATATTGGCTTCGGCAGCAAAAATGCCATATTTCATTTTATAGCTCAATTTTTCGCCTACCTTAAAAACCGGATCGTTTATTTTGATTAGCTCCTGAGAAAACGTGTTGCCACAACATAAAAGCAAGAACAAGACACAAAACGGGTATTTTCTCATAGAATGTTTTAAATTAATAAAGCCAGCCACTGGTATTGAACCAAAGTGAAGATATGACAACTGCAATTATAAATGGTTTAAATCCACTTTTATTGCACAGCCATATAACTTATTAATTTAAACATGCCCCTTAGTCTCTTCGCTTGTAAATAGGTACGGTTGAGCAGGGTTCGCCAAACATGAGGCTTTTAACTACAGGTGTTAGTTTTTTTGTTAACTCAACGTAAGCAGAAACAGGCACATCAGTATCGCCGCAACCTTTTAATACAATACGCTGATCGCGGTATTGTTCAAAGTCGGCCTTTGCCATTTCTTTTTCAAATAGTACAGTTTCCAAAACATCCTTATCCCCAAAAACAACTTCACGCGCATAAGGAGCCATACGATTGGCCAGCAGCATATAAGCCCATGCAGGCACGATGGCATCTGCACTGCAGGTAATACCCACATTTTTATCCTGGTATTGCGTCCAGTCGTGCTCTTTCACAAACTCTCTGAAATCTTTTTCACGCAGGATAAGGCCATGGAAAAGGTTTTCTTTAATGTCGTAAATAATACGTTCACCGGCAGGATAAAAAGCAGCTGGATCTAAAGTAACCAAGCCACTTTGAGCCACCTTATTCACTATATTTTCCTGTATATCCATAATTGTTGAAATTCTAAATCCGAAATCTTAAACTCTAAATCCGGGCCCTAATGTTTAGATAAAAAAAATCCGGAAACAACACGAAGCTGTTCCCGGATACAAAAATACTTTAAAAATCTCTTATAACAATTTAGCTCTGTTATCTTTTACATTGGCGTTATCTTTCAAGGCATCTAATATCTGTCCTTGTGAACGCTGTAATAAAGCCTGGGCTATTTGTTGTTTCTCTCTTACATTGTTTGAAAGTGCCGGAGGATTAGTAAATCCATCAACAACGTAAACGTAAACACCTTGCTGACCGTTAACCGGTTTTGACAGTTTGTTTGGCTGTGAACCAAAAACCGAACCGATAACTTTATACTCTAATGATGCACCAGGAATAACCGGGTTTGCAAATACAATGTTTTGTACCGGAACAGCTTTAGTGCCCGCTTTTTGAGCCACCTGATCAATTGATGATGATCCGTTTAATGCAGCCTGTAATTTTTCGGTCAGTTGTTTAGCTTTTACATCATTGCGTACAGCAGGCTCAATTTGTTTCTTAACCGCGTCAAGTGATAATACACCTTTAGGTTTAATTGCACTTAAGCGGGTAATGATGTATTGATCGCCCACAGTGAACACCTTATCGGTAATATCACCGTTTTCGGCTTTGTATGCCCATCTAACTACTTCCCTTGCGTTGTCTAAACCTGGCAGGCTTGCTGCAACACCGGTAAAGTCTTCAGCAGTTCTTTTTTTCAATCCTTCTTTTTTAACTTCGGCGTCAAAATTATCTTTAGTTAAAGCACCTAAAAATTTCTGAGCAGCGCTGTAAGCAATAGTTTGTGTTTTGCTGCTGGCCTGTATAGGTTTATCAACAATAGCAACCTTAATTACTTTAACTGAACCTTTTTGATCCTCTACCTGTATCAGGTGTACACCAAATTGTGAGGTAACTACAATAAGATCGCCTTTGTTTGCTTTATAAGCTGCATTAGCGTACTCAGGAGTGATTTGGCCACCGGCACCCATTACACCGTTAACATCAAATGCAGGGATATCGCCACCTTTGCTGCCGCTTCCTTTATCAACCGAATAAGTTGCTGCCAGTTCGGCAAATGATTTGCCACCCTGAATTAATTTTTTAACAGAATCGGCCCTGGCGATAGCTTTTTCCACACCACCTTCAGTAGCCGGGTTAAATAATATATGCCTGGTTTTAACAGAATCAAAAGTTGTTTTAACGTCTGTTAACTTAGCTATTTTGTAGCTGCCGTTTGATACGTAAGGACCGTATACAAAACCTTTAGCAGCATTAAACATTACTGTATCTAATTTAGGCTCAAGAGCACCTTTTTTCTGGAACGCGATAGGTGTTTTGGTTTCAGAGTTTATCTGTACAAACAACGAATCATTAGTGCTGGTTTTAAAGCTTTCGGCCAGTTTATCAACATCTGCTTTAATTGCAGTAGTATCTTCTTTTGATGGTGCAGCATTAAAGCTTACGTACTCGAATGATCTTACATCCTGCGGGTTTTTAAACTCGCCCTTGTGCGCATTGTAGTAAGTATTATAGTCTTCATCAGTTAAGGTAACCTTTGCATCAGGAATAGAAGAATACTCAAGTGTAGCATATTTAAAGTTTACAAGCTTATTTTTAGCCTCATAATCATCTTTAGCCTCCAGTGAGTTTACATACAAACCTGTAGTAACCAAAGCCATGTATTTAGCTTGTTTTTTTGCTTCAAATAATTGCATTAAAAAATCTGCCCAGGCTTGTTTCTGTGTCGGATCTGCCTTACCAGAGTTTAAGTAAGCTTTAAACTGCTCCAGTTTGTTTCTGTCAAACTGGCCAGTTTGCGGATCAGAAAATTGACGTGCAATCTGAGGATCGGGGTTGTTGCCGCTAACCATTGATGTGCTTTCGTCGTCGCCAACTACGATGCCTGTTTTTTCAATTTCCTTTTTCAGCAGAAGCTCAGACAGGAATGAATTCCAGGTAGTTTCCTGCAAATAGCTGGTGATCTGCGGCGAAATGTTTTGACCCGACTGTTTAAACTGGGCTGTACTTTGCTCCAGCCTTTTATTAAACTCATCATAAGGTACCTTTTCGCCGTTTACAACAGCCAGTTCGTTGGCGTCATCTCTAAAAAAAGAGCCGCCTTTGCTAATTACTTCGCTTGCAATAAAAGCAAAAAGCGCGAAACCAATAAATGCGGCAACTATTGTCCCCATTCTTTCGCGCATGTAACCCATTATCCCCATATACTTTTTATAATTATTTTACTATTCTTCAAAAGAGGGCGCAAGATACAATTTTTAGTAAAATTCTATAACACAAAATTTTCCTGATAAAAAAACGTTATTGCGTTGCGCTTTCGTCTACATGAAATACCCCTTTACTGTTCCTTAATTTAGGGTGCAACATTTGCTGGTCGCTTTCAAAATCATCACCATTCATCACATCTCCGCCGCTTAATGTTACCTCAACAGGTTTGTGAGAGTATATTTTTTTGGTTTCAGAATTCCAGAATAGCTCTGCCGACCTGTATGTTTCGCCTTTTACATTAGTTGCCACCACGTTTTTACGAAACTCAAATAATTTATCGCCTGCATGAACAATACCTGTGTCTGCTATAATGGTGCCCTCTTCTTTTGCCTCTTTATCATATAAAATAACCTTAACGCCTTTAGGCATTACCTTATAAGGTTTTTTGGTTTGATATTGTAACAACAAAGGCGCAGTAAGATGCAAACGAACTTTTGCAGAATCGCTCATAATGAGATCGACCCCGGTAGTGGGCTCCACAATGGTACCAACCTCGTTTGATGCTATTTCCTTAACCTTGTTCAGGTCATTCTCGCATGATGATATGGCAAGCATAAGCACGGGCAGCAACAACAGGCTCAGGCCTTTCAAATGTTTTACCCGGTTACACATAAGCTATTATTAATCAAATTTATATTTCTGGAACCACCTGTCGTTCAGCGTAAAGCCAAGGCGAAGGTTCACATAGTTTTCTCTAACCAGGCCATTTACCAACGAACCTCTTCTGCCTACCTCTGCCGAAATATTTATTTTATAAAAACTGCCGTTGTTTGGGCGTAACGGCATGCCTAAACCGGCCGTAACAGCATAACTTTTAATTCTGGTATTGTTTACAACCATATATGTTTCATCATATATAGCGCCTAAACGGTAATCAACAGAAGCCAGGTAGTTACGTAACGTTTGAAGGTTTGGGGTATACTGACCACCTACATTGAAGGTACGGCTATCTGTTAAACCCTGATTTACACCACCAATGGTAAGACCAGACCATTTGCTCATGGTATAATCGGCCCCTACCAGGAATTTGCCATCGTTTTGAAAAGATATACCAAAACGATTGGTTTGAGGAAGCTTAATTTTTGATTTCGGATCTTGTTTACTGATCAAACTATCTAACGGAATATCCTCATTACCGCTTGCATCATTGGTATACTGACTAACAATAAAGCTGCTCGTTGAATTAAGCTTTGAGCTGGCCGATGCAGAATATCCTAAAACAAGGTGTTTTGTATCTGAAATATCAAATGAGTACTGAATACCGTAATCATAATTTAAACCGCCGATTGAGTTGCTTTGTTCAATTTTTGAATTGATTGTTCCGCCCAGATTGGGGATCTCGGTAGTGCTTATATCTTTTAATGTACCAAATATGTATGATACGTTACCACCCAGCAAAAGGTGTTTGCCAATGCCAAAGCCATAACCAAAATATGCTTTTGATAAACCACCGTCGCCGCTGTAAGTATAATTGGTAACGTTGGTATCGGCCGGAGATGAGCCTGAACCTTTAACAGAGTTTTTATAATTATAACCACGCTCGCTGTATGGGAGTAAGCCAAAACTCAATGCCGAACGTTTTGTTACCGGTACAGCAAAAGCCACATGACTAAGCCTGAAATTGCTATTGCTCTGACTGGCCGAACCTGTTTGGTTTAAGGTTAAAAAGTTAGCATAAATACCTATATCAATGGTAGTAAGATTTATAGCTCCGTATGAAGCCGGATTTACAACATTGATATTATTAAAAAAACCAATCTTATTTGTAGCAACACCTATACCCCCCATAGCGTCGTTTTGAGGCATTGCCTGAGATGAGATATCGCCTAAACCGTACCTGGAGTAAGGCGAGCTTGAAGTAGCGGTTGATTGTGAATGTGCTGCAAATGCAGTAACAGCAAATAAAAATGTTATTAAGAACCTGGTATATTTAATCATTATGCTTTTGTATAGCTGCGTTTAATCCTTTTAAAACCAAATAAGGTTCAATTTTAATATAGGGGGCAAAGATGCTATTTTTCAATAGAGTATCAAAAAAAATACTATCGCCCCCGCTTAGTATAATATTCAGTTGCGGGCTGTTGCTTTTGTAGCTTTCAATAAACCCGCTCAGTTCGTATTTTATTCCGTTTTGCACACCAGAGCGTATGGCAGTTTCTGTGTTGCCTCCATAGGCTGTATCAAAGTCTGCATAGGCATTAACCAGGGGCAGGCCTGCTGTATAATAATTCAAAGCCTTATAACGCATATTTAAACCCGGCGATATGCTACCGCCAAAATAATTTGCGCCGGCGTCTATATAATCATACGTAATGGCCGTGCCGCCGTTTATAACCAGGTTGTTTAAGCCAGGGTATATATGATTTGCACCAATAACGGCCGCTAAACGGTCTGTACCAAGTGTTTCTGGGGTTAAATAATGGTTTTGTATACGGGTTTTAATCAGGGCGCTAAAATAAGTGAGCGTAATTTTTTCGCTCAAACTGGTTTGCCATGGCTCAATATGTTTTTTAACTGACGACACAATGGCCCTGTTAACCTCATAATTGCTCAGGAAATTATCCACTACCATAGCGTCAACCGTTTCAAACTGATCAACTACCAGTAATTCATCCAGCCTAAAAACCGCGATTTTTGTATACGTATTACCAATATCGATAACCAGATTGGTCATCAGGCCTTCACTAATGACAATATGGATTCAAAAATTGCAAGTCCGTCTTCATTAGCTACCAGGCTGTCAGAAGCACGCTCAGGGTGCGGCATTAAACCAAATACATTCCTGCCCGCATTACAGATACCCGCAATGTTTTGCAACGATCCGTTAGGATTAGCCTCAGCAACAATATTACCAGCCTCATCACAATACCTGAACAATATTTGCTCATTATCATTAAGCTTCTTCACTACATCGGCATCGGCAAAATAATTACCTTCGCCATGGGCAATAGGAATTTTATAAGCCTGATCCTGTACTAATTGAGCTGTAAGTAATGATTTGGTTGTTTGCGGTTTCAGGTAAATGTTGCGGCAAATAAACTTACGGTTTTCGTTGTGTAGTAATGCACCATCCAACAAACCGGCTTCGGTTAATATCTGGAAACCATTGCAGATACCCATTACATAGCCACCTTTTGCTGCAAATTGTATAACCTCCTGCATAATTGGTGAAAAACGGGATATCGCGCCAGAACGAAGATAATCGCCAAAAGAAAAGCCCCCTGGTAAAACAACAAAGTCAACACCTTGTAAATCATGGTCTTTATGCCATAACCTTACTACCTGCTGACCCATTATTTTTTCTAATACATATATGATGTCTTCATCACAATTAGATCCGGGAAATATAACTACTCCAAATTTCATTTTACAAAACTAATATAACCGCTGAAATTTGAACGAATGTAAAAGTTAAAAATTGTTAAACTGAAAGCAGATGATGCTGATTAGCAGCAATAAAAACAGGCTTTCGTAAAACCATTTGCGGGTGGAATACAGAAAAAAATAGGCAAAAAACACCGCAACGGGAGCTATACACAGCAAAAAGTGATTTAAGTGAAACGAAGCGTTCACGTAAAATGAAAATGCAGTTATTAAAAAAATAAAAAATAACAGCTGAAAAGATTTTCGTATTTGCACATAACTTTTGAAAAAATTTTGCTGCAATTTGAAAAAACAGAGCACCAAAATTATAATTACAGGCACAAGCAGCACGTAGTTATAGGAGTTAATACTGATATGATCTGGAAATTTTGTAGCCAGCGGGCGCCATATATTAGAAAAACTTGAAATTTTATCATTCCAATAATATAGCACAGCCAGGAAAAAAAATACCGTAGTATAACCTAATATTCCAGACACCCACTCGCGCCAGTTAAAGGGCTTAAAAAGCACCAGCCCAATCCAGATCACTAAAAACAAGTAGATGAACGGAAAATAGATCAAAGAGCCCAGCGCCACAATCATCCCCACGTCGTAAGCGGTAGATTTTGCATCATCTCCCTTATATAAGCTAAACAGCTTAAACAGTAGCCATATGATCAGAAAATTACAGATAAGCGGCGCGCTCAACACCAAAAAAGGTGCAAACAAACCCGAAAGTGTAACATACATTAAGGCCGGCAAAAATGTAGGCTTACCCAATAAGTTGTAAAAATTGATCAGGTAATTAAGCAGCAGGGCCTGTATAAATATAAACACCGAGGCCAGCAGGATATTTACAACCGGCGATAAAGCATATTCATATGATATGGGTACCAGCAGCCGGGCAAAAGGTTCAACAAAAATAAACTCTACCCTGGCCGGCACATGAAATAAGTATCCCACACGCGACAAGAACAATACTACTATTAGCCATAAAGCATTGAGGGGATTAAAGGCTCTGAAAATATTGATCATAAGGGCGTGCTGTTTTCGGGGGGTAAAATTAGCACAAAAACCTTTTATGCTACAATGCTTTGTGGCTTTGCGTAACGCTTTATCAAATCATCAACTATACGGGCAGTATCATCCGGAAAATTCACGGCTACTTTTTTATCATCCTGAATCCAGTTATTGAGGTGGCCGGCAAACTTATCGTTGATTTCATTAACCACCGGCACCCCCATTTTTGATGCTGCAAGGGCATTGCATTGCTGCTCATACTGCCCTTTCATTGGTATCATCAACACCTTTTTTTTCAGGAACAGGGCCTCGGCCGGGCCCTCAAAACCGCCTCCGGTAAGCAGGCCTTCGCAATTAGCCAGGCTTCTATTAAAGGCTTCGTTATTTACCGGGAATATCTCCACATTACCCTGCCTGTATGGCGTTTTTTGCCGTTTGGAAAAAATTTGCCATTTGGCATCTGTCAGGCTTAGGTGCTTTAGCAATGTTTTATCATCATAAGCCGGCAGGTAAACCGTATAATGACCCAGGTTTGCCGTTTCCATTTCACGGATACCGCTCCTGATTACCGGGGTGTTTATAAAATCATCGTACCGGTCAAAATGAAAACCTACATGGTAGGTGGTTGGTGAATAATATTTAAACAGCCACTCCGCATAGTTCCATTTGGCAGGGCGCGGTGTTTTTGGTGATACAAACGAACATTGGTGACTTAATGATACCGACGGCACTTTTTGCAGACGACAGGCCCAAGCGCTCACCGGCTCAAAATCATTGATAATTAAATCATAGTGGTTTAGCGGCAGGCTATGCATATCCCGCCAAAGCTGGGGTAAGTTCATGATCTTGAACGTGGCCCAGTTATCAACCCCACCTTTTTTACCAAACACAAAGCTAAAACCATGGAATTTGTATTTAAGCGGTTGTGTGAGCGACACCTCGGCTTCGGTGCCGCTTATTAACAGATCAACCTCGCCATATTGCTGCAGTAAAGGCACAATTTCACGGGCCCGGCTTATATGTCCGTTACCGGTTCCCTGTATGGCAAAAAGTATTTTCATGATAGTAGCAGTGTTTTAAACTATTGCAAGGCAGCCAAATAAGCTTCCTTCACAAAGTTTTAAACGTGATGATTCATAGTTTTAGTTGCGGCGGTCAAGTTAGTAAAGAAAACCGATTTTTTTTGCGGGCAGTTTGACGTTAAGACAGTAAGACTAAATGACAAAATAATCAAACCTCAATTACCAATGTATTACAATCGTATTGTCCAATAGTCTTAAAATCTCGACGTCCATCTCAATGAGGTTCCTGTTTAAAGCGTTCAAGCAGGGTTTTAACATCAAGCTTGGCATCCAGATCTTCGGCATCTGTTTTATCATCTTCGTCGGCGTCTGTTTTAAAATCGTCGGGGTTATATTTAAAAATTTTCCACTCACCACCCATATATTCCAGTGAGGTAAGGCTCTCCACCCAATCGCCCGAATTAAGGTACAATACGGAGCCGGTTTTATCGGTATTTTCAATTGTCCTGATTTCGGCGTGGTGAATATGGCCGCATATTACGTATTGATAGTCTTTATCAACAGCAAGGTCGGCAGCGGTTTGCTCAAACTGATTTATAAACTTTACAGCCTCTTTAAACCTTGCTTTCACTTTTTGCGAAAAGCTCATCTTTTGACGACCAAAAGCCGTTAAAAACCAGTTGGTAAGACTATTGATCAGGATAAGTGAATCGTACCCTACAGCGCCCAGCTTAGCCAGCCATTTGGAGTGCTGCATGGTAACATCAAATATATCGCCATGGAATATCCAGGCTTTTTTACCGTCAATATTTAATACAATTTTGTTGAGCAGTTGAAATGAGCCCAGGTTAAAATCGGTGAATTTGCGCAGCATTTCGTCATGGTTGCCGGTGAGGTAATGTACCGGTATGCCATCAGTTACAAATTTGAGTATACGGCGCACCACTTTCATGTGCGATTCTGGCCAGTACGATTTGCTGAACTGCCATATATCAATAATATCGCCGTTGAGAATAAGCATTTTAGGTTTGATGCTTTTTAAATATTTAAGTAATTCTTTGGCATGGCAGCCATATGTACCAAGGTGCACGTCAGATATTACTACGATATCAACTTCACGTTTAGACATTAAAATTGGGGGGTTAATTGCTCATCAGGCAGATATTGCCAGTTAACAGTTATCATTGAATTGCTTAACAAACGATTACTCGTCGTCTTCGTCTTCATTAACATTTAATTCATAAGGGCTCATATAAAATGCGCCAACCAGTAGCAGCAAACTTATAACAACCAGATATGCATATTCAAAATTCATCACATAATGATTTTAACAAATGTCGGGAAAGTAAATTATCTAATTGTTAAGACTTTATTAAATATAAAAGGTTACGTTGGTAGTGAAAATTTCTTTTTTATCCGCTCCAATTGCTTCAAATGATGCTGCAAATGTATACGGGTAAATTTGAACCATTCCTTAGCATTAAGCATCCCCAAATTAGGGTGTGCATAACGTACTTTATCGGGAGCATTTGCCACCATGGGCATTGCTTTTTCTATCCGCTGCCTGAATTTGATTAATAGGTTTCGCGCTTCTTCTTCAGTGATCTTGTTGCCTTCCGTACCGTCAGGGGTTCTCACACGTACCGGCGGAAAACAACCAAATGTTAAAACAAAATGCCCTTGCAGTGATAAACCCTTGTTAGTTGGCGGGCAGTTGCTGTTTGAGCAGCGCTCCATAGCTATCAATGAACCTAAGGAGGCCTTCATGATATGGCTGTAAACTTCGGAGAACGACCAGCTTCCATCGGCCGGGGTTTCGGCAAATACCTCGTCAGGGATAACATCCAGTTGTTCGCGATAAATAGCTAATGCCGCTTCAATGGCTCGGTATTCCCTGGCAATGTTCATAACATTAAAGTTAACTCTTTTAAGTGAGTAATCTGCACCGGCACATCCTCAGGCTGCGGAGCATTGAAAGGATTAAAATAAATGGCATCCATACCAAAATTAAGCGCTCCGTATACATCAGCTTCTAAACTATCGCCAATCATTACACTTTCGGCTTTATCGGCACCGGCCAGGTTCAGGGCATATTCAAATATGCCTTTGTCGGGCTTATTTACACCAGCATCTTCCGATACGATGATATGCTGAAAATAGCCCGCCAGGTTTGAGCCCGCGATTTTTAACTGCTGCGACTCCTTAAACCCGTTTGATATTAAATGCAGCGTGTACTTGCCCTGTAGGTATTGTAAAGTTTCGTGCGCGTGCGGGAAAAGGTTGGTTTTAGTAGGGCAAAGTTTCACGTAGGCATCCTCAAAATCAACCGGGATAATATTGGGGTCGAGGCCAAGCTCTATGAATGTCTTTTTAAACCGTGCCTCGCGCAACTCATTTTTGGTGATCTGCCCAACATGGTACTGAGCCCAGAGCTGGTGGTTATGGCGGGTATAAGTCTCGATAAATACATCGGCTGATGATAAACCTATGTTATGCAACTGATGAACATGATAAAGCTCATGCAGCGTTTCCTCGGCGTTTTTATCAAAATCCCAGATGGTATGGTCAAGATCAAAGAAAATGTGTTTGTAGTTCTTCATTTCGGAGTTCGGATGTTCGATTTTGGATTTATTTAAATCGGGGTTCAAAATCAAAACACTTTTAAATAAATCCAAAATTAAAATATTCTCTGACCAAATCCGAAATCGAACATCCGAAATCCAAAATCATTATGCTTTTTCACCAAAAGCCAAATCACCGGCATCACCCAGGCCGGGTACAATGTAAGCCTTGCTGGTCATTTCCTCATCAATGGCGCATGCCCATATTTTGGCTTTAGGCAGGTTAGCACGTACGTGAGTCACCCCTTCGGTACTGGCAATCACGGCGGCTATGTGGAGTTCCTTAATTTTGTACTGGGCCATTAGTTCTTTGCAAACTACTACCACGCTTTGCCCGGTGGCCAGCATGGTATCGCACAAAATAAATATCTTATCGTCAAGGTTGGGGGTTGATATATGATCTACCTGAATAATGAAACTTCCGTTGCGTTTTACCTTTCGGTAGGCAGTAATAAACGCCGTGGGCGACTGATCAAAATAATTCAGAAAGCCCTGTTGAAAAGGCAGCCCTGCCCGTAAAACAACACCCAGTACAGGCTCATCTGCAGGGATATTTACCGTGGCAGTACCCAGCGATGTTTGTACCTCCTTTGCATCATATTTAAGGGTTTTACTGATCTCGTAAGCCAGTATCTGCCCAAGCTTTTCCTGGTTATGCCTGAAACGTGTTTTATCCTGCTGAATATCAGCATCCCGTAGTTCGGCTAAGAACTGGTTGGCAACGGAGTTGGTTTTGTTCAGGATAAAAATCATGATTAAATTTAATTCTTTTAAACCACAATAACGCATGTTGTTATTGAAAATATATAGCGCATGTAATAAGAGTTTATTACCATACTATTATTTTAATCCGGCATGCACAGTTGTATAAGGTTTTGGCTGTCCTCCAAAGCTATTGAGCTTTCCCCAATGTCATTATTTTGTCTCATTTAAAAAATCAGTTTTGAATATATGTAGTTAACTACGTAGATTTGTACATAAATTATTTTTTATGGATACCGATTTTTCTATAACCCCGCTAAACAACACTTACTGTGAGCAAATAATTGATATTATTTTACCTATACAGCAAATTGAATTTAATGTACCTGTTACGCTTGAAGGCCAGCCCGACCTGCTTGATATTGAAACAAACTATCAGCAAACCGGTGGTAATTTCTGGGGTGCTAAACATAACGAACTCCTGGTAGGCACCATCGGATTAATTGCTTTTGATCCCCAAGCCGGCGCTATCCGTAAAATGTTTGTACGCAAGGAATACCGCGGCAAGGAGTTTGGCATTGCGCAGGCACTGCTCAATAAGCTAATTGAAAAGTGTAAACAAAACCAAATTACCGATGTGTATTTAGGCACTGTTGAAGCATTGAAAGCCGCTCACCGTTTTTATGAGCGAAACGGCTTTGTTCGGTTAGCCAAGGAAGACCTGCCAAAGTCATTTCCGCTGATGACTACCGATACGATGTTTTATCACTTACATTTGGCTAACTAAAACTGGTTTACAAATGAACGTGATAGATGAGCTGGGCATTTTAGCTATGGCTACAAGATTGCAACGCCTTAGTGAGCAGTTGCGCAAAGACGGGGCACTGATATATAAAGCCAATGGTATTGATTTTGAACCCAAATGGTTCCCGGTGATCTATACTTTGCACTTAAAACCGGTTTTAAGCGTGGTTGAAATTGCCAACGAGATTGGCTACACCCATCCTTCTACCATTAGCCTGCTGAAAGAATTGGAAAAAATAAAGCTGATCCGTTCCAGGCGCGACAAGGCCGATGAACGAAAACGACTTATCCAGTTAACAACCAAAGGCCAGGAACTGGTTAAGCGCATGCAGCCCGTTTGGAAAATAATAATAGCCGCCCAGCATGAGCTTATTAACACCCCAAATAACCTCATGCTGGCCATTGCCGAAGTAGAAGAGCAAATGAAACAGCACAGTTTTTTTGAACGCGCCAAACGTGTTAACACCCCAGAATAACAAAGGGGATACCATCGGCATATAATGTTTTAAACCAGTAAAACACTGTTGACATACGGTTGTCATTATCATGTACTTATTTTGATTTGCAAACCCTATTGCAGGATTATTTGTATTTTTACATGACAACATGGATTTTAATTTAACCTCACAATACTCACCTACCGGCGACCAGCCCGAAGCCATCAGGCAGTTGGTTGAAGGTGTAAATAATGGCGATCCGTTTCAAACCCTGCTGGGTGTTACCGGATCGGGCAAAACATTTTCGGTTGCTAATGTGATACAACAAACACAAAAGCCAACCCTTATACTAAGTCATAATAAAACGCTGGCGGCACAGCTTTACGGCGAGTTTAAACAGTTTTTTCCGGAAAACGCGGTGAACTACTTTGTATCATACTATGACTATTACCAGCCCGAAGCATTTATACCTACCACCAATACTTATATTGAAAAAGACCTGCAGATAAACGAGGAGATTGAGAAACTGCGTTTGCGTACTACCTCGGCGCTCATGTCGGGCCGTAGGGATGTTATCGTAGTATCGTCCATATCATGCATTTACGGTATGGGTAACCCGGATGACTTTGCCGATTCGGTTTTTAAATTTGCGGTGGGCACGCGTATAAGCCGTAATGCCTTTTTGCACCGGCTTGTAGAAATTTTATATGCCCGAACCACGGCCGATTTTAAACGTGGTACATTCAGGGTAAAAGGCGATACGGTTGATATTTTCCCCGCTTACCTGGATTATGCCTACCGGATTTCATTTTTTGGCGATGATATTGAAGAACTCAGCAGTTTTGATGTAAGCACCGGTAAAACGGTTGAAAAAATGACGCATATGGTGGTTTATCCCGCCAACTTGTACGTAGCTCCCCGTGAGCGTTTTGTGCAATCTATATGGGCTATACAGGAAGAGCTGGAAACCCGCAAAAAACAATTTATTGACGATGGCCGTTTCCTGGAAGCCAAACGCCTGGAAGAGCGGGTTAACTACGATCTGGAAATGATACGCGAGCTGGGTTACTGCTCGGGCATTGAAAATTATTCGCGCTTTTTCGACGGGCGGCAGCCCGGCGCACGCCCCTTCTGCCTGCTGGATTATTTTCCGGATGATTATCTTATGGTAATTGACGAAAGCCACGTAACCGTTCCGCAGATCAGGGCCATGTATGGCGGCGACAGATCGCGCAAGATCTCTTTGGTTGACTATGGCTTCCGCCTGCCGGCCGCCATGGATAACCGGCCGTTAAACTTTCAGGAGTTTGAAAAACTGGCGCCGCAAACCATTTATGTAAGCGCTACCCCAGGCGATTTTGAACTGGAAAAATCAGAAGGCGTAGTGGTGCAGCAGGTGATACGCCCAACCGGTTTGCTTGACCCTGTTATTGAAATACGCCCGGTAATAAACCAGGTTGATGACTTGCTTGATGAGGTTGACAGAACCATAAAAATGGGCGACCGCGTATTGGTTACCACCCTTACCAAACGTATGGCCGAAGAGCTGGCTAAATATATGGACAGGCTCGGCATCAAATGCCGTTACATACACTCTGAAGTAAAAACCCTGCAAAGGGTGGAAATTTTGAGGGGACTGCGCCTGGGCGAGTTTGATGTACTGATAGGCATCAACCTGCTGCGAGAAGGACTCGATTTGCCAGAAGTATCATTGGTAGCTATTTTGGATGCCGATAAGGAAGGTTTTCTGCGCTCGGAAAGATCACTGATACAAACCATTGGCCGCGCCGCCCGTAATGATCGTGGCCGGGTTATCATGTATGCCGACAAAATAACCGACTCCATGCAGATCACCATGGACGAGACCAACCGCCGTCGTGATATACAGATTGCCTACAACACCCTGCACGGTATAACCCCTACAACCGTAGGCAAAAGCCGGGAAGAGATCATGGAGCAAACATCGGTTGTTGATTTTAAAGGCGGCGTACAGCAAGCATACGTAGAGGCCGACACAGTATCATTGGCTGCCGACCCGATAGTACAATACATGACCAAGGCCGACCTGAAAAAATCAATAGACAATACTAAAAAAGAAATGCTGGCGGCCGCCAAGAATATGGACTTTTTACTGGCAGCCAAATTACGTGATGAAATGTTTGCCCTTGAAAAAATGATGGAGGAAAAGTTTTAAAACGATATGCAGATGTGCGGATGAGTAAATGTGCAGATGAGAAACAGATGTGCAGATTAAAAATTAGATAATTATTTAATTATGGGTTTCATTTGCACATCCGCACATTTACTCATCCGCACATTTGCATATCTGCACATTGAATAAACATTTACACATATAACATTATCATAATAAAACAATTTTAACGTTATATAACTTATATTTGTAAGCTAAAAATTAATCAGATGCTTCTAATTCGTTTTTTACTCATATCAATTTGCGTATTATACATTATACGCAGCTTAGTGCGGTACTTATTACCTGTACTTTTTGAAAGTGTGGTAAACAAAGCACAACAACAGCATAATCAGCAACAACAGCGTCAATCAAAAAGGCCAGAAGGAGCTATTAAAGTTGATTTTATTCCGCAGGGCAAAAAAAGCGCCGTTCCCGACTCTGAGGGTGAATTTGTTGACTACGAAGAGATAAAATAATTCGTATGATTCCTGAAGAAATATATAAAAGACGCCCCAATCATAATAATACTCCCGAATCTATAACCCTGATTGTTACCAACTACATTGTATTTGTGGTTGCGCTGCAATTATTTGCCTCCTGCGCTAAAATCGGCACCTTTTTCTGGGTGGTTTTAGGCGCTTTGGCTGTTTACAACTTTTTCAGCATCCGCAAGTACCGTGAAGATTACGGCAAACCGCAGTTCATCGCCTATGTAATTAGCATTGCCGGCCTGCTTCTGCTGTTTTTTCTGATGCGCAGCCGCGACCTCAGCTGCTAAGCAATTCCTTTACAAACTAATAATTCCTATTCTCATTCAAATTTCTATTTTTGAGGAATATATATTATCCATTTCAAAAAACTTAAATGAATAACTGGTTCAAGCGCAACAGCATTCACTTTGTCATTGCTGCAATTTTTTTAGTGATATGCTTTATCTACTTTACCCCCGCGTTTCAGGGAAAAACTATTGGGCAAAATGATGTTACAAGAGCACAATCCACCCAAAAAGAAATTAACGATTATAAAGCAAAAGATACTACCATACTATGGACTAACCAGATCCATGGAGGTATGCCTGCTTTCCAGATATGGGCTCCATATAAAGCAAACATAACCTCTTGGGTAATCAGCGCTATCAACTATTCATTCCCTACTCCGGTAGGCACCGTTCTACTATTTTTATTAGGAACTTATTTGCTTTTTTGTGTGTTAAAGCTAAACCCGTGGCTGGCTGCGGCAGGTGCCATTGCTTTTACATTTTCATCTTATAACATCATACTTCTTGTTGCAGGGCATGCTAACCAGGCATTTGCCATAGCACTCTTTGCACCTATTCTGGCAGGTATCCTGCTTATTTTAAGAGGAAAGTACTTACCTGGAGCAGCTTTAACTGCCTTGGCCTTAGCCTTAGAGATCAGGGCAAACCACGTTCAAATGACCTATTATCTTTTGCTCGTGTTGCTTATTCTGTTAGGCATAGAATTGTTTCATGCCATTAAAACCAAAACTACTGCGGCCTTTTTAAAATCAGCTATTTATGTCGGTGCTGCTATTTTGTTAGCAATTGCTGTAAACGCCTCCATGCTATGGAGTACTTATGACTATGGTAAAGATACAATTCGCGGCAAATCAAATTTAACACAACATACTACCGAACCAAGTAATGGCCTACCTAAAGATTATGCCTACCAATGGAGCCAGGGTGTTGGTGAGTGTATTACCTTTTTAATACCTAATGCGTATGGCGGTAGCAACAGAGGCCCTGCCAATGAAGACTCACATGTTGTTAAAGCCCTGGTAGAAAAAGGGGCTCCTGCTGACCAGGCGCAATATATATCACAAAATGCAATGCCGCTTTACTGGGGCGAAAAACCATTTACCGAAGGGCCTTTTTACTTTGGCGCGGTTATTTGCTTTTTGTTCGTTTGGGGTTTATTCATTGTGAAAAACCGCATCAAATGGTGGTTATTGGGAGCAGTAATTTTCACTATGTTGCTGTCATTCGGTAAAAACTGGCCTTACGTTTCTGACCTTTTCTTTAACTATTTCCCGCTTTATAATAAGTTCAGGGCTGTTGAATCAATTTTAGCCGTTGCAGGTTTATGCTTCCCGATACTGGCTTTACTTGCCGTTAACGAAGCTATTGTTAATGAGAACAAGGCCGAGCTGTTTAAAAAATTAAAGATCGCGTTTTACATCACCGGCGGTATCACTTTAATTGTAGCCTTAGTACCTGATCTGTTATTGTCGTTCAAAACCAGCAACCAGCAAGCCTATATTGATCAGCTTTCGCAAATGCTTAAAATTGATAATGCTACTGCCGGTTCATTAGCTCAGGCTTTGGTTCAGGACAGGGCTTCAATTGCACAGGCCGATGCTATACGTTCACTCATTTTTGTGGCTTTAACTTTCGGAATAGCATGGGCATTTATTAAAAAGAAAATCAATATCACCACTTTATCAGTTGCATTTTTAGCATTAATATTGGTAGATATGTGGACGGTTGACAAACGTTATTTGAACAACGAGAGCTTTTCTGCCAAACAAGACAACAGTACACCGCAGCCACGTGAAGTTGATCAGTTTATCTTAAAAGACAAAGACCCGGATTTTCGTGTTATAGATCTTACACAATCTATAACTGGCGATGGTATTACGCCATTTTTCTACAAATCAATAGGCGGATATTCAGCTGCAAGATTAAAACGTTTCCAGGAATTGGTTGACGAACAATTGACCAAAAGTGTTAACCCTGATGTTTTGGATATGTTGAACACCAAATACATTATTTCATCTGACCCTAAAAATCAAAACCTAAAGATGCAGGTTAATCCAACTGCCTGTGGTCACGCATGGTTTGTGAAGAGTGTTAAATATGCCGAAAATGCCGATCAGGAAATGCAGGCTATCAGCAGCTTTTCACCTAAAGACGAGGCTATTGTTGACAAACAATACAAAAGTGTTATTGATGAAAAATCTTTAGGAAATGACCCGTCAGGAAAAATCACCCTTGTTAGTTATTCCCCTGATCATTTGATCTATGAAAGCGGTTCAACTACATCGCAGATAGCAGTTTTCTCAGAAATTTATTACAATAAAGGCTGGAAAATGTTGATTGATGGTGTAGAGAAACCATATTTCCGTGCCGATTATCTTTTACGTGCAGCTCAAATACCGGTTGGTAACCACAAGATCGAGTTTATCTTCCATCCAACATCATACTATGCCGGCGAAAATATTTCTTTAGCCGGATCAATCCTGTTGGTATTGGCTTTGGGCGGTGCCCTTTATACCGAAAACAAAAAGAAACAAACGGAAGTTAAACCAGCTCCCAAAAAAGTATAAAGCTTTAAAGCATATATGGAAAAGCGATGAGTTACTAACTCATCGCTTTTTTTATGGGTTAGTTAATCGTTTGTGCGTTTGTTTTTGAGCCAGTACCAACCCAGGTTAAAAGCGATCACCACATGATTCAGTATGGTAGGTGCCAGGCCGTAATAGCGTTTCATGATATCAAAACGCTCTTCCAGGCTTTGACGGTGTTTCTTTTTCGACATGCCCCCTACCAGGTATTTGGCTACGTACCGGTTTACGTTCACGATGATTTTGGCTTTTTTAGCCGCGCGGATTATCCAGTCAATGTCGGCACTCAGTTGATACCTACTGTCATAAGGTTCGGTCAGTGCCCGTTTGATGTATATAGCCTGGTGGCTGATGCTCATGCCATATTTAAAGCCCCGCCAGGTAAATTTGGCCGGGGCCTTGTGCCTGCGTTGGCCAAGGCTTTGACCAGCGTCATCGATCATTTCGGTTTCGCCATAATATATATCCGCATCATTTGCGGAGGCAAAAACAGCGGTTACTGTACCGGCATCGTAAAACTCATCGCCCGAGTTCATAAATATAACATAGTCGCCGGTGGCTATGGCCAGGCCCTTGTTCATGGCATCATAAATACCTTTATCCTTTTCACTGATGAATTTGCTAATGCGGTTTTTGTATTTACCGATTACCTGTAGCGTACCATCGTTTGAGAGGCCATCAATAATAATATATTCAATATTACCATACGTTTGCCCCAGAACCGAAAGCATGGTACGCTCAATATCACGCACGTTATTGTATACAATGGTGATTACGGTAAGCTTAGGATTAAACATGGACGCCTCCCTTTTGCTTTAACAGGTGCTGATATAGCTCCATATGCTTTTTGGCAATAACATCCTCCGAAAAGGTATCCATCACCGTTTGCCGGGCCTGTTGCTGCAGTTTATCCTTCTCAGTATGCCTGATCGCCCACTCCATACCATCTGTAAAGCTCTCTGCCGAACGATAAGTGGCCAGGTAGCCATTGTGTTCATGCTGTACCATATCGGGTATACCGCCCGTTGTAAACGCTATTACAGGCGTTCCGCAAGCCAGGCTCTCCATCACCGTGTATGGCAGATTATCTTCCAGCGATGGGATCAGGAAGGCATCAGCGGCGGCGTAGTGCAGGGCCAGTTGCTCATCGTTATTGATAGTGCCCAAAAAGCTGGTCTTGAACGGAAAATCGGGCACACCTTCTGTACCCCTGTTGCCAAATACTACCAACTCAATCTGATCAGCTTCGGCGCCTAAACGCTGTTTGAGCAGCTCCATGCTTTCCAGCAGGTATTGGGTGCCTTTGTGAAGGTCTTTCCGCGAGGGCATAAAGCCGCTCAGGAAAATGAATTTATCTGTAGGCAGTCCGGCTTGCTCCTTGGCCTGCTTTTTATCTATCGGTTTAAAAACGTCTGTTTCCAGCGTGTTGGGCAATTGTTTTACCAGTTTGCCCCTCATCAGGCTGCTGGCAAGTACCGATTGTTTCATCCAGGAGCTTGGGGCCGCTATGGCGAAATCAAGCTTTTTATATGCTTCATGTTTTTGCAGCCAGATCTGGTGCGATATGTCCTCATCCGAAGCCTCAATCAGCAGCGGACAATTGCCGCACTGGCGCAAATAATGGTCGCAGGTATAGCGTACGTGGCAGCCGCCGGTAAAGGCATTGCTATCATGGAAAGTCCACACCACGGGCTTATTTAGTTTAGCTATTTCGGCAATATGGCGCGGATCTAAAAAACCGTGATTTACCCAGTGCAGGTGTATAATATCGGCATTTTTAACTTCCTTGTTATGGATAACCGACCGCCCAAACCAGGTAAAGGAAAACGGCGTGCGCGACAAGGGTTTCAGGTATTTTTTGGCTCGTAACCGCTCCAGGATAATGGTAGCGGCCGTGTAGGCCTTTTGTACCGGATTAGTATTAAAAGTAAGTACCTGCGGATTTTTCCCGAATTTATAATGAACTATAACCTTTGAATCGATACCCTGGCTGAGCAGTGCCCGGTTCAGGCGCATACAAGCCCGGCCCGCGCCGCCATTGCCATCATAAGTGTTCAGATGCACTACTTTTAACATGGCCCAAAAATACATTTATTCGGACTAACCTTTAGAACATTTGCCGGGCAAAAACTTGCCTTGCTTTTTGATGATGTATCGCCTTGCTAAAACTTTTTAAAATTATATTTTAACATATTATCTGCTCAAAATTTTGCAAAAAAGGTCGCTTTTGGAGGAAAATCGGTGCTTTTTTGGTGATTTCAATCAATTTTGGCTCGTTTTAAGGTAGTTTTCCGCAGTTTAAAAAGCTATAAAACACTGGCTGTCAATACACTGAATAACTACCGGCTAATTCTGGATATTTTACGGTATTTAATACAATAGCCCGATACTCCTTTTTCGGAGCACCGGGCTATTGTTTGTATAAAGATACGGAATTTCTGGCGGATAGTCCTATCTAAGGCACAAGTAGCCTTCGCTCGGGGCCGCCCCTTCATACTTGCGCCAGGCAGCATCAGAGTTATATTTCGGCTAAAGCCTTAAATCTTCTCTGCAATCCGTTGGCTGAAGCCAACGGCAATGATAAATATAGAATGTTGAAATGATTTTCATTCATTGCCGTCCCATTTATGGGACGGATAGAGATGCAGCAAATCGGCTTTAGCCAAAATCAAACTTTACCCCATCTCCTGCGCTCGTTTATAACGAGTGCTTAATATGGGCTGGCGATTGTATCGCCTCCGTCACTTATTAAAAATGGGTTTACGTTTTAAACATAAACCCAGGTTAAGCACTCGTCACAGACGAGCGCAATATCATCCTTATATTATTCTTTTACCCCATCCGTTGCCTCACATAGCGTACCATGCGCCGCAGCAGGTTGCCTTTGCGGTGAGCCAGGAAGTTTTTGATGGCGAGGTAGGCTCTTTCGTCCTCTTCTATTACATCGGGGAATTTTTTTACGGGTTGCTGGGAAATATGTACATCATACATATTTTCGCGGTTGGAATGTACGCCTGTGCCATCGTGCCCGATGTTGTTGATGAGCGAGCGCGACGGGTTTAGCGTTAGGCCTCCTTTTAAAAAGATGGAGGCATACCAGCGTATGGCCCATGAATTATTTTTGCCGGCCTTAAATTCCTGTACCTGCCGCCAGAAATTCATCTTGCCTTCAATAGAAAAACGGATGATATCCATGGTATCAAACCGGGCTATCAGTTTATCAATATCGGGTTCAAAATGGTTCCAGGCGCGTGCCCAGGTTGCCCAGCCCCAGCTGCTGGCCGCACGGTAAAAGAATGATTCGGGCAGGCCTTTATCTTTCAGGTTGTACATGTACGCGCCTATGTGCATCACCTTTTCCTGGCTGGCGTAATAGGTTAAGGCCTCATTAAAATACTCCAGGGTGTAAGGCGACGACAGCAGGTCGTCCTCAAAAACAATCACCTTGCCATACTCATATACCAGTTGGGTAACCCCGCTGATGATAGATTCGGCCAGGCCCAGGTTATGGCTGCGCTCAATGATCTTGACCGACTTAAAACTCCATGTTTCCCTTACCACCTGCCTTACCTGCTCCACCTTTTCGCGGTCGGCATCGGTTTTGGCGGCATCGCAAAAAATATACAGCCTTGACTCATCTGCAAGCACATTTTTTTGCAAATGGATCAGGGTACGGCGCGTATGGTCGGGCCGGTTATAAACAAATAACGCAATAGGGGCAAGTTGCTGCATGGGTAATCAAAAAATCAGAATAATTCGGGTTGCTGACTGGCTTTTTTACACAAAACGGTATAAGCGTTAGCAAATTGTTCACTTACTTTTTTTCCGAAGATTTTACTCAGGTTTTGCTTCACTTTAAACTCGGCGGTAATGCGCAGATTGGTGAGCAAACTCTTATTTTTTTTCTGGTTCACGTAAGTATTAAACTTCGTTACTTCCGGATCAATGAGCGATACCAGGTCGTTCTCTACTTCAAAACCTTCGGTACTTAACAGGTAACGCAGCGATGTTGGCGTATACATATTGATATGCCCGTAAGCCAGGAAGTGTTTAATGCGGGTATCAACATTAAATTTATAATCGCGCGGTACTTCAATAACACAATGTTTGGCTACCCGCCTGATCTCGCGCAGCAGCAGGCGCTCATGCTCAACATGCTCCAGCACGTGCGACAGGATGATCAGATCGAAGCTATCATCGCCAAAAGGCAGCTTGTAACCATCAAACACCTGTACCGACGTGAGATTTTTAATGCCGCGCGATTGAATATACTCCACCCCGCTTTGTGATATCTCTACCGCCTGGTACTCGGGCGCAAAATTATGGTCTGATAAAAATTTCAGTATACTGCCATCACCGGCGCCAACTTCCAGCACGTTTTTAAAACTAAGGCCGCGGCACACATCAATAATGTGCTGCCCCTTGTACTTGCCGCTCAGCGTGCGCCAGGCCTCATCGTGCTTTTCATAAAACTGATCGTACGCGGTTTTTACGTTACCGCTAATTATTGATTCCTGCATGGGTTTACGAATGTAAAACTATACCCTTTAGTTTCTGTTTCAAATAAATAAAAAATTATTTTTTTAAAGGCAAAGGGGCAAAATTGTAATAAAATTTAAACATTGGTACCAGGTGCCTTCTTCTTCAAAATACGGTCGAATATAGCGTTGATATCTGCCGATATTTTTAAAAAATAAGCCAGGGCGGTATATATAATACCGATAATGATACTCCGGTACACCACGTCAATATAAACGTTTTTAATGACAGGAAGGTAAAGCCCTATCAATAAGCAACCTATGCTCATGAGCAAAATCCACAGGTGCTCGCTCCCAAAAGGCTGTAAACCAAACTTTACCTTTACAAACACAGTATAAGCCAGGTTAAGCAAAAATACGGTAAGCGCGTAGGTAACAGCCGCCCCCATCATCCCTAAACGGGGAATGAGCGCCCAATTTAATAACACGCAGACAATAACCGCCGAAACAATAAACACAGTGGTGAGGCGGTAGTATTTTGAAAAATTCATGATGTAGCCGTTTACTCCGCCGGTCATATCAACCAAAAAACCCACACCCACCACTATAAATACACCATAAAAGTTGGCATATTCGGGCTTGTGCAGTAACATGATGATAAATGATTTATTAGCTACCAGGCCTATGAACAGCAGGCAGCCGATAAGCATTTGTACCACCGATGTTTTATGATATATCTTGCCGATTTTGGCCAGGTCATTAGCCGCCCATGACTGTGCTATTATTTGCAGCGATGTACGGCTCAGAGCCTTGGCCGGCAAACTGATCACAACCGCTATGCTGAAAAACGTGGCATATACTCCAACAAATGTTAAGGATTGTTTGGTTAACAGACTGAGCATAATATTATCCAGATTTTGGATAAGTACATATGAACTGCCGCTTAAAACCGTATAAAACCCGTAGTTGAAAAACTTTGTTTTATCGGCAAATAACCGGGGCGATATACGCGATAATTTAAAATGTTTTCCTTTGGAGATATACACCAGTAAAATGAGCGATACGCATACGTTGGCTACAATATAAATAAATAAAAAATCGTGATAACTGATAATGGTGAAAGCCAGCAGCACCACACTTACCAGTGTAAATAGCCGTAAACCAATTTCGCGTAAAAAGGACGACAACACATTTTTAAAAACAGTGGAGGCCATACTTTCCAGCGTGGCATAAACCATGGTTAAAAACGATAGCGGCATAATAAAATAAGCATACTTTACCAGCAACGCCCCGCCTTTATTTTGACTGTAA